>Ga0206354_11675785_pt1 | contig 9476 bp, 6 predicted proteins | sample DielMetaTC5am3_FD_146428 | JGI IMG/M metagenome (GOLD analysis project Ga0206354, IMG submission 146428) | Corn rhizosphere microbial communities from Kellogg Biological Station, Michigan, USA - Diel MetaT C5am-3 (Metagenome Metatranscriptome)... | ecosystem: Host-associated > Plants > Roots >... | reverse complement strand
GCCGATTGTGGCGCCGTTGACGGTGACGGTGAGGGTCGCGCCGTCGGGGATCGCGGCGGCCTCGACGTAGATCTTGCGGCAGGCGGGGCCGGTCGCCGCGGGGGCGCCGGCGGCGGGGGCGGCGCGGCCTTCGAGCGCGGCGACCCGGGCCTCGAGGGCGCGAAGCCTCACCTCGAGGTCGGCGGTCGATCGGGGCTGGGCGAGGGCCGCGGCGGGCGGGAGGGCCAGGAGAAGGGCCAAGGCGGCGAGGATTGGGCGAGTCGCGGGCATGGCAGCCTCCGTCCCGGTTTCGAGTCGCGAATACACCGTGGCGAGGCCTGTTGAGAATGGGGACACGTACTTTTTCCAAGAGGAAAAAGAACATGTCCCCTGCGAATGCCGGAAATCCGCCAAAAATAGGAGATGTCCTATTTGGTTCTTTTTGCTTGACATTCGCTGCGAGATGTGGAACATAGAGGGTACGACGGGCATGGTGCCCGGGGCTGATGGGGTCGGCCGCTTCGGCGCGTTTCGCGGCGGGGCGGGCCGGCCTCTTTGCGTCCGCGGGCGGCGGCGCAAGAGCGAGGGAGGCGCTGGTGGGGCGGCGGAAGAAGGGGCGGGGGGTGTGGCGGTCGCGGTTCCTTCGGGCGCTGGCGCGGACGGCGAACGCCAAGCTTTCGGCGGCGATGGCGGGGGTGGATCACAGCACCGCCTATCTGCTGCGGGGGAGCGATCCGGGCTTCGCCGCCGCCTGGGTTCGGGCGCGCGACTGGGGGCGGGAGCGGGTCAAGGCCGAGGGGCGGCCGGTGTTCGCCGACGGGCGGCCGAAGGATTCGAAGGAGGGTGAGCACCTCGACCCGCGCGAGCTGATCGTCCGGCGATCGCGTGGAGGAGCGCAGGTCGTCCGGGTCGGGGAAGGGCGGATTGGGCCGAGCGACATCGAGGCGTTCATCGGTTATCTGGACTCGGGGCACGGGATCGGGCGCTCGGCCGCCCTCGCCGGCTTTTCGGCCACCGCCTTCTACAACCGTCGGAAGACCGACCCGAAGCTGGCGGAGGCCTGGGACCGCGCGAAGGCGGGCGGAATCGCGCGCAACGAGGCGTTGCTGATCGACGCGGTGCCGCGCGCGCTCGACCCTGCCGAGGCCGGCGAGGCGGCGGCGGACGCGCTGCCGGTGCCGAGCATCGCCGAGGCGATCCGGATCGTCGCCTTGTTCAAGGCCAAGGAGGGCGGCGGCGGCGCCCGGCGGCGGCGGTGGGAGACGGAGGCGCCGCCGATCGAGCAGGTTCGGGACGAGGTGCTGAAGCGGCTCGCGGCGATTCGGGCGCACCGGGAGCGGGGTGGCGGCGCACATGAGGCGTAGCAGGGTGACGATGCGCCGGGCCCCCTCCACCGCGCTGCGCGCGACGGCTGCTGCGCAGCCGGTTCCGGCTCTCGGCATGCCCCCGGCATGCCGACCCGCCTACACCCCCCTCCCCGTTCCGGGGAGGATCAGGTGAAGGCCGGGAAAATTGCGATCGAGGCGCTGCTCGGCGCCAACGACAATGAGGCCGAGCGGATCGTCGAGGGGATGGACGAGGGGGAGGTGCGGCGGCTGTGGGCAGACTGGCCGGGCTGGGCGCATGCGGGGCAGACCGAGCCCGAGGGGCCGTGGCGCGTCTGGGTGATGCTGGCGGGGCGCGGCTTTGGGAAGACACGCGCCGGGGCGGAATGGGTGGAGCGGTTCGCGCAGGCGAATCCGCGCGCCTCGATCGCCCTCGTCGCGGCGACGGCGGACGAGGCGCGGCGGGTGATGATCGAGGGGCGGAGCGGGCTGCTGTCGCTGCCGAGGCTCGGCGAGGCGCCTTTGTGGGAGCCGAGCCGGCGGCGGCTGGAATGGCCGAACGGAACGGTCGGCTTCGTCTATTCGGGCGCCCATCCGGGGGGGCTCCGCGGGCCGGAGCATCATGTGGCCTGGTGCGACGAATTGGCCAAATGGCGGCACCCGCAGGAGAGCTGGGACAATCTCCAGCTCGGCCTGCGCTGCGGCGAGCGGCCGCGCACCCTGGTGACGACGACTCCGCGGAGCATCGCGGCACTGAAGGCGATAATCGGCGAGGCGGGGGCGGAGCGGACCGGCGGCGGCACGGCGGACAATCCGTTCGTGTCGGCGGCGGCGGTCGAGGCGCTGGAGAGGAGGCTCGGCGGGACCCGGCTCGGGCGGCAGGAGCTTGAGGGGGAATTGATCGAGGACGTCGAGGGATCGCTTTGGCCGCGGGATTTGATCGAGAGGTGCCGGGTCCTTCGAGACGGCGGTTCGACAGGCTCACCGCCTCCTCGGGATGAGCGGTCATCCTACCGACGGATCGTGGTCGGTGTGGACCCGCCCGCCGGGTCCGACGGGGATGCGTGCGGGATCGTGGTTTGCGGGTTGGACGCGGACGGGGTCGGCTATGTGCTGGCGGACCTCAGCGCCTCCGGGCTGTCGCCGGAGGGGTGGGCGAGGAAGGTCGCGGCGGCGGCGGAGGCGTGGCGGGCGCAGAGGGTGGTCGCCGAGGCGAACAACGGCGGCCGGATGGTCGAGAGCGTTCTGAAGGGCGCGGGGCTCGCCTTGCCGGTGCGTCTCGTTCACGCCAGCGAGGGCAAGTCGGCGCGGGCCGCGCCGGTCGCAGCCCTGTTCGAGAGCAAGCGGGCGAAATTCGCCGGGCGCTTTCCGGCGCTCGAGGACGAGCTTACGGGGCTCATCTGGGGCGGCGGTTACGAGGGGCCGGGGCGGTCGCCCGACCGTGCCGACGCGATGGTCTGGGCGCTGACCGAGCTGATGCTCGGCCCGCCGCGCGGGGAGCCGAGGATCCGCTCGCTCTAGGGCTCGCGCTCCAGTTTCTGCATCGCTTTCTCCCAGTCGCCGAGGCTCGATTTCGCGTCCTGGACGAAGCGGGAGCGGCGGATTCCGGCGAGAAAGAGGGTGCCGACGAGGCGACCGAGCCAGCCGGTCGGGCGGCGGAACTGGATGAGGAGGATGACGCGCTGCTCGTCCGTGTCGTTCCAGACTTCGTGGAACCAGGTGTCGTCGAAGACGAGGGCCTTGCCGGGCCGCCAGGTCAGCATTTCCTCGTCGACCTGCATGCGGCAGGCCTCGCGCTTCTCCGGCACGATGAGGCCGAGATGGGCGGTGAGGATCGCCTTGGTCACGCCGCGGTGGCGGGGGATGTGGGCGCCGGGGGCGAGGATCGAGAAGAAGGCGCTGTTGAGGCCGGGGATGCCGCGAACCGCTTCGGCCGTCTTCGGGCAGCGGGCGATGTTCTCGGGCTTGGCGAAGCCGTAGCCGTAGAGGAAGAAGCTCTTCCACTTGTCGGGCGGGGCGATGCGGCGGTGGTCGGGCGAGATTTCGGCGAGCGGCGGAATCGCCGCCTCGAGCGCGAGGAGGGCGTCGAGCTCGGCCCGGATCTCGGCGGCGCGCGCCTCGAGGCCGGCGATCCAGGGGAAGAGGGCGGGATCGTAGACCGGCGTGTTGCCGACCTTCGAGGAACGGGCGATGATCGCGCTGATCCGGTGGCGGAGGCGCTTGCCGATCCGGTAGAGGGGCGGCAGCGGCGGCACCTTGCGCTCGGCGGCCGTCTCGCCGGTCGCCCCCGGCGGAGAGCTCATCTCGTTCATGGCGCAAGAGCTAGTGGAGCGGCCCGGCCGCCGCAACCGCTTCAGGAGGGAATGGGCAGCGACAAGATCGCGTCGAGCAAGGGATCCTGCTTGCGGCGCAGCGCCTCGAAAGTCGGCGGGAGGTAGAGGAAGGGCGCGATCCAGGTGCGGCGGTCCTGCGGGAGGCTCATCTGCCAGGCGAGGGTCGAGACGTTCACCATGAGCTTGGAATAAGGCAGGACGAACGGATCGTCCTCGCCGACGAAATTGGGGCTGGAGGCGGTCGGCTCCCCGGCGAAGGTGGCGGGCGTGAAGCGCTGGAGCTCGGCGGCGAAATTCTGACCGGCGGAGATCGTCTTTCGGCCGATCAGGACGATCAGCCGGCCGCGCCGGTCGATCCGGTCGAGGCGAAGCAGAGCGGCGAGGAGGGGCGTGTAGAGCTGGGTGTTGCCGCCATTGTTCCAGCGCAGGTCGATGACCAGGCGGTCGACATTGTGCGCGTTCACATAGGTCTCCAGCCGCGCGGCGAAGGCGGCGAGCGATTCCTGCGGGTCGTCGCGGATGGTGTTGAAGCCGAAATAGAGGCTCCGGCCGTCGGGCAGCGGCTCCAGCCAGTAATTCTTCTCGGGGTGGCGCAGGTAGAGCGGGTCGGGGCCGGGGAGCGCTTGGGCGATCGTCGTCCAGCCCGGCGGCGCCGGCTTCATGTTCCAGATGTCGGGGAAGCGGCGGTCGGCGGCGACGGCGATAGTCGTCTCCCGGCCGTCGAGGGCGCGGAGGCGGAGCGGTGCCGAGTCGAGGGCTGGGAGCAGGCCGGCGGCGAACAGGAGGCCGGGGTAGCGCAGGCGGTTCGCGACCTGGACCTGAATCCAGCGGCCTTCATTGTCGCGGCCCACGGTGCGCGCGATGGCCGCCTCGACCTCGGCGATCGGATGGCCGCCGACGCCGAGAACTTGCGCGCCGACGAGGCTCGCATAAGCCGGATCGGCGGCGGTGACGAAATAGCCGTCCTCGAAGCTCGAGAACTGGAGCGGCAGGGACTGGCCGAGCAGCGCGCTGCCCTGGAGGCCGCTATGCGCGTCGCCGAAGCCGGTGAGGAGGGTCGCGAGCGCGTAGGTGAGCTCAGCGTCGGTGCGCGACGGCACCGAGGCGACGAGCGCGGCGAAGCTCTGCTCGAACCAGCTTCGCGGGTGAAGCCGGTAAGGCGCGGCGCCGATCCGGTCGGCCTGCCAGAGCAGGAAATCCAAGTCGCGGCGCCAGCCGTCCTGGCGGTCCTTGGGCGCCCGGGCCAAAGGCGGGACCAGCAAGGCGAGGCGCGGGTCGCCCTGGAGCGAGGCGAGGTCGGGATCGGTGCGAAGCGCCGGGAGGTCGAGGAAGCCGAGCGCGAGGGCTCGTGAAAGGGCGGCGAACGCCTTGTCCTTGTCGCCGAGCCGGGCATAGGCGCAGGCGATGTTGTAGGCGTTGTTCGCGGCGGCGCCGTAGCCGAGCTCCACTGCTTTTTCATAAGCGGCGATGGCGCCGCGATAGTCTCCCGAGCGGTAGCGGGCGGTGCCGAGCCGGTCCCAGAACCGGCCTTCGACCGGATTGGCGGCGACGACCTTTTCCCAGAGCGGAGCGGCGGCGGCCCAGTCCTTGGCCGCGGTCCGGGCGTCGGCCTGCTGGACCAGCGCGACGAACGGGGCGGCCGGCGGAGGCGTTGCCGCGAGCAGCGCGCAGGCCGCGGCCGGCAGGCACAAGCGTTTCAGAAGCTTCGGGATTCCACTTGTCACGTCCGCCCTCCTCACCGATGATCGCCAAGGCTATTCGCCGCGGAGGGCAGCGCCAGAGATGATGCGCGAAACGACATTCCCGCTTCGTGAACAGGCATTTCTGAGCCGGCACCGCCGTACGTGGATCATCGCCGCGGCCGGGGCGGTGCTGCTCGGCGGCGTCGGCGCGTTCGGAACCGCCGGCGCGGCGCCCTGGACGCTCTATTCCTATTGGCTGATCGTGATGTTCGCCGGCGCGCTGATCGGCGCCTGGGCGCTCGACACGTTCGGAGTCCGCGACATAGCGTTCGAACGCCTTCCCGCTCGGGCGGCGGCGATGGTCGTCGCCATCGCTTTGCTGGTGACCCCGGTCGTGTGGATCGTGGCGGGCCTTGCCCTCAACGGTTCGTGGAATCCGGCGAAGATGCTCCACCTCTTTCCACAGGCTTTGCTCGTCGCGAGCGCTTTCGGGACGCTGCAGCTGGTGGTCGAGCGGCCGCGGCGGGTGGCCCCGGGCGACGCGCCCTTGGCGACCGCCGAGCCTTCCTCACCGCCCAGGCTGCCCGACAGATTGCGCGGCGCGCGGCTGCTCGCGGTCGAGGCGGAGGACCATTATCTGAGGTTCCATACCGATCGCGGCTCGGACCTGCTGCTGATGCGGCTGGGCGACGCGGTCGCCGAGCTCGAGGGGCTCGGCGGCGCCCAGACCCACCGTTCCTGGTGGGCGGCGCGGGATGCGGTCGTCGACGTCGAACGGCGAGGCGGCCGAGCCACGCTGCGGCTGGTCAACGGCCTTGCCGTGCCGGTCAGCCGCCGGCATGCGACGAGGCTTCGGCGCGAGGGCTGGTTCTAGGCTCCGAGCCGGCGGCGCCTTGACGGGCCGCGCGGCCCGCTCTCTTACCGGACAGACCGATGCTCCTCACCCTCTCCACCACCCACCGACCGGCGACCGACCTCGGCTATCTGCTGATGAAGAACCCGGCCAATTTGCACGAGACGGAGCTTCCGTTCGGCCGGGCGACGATCTTCTTTCCAGAGGCGGACGAGGCGCGGTGCACGGCGGCGCTGACCGTCGAGGTCGATCCGGTCGAGCTGGTGCGCGGCAAGGGCAAGGGGGCGGGCCTCGAGGAGCAATATGTCACCGACCGGCCCTATGCCGCCTCGTCCTTGCTGTCGGTGGCGATCGGCCGGGCGTTCGGGACCGCGATGAGCGGGCGGTCGCGCGATCGCCAGGAACTGGCCGACCGGGCGCTGCCGCTCGAGGCGGTGGTTGATCCTCTCCCAGTGCGCGGCGGCGGCGAGAGGCTTGCCGAGCGGTTGTTCGAGCCGCTCGGCTACAGCGTCGAGGCGCGGCCCATCCCGCTCGACCCGTCCCATCCCGAATGGGGGGACAGCCCCTATGCGGCGGTGACTCTCAAGGGCGAGGTGAGGCTCGCCGCCTTGCTCACCCATTTGTTCGTCCTGATCCCCGTGCTCGACGGCGCCAAGCATTATTATCTCGGCGACGACGAGGTCGAGAAATTGCTCCGCAAGGGCGAGGGCTGGCTCGAGAAGCATCCCGAGCGGGAGCTGATCGTCCGCCGCTATCTGGGCGGCTTCCGGGGCCTGGTCCGGGCCGCCACCGCGGCGCTCGACGAAAGGGTCGAGCCCGAAGCGGCGGAGGAAGCCGAGGCGCGCGATTCCGCCGAAGCCGCGATCGAGAAGCCGATCCGATTGAACGACCAGCGGATGGAAAGAGTGATCGAGACTCTGAAGGCGCTCGGAGCGACCTCGGTGCTCGACCTCGGCTGCGGCGAGGGCCGGCTGCTCAGATGCCTTCTCAAGGAGCGCCAGTTCAGCCGGATCGTCGGCGTGGAAGTGGCGCCTCGGGTGCTGGCGGCGGCGGCCGATCGCCTCCGCCTCGAGCGGATGCCGGACCTTCAGCGCAAGCGGATCGAGCTGCTCCAGGGCTCGCTGGTCTATCGCGACGCCCGCCTCACCGGCTTCGACGCGGCCGCGGTGATCGAGGTGATCGAGCATATGGAGACGGAGCGGCTGCCCGCCTTCGAGCAGGCTTTGTTCGGCCACGCGCGGCCGGGCGCGGTCGTCATCACCACGCCGAACCGCGAATATAATGCGCTGTTCGAAGGCATGGCCGAGGGGGCGATGCGCCACCCGGACCACCGCTTCGAATGGAGCCGGGCCGAGTTCGAGCATTGGGCGCTGAGCGTCGCCGCCGCGCATGGCTACGAGGTTCGGTTCGAAGGCATCGGCGAGGCGGATGCGGAGAAGGGCGCTCCGACCCAGATGGCCGTGTTCACGCGATGCTGATCGAGATCCCCGAATTCGCGCTCGTCCTGCTCGTCGGCGCCTCCGGCACGGGCAAGTCGACCTTCGCGGCGAAGCATTTCCTTCCGACCGAGATCGTCTCGTCGGACCGTGCCCGCGGCTGGGTCGCGGATGACGAGAACGACCAGTCGGTCAGCTCGGACGCGTTCGACCTCGTCCACGCGATCGTCGAGAAACGGCTGAAGCACCGCCGGCTGACCGTGATCGACGCGACCAACGTCCAGCCGGAATCGCGCAAGGGGCTGATCGCGCTCGCCCGCAAGTGGCACGCGCTCGCCGCCGCCATCGTCTTCGACCTCCCCGAGGCGCTCGCCGTCGCTCGCAACGCGGAGCGGCCCGACCGCCAGTTCGGCCCCGGTCCGGTGCGCCGCCAGATGCAGTCGCTGAAGCGCTCGATGCGCGGCCTGCAGCGCGAAGGGCTTCGCTACGTCCACGTCCTTCGCTCGCCCGAGGAGGTGGAGGCGGCGACGATCTCGCGCACTCGTTTGTGGGTCGACAGGAAGGAAGAGGCGGGGCCGTTCGACATCATCGGCGACGTCCACGGCTGCGCCGACGAGCTGGAGCGGCTGCTCGCCGAGCTCGGCTATGGCGTCGCCTGGGACGGCAAGGCGGTGACGGTCACGCCTCCCGAGGGCCGCCGGGCGATCTTCATCGGCGACCTGGTCGACCGCGGCCCGCGCTCGCCCGACGTGCTGAGGATCGCGAAGTCGATGGTCGTGAGCGGCAACGCCCTCGCCGTCGTCGGCAACCACGACGACAAGCTGAAGCGCCATCTGTCCGGCCGCAACGTCCAGGTCACTCACGGCCTCGCCGAGACGATCGATCAGTTCGCCGCCGAGCCCCCCGAATTCGCCCGCGAGATGCGCGACTGGCTGGACGGCCTCGTCAGCCATTACGTGCTCGACGGCGGCCGCCTCGTCGTCGCCCATGCCGGGCTCAAGGAGGAAATGCAGGGCCGGGCGTCCGGCGCGGTTCGAAGCTTCGCGATGTACGGCGAGACGAGCGGCGAGGTGGACGAGTTCGGACTCCCCGTGCGCTACGACTGGGCGGCCGATTACAAGGGCAAGGCGAAGGTCGTCTACGGCCATACGCCGGTGCCGGAAGCGGCCTGGGTCAACGGCACGATCTGCGTCGACACCGGCTGCTGCTTCGGCGGCAAGCTGACCGCCCTGCGCTGGCCCGAGCAGGAGCTGGTCTCGGTACCGGCGGCGCGCACCTATTACGAGCCGATCCGGCCGCTGCTCGAGCCGGCGGCGACCGGCGAGAGCCGGGCGCTTCAGCTCGACCTCGCCGACGTGCTCGGCAAGCAGGCGATCGAGACCCGCGACTACGGCATCGTCATGGTCCGCGAGGACAATGCCGCCGCGGCGCTCGAGGTGATGAGCCGCTGGGCGGTCGATCCGCGCTGGCTGATCCACCTGCCGCCGACCATGTCTCCGGCCGAGACCAGCCGAGCCGAGGGCTGGCTCGAGCGGCCCGAGGAAGCCTTCGCTTATTATCGCGACAAGGGCGTCGGGGCGCTGGTCGCCCAAGAGAAGCATATGGGCTCGCGCGCCCTCATCCTCCTCGCCCGGACGCTCGAGACGGCGAAGAAGAGGTTCGGGATCGCGAGCGGCGAGCGCGGCGCGGTCGTGACCCGAACCGGCCGCCGCTTCTTCGCGCGTCCCGAGGTCGAGGCGGCCGTGCTTCACCGGATCGACGAGGCGATGGCGGCGGCGGGCCTGTGGGACGAGCTCGCCAGCGACTGGGTGCTCCTGGACGGCGAGATCATGCCGTGGAGCCTCAAGGCGCAGGCCCTGGTCGAGCGG
>Ga0206354_11093328_pt1 | contig 9561 bp, 2 predicted proteins | sample DielMetaTC5am3_FD_146428 | JGI IMG/M metagenome (GOLD analysis project Ga0206354, IMG submission 146428) | Corn rhizosphere microbial communities from Kellogg Biological Station, Michigan, USA - Diel MetaT C5am-3 (Metagenome Metatranscriptome)... | ecosystem: Host-associated > Plants > Roots >... | reverse complement strand
GTCACTGCACAAGTTGAAGTAATGAAGTTCTATAATGCAAGCCAAAAGCATCATAGAAACAATAAAGAACCCAAAGCCAAAGGGGGTCTTTATTACAGATGAAAACAGTGTAATGCTACTCTTAGGATACCTAGTACTTACGCAATACATAAGCCTATGTGCTACCCAGATTATTAGTAACATTCACTCAACCACTTGTCTCGTTCTTCCTCGAAGCTAAAAACAGGCACCTCAAACGCTGTAGAGTTATCTAAGAGATCGGCATCTCGAAGGCTCTCCAGGCCCTTGGTGATCTTGCTCGCGGCTTCCTCGTACGTAACCTTCCCATGCATCTGAAACTCACTCATCGCGCTATCGACGTTCTGAAGCAAGGCGGTCGTTGGGTCATTCGTCTTCTTTACCCAGTTGATTTGATCCCGAATGGAATTAAGCTCCAATGGAGCAAGGAAACGAGTTCCTGCTCCAGTTCCGATTTTCACGAAGCCACGTTTAAGGTAGCTAACGTTGGAAAGGGGCTCAAAGTCAGGGGAAACACCTTCGCGTTTTAAGGCGTCAGTGTAACCAATTCCATGAGATGTCATAAACTGTTGAACGGTATTGAATGTGAAGAAACAACGGGCCTCCTCGCCCACACTAATCACATGATCATCTCCATAAAAGGCCATTTCAAGAAATTCATGGACCTTAGTGGCGACAATATCCTTACAGTTGGTACATTTGCCCTTAGCCTCCTTCCGATGTTCAGAAAGGAGTGTGAAAAAGCACACCAAGATATAAATCCAGTTACAACCGGAATTAAGATCTGATGTTATGGGGATTCCTGATGGGTTTCCTTGGTGCTTTTGCACAAGAGTGTTGGCAAGTAAGGTGTAAGTGTGAATAGCAAGTTCGATAAGCTGAATCCTTACGCGATCATCTTCTTCCGATCCTCCTGCTGCTCTATAGAGGGGATTAATGACATCTTTCACAAAAGCTCCCATTACGGAGCCTTGGAGTTTGCCATCCCAAGCCTTGTAGTCTCCAGCGATGTTGAAGTCTCCTTTAGTAAGAAGACGTTCCGCAAGCACAGTCCAACCATGTCCTTGGGGGTTAATACCCACGGATGATGGAAGCAACTCGCAGTTCTGGTTTGCAAGGGCAATGAAAGCACCGAAGTACTTTCTAAAGAGCATGTTGATACAAAGAGGTGCACAAGAAAAAATTCTCGTTTTCCCGATTTCAATTTTAGATTTGGGCAAAGTTTCCTGTTTGAGATTTTCGTAGTTGTACTTAAAGTCAGTGTCAAGATTGTTCCGTGCTGCGTCTTCCCAGGCATGCATGTTATCGTAGAGTACCTTAGCAGGGCACACTCCATGCACATCTCGGGTCATGTCGGGTTCATAAAGATCGGTTTGTTCGTTGTGGATAAAGAAAGCGTGTTTTCCTTTCGATCCAGGAGGCCGCATCATTTTATAGGGCATTCCAGGAGAAGTGGACATATCCATTCCCGTGTACTTGGCAGATGGTACACCATTGATGACTTCAGTATCAGTCAAAAGACGTAACTGCATGCCAACTGGTTGATGAGACTTAAGTTTATTATGAATAAGCTTAGTCGCCAAAGATACAAGATTGGTGGGAAATGGTTCCACAGGAATACAATACTTCTCACCCCCTGATTGGAGGGGGGAGGTATAGTCTTCGCTTACTTTAGCAGGATTGATTCTGGGGTCTTTAGGAGTGAGGACAGAAGGTTCGTTTGTGTGGGGAAAAACTTGATCGAAAAGCCTTGATTGGACAATGTCGTGTCGGTTTGGCAGCCGCTGGGCTATGGAAGGGGTAACAGTACCCACAAAATCCACATTCCCAGAAGTCACAAACACAGCCTTATCTACTTGCTCCTCAAAAGAGAGGCCAAGCATCATAGCTGCTTCTGGCTCCTTCATCGATCCGAAAACCAATTTTGGAAAATGTTGTTTGATGTTTGCTTGCAAAACTTCATATGTGAGTGGCAGGGCGAGGCCAATTTCCTTATTAGGAATACCAGCTATATGAATGCCGCAAATTCTCCCTTGGAGGGAAGAATCCAGAGCGACAATCAAAGAGCCGCAGTCTCCTTTGACTGTAGGCATGGAATAGCGAAACCCCTTATGAAGGAGTTCACCAATGCCTTGCTCGCCTTCTTCAATCGTTCTTCCGATCATATAAGACTCACACAATGATGTTGTGTCAATGTAGTTTGAAGTCAAAAAGTACCCACCAGCTTCAGACTGGTGTTTAACCATCATACTCTTAAATCTGTCAAGAGACTTCACTTGAGACTCCCGAACAAAATGGTGATCGATGGACTTGAACGACTCAATCCCAGAATCAAGCTCAAGAAGAGCGAGATCCATGGGTCCATTAGAGTCGACGCATCGTTTAGCTTTGGTGTAATCAATGGAGATTGCCACCTGCCTATTCGCCATATGAATGGTAGATGTAAGTACAGTGGGTACAGCGGGAATAAAATGCCAGGGGATAGCTATGAGCTTACCCTTGATACCAACTCCCTTAATTCGGGTGACGCCAGTGTTAGTGGCGACCTCTTGTTGTGTTCTGGGTCGTGTGATGGTAAAAACGGACTTTGGTCCGAGAACGTTCGCAACGAGATCCAGGCCGCCAAGGTCAGAGCAACCTTGCGTTTCGGCGATCTCTTGCACATTTTCACCGTCGTGAAACGGGATAATGTTTTCTGAGATTACTTGTTTGCGAATGGCCGAAAGAATTGGCTTCGCAAACTTCATGTTTTGTCGTTTGATAGCGCGGATGGTGGAGGCTTCTCCATACGCTGACGCACCACCTTCCAAACAGAAATTCACTGCTTGTCCAGTAGCTTGGGCGATGAGGCCTGTGGCGACTACCTGTAGAATTCTTTTGCCCACGTCTTTGAGACTGGGGGGGAGCTCTTCTACAATGAGCTCAATCCCTTTGGAAGTGTCGATTTGTTTAACCAACAACTTAGAGTCGGATTTGAAAAAGTTACGGACGGCCATCACTGATCGCACGCCCAGCCAAACAGCACCAATACCACAAACAACCTTTAAGATCGTAATAGCGTGAGGATACTTGTTGTCTTTAAAAATCTTATCCAAGATGGAGGCTTCATCTTCTTGCTCAGCTTGTTCAATTTGAGCATAAATGTGGACTGATTCTGGGTCGTCACTTTTATTATAATAGACAGAAGGATCACCCTGTTGTTCAGCGATGGATAGCTGATCTAGGGTTAGGGCATCATCCCAAGAGGAAGTGTCTGCTTGATGTTCGTAATAGATTTCCCTGAGTTCGGGATTACAGTACCTACAAGGGCCAAAAATGGCTTCTTTATGAAAACCATCTTTAGCAACCCAGTCAAGATAGCCTTCAAGGCTGTCTTCACTGTGTGGTACATAGCAGAAATACTCTTCTGACCATAGAAAATAAAAGGCCAATTGAACACATTCTGGATCATCAATCTGGGGATGAAGATACTCCACATAGCTGTCACCACGTTCTGTCCTGTAAAAGACGACTTTACGGTCCCAGCAATAGTAGAAATCTTCTCCCCAGCCTTCATCAAAAAGACCATCCTTGAGAGCTTGGGCTTGTTGTTCTGCCCAGATATAGTTAGTGTCCCAGTTTCCGTAAGGCTCTGTACATTGCCTAACTCGATCTAGGTCTTCACCACAATCTGGGTGACCACAGCAGGGGCACTGCTGAAAGTCTGCCAAGTAAAGATCAAAGGAGATACCTTCCAGGTCTTCGTCAAAACGTGATGGATGATGATGTCCATGAACTAGATGGTTAATCTTCCTATCAAGATGTTCTTGATCTCTGGTGTCCCACTGCATATATCTCTCTGTGGCAGCTTCTTGCTGCGCTCCAAAGTAGAAATTTCTTTGCATTGAAACATCCTCAGGAGTAACCTGAGCACCACCAACCCGCAAATCGGGAGGAGGTTGAACAAATCCAACCTGTTTAATTTCTTGGTTTTTGTCATGCCACTTGTTGAAAATTGGCATCATGTGGAGAATGCAATCTGAAAAAGACATCTTAGAACCGATGTATCGGTTACTATACTTATCCAATTGTTGGAAAGAATAGCGAGTCATGTCTGTAAGGTCGTTTGAAGCGTCCTTATTCAAAGAAAGTTCCCACACGAAGTTTCGTCGTCGATAAATGGCCTCTGGCTGAACGATTTCAACTGGAGTCGGATAGGGATTGTTTGTTGTCAAAATTACTAACTTAGAGTCGAATGCACGACCTTTATCAGCAATAGAAGCTTGGGGAGGAGACCAGGGATTCGCGGAGACAATGGCAATAAAGTCTCTCATTTCGGAGTTTTCAGGGGAAGAAGAACGAGATTGTCCCCAATCATCAACTACATACACTGATTGTTGTCTGTAATTGGTGTGGTACTTATCACATGAGCTACGGAAATAGATGAACTCTCCGTCTGACTTCACTGGAACTGTACACCCCCATTCAGGAGCGCACAAGTTCACAGCTAGTGCTCTAGTTATAACAGATTTACCAACACCAGGAGCTGAGGTGAGGGTGACACAGAATGGAGTGTCTCTGACTTCTTCTTGATGAGCATTTTCATAGCTCACAGCAAAATTAGCCAACTTTCTGATGTTATCTCTTAGAAGGCTGATGACACGAGATTCAGGACTCAATTCTTTTGAAGCAATTGCGTTTTCAATGTTAGTGGAAATTTGGCAAAGTTCCCGCAGTTCAGTAGCAGTGGATTTGCTAGCAAACATTGCATCTCTCTTCGTAGGATCAGTGAGGATGTTCACTCGAGAGATAAAAGATTGGATGTTAATCTTCTCTTTCCTAAGCCAATTTTCAAAGCCCTCAGTAAAAGTACCGGGAGCAAACTGTTGGATCATTGTTTTACGGATCCAATCAATGACTGTTCCGCAAAATGCTTCTGCATTGTTTTCAATTTTCTTCGCAATGAGATTCGTTGTTGCTTGTTTGTAAGCACGAGTTGCGATTTTAGAAATCTCAAAAGTCGACTCACACAGGAAAGAGGCTCCTATCAAAGAGCCCACTCCTACTGCCAGAGCACCCGATGTTGCCCAGAATTTCGAATCTGGTACAAAATCGTCGAAGCCCCCTTGGGCTTCTGCGACAGTAGCTCCGCCTTGTATTGAACCTTGCGGGGCGGTTCCTGTGGCCCAAGACAGCAAATGTTGCGCTGTAGGCCAAATGCGATTAAAATAATCCCAAATGTTGTCCATAAGGGAAGTATAGTTCACAAAAATTTTGAGGATTTCCAAAATGATTATTGGAATCGTTGGTTTCAGGGAAATGGTGCCCAAGGCCAAAGTGACCTGAGCAACAAGCTTATCTTTGTTTGTGGAGAAAAAGCTAGCAACTCCATTGGTGACTTTCTGGGACTCACCAGCTACAACTGCGGCTGCGTCACTAAGTTTGTCAAGTGAACGCAATCCAGAGTCAATTCTGGTGGTAACAGCACTGGGAACCACCCAGTCATAAAGTCCTTGCTGTTCTGCAAAGAACTCATCGAATTCATGTTCACCCTTCTTAAGGGCAGCAATCTTTCGACGCCGCTGTTCGTTAGTCTTCATAACATCAAGGTTTCTTTTCGCAACTTTAAAGGCTGCGACTTCTGCCTTGACATTATCTTTCCGGGAGCAACGCTTTTTGCGATATCTCTCCGAAGGTCGTACTTCACCGGGATAAGGGTATTTCAAGAAGGATCGGTCCGAGGTTTCCAAAGGGGTCTGTTCAAAAATCCGGTTAAAACACTCCATAACTTACACACTGAAGATAATACTCTTAAAAGACTCAATAGTTTTACACTCCTAACGGGTTGCTACCCCAGATAAGCTATTTGAAGACTACTTCTCGCCTCTTATTGTCAACTGACTCAAAGAAGAGCTAATGAACGAAGGAATGAAAATGAAAAGAATCCTACGGTGAAGGACACTGTTTATAAAAGCCCTTGCCAAAGATAGAACCACCCATCTGATATCAGGGTTAAGAGGACACTCAGTCCAATTCTATAATTGTGAAACAAGATTGTTGAAAACAGGCCGTAGCGCATTTATTCTTTCTCATGAGGTAATACCAACACGGGTAAAACCGGCTAACCTATTTAATTCTCTTTCGCCAAAAGAGACAACCCATTCCTAAACGGGCACGAAATCTAATGGGATTACCACTAGTTTAGGGTACGGACAGTAGTGTAACAACCTCAGAAGGTGCTACAGCCCAGGAGAAACGTCCGTCGTCTCCAAAGGTCTTAAAGACTTCAATGTAAATGACTGGGATTTCTCCCACTGTTGGTAAGTCAGAAACATCTGAAGCTGTCACCTCAATGGTCAAATAACCAGAGGAAAACACACTCTCGTCATAATCAAGTGCAGATGTGATGGCTAATTGGTTGTAATTAGAGGTGTAAGGTGTTGTGATTTGCAAAGCGTTCTGTTGACCTAAAATTGTGGAATGACAGGGAAAAGCTGTAAATTCATAAAATGAGGGCAAATCTTGTGGGACGTCGTTGATGTGGTCCACACCCGGATGATACCTTGCCGTGATTTTCTTGTTCGTCATAGGGGAATAAGGGATGATGGTCCAATCAAGAGCACCAGAATAGAACACAAATCCTGTACCAAGCGAGGCTAGGTAGTTTTGTTCAGGATTTACCTTCCAGTGAACGTCTTCCACAATACGAGAAGGGGAAGTTGTCTGAGAGGCTTCTCCAGTATAGAACGGATTGTTCCAAAAACTAGTTTGGCCGTAATACATTACTGTATCACCAGGAAGGGTTGCAGAGTTTGCAGTTCGCAACGGTATTCTAAACATGCCAAGTAAGTTAGCTCTTCGACAGGGGTCTCGAACATCACCTACGGCTTGATTAGTCATTTGACAGGGGGGCATTGATCGCATGTTGTTTATTTTTGAAGAATTTTCATCAATATTATACTCAGGATTAGTGTCACCTTGCTGTTCAGCTGCTTGAGGAGGGATTGGAGGGGGGACATTGGAGTTGATTATATCTCCAGACATGTGTTGAAAGGGATCTTTTAAAAGTGTCTCACAGAAAGAGTCATCTCCAGCAGAAATCCAAACATTACAATGTACAGTTCCAGGAACTGCATTCGTTGTTGTTAGACGTCCAGTCACTCTCACTTCTAACCACCCAAGAATGGTGGTATCATCCAAAGAGCTATAATCGACTATAGACCAATCGGCCCAAGTCTTTCTAGGTATGGCAGACACCCATCCAGGGCAAAATTCAAAATTCTTTTCTCCTGCGACGTCAAACTCAACCGTAGAAGCGCACGTTGTTTGCACTAAAGTTTGTTCCATACGGTTTGCGTAATTGTTGGGAATAAAAGTGGCGATAACTTTTCCAGTATGAATGGAAGTAGTTACAAATTGAAAATGATACTTAATTGAACCAGACCAGAATTTAAAAAGAGAACTGTATTTGGATAGATAAGTAGGTGAGATGTATCGCCCGGTGCCAATTCCTTGAGAGCCGTCCGCATAGTAAATACGCACGTCATCGTCTTCGTAATGACACAAAGCTGGGGTAACAGGGATGTTGTAAAGGAGATCTCCAGGAGCATTCGTGGAGGCCCAATCAAACTGGGCACACATCATAGGGATCTTCATGAGATTGGCAAATTTTTGTTCCGAGGGATCAGAAGAGGAAAAGTCAATGTCAGTGTAGCCCCCTACTGGGGCGGCATCTAGGCGAACAGCACCGTTGATACCTTGTGTGTGTGCAAGTGGGGTGATGGGAAAAATCATGTTGTGTACTGCTCGAAGTGGATCAGATGGTTTGTCCATAAACAACCCAGCAAAATCTATGGCGGTTTTAGCACCAGTAGCTATTGCTCCACCCCAGTTTCCAGTGAGGACATTCCAAACAGTTCCTGCAACGCCACCGAGTATCCCAATACCTTTTGACCACCAGTTGGTAGGTGGTGACTGAGGAGGAGGTCCATAAGAATCAACTCCTTCAGAAGTAGGCTGCTCAACAAAACCAGACATGTCTGGATTGTCAATAATGGGAGAATCGTCAACGTCAGCAGTGTCTCCTTGGAGTTCCGCCACCATTGGAATTTGGGGGATGTGGTCCCAGATGGGCACAGCAGTCTCGCATGCTACGAACTGCATCCACATTTGGACTGTAACAACTGAAGATGATGTGGCTGACGCCTCAAGAGGGTTAATCACCATCACTCCAATTCTTCCCATGTTAGAAATGGGGTCGACAGAATTTGTTGTTAAACAGGATTGGGGATGTTCAAAGCGAATATGTAAATCTGTTGGTGAAGAGTCACAAGCTTGAATGTCTTTGTGTGGTTGTCCAGATGTTGTAAAGATGGTAGGTCTCTTGCGAAGAGGTTTTCCAGTGTACAATTGACGCGCTGCTAATGTAGCAGAGTACTGTGTAAAAGGATCGTACCACAGTCTTAGCAAACCCATGTGTTGTGGGGTTGCATTAATTTGAACTGTAATTTTGATGTCGGGTTTGTAAAACACGTACATTTGAAGTAACAGTTTGTGAAAAGTCGGGTTGGCTGCGAAAGCGGCCGGAAGTTCATACTGAAGGAACTGAGTTCCCGCAGCAGCTCCTGTATTCCATTCAAAAGAAGAAAGTCGAACGGGCGACTGAAAAATTTTGATAGCATCCATATAGCTTTCACCAATGGCGTGCTTAAACATAGAAGGAGTGCGGGGAACACCTAAAAAGGTATCCCCAGCAATCTGCTGTCTTGAGTCCTCGTAGGTCACATGACCTGACGTGGTGGTTGAAGTCTGTTTAGGGAAAATAGATTGTTGCGCAGTCAGTGTTACTCAGATAGCCGATGACTATTGGTCAATCTGAGGGGAAGCTTCTATAAAGGCGCCCGAGATAAATATCTCTCCTTTTAGAAAAGCCTCTCTCTCCTGTAGCGTGGTCCTAAGCTTCGGGTAGGAACCACTTATAACTCAATAGAGAAAGAGGTTTACAAAACGTCACATAACATAAAACATGTAGGGTGAGAATTGGAAGAGGGGGGGGGGAAGTCCGATAATAATAAGATTAGAGTCGGATGAATACGCACTTAGTTTCTGTTAAAATACACAAAAGTTGTAGTAGGCACTGAAGCCAGTACAGATCTTCTGCATCTTCACTAAGGTGGTGATATCTTACATATCAACATATACAAGGGGTGGTAAAACCCGGAGTACACATTAACATGTGGGGGAAGGGGATTATCAAACCGGAAGTCAAACTTCCGCTTTAACAAAGAGGACAGAAATTATTTACGTAAATTTCAATAAACCGGTCTTAATATAAGTCATTAAGCAGAACTTGTCCAAATTGAATTTGGGCAGAAGGCGATAATTGTTAACCACAAATACCAAAGGTATGAAAAGAAGATACGGTGTAGCATCTTCGTCTCCAATGACGAATCAAGGATACCATAGCTTTAGCCACAGCGGCGGGTGTTTAGTCCGACGCCACAGCTTAATAACCATGGCAACTTAATAAGTCACTAAAAACAAAGAATACATACAGGACGTATG
>Ga0206354_10523401_pt1 | contig 9597 bp, 1 predicted proteins | sample DielMetaTC5am3_FD_146428 | JGI IMG/M metagenome (GOLD analysis project Ga0206354, IMG submission 146428) | Corn rhizosphere microbial communities from Kellogg Biological Station, Michigan, USA - Diel MetaT C5am-3 (Metagenome Metatranscriptome)... | ecosystem: Host-associated > Plants > Roots >... | reverse complement strand
CTTTCGTTTTCCTCCTCCTTCTCCTGCTCCCTGTCCTCTCCTCTCCTCTCAGTCACTCTCTCTTCCTCTCTCCCCTCATCATCATCATACCTGAGAAATATCCGCTCAACATCCACAAGCTACACAAGGTGGACTACTGACCACAACTCAACGACGACGAAAAAAGGTCAATACCTCAGACACCAGAGTTCCATATCCAGAGAGAGAAAGAAAGTTGGAGAGACACGACACAACGATACCATCCTCGAGACACGAGTCATCCTCTCCCATCATCTTTTGAGGCGGAAGAGACCTCACAATATACCCGATACTGAATCGTATCAACCAATACTAGAAGCCATACCTATACCATATATTACAGGAGACTGAGAGGAAGGAACATTATTGCACCTTCGACCTCTTTGTCGGAATCAACAACAACATCACGACGCCTCCATCTCCTCTCGGGTCATCGGCAGAGGAGAATCTCCCCTCTACAACACCAACAACGGACGACGATCGTCTTCCACCACCCCTGCCTTCAAGTCAAATGGACCCTGAGTCCCATCCTGTTGAGAGGTCACAGGTTGAGTCATTTGTCCTGACTGAGCAAGACTTGGAAGAGGAGGAAGAAGAAGAGGCTGTTGGAGAATTACTTCATGTTGACCCCGAAACAAGAGCACTCCTCCAAGCAGCTGCAGGGATAAGATTGAGTGACGACCCATCTCATGACGTGGATCCTGAGTCGAGAGCTCGACTCGAAAAACTCCTCGAAGCTGCCGGTTTGGACAACAGTTTGATTGAACCTGACGTATTACGACGTCTCACATCATCCGTTTCGTGTGCCCTAGACGAGGCTGCCGCCGCTTTGACCAGAATGAGGCAAGAAGCTCTCCTAGAGAAACAACAACACCTCAACAGTAATCACAACTCATCCACCACCTCGTCCTCCCAACAACAACCTCCAAGGAATGGGTCTCCCGCTTCTGCGGCAACAGGATCAAGCAACTCGGGAACCACGGGTGTCAACTCTTTCTCGTCATCCTCCTCTCGTCCTGCCATCGTTGAAGACCTGGATAGTGATGCTTGTATTTCCCTCATTGATGCCTGCAATGAAGGTGATTTGGAAGCAGTCCGCAAACTCCTCGAAGAAGGAAGGAATGTTAACGAGATGACTGATGAAGGAGAATCCCTGTTATCACTTGCCTGTTCCTCTGGATACCTTGAATTGGCTCAACTGCTTCTCGCAACAAGGGCTAATGTTGAAGATCGTGGACTCAAAGATATGACACCTCTTATGGAGGCTGCATCTGCTGGGCATATCGACATTGCCAAGTTACTACTCGATCATGGAGCGGATGTCAACGCCCAAACCTCTCAGGGCAACACTCCTTTAATGTACGCCGCATCAGGATGCACACCTGACCATGAGACTATTGTTCGCCTACTGCTGGAAGCCGGAGCCAATGTTTCGGACTGCAATGAAAATGGACACACACCTCTGATGGAAGCTGCTTCTGCTGGGAATGTGGAAGTAGCCAAAATTTTAGTGGAGGCCGGTGCCAGTATCAACACCCACTCTAATGAATTCAAAGAGTCCGCCCTGACCCTTGCGTGTTATAAAGGTCACCTAGAAATGGTTCGCTTTCTCCTGGAAGCAGGAGCTGACCAGGAACACAAGACTGAAGAAATGCATACAGCCCTAATGGAAGCTTCTATGGATGGACATGTGGAAGTAGCGCGCCTTCTCCTGGACTCTGGAGCTCAGGTGAACATGCCTGCAGATTCCTTTGAGTCTCCTCTTACTCTTGCGGCCTGTGGGGGTCATGTGGAACTTGCAATGTTACTGTTGGAAAGAGGTGCTAACATTGAAGAAGTCAATGATGAAGGATATACCCCTCTGATGGAGGCAGCGAGAGAAGGACATGAAGAAATGGTTGCCCTCTTGTTATCTCAAGGAGCTGACATTAATGCTCAAACTGAAGAGACACAGGAGACTGCCTTGACTCTTGCCTGTTGTGGAGGATTTTTAGAAGTTGCCGACTTTCTGATTAAGGCTGGAGCAGATATTGAAGCAGGAGCAAATACTCCTCTTGCAGAAGCTGCTCAAGAAGGACACCTCGAGTTGGTTCGTCACCTTTTGGAGGCAAAAGCCACCGTAAATGCCACTTCTGCTACTGGAGATACACCTCTCATGTATGCCTGCGAAAATGGTCATACAGAAGTAGCTGAAGTCCTCCTTGCAGCTGGAGCTGATATTGAACATGAAGCGGAAGGTGGTAGAACTCCTATTATGAAGGCTGCTCGAGCTGGACACCTGTCAACCGTGCAGTTTCTCGTGAAGGCTGGAGGAAATGTTAACAAAGTCACCGCCAACAATGATCACACACCTCTATCCCTTGCCTGTGCAGGAGGGCATGTTGCTGTTGTGGAATACCTACTCTCTCAAGGAGCAGATCCTTCCCATCGTCTGAAAGACAACTCGACGATGTTGATTGAAGCAGCAAAAGGTGGACATACACAAATTGTCCAATTGTTGATTGAACATCCTCTTCGATCTAGCCCCCTTCCCTCCAGTGACTCAAGCCTTCAGTGTTTGTCAGCTAACACTGTTACCTCCTGTCTTGGAAACAATATCGACCCTGATGCCTCGGGACGTGGAGAGAGTGTTCCTGTCAATGAGAGTTCAAATACAGCGCCGTCCTGTCGAAAGGTTTCGACATCAAAAACTACTTCAAACAGGAAAGCTGGATCTGCATCTGTGACGGGAAGAGTGAAGATTTCTCCTCCTTCAATTACCAACCTTCCTTCTTGCGAGTTTGAAGATCATCTAACATCAGGAGTCAAGTCTTGCAAAGCCACCTCCGTGATCAAAAGTACATCTTCGGCAAATGCAGTTGGAGCTCTTGGACCACTTGATCCAGACCTCCTCGAGGATATCAAATCAGATGCTGTGGATGCGGAGAGGGCATTGAAGGAGACGGAACGATTGGAGCAGTGCATCAACAACATGATGAAGAGAACTGAAATGCTGAATCCGTCTCGAGAGGAGCAGATCCTCCAAAAGCAACAAATCTTGGAGGAACTTCAACGAGTTGAACGAGAGCTCCAATCAAAAGCACAGGCCCAACTACTGCTGTCTGCTCAGGCAACGGCACACCAACAACAACAGCAGCAGCAACTCCTTCAAGCTCTCAATAGCGATGACCCTACTGCACGGCTGCTGGCAAGTGAGACGATGGCATCATTGGAATTTCTGAAGAGAACTATCCCACAAATGGAATCACAGGTTACGGACTCCAGGAAGGCAGAGCAACCACCGCCGTTGAAGAGGATTGCAAAAGCGAAAAAGAAATTGCTTCCCGCTCGAAGGACAGCATCTGAAGTTGAAGCAGTCTTGAATCAGAAGAACCTCAATGACAGCCTGTGTCCGTCAAACCAAGTCCAGGAAGTGACATCCTCGACGAGTCAACAGCAGCAGGTTGACACAACGACGACTTCAGCATTTCCGCCTCCACCAAATGATGCAAGTCCTGTTGAAAATGCTACCATTGCTACGACGAGTCAATCAACACAAACTCCTCCTGTTACACTAACTACTACACCTCAGGGAGGATCGTCACTTATGTCCATCACGACGACCCTTAGGAGTGAATCGGGGTCTACCGTAAAACTCAACATGATGTCTGGCTCCGGGAAAGCAGGACAAAGTGGAGCCTTGTCTGCCTCCTCCGGATCGGCTAGTATCCAACTTCCGCCACTTACGAGTCAACAGTTGCAAGTCTTGAAGAAGCAATTGGCAGATGCAGCAGCTGCCGCTTCTGCAGGACTAGACATCACGGCAAGACCTGGATCAGGTTCTGTCTCCCTCAATCTGACTTCTACTGTGTCTCAACCTGCAACAACTGGCAAAATGGAAGAAATCGATGACTCCTCCAAGTCATCCGATCCCGGAATTGGATCTTCTGGTGCTGGTGGTGGTTCTTCTTTTGTCTCTTCGTCTTCTTCTTCATCCTCGAGTATCACTGGTGGGCAAACGGCAGAGGTCCAGCCACAACAACCAACAGCGAGAGCTGCTCGCCGAGTTCCTCCGACTCCAACTGCAACATCTGTTGGCTCTCAGACAATTGTCGATCGGAACATGTTGGACTCCCTCCGACAACAATATGTCGGCAAGTCTTCTACTTCGTCGTCGTCCTCTTCCTATAAAAGTGTCAGCATCAACAACAACCAACAAGAACAAGTTTGTAGTTCTTCCTCTTCTTCCGTTATTTCGGGATCTAATCTTACTACTACTTCCAATACGGCATCGTCGTCTGTACCGTCTCCTCCTCCTTTCTTCTCGCAGTCGATTGAAATCGATGGCCAAACTGACAGTAACCATGACACTGCTCTGACGCTTTCTTGTGCCGGTGGACACGAAGAACTGGTTTCACTTCTTCTCTCTCGTGGTGCAAATTGCGAACATCGAGACAAGAAAGGTTTTACTCCACTCATGTTGGCTGCATCAGCAGGGCATGGAAATGTCTGTGAAATTCTTCTCAACCATGGTGTTGACATCGAAGCTCAGTCTGAAAGAACCAAGGATACTGCTCTGTCTCTTGCTTGTTCATCTGGTCGGTATGAAGTTGTAGAGTTGCTCCTTTCTCGGGGAGCCAACAAGGAACACCGAAATGTCTCTGACTATACACCTCTCAGCTTGGCTGCTTCTGGTGGATACGAACCCATTATCAAACTACTCCTTCAACATGGAGCCGAAATAAACTCTCGCACGGGTTCTAAATTGGGTATTTCGCCTCTCATGCTGGCTGCAATGAATGGTCATGCAAAGACAGTCAAACTCCTCCTGGACATGGGAAGCGATATCAATGCTCAAATTGAAACCAATCGCAATACCGCACTTACCCTTGCATGTTTCCAAGGAAGATGTGAAGTTGTTTCCCTCCTCCTGGATCGAAAAGCAAATGTTGAGCATCGAGCAAAGACAGGCCTTACACCTCTAATGGAAGCTGCATCCGGTGGATATGTTGAAGTTGGTCGAATCCTCCTGGAAAAGGGCGCAGATGTTAATGCACCTCCTGTTCCATCTTCGAGAGATACTGCTTTGACAATTGCTGCTGATAAAGGACACTATCGATTTGTTGAGTTACTCATCAAGAAAGGAGGTCCAAGCTTAAACTTGGATGCAAGAAACAAGAAAGGCTCTTCTCCTCTGTGGTTGGCTGCTAACGGTGGCCATCTTGATGTTGTACAACTTCTGGTTAGTTCAGGAGCGGATATTGACGCGCAAGACAACCGCAAAGTATCCTGCCTGATGTCTGCCTTCAGAAAAGGACACCTGAAAGTAGTCAAATGGATGGTGAAGCATGTCACTCAATTCCCTTCTGATCAAGAAATGACTCGTTACCTTGCCCTTGTGAATGATAAGGAACTACTCAAAAAGTGTAATCAGTGCATGGAAGTGATAAGGCAAGCCAAGGACAAGCAAGCTGCGGAAGCCAACAAGAATGCAGCAATTCTCCTAGAGGAATTGGAAAAGGAGAAAGAAAAAGTGGAAAAGAAAGAAGAATCCAAGAGAAAGAAGAATGAAAAGCGAAAGTTAAAAGCCAAACAGAAAAAGGAACAACAAGAAAAACTGAAAACGAAAGGAGCCACTGAAGATGGCAAGAAGGCTGTGTCCACTGGAGGAAAAAAAGGTGCAAAGGCTGACGATTCAGAGTCCTCTTCCTCTTCAGACTCCGAAGATGATGATTCTTCCGCCATACCTGCTCCTTATTCCACACATGATGTCATTTTGAGTAGAGTACCAGCTCAACAACTGGCAAAAGTAGCATCAACTCCTTCCGTTACCATTACAGCTGTTCCTGGAAGGAAGCAAAGTAAACCTGACAATACCGCATCTCCTGTGAAGGAGTCTAACAAGACGACGACTTCCAATGCTACTACAGCTACAAAGGGAGGAAACAAGAAACAGCAGCAATCGCAACAACAAAAGGCTGCGCCTGAAGTCGTAGTTATTGAGACAAATCAGACATCTAAGACTTCGAAAGCTGCACTGGCCGCTGCTAATGCAAAGAGTAACAAAAATGAGAACAGTCTTCCTGAGGTAACTATCGAAGTTGTCAGTACTGCGAAACAACCTGCGAAAAAGGAAGAAGTCAAGAAGACTCAAACGCAGCAGCCGGCAAAGTCCTTCACTGCAAAAACTACAGTTTCACCACCGCAACCTTCCCGTGAAGAGAAAAAGAAACCACAAAAGAGTTCATCCGCTGAATCTTCTGTAGTTGAATCAAATGTTTGGACGAATGAAACAGCTGCAAATATCAATGGAAGCGATGTCACTCATGGAAAGAAAAATGGCACAAAAGGTCGATCAGTCTCTCCTGCTGCTGTGGCAACTTCTCGAAAGGCTACCCAATTTTCGACTGTGACCTCAACATCTTCACAGCAAATACGTGGTGTCCGCACCCAAGAAGATCTGGAGTGGAAAGAAGTCAACAAGGGCAGACAAAAGAAGATCAGTGTCCCCTCCTCTGCAATCAGTCGAGTCATTGGACGTGGAGGATGTAACATTAACGCTGTTCGAGAGTACAGTGGTGCACACATTGAAGTTGAGAAACAGAAAGGTAGTCAACAAGCTGACCGTCAAATTATCATTAAGGGATCCTCTGATGCGACGAAAAATGCTTTCGCTATGATTAATGCTCTCGTCAATGAGCCGGACAAGGAGTTGATTGACATTGTAGCTGAACTTGGAATTGAAGAACCAGTCAAAGAAACTGAACAAGCCGGAGACTTTTCGTCATCTGCTCCTCGAGTGAAATCTGCATCTGTCTCCATTGCAACAAGTAAATCATCAACCGCCAGTAAGACATCAACGACTACTCAACCAATGTCGCAGATGATCTTTTCCTCCAGTCAAATGCAGTCAACTACCACAACTGCACTCTCAACATCTAGGACAAATGCAAAGACTACCTTAACAACGACCACTCCTTTTGCAACCAACTGGACCAATGTAACTAGCACGTCTTCGATTGTTTCAGGACGTTCTGCAAATCCTAAAGTTTCAGCAACAGCCACAAGTTCTCCTGCGAAGCACCCTGCATCCTCTACATCTCCTGATGTCAAGGCGTCTTCCTCCCCATTCTCCTCTGTTAGACCTTCCTCGCAGCCGTTCCCGTCAAAGAGTCCTGCTCCCATTTCTCAAACCGCTGCTACATCAATAACCACTACGACGGCAAGTGAATACACTCCCTTTACCAATACTCTCTTTGGAAAAGTTGGTGCAAGTGTTTGGGGATCAAAGGATCAGAAACTCAACTTCGCAGCTGTTGCGCGAGGATCTGCTTTCAGTGGAAGTCCAAGTCAGAATCAGTCAGTAGTTACTGGATCTCTGTCAATTCAGGCGAGTAGCAACGTCAGTGAACCATCTCCACCAATTGTTACTGCAGAACCATCAAAGGCTCCCGGATTTCGAGGAAACTTTCTTTCTCCGAGTTCATCAACGGCTTCTCCTGCCATCGTTACTTCAACTTCAGCACCAGGAAGTCCTCCGATTGCGTCACAGGTACAACAACCATCTCCTGATGGAGGAATTCCCTCATCAACAAATGCATCTTCTCCTGCTTCTGGAAGAAGTGATCCTTTCCGTTCTCATGAAAGTAGTAAACCTGCATTCAATTTGGCTCCTGGAAGTCGAAGTACCATGACCTCACACGGATCTCCTTCCTCACAGCATCACGATATAAGTAGATCAACGGAGAACACTTTAACAATTGAAGAGTTTAGGAGTGATTTACTGCAGTCTTCATCATCTGTCCAAAGCAACCTCAACCCAAATGCTCAGTCATATGCTCCTGATCCAGTAACTGGCCTGAGTCATCAAGTAAGGGGAGCAGGAACGATTGGTCAAAATATTATGCGGCCTCAAGCTCGCGGAGCGCAAGAAGTACCATCTGCTCAACAATCTGCAACTTTACATCAAAGTCAGGCTGGACGACCAAGCGTTCCCTTTGAGTCTCTTCCCAATCCTCAACTTCAGATGCAGATGAGGGCTGCAATCCTTGCTGCTGGAGTCAATCTTCAGATGAATGCCCTTCAACAACAACATCGACTTCAACAGCAGCAGCAGCAGCAACAACAACAAGTTGCTCAGGCAGCCGCTTTGATGGGAGGACAAGACTTTCCTCCTCCTTCTGCAGAGACTTTGAGGATGTTACAGACGGCTCTTCAAGGAGCAGCTGCAGCCACTACTGCTTCTGTTTCAGGTGCTTTTCCAACTGCTCCTCCAGTTGTTCCTTCTGGATTGAATACTTTCACAGGACATCATGCTCCGCCTTCGGTTACAAGTAGTGGACCAATCGGCCCTCCTAGAAGAAAAGTTGAAGGGCAGGACGCGACAGATGTCAATCATCTACTCGATGAATCAAAATCTTTCCCACGACCAATTGGAACTGAAAGAGCACAAAAGAAAAATCCTATCGGTGGTGCCTTTGGCATCAATCCCCCTGGATTGCCATCTTCGGGAGCTAGTGACTTGTGGCAGATGTCTGATTTGACTGGCGCTACTTCGGAGTCTGACTGGCTTAACGCTCAGTTCTCCACTCCTCCTGATCATCTGGTTGCGAACCTCCTTCAGACTTCCCTTTCCAATTCGAGAGCCTTTGAACATGCATTTGTCGATGCAACTTTAGATCCATCTTTCCAATTTCCAATGGATCAAGCATATGCAACTCCCTCATCCGGCTTAATGACAAACATGATGAACGGAGCAATTGTCCCTCCACAACAAGGACACCATGGACTCGGAGCTGGAGCAGCATTTTCAATGCCTCACCTCCTTACACAGACTACGACAGATGCATCCGACTACTGGGCTGCAAATCAGATGGATCCTAACAGCTGGAAGCCACTTGTTCCAACTTCTGTTCCTGGTTTAGGTCAAAATGGAGTTGATGCAACTGACCACAAATCAATGCAATGGCATACGACAACGAACCAAGCAAGTCAACATCACCAATCCTGGAATCACCATCCATGAGAAATGTCATCTCTCTCACTCACTGGTCTTTCCCAGAAGATAACAATTTAGGAAATTCCCTACCAACAAACCATCACCTCATTCGAAATCAGAATAACTTTTCACGCTACTGCTGCATTTTGCGTGAAAGGAAATTGATTTCTCATCAGTGACAAGAACTTCAACTGATGCACCATCCTTTCCATGGGGTTACAACATGCACTGAAAAGGAAACAATGTCCTGTTACGATAATGGGCCGAATGATCTAAGACGAAGAAGTCAACTACCACGAAAAGGAAAGAAAACTTTGCTGATGAAAAGCAAGACACTACAAGACAAAGAAATACATCAAAAAAGTCTTCAAACCATCCTAAACAGAATAATGAGACAAAACAGACAGACTGTTCTTTATCATCGTAATTTCTCAGTCTAATTAATTCTCTATCCTTTTTTCGCTATCCTCGTAATTGCCTCTCGCCTTCCTCCTCTCTTTCCACTTCAATCCTTCCTCTGTCCAAGAAACAAACTTGTTCTTCTATTGATGCTGATTACACATTGACTCAAGAAATGATTGATTAAATTACAAGTTATCAAG
>Ga0206354_10663287_pt1 | contig 9666 bp, 6 predicted proteins | sample DielMetaTC5am3_FD_146428 | JGI IMG/M metagenome (GOLD analysis project Ga0206354, IMG submission 146428) | Corn rhizosphere microbial communities from Kellogg Biological Station, Michigan, USA - Diel MetaT C5am-3 (Metagenome Metatranscriptome)... | ecosystem: Host-associated > Plants > Roots >... | reverse complement strand
TTCACGAAATCCACTGTGACCCCGCATACGGTACTTCAGGTCCTTATTGTTTCGATCAGGACCCACGGCGCTCACCGCAGTCTTTGCGGCTTTACCGATTGCTCGACCAGTGCCTTTGACAAGCTCTCCTACGTTTGCCGCATCGTCTTTCAGCGACTGTCCAAAGGAACTCATCGAAGCCTGTTCTTTGGTCGGTCTGTCATTTCTGGAGAAGCCCATGATCAGTGTCCGTGTCGTTTGAGTTCGACGTGATTTCCATTCGTGCGATTGAAATGCAGAACGTAAGTCGAAAGGTTAATGAAGCCGTTAACCATCTGGTCAACCAGACCGTAATACGTCAGAGCCGGTTGATCCATTGTCTTTTGGAAGAACTTCAGATCGTACATCATGATGTCGCGTTCTTCCTTTTTCTCCTTACTGGAGAAGAGGCTAGCGCCATGCTTTTTGATCTTCGCTTCCACTGCCTTGATAAACGCTGCTTTGTCGTGCTGATACTGTTCGATCTTTTCAGCAAACGTTTGGAGCGTTTTATTCAAGAACATGATGTTTTCGATGAGCTTATCCGGATTAGCGAAATCATTATCCAGAACAGCATACTTGGCGTAATTGATCACGCCCTCTACTTTCGTTTTGCCAATGTGCAACTTATCCACCCATTGCAGATTGGCTTTCATATCCGCCTGCTCGGGAGCCGGTGCCATCTGGATCGTCACGTAGGTATTTTCGCCAAACTCTTCCGACGCATATACTTTCGTGCTACCGTCCTTTCCACGAGCAGCTTGCAAGATCTTGCTGTCGTGAGTTTCCATGAAAGGCATCGGCATAGGTTTTGATTCGACCTTATCGCCGATGATGCTCTCTTTAGCAGAACGGTTAAGTTCCGCCTGAGCATTGAACACCTTCATCATTTCGCTACCGATCTTGGCGAGATAAGCACCATTCATGATACCATCGCCAGTGCAGATCGGTTTCAGGATTTCAGGACGAGACAGATCGACCTTAACGAAGTATCCGTTGTGATCGCGAGGATAGGGAGCGGTGCGCTTTTCATCCTCGGTTAAGCTCGAAGCCTGGTCTTTTACTTCGTCCGCCTTGTGCTTCAAGTCGGCAACTTTTTCTTCTCGATCTTTATTGCGGGTAAAGATTCGTTTGATCAAACCCACTACCCACTGATACGCTTTCTTGATCGTGTTGACGATCGACATGAAAACGTTCTTGATTCCCTCGCTGAAGCTTTCGAGTGCGGCATGATTTAAGTCATGGCTCTTAAACGATTGCAGATCAGGGAGTATCTTGTTCGGATTTCCGCCAATACGTCCCAGACGCAGGAATGACTCAACGGAATGCTGGACGAGTTTATACGCTGTCTCATCGAGTCCCGGATCGCCGTCAGCCATCAAGTCCTGGGTATATGTCAGAGACTCCAGTGCCTGAAATGCTGTTTCGACTTTCTCGTTATCATGAGCATAAGCCTGGAGGTCCAACTCCAAGCTGTCGTTATAGGAGAGTGCGCTCATCGGTTTACCTTAAGTAGACGTCATAAGAGAACACCCAGGAGCCCGAAGGCTCCCGGATGTTCTATGACAACTAACCGAAGTCAGTTACAGCACGAGGAGGATTACTCCTTGTTCTCGTACTGACGCGCCGACAGTTCGGCGTATTGCAGTGCCGAACTCATGCCGCGGATCGAGTGCGATGCGAACGATGCCGCCGGCTCGTCCATCAGCTTGCGGAACATCGTTGCCGATGCCTTCGCCTTCTTCTCGGCGTCGCCCTTGCTGTCGCCGGCTTCGCGCGATTGGCCCGACGCGAACTTTTCCAGCTTCGCGATGAACTTCGCCTTGTTGTTGTTGATGTCGGTGAGGTTGCGCTTGTACTCGCTCACTTCACCGGCGAACTTCTCGATGGCTTCCGCGAAGCTGCGGATTTCGTCGGCGCTCAGGACCTTCAGCGTCTTGCCTTCTTCCTTCTTGTCGGCAAGGCTGACCGAACCGGCCTTGATCTTGTTCGCGGCGTCTTGCGCAGCCTTGACGTCGCCGCCGCCTTGTGCCTTCGGCACGGCGATGTAGACGACCGTTTCGCCCGGGAAGCGCGAGGTCACGAACACCGACACGTCGCCTTCAGCCGTCACGCGCTTGGCCGTACCGGCGTCCGCTTGCTTCAGGCCGTATTCGGCCGGCGACACAGCTTCCGTGCGATCGTTCGCGAGATCCGTTGCCTTGCCGAAGACGTCCGAGAACGCCTTTTGCTGGGCGAACAGCTTCTTCGCTTCGCCGCCGAGTGCCGTGAGGTCGGTCGACTTGACCGGCTGGCCGTTGATGCGCACCGCGTTGTACAGGCCGTCGTTTTCGAGGTTCGGCTCGCTCGGCTGACCGCTGAGCTTCGTCGTCGAGTCCTTCAGCTTCTGCGCACGCGCTTGCAGACGTTCGGCGGCGCCGAAGATCTTGTTGAAGAAGTTGCGGACCCACTCGATCGACTTCTTGATCGCTTCCACGATCGATTGCCAGATCTTCTTGGCGGAGACGTCGAGGGCTTCGACCGTGGCCTTGCCCAGTGCAGTGCGGTTCGAACGCGTCTTGAACGACTCGCTCGACGGCAGGCCGAGTTGCTTGTACGTCACGCCGATGCGGGCGACGCGCAGGAGCGTTTCCACGGACGTTTCGATGATTTCGGCCGTTTTCTCGTCGATGCCTTCGCCTTCGTTGGCTTCGGCGACTTGCTCGGCGATGGTTTCGAGGCCATCGGCCGCGACGGCTGCCGCATCGATCTGGTCGTTGCCGGTGTTGATCGCCGCTTCGTCAGCGTTGATTTCCGAGACCGCGCTGGCCAGCGTGTTGGTTTCGTCCGGCGCGATCGCGTCGGCACCGGTCATGGAAGCTTCGGCATCGAAATTCTCGTTCGAGTGCATGATGCCGGATACGGGGATGAAAGACATGTGGATTACTCCATTGCAATGAAGGTTACTAAGAGGCCCTTAGTTTAAAACACCTACTCACGTAGGATCCTGAAAAAGCGTGCATTCTAAACTATATGCCTAAAACTACACGCTTTAGTTTCTCACCAGACTATTAAGAGCCGAAAAACACGCGCAGCGTGAGGAGCATGTCACTCAAACCGTCTCGCTGACCCAACCAATACCGCAGGAAATCACGGATCAGCATGGGTTCATTGCGATAACCGTTGACCAGGTATTCGCGCGTTGCGACGCCAATTGTCCAGGCGTTATGTTTGCCGATGTCCAGGGTGTCCACATAAATCATCGGGTGATATTTGCGGAAACCCGTGAACACGTAACAGACCGTCTCGTCAACGAAACGATTCTGCATCGTGTCAAAGTATGGGTTTTGTTTTTGTTTCTCGATCCATTCGTTGATGGTCAAGGTACCGAAAGCCCTGAGCGCTGCCACATACAGTCGTTCGCGAAATGCGAAGTCCCGCTTGAGGAGGCTTTCATGCTTTAAGGTCTCTTTGTAGAGTTCTTCGATCGCCTGATTCGGAGTGAGGTCATTAGCCTCCGACTCCAAGGTAATCCGACGAGTCGCGGCACCTATAAGATCCACCTGAATGGGTTTGTTGACCTGAGCCGGACGGTACTCGTGGGGAGCACCCAAAAAACCGTTCGGATAAAGTTTCAACCCACCGAAGATTTTCATTACTGCATCTCCTCTTCGGCCTTATTGATTCGGTACGTCAGCCCTTCCGCCTTGTCGCGTTGGATTTTAAGCTCCTTTTCGATTTGCGGATTGGACTTCCCTTGTTTCGCTTCTTCCAGAAGCAAGATGCGTTGCTGGGTACGGCGCAGATCGTCTTGCGCTTCCTTATAACGCCATGCCTGGAATTCGACGATCCACTTGCCGATGTGGAAGAACGGATTGAGCGAGACAGGGATGAACCCCATCTTGAACGGGTCCATCTTCAGCCGGCCAAACAGCGCGTTGTTATCGTCGCTATCCGGATCCACCTTGACGCTGGGGATTTCGTCGAACTTCTTTTTGAACTGAGCGTCCGAGAGAGCTTCCAGAACTTCCAGGAAAAACGGGAAGTTGTTCTCCACCCAGGCAGCTTCGCCCTTCGTGAGATTGTCTTTCTGGTAGTCCTCGTACATGCCGACGGCTTCGGTTTCGTAGATCGTGATCGCCTCGATGAAGCGGCGGCAGAAACGATTCAGAAACGAAGCGTTATCCACCAGCTGCATCATGACAGCCGAGCGATGATCGATCGACGATTGCGCAACCGTTTCCGGCATCGTCTTGCGGATCTCCTGACCGAGCAGATCCAGGTTCTTCTGTACTGCATGGAGACGGTCCTTCAGGTCTTCGACGACCGACGCGTTGCGTCCCAAACGGAATGCTTCGCGATAGCGTTCTTCGTAACCGAGGACCGTCTCCGTTTTCGGCTTGATTGTTTTGAATGCAGCCGCCGCAGTGGAGACGATCGGAGTGACTTTGGTGCTCAAGTCCTGTTGTACTGCATCCAGGGCGTTGAGTACTTCGTCCTTGGTCGTAACCCCTTTGAGCGACTTGACGTATGCGTTGATGTTCATGTTGGCGGCCTTGCTGTTAGAAGCTGGGGGCGTTACCCAGCTGATACGCTTTCAGAATATCGGTGATCGAGGTGCTTTCCTTCTGATTGGCCGCCTTGCACTCGCGGATCGACAGATCCGACACCGACGGGATACCGGTCGTGTAAAACTGCACGCGGTCGTATTCCGGGTCCATCACAGCCACGATGAACATGCCCGTCGTATCGAACAACTTCTGACGTGCCTTGAAGTTGCTGAACTTGTCGTTGATGAGCAGTTCGACCTTCTTGATGGTTTCCGTCGTGGTCACCACCAGGTTCGTCGAGTTTGCCACCGACGGGTTGAGCGACAGGAGACCGGACAGATGGTTGCTACGGCGCGCACTTGCCAGCGCCGAGTAAACGCCCGTCTTGTCTTGCATCAGGTTCTTTTTATGCTCCTTCACGAGATCGCGCGCCGTGAGCAGATCGACCATGTTGATCTGACCGCTACGATACTTGATCCAACGAGCGGAGACGTCGTTGTCGACGTTACCCGTAGCGAGCAATTTCGAGACGAGATCGGGGACCATCGTCGAAGCTTGCAGACGAATCAAGATCGGCAGCGTACCTTTGTTGCCGCCGGCCGAGATCTGCACTTCCAGGATCTTGCCAACGGACAGGTTCGTTGCTTCCTTGATGACTTCCGTCGAACGACTTGCCAGACCACCAGGTTCTGCAATTTCGTTCTCGCCACCGAGCATCTGGCTGGCTTCGTTCGAAATCGTCTTGAAGCTAGGCAGACGATGTTTGAAGCTTTCGTTGGACATGCTCCAGATCGCGCCGGCGGTATCGACGACGCTGTCTTTGACCGAACGATTCGGATTGAGTTTGTCCAGATGACGAGCGACCGCAATGTTGTCGATCGTTGCCTGGAGCATGTTCCAGGACAGCAGATAGTATGCCGAAAAAGCCGAATGCAGTGACTGGGTCACTGTGGCTGTATTTTCGTTGAAGAGCACACTGGAGTCGACGATCAGGAGCGGTTCCACGCGCGCGGGACGCGTGTAATCGACGTACGAATTGGCAGCGCCAGAACGCAGAGCATCGATCATTTTGCCAGCGGTAACGAGGCCGGCTTCTCCAAGCTTTTCAAGCATGATTCTTTTCCTCGGGATAACAGGACTTTTAAAGTGGATAACAGATTAGATCTAACGATTGACCAGATCTATCAACTCGGTAAAAACGGTTCTGAGGACCTACAGGCAGGGCTGGAGCGCGTGTATAACGCCACTCCGCTCGGCCCATTGCCGAGTAATATGGTCAACACGATTTACGGTATCAACCACCGACAGACTCAGCTGGCTTTGCCTTTCAACCGCGACAATTATGGTTTAACATTCTTTACGCGGCCCCGAATGAATCTGACCACGAACAACATTCGTTTTGTTCGGCAAATGTATCCGTTGTTGAACACGGAGCCAAGGTCTATTCAGCGGATTATTCGCTGCCTGCTGGATCCCTCACTGGCTTATCCAGACACGCAGTATACCAACATCCAACCTGTCAGGTCGCCCTACGTGGACGATCTGAATATGTTTATTCCTCTGCTGTCAAACCTTTGCCTAACAGTTTCCGGCTGGCCTGATTACGTCGTCGATACTCATACGACGCCCGAGGGTCATTACCGGGAATCGCACAGCATGGTCGACAGCAGTGTTGAGGTGAAAAATACATACGAATTGTCGGTTTCCTTTCGGAACATACCGAATAATCCGGTCACATTATTGTTTTATTTCTGGATCTTCTACGCATCGAAGGTCTTTGAAGGCGAAATGATTCCGTACGGCTCCTCGCTGTATGAAAATGAGATCGACTATAACACCCGGATTTACCGTTTGGTGTTGGACCCGACCAGGCGCTATGTTCAGCATATTCTTTCGACAGGTGCTGCGTTCCCATTGAATGCTCCGGTTGGAGCACTGGGTAACTTTGACAACTCGCAGCCCTACAATGAATCTGGCGATAACGTTAACATCCGTTTCCAATGCATCGGGATGGATTACAACGATCCGATTCAGATTTCAGAATTCAATCAGTCTGTCAATCTCTTGAATCCTGGCATGGACGATGCGTACCGTGACCAGTTCTATATCAAGATTCCCTACCAGATCCTCTCGTTCTTCAACATGCGTGGCTACCCGCGCATCGAGTCTTCGACGATGGAACTGGAGTGGTACGTGTCCTATGCGATGTTCCAGTCTTACGCCAGTCAGTTGGCAGACTTCGCGAATATTCAAGGCATGCGCAACCAGACCTTCTTGCAATATATTACTCCATCGAGCGCCTCTGATTATAAGAAAGCGTTGAGTGACATGGACAACAAGGCACCCAATTCTACTTACGATGGCGGTCTGGTGAAACGAGCGGTGAATGGGGAATTCTCCCAGGATCAGCTTGATCAGATTTCTCAAGCATACTTCGCTTCAAATGGAGCCAATTAATGGGCACTATTCGTGACATCATGAACGACGCACTGGCTGCGTCGTATGACCCTAGTGGTCAGTATCGGGCAGCCATGCGCACTCTCGTGCAAATCATGAACGGGCAGCTGGATGACGTCTCGCCTGCCAATCCGGTTGTACTCACGACCGAAGTTCAAGGCGCATTGATTGCCGCTTTTACCGAAGACATGCAGTCGGAAACTCGGCGGTTGTTGCAGGTGGCAGCACTCACGCCCGAAGATCTCTATCCGCATATGGCGGATGTGCATTTCACCAACATTTTTAACCTGCCGTCGAAGACGACCTTTACGCTCATTCTGGAAAAGAAAGAAATCCTGAATGCGATGGTGAAGATCCCCGGCACGTTATCGAGTAAGGTGACGATCCCTCGTGATACATACTTCACGATCGGCGATTATGTCTTCGGTATTCACTATCCGATTGACATCATCCAGCAGGTGCATGGTGGGATCCGTGTCTCTTACGACACGAGTTCGACGACGCCTTTACAGGCTCTATCCACCAACATCTTGAAATCACGTGAAGTGGAGCGCGATAACATCGTCTATCTGGCGATCGACATCGATGTCTTCCAGTTCAACATCACGAGCAAAACACCGGTCGTGACACAAGGCACTACGTTCAGCACGAACATCGCCCTGACGGATCTGTATTACGCCACACGCGTTTATCGCACGGATTCGAACGGTCAGTATCAGGAAATCCCTGTTACCTATAGCGAGAAGATCTATGACCCGCTCAGCCCCTGCGCTGTGGTCAAGCTGCTCGATGGTCAAGTGAATATTTCTATTCCCCAGATCTACATCAATAACCAGCAAGTGCTGGGGACCTTGCGTTGTGATGTTTACACGACAAAGGGACCGCTTCAGACGAACTTCAGCAGCTATTCGATTGGCTCGATCGGGCATCGCTTCAGAGACCTCGATAAGAACGCTGCAACGACCTATACGGCCCCGATGCAGAATCTGAATACCTGCACCATCCTGAGCGAGCAAGTCGTCTCTGGTGGCGTTTTGGCGATGACGTTCGATGAACTGCGTACCGCGGTGATCGCCGATGCAATTGGTGATCCGAACATGCCAATCACGCCTGCCCAGATTCAGAACTTCTTGAACCGGATGGGCTACGACATCATCAAGAACACAGACATTGTAACCGATCGCGTGTTCCTGGGCACGAAGAACATGCCTGATCCGACCGATCCAACTTTGCTCACAGCAGCCAATGCATCGATCGAAACGATGAACGCGTCTTTCACCGATCTCATCGGTAACTCCGCCGTCATCGATAACACAGCAGATGCTAATTCCATCACGCTTAAGCCTACCGCGATCTATCAGTTGGTCGACGGCCAGCTTAAACTAGTGGACGACAGCACGCTGGCGTCGATCAACGCCATGCGCAGTGATCTGAAAGCGACTTACATCACGAACGGAAACTTCCTCTATTCGCCGTATTACTACGTGCTGGATAAGAGCAACAACCAGTTCCGATTGGCTCCGTACTACCTCGACAATCCGTCGGTGCAGTCGCAGACGTTCGTGCAAGATAACGAAGGTACGCTCTTGCAGGTCAATACCAACGGTTACGACCTGGTGAGAACTGACACGGGCTTCCAGCTGAAGCTGACAGTCAAGTCCAATGACGATTACAAAGCCCTACAAGACACCGACGTTCAGTGTCTGATCGGCTTTAAGTCGTCTACTGAAGAAGATCCGTGCTGGCTGATGGGTACGATGTTCGGTACCGATCCGGTTAGCAAGGAACGGGTATTTGTTTTCGATCTCACGAGCCAGTTCGCAATGGACTCGACCGATCGAATCGATTTCCGTAACTTCAAGATGTACGACACGACCAACAAAACAATCTTCGCGGACCTTACGCAGGACTTCACGGTCATTTATGCGACGCAGTCGCAGATGGGCAATCTGTACGTGCCTGGTATGATCGATGCCATGCTGCCGCGTTATCTGGTCGGCCTGAACAGCAAGGCGATCTGTCAAGAGACTTTGTCGCTTCAGTTCGGTGAAGCTTTGTCCAATCTCTGGGCACGTGCTCGCTCGATTGCATCGACGATTGAGTATGAGACGTATGCAACCGATCAGATCCTGCGTTATCCGGACGATGTCTGGAAGACCGATCCGCAAACGAACAGCCAGATCTTCATGGTCAATGGCCAACCTACTCGCGTGCTCTTGCATGCAAAGGGCGATCCGATCCTGGATGTCAATGGCAATCAACAGATACAATATCCGAAAGGATCGATTGTCTACGACAACACGCAAACTCCACCTGTTCCGGTGGTTAAAAACGTTCGCTATCTGAAACACCGCTTCGAGTTGTTCCTCATCGAAGGAGTGTACGCTTTCAGCAACGACGACATTGCGATTGCTTATCGTGATTCGGTTGCTGAGCAAGTCGCTGCCTGGGTAACCACGGATATGGTGGCGGTTCAGAAAGCTGCGATGGATAAGACGAAAGTCTATTTCTATCCGAAGACGATCTTTGGCACGATCGACGTAATGGTGGCCGATGGCATCATTCAGCAGATCTCGGCTGGTCAACGATTCGATGTTGCATTGACCGTGACTAAGGAAGTCTATCAAAACGACGTATTGAAGGCACAGCTTCAGACTCAGAC
>Ga0206354_11611598_pt1 | contig 9709 bp, 2 predicted proteins | sample DielMetaTC5am3_FD_146428 | JGI IMG/M metagenome (GOLD analysis project Ga0206354, IMG submission 146428) | Corn rhizosphere microbial communities from Kellogg Biological Station, Michigan, USA - Diel MetaT C5am-3 (Metagenome Metatranscriptome)... | ecosystem: Host-associated > Plants > Roots >... | reverse complement strand
TGTTGTGGGTTACACAACAATATATTTTTACCATTAGGAGGAAGCCCCTCTGTTGCCAGCGCATTTATGCTGGAGTAGGCCTGTAGTTTTTGCAGTATTTAACTTGAGGAGTTATCTAACTGAGTACAGGATGTACGTAGTAGGTCGGAGCGTACAGGGACAGTAATGTCCCATTGTGTTTTGTAAGTTTTAGCTTGAAATGCTAATTCTGAATATCATTTTGTTATTTTGATATTTGTTTTCCATTATCTATCTTGACACGATAGAATAAGAGAGTTGTTTGTAGAAATATATGAATGAAAATACGAGGACGAAATTCATTTATGTGACCACTCGGAGATCTTTTAATTTTATATTGTATTGCTTGCTGCTTTTTGTAGTTTTGTTTTATGATGTTTTATTAGATGTTGTTGATGAAGACCCCACTAAAGGTTTTTAGTCGATCCGAAGTTCATGTATTTATACTTAAGATGACGTAGTTGTAAATGGTAGGTTAAAGCCCAGTGTTACTAATCCTGCCTCGCGAACAGAAACAGATCAATCCGTGCTTGAATAGCTTGTAGAGATTGAGTGTCCCGTGGAACCGCATGACAGTGGTTTTCTTTACTCGCGGCGCTTATGCGCGAACTGTTAGATCCCACTATGAATAATTTTGGCTTTAAATCAAACAGTAACACGACCAATGAAGCAAGACATTCAGGGCTTGTAATGAGTATGGCGACCCACTCTAAAGGGAAGCGTTCGTTGTTGCCAGTTGGCAGCAACATTTATGAACTAGGGAGTTCAGTATTGTATATGAATGAGATTGAGCCTAGTGATAGGTTTGATCTGGCAGATCATATATTTATTCCAGAAAACAAGATACGTACTTTGTATTATGTTTATTTGGAAGATCCATCTCCTTGTCTTGTTCCTTTGTATTTTAAAGGAACGGTTGAGAAGCGTCTTAAGTCGAGAGAAGTTCGATTTGACGAGAAGGGGTGGGTAATTGGTTGCTCTTTGTGCCTGAAGCGCAAGAGTCTTTGTGATTCTTGTGCTGAATATTACCCGCCCCCCCCGCCTTTGGTTGGTATTGAGACCAATCCAGGGCCGCAAAATTCTCCAATGTCGCTTGAAGAGGCTTTATTGGATCCCAATTTGACGCAAATGATGTTTTGTTCTTTTTCTTATGAGTTTGAAGAAGAACAACGCATTGTTTGTGAGAGAGTGGTATCTGCTTTAGTAGTTAGTGCCAATGTACCAGCTGTAGGGAATGAGATTCCTGGCTTGTATATGACAGTACTTACTAAAGATGATTTCTTTAAAGTGCATAATAGTTGTTGTGAGGTGCACTTTTCTCTTATACCACAAGCTTTGGCTGTTGTTTTAGAGGGAACTTTAGCCAATATGAGAGTTTGTGACTTATATCAATATGTACCTCCAGCTCCATTTCTGGTTGGTGTGGAGGAGAATCCGGGTCCAGATGAGATATTGGACCTGGAGACTCTTGAAGATTTTCCATATGTTTTTGATAGCATTATGGCGTTTCTTTTAGAGAGTGATAATAATATATCTGATGATGATTATTTGGAGTCTAGTGTTTGTGCACTAGATTTTGATGTCCTTGATGATATATTGTCTTTTTTTCCCCAGCCGTCTCCTCCATCTTTTATTGAGAATAAAGGATGGGGAGATGAGGATTATAATCTTGATCTCTTGGAAGAGTATTCTAAAGAGATTGAGAGTTATAATGAGAGTGTTGATAGCATTGTTTTATCTGTTGATAGTCCTAAGTATGAGGCCTTTATGTTTAAAGGCTTTGTAGATAGGATTGTTGGAGATGATCCTATTGGTACAGGGAAAGCAAGTGATGCTGTAAAAGAGGCTGCTACTATTGTAGCAGACTCGTTTAAAGCGTCACTTGATTCCATTACTGAAGATGGTGCTATTAAACACGTGCATTCTCTTCCTTCAGAAGTTATTGATTTACTTAAGAAACTTTCGGAGGCAGTATCGGGCTTTGCGGTCCCTTCTGCTTCTGATTTTATTCGTAAGTTATCATCTGTACTTCCTGGTATGGATGGTTTATCTCAGTTGTTTTCTGAAGGAATTGATCCTAAGGTCAAGCAAATACTTTGTTCTGTAGCGGTTGCCACTATTGGTGCTGTTGCTGCAAAGTATGAGCTTGATTGGAAGGTTAAGTTGCTTGTATGTGCCGTGCAGTGGGGTATTGTTCTCAGTTCGGATTCGTCTGAACTTAGAATGATGCTCTACGCTATGCATGGTGTTGAAGTTGCTACCCATATAGCTTTAGCTGTGTTGCCTTTAGTTCAGTCTTGGATTTTATCACCTGAGGCTGACTATTCTGCACATGCTATTCCTATTATGGAGTCCATTTCTTTTCAAACTAGACATATTATTCCAGTTTTCGCAAAGTTTGTGATCACATATGTGTCTTTTGGAAAGTTTGATGGAAATTTGGATACATTTATGTCATCTTGTAAACTCTATAAACAGCTTATGAATGGATATGACTTTACTATTACTAGTATGGTTGACCTTGTTCGTAGGATTATAGAGATTTTAGGCTCTCCATTTGGTTTTCAGATGTTTAGGGAATCATATTCTGATTTTCCGGATATCTATAAAGTCATGGATTGTTTTTCAGATATACAAGATAAAATATCGAGTGCAAAGAAGTTGTACTCCTCAGATCTGACTGCGTTTCGTATTTCATCTAGATGTCTGCTCGCTTTGGAAAAAGCGGTTGGACCGAAAGGTGATAACGCGGTTTACCATAGTCAGATTAGAGTGTTGAGAATGACACACAATGAGCTTCAGAAAGCTCTTGCTTGTTTTGGCTTGAAGAATAATAGTTATCGTCTGCGTCCTGCAGTCATAACGTTATTTGGACCTTCTGCAATAGGCAAGACCCCTTTGATGCGTGTGATTATGAATGCTTTAGCGCCGTTTATTGTTGGTGAAGACCAAGTAGACGACTTTTTAGAGAATTCAGATAGTTACATACATTTTTGGGCTGAGTGCGAGTTTCATGATAACATGCAACCTGAGACTAAGATCTTGGGTTATGATGATTTCATGCAAACTCGGAAGGCATCTACAGCTGAACTGTGCCCTATGAGGCAACTCATAAGTATGGTTAATAATGTAGCTGCTCCCATTAATTGTTCTGAATCTAAGTTGAAGAATACTCGCTTTCATGAAGAGGAGTTGATGGTGCTTAGTACTAATAGAGCAAAATTTGATGTTAATGATGTTTGGATATATCAAATTGAGGCTGGTTTAAACCGCCTCGGTTTGTGTGTGCAAATATGCATTAAGGAGACCTTTATTAAGAAGGATGGACCTGAGATTGATAAAAATTGGGGTTATACCTTGGATAAAACCAAGGTTGACCGCAATAAATTAAATCTCAATGTTTATGACTTCTTGATAAAGAATGTGTTTGATGACACTGTTATTGAAGCATTTGATAATTTTAAAGATTTCATGATTTATGTGTTGCGTTATTATTTAGCGCATCAAGAATCTGAAGTTTTTAGGATGAATGAAATGCTTCACTCTATGAATGACCCCGATCTTAATCCTCTTGTTGGTATTACCCGTGCAGACTTTGATGTTTCGTTGAGAGACAAAGATGGTCTGATGGAGTATAAACCACATATGGAGGAAGAAGGTCTTAGAAGATTTCTTCAGGAGAAGATGGCAGAGTATAGAGCTCAGGAGCAGCACGCGGATGAAGAGTTCGATGCTGCTAATGAGCGCTATAGAGGTATGTTTGGATATAGAATGTCTACACCCCGCGATCCCTATTGGTACGTGAGTATGATAGATGGATTGTGGTGGACAAAAATATATTCCCAAGATCCTGGATGGGCTGATTTTATGACTGAACATATGAAAGATCTTTATATGTGGATGGATGGTACCATCGAAGAAAAGATCTTTAAGAGTTCGTTGTGGAAGCAGGCTTCTCCTACTGAGATTCCTCATGATTTCAAAGTGATTTGTCGCTTAATGCGTATATATTATATACGTGTTAGGATTGCAACTCATCGTTATGGATTAGCTTTTATTGATGTGTTTAACGCCTTTCGTAAGTTTGACGTTAAAACAGCAATGGGACTATCCAATGAAACCATTAGGGATCTTTGTTACATGGAAGTTAAGGATAATCTTAAAACATTATCTGATACTTGGCAGGGTGTTTTTAACTTTTGTGGTGCGTGGACTAGGCAAATGTTGATTCTTTTGCCCGGTGTTGTTGCTTCTGCATTTGTTGTGGATACTCTTGTTGCTCGGAGTGGTGCTAGGCTGCGTGGTGTTAGGCTTCGTACTAAGAAGCCTCCTGTTGTGGTTGTGCACCCGGCTCCGGATGTTACGGAGATACCATACGCTCCGCATGCTATGGATTTGAATAAGATGGCTTTACAAGCTGCTCGTTCGATCCATCAACATAATGAGTATGGTATTTTTGTTAAGGATGAGAAAGACGAGTGGATGTGGATTCAATCACTTACATTCATAGCGGGTCGTATGGCTCTCGGGACTACACATCTTGAGAAGGCCATCAGGGCGTTAGAACGTAAGGATGATGCTTTCACTTTTTATTTGTATAGTTACTCACGTGATGTTTTTACTGCCGTTTTATCGCGGTATGTGAGGATTGATGCAAGTGGCATTACTGATAGATCATTGTATGTTTTTCATCGCTTGTCTAATGTGCATTCGCATCAAAATATAGTTAAATATATGGTTGATGTGGATGTCAAGTTGCCAGCTGGTGCTAATCTTTTGGTTTCCATTACTCGTGTCAACATGATTAATGGTAAACCTAAAGTTGAGCGCATTTTGGTAGCTAGGCCTATTCGAGATATTTCCATGGCCGCCTATCCTGGTATTTCTGGGGATCAATATGAGTATAAAGCTTATACCATTGATCTCACTACTCAGGAAGGTGACTGTGGGGGTATTGCATTTGTGTCTGACACTCGTTATGCGAGTACCTGGCATATGGTGGGCATGCTTACTGCTGGCAAGAAAGGTTTGTGGTCTGCTTGTTCACCAATAAGTAGACAGTGGGCTGAGCATATGATCAAGAATTGTGAGGAGTATCATGGTCCTCTTTTAAAAGATGATCTTGAGATTAATCCATATGTTTCTTGTTCTGCTCTGCCTCCTCAATTTCTTGTTAGCTATATAGGTGAGCCTGTATCGCAAACGCAAAGTACGGCGTATAAGAGGACCAAGATGTTTGGTTTGTTTTCAGAAGTTAAAAAGTATCCTGCAATGCAGATGCCCTTTGACTATGAAGATGGACCGGAGATTGATCCTATGTATTTAGCACGTGACAAATATTGTAAAAGCACTGGCGCATATAATCCTTATCTTATGCTCCAGGCTATTATGATGTATTTGTTGACTTTGTTGCCTGTACTTTATGATACTGACCATGTATCACCACAGCAGTTTTCTGTAGAGGAAGTTACTGTTGGTAATGGTTATGTTGATTCTACGCCTCGAAATACTAGTGTTGGTTATGAATATCAGGTTAAGGGTATTACCAAAAAGATGCTTTTTGGTACTGCTCCTGAGTATGATATTTCTAACCAGTATTGTCAAGATTTGTTCTCTTCTGTTAGAGATAACATGGAGAGAGGCGATCTTGGTGAGGTTATTAGGCATCCTGCTAAAGATTTTGGTAAGGATGAGACGCTGCCGGAAAAAAAAGTACTTCTTGGAAAGTTGCGTCTTGTTTCTGGTATTGGTGTTGATGATCTTACCGAGGAAAAATGCAGGACTGGTTATGCCGTTGCCGTAGTATCGGAGAAACCTATTTTCTCTGGGACTGCCGTAGGGCTTAATCCTTGTTCTGCTGATTGGGATGTCTTTTATCATTACTTTGATGGATATGATATCATTGCTGGTGATGTTAAGAACTGGGATGGTGCTGCATTTGTTTCTATAGCGTACATGGTTTTGTATGCTGTTTATAGTGCTATAATGTACAATCTTAGTAGGAAGGCCTCTCTTGGTCTTCTAGCTTTTATTACTGCGATGTCTACATCTTTGCATGCCGCTGTGTTTTCGGGTATAGTAGTGGTGTATTGGTGGTTTTCTGGTCTTGCTTCTGGTAGGTTTAGTACCTTGGTTGGTAATAGTATTTATGATTGTGTATTGTTACGATATGCATATCTTATGTGCTATTTGAAAACTAAGGGTGTACATCATCTTGCTTTTAAAGAAGGTGATGTTTTGAATCTGCGTGAGCTTGAGTCCAATATACGTACCGTCACTTTGGGTGATGATCACGTGTTTGGGATTAAGAAAGGTTTAGACCATATAGACCACCAGCGGATGACTTGGGCGTTTTCTGAACTTGGTATTACTTATACGAGTGATACTAAAGGTTCGGAGGATGTCAAGCCGCTTAGAACTATGGATGAAGTAACATTTGAGCAAAGACGTTGGTTCTTTTGTAAGGAGCTTGGCCGTATGGTCGCGCCCCTTAATGAGGATTCATTGTTTAATTCTCTCTATTGGTCGTCTTGTAATGAGGCGAATATTGGAGATGTTGTTCAATCCGTAGTTGATGAGTTTTCTTTTCATGGTCCCTCTAGGTTTGCTGAGGTGGTGCCTGGTATAGTTTCGGCTTATACTAAGTACTACGGTGGCAGCATAGAGAGATCTGATTATAAATCTTGTCTTTACTTTATTTCTCAGTCTGAAGTGAAGTATATTTAATTTTTACCCTTTTGTAAAAAGGAGGACTTTGTGAGGTCTTAAAATATCACACTGCTTGTTTTGAAAGATCTGACTTATCATGTCACAAACTGATATTGTATATACTATGAAAGAGTACAACTACAAACAATCGAGCCATAGGGATTACGGCTTAGAGCATATCGTGGCGGATACGCTCCCCCTTTTGGTGTTGGACCAGAATGATAACCGACGATACACGTACGAGATTCGTATGGATGCTCCTGTTTCGATGGAACAGGCAGTTACTACTACTTTTGTTGATGATGGCATTTCTTCTACCGTTTCTTTTGGTATGAAGAAGCCCGACGACAGATATAGTGGTAACTATCAATCTATTGTTGATTTTATGGCTAAACCCCATTTGATCAATCAGACTACTTGGCATGCAACTGATACTGCAAATACCATCTTGTCTTCTTCTTCCACTCCTAGTATTGGGTCATATTTGGCTTCTGTTACTGAGTGGGCGAATAAACTGCAAGGTTTTAATTTGTGTAGAGGTACTGCTGTGCTTAAGTTGGTATTGAATGCTACTCCCTTCCAGGCTGGGATGCTATTATTACATTTTTTGCCGAATGTTAATGAGCGTAGTTCTGGTACGGAAGCTATGTATAATTCTTCTTTATCTGCTAAGGTGCAACAGCCTTCTGTTGCGATTGATTGTAGAGATTCTGCAGTAGAGTTGCGTATTCCGTATGTCAACTCTTACAACTGGTTTGAGATCCATGCAGCGATACATGACTGGGGCAATTTTTATATTTCTGTATTGTCACCTTTGGCTGTAGATGCGAGTGGACAGCAGACGGCGGATGTTTCTCTTTATCTGTCGTTTGAAGATTTTGAGTTAGCTGCTCCATTGTGTGCCCAGGCCAAGAGGCCTCGTTCTAAGGTTATTTCTAAGAGCGAGGCTGAGGCTGAAGCTATAATGGGAGGGGGTCCAGTTTCTTCTGCTCTGCGTACTGTTTCTAATATTGCTGATGCTGTTTCATCTGTTCCTATGTTGAGTACTTACGCTGCTCCTGTTGCGTGGGCTGCTGATTTGGCTGCTGGTGTTGCATCCTGGTTTGGTTTTTCCAAGCCCGTTATGCAAACGGCACCCATATATACATATGAGCAGGTTAATAGATATCAGACTGTTAGTGATGGGGTTGATACCTCTTTTCCATTAACGTGGCGTAGTGATAATGTTCTTCGTGTCTTGGAAGATGTTTCTCTTCGTGATGAAGATGAAATGTCTTTTGAGTTTCTTAAGAAAGTTGAGACACTAGCATTGCCTGGGACTCCTACATCGTATTCTTTGTCTTGGTCAAACTCCGTTACCTCTGGTACTTCTCTTACGACTAATGTTATGTATGTTTCCCCTACCTCTTTGTATTTTCAAGGCACATCTACTGATGGTGCTCATGTTACTACATGGAGGCAGGGTGCTCCTGTGTATGCTTTGTCGCAGATGTTCTCCCATTGGCGTGGTTCCATACGCCTCAGGATGAAATTTGTCAAGACTCAATTTCACACAGGTAGATTGCAGATTACTTGGTCTCCTGGACATACTGGTATTACGTCTCCTGATTTGAATACTTCTATTCTTTCTTTGAGAGAGATAGTTGATATTAGATTTTGTGACGAAGTTACTTTAGAATTGCCTTATCTCATTACTTCACCTTATTTACCCATTTCTAACCTTGGTACCACTTCTGGTGGTTACTCGGGCCGATTGGATGTTATTGTGTTGAATGAGCTTAGAGCTCCTGAAACTGTTACTTCGGCTATTGAAGTCCTTATGTTTTGGAGTGTTGGTGATGATTTTGAATTTAATGGTGCTGATTCCGGTGGACGTTATTTTCCTCCGTATAAGGCGCATGCTGTGCCTGTTTTAGATACTGTTATTGGTGATCAGGAAGTTCCGCCTAAACAACCTCATCCTGCTGATGAGTGTTTCGGTGAATTTTTCTGCTCTATTAAGCAGTTGCTTCAGCGCTATTCTATGTTGTCTTATCCCAACACCCTCGCTGCGAATCATAATGGTATTGTTTGGCCTTGGTATTCTGGTATTGTGGGAAGTAATAGTTCTGGGGTTGTTATTACTACTGGTGGTGATTTCTTTTGTTTAGCTGCTGCTATGTACGGCTTTTATCGTGGAGGGATGCGTGTCGCTATGGTTAATGATAATGCTGTTTCTTTACGAGCTGCTATTACCAATACCGTTGTTAACACATCTTCTTTTCACCCCGTTGACGTTGCTCAGTTTAATATTTCTGCTCCTCAATTTTCTGCGTCTTCTCTGACATCTAATCAGAATAATCCTTTTGTTTGGTCTATTGCCAATACTTATATGTCTTTTGTTGTTCCTTACTTTTCACAAACTCGTATGACTACTGTGCAGTTAGATACTTCTAATGTTTCTTCTGGTTTTGCTTTGGCCGACGCTCCTACTTCTCAACTTACCTTTGTTTCTGAGGGTCTTAACGCTTCTAGTTTTAATTATCTTCGTTCTGTTAGGGACGATTTTCAATTTAGTTACTTTATAGCTGCTCCACCTTTGTTTGTTGGTATTACTTAAACCTTGTACGTTCGGTTGCATTTTATGAACGTGCATTTACCCCTTTGAAAAGGGTATCTTATTATTTTCTTTGTATATTTTGTTTATATATTATGGTTCTTACCACCTTGGACAAGTGGTGTTACCTTATTTTTATTTAGTCCTAATTATTGCTGTGTTTGTACGCAGCAAATTCCGAGTGTTGTGGTTTTTACTCATGCAGTTAAGTCTGTATGATGAATTTTACGCTTACCTCGATGGAATCCTACGTTTTTAACATCTTTGATTTATTTACTATTGGCCATTGAGGGCCTATAGTGAGTTTCTTCTTTATTTGATGTTATTGTAGGCGTTTTAAACCGCGTTAGATATGCTTCTAGTTTTAGCTAGAATCATGTGTTTTTG
>Ga0206354_10865392_pt1 | contig 9811 bp, 2 predicted proteins | sample DielMetaTC5am3_FD_146428 | JGI IMG/M metagenome (GOLD analysis project Ga0206354, IMG submission 146428) | Corn rhizosphere microbial communities from Kellogg Biological Station, Michigan, USA - Diel MetaT C5am-3 (Metagenome Metatranscriptome)... | ecosystem: Host-associated > Plants > Roots >... | reverse complement strand
CGCATATACGTAATAGTATACAGAAGCTCGCATAAGAAACCCTTATTGCGAGAAGCTGATTCTATTAAATATATTGAGAGGTGACGATACTCTAGTTTAGTTGTTATTATCACTAAACTCGATTGAAATTTGCAAGTTTGCTACAGACTTGGAGTGTATGCATATTCTACAGATGGACCTTTAAAATCCATTTACAGAGGTTTGGTACCCTCTTTAAAAAGAATACCAATGAGGTCTTCCCGAGACCTGAATTCGGATTGGAACATCACACATTACAGTGGTTATAAGACAACATCCCTGCCCCAACTTGCAAAGGCGACAGGACTTGAAATATCTCCGTAACAGTAATGCGGATGGATACTTGGCTTATATAAATCTAACAATCAAAGTTGTGGTTGTTATTTTCTCTTATATCTCTATTTTTATGTTTTAAGATTTGTTTATATTTTATTATACTTATGAAAAGAAAAAGAAAAGAATGAGCTATTAGTACGCTCGCAGTTTATGTTTTACTGAATTTAGGGGCAAATTGAACCAATGAAGTTATGAATAGATAATTAGTTGCATGCCCGTGGTTATGTTATTAACATGACGCCCTACCCGTATCAATTACTATCAAGGTTTTTGTTAGGTAGAATCGTGATTAAGATATGTAACACGTTTCTTTGCTATAATAGACGAAACCCGGAATTATATTATTTTATATAAAACTATTATCTAATGATTAATGGATTGTTAGATTTTGACAAATCGGGAAGAGACCGATTGACTTGTAGGTTGAAATAGGAACCTAATAGCTGTCTTCCTGGCGATATAATATGGAGCAAACCTTGATACGACTAAAAAAAAAATTAATATGGATACAACCAATATTTTTATTTCGTCATATGAAGCTGGAGTTCAAGGCCAGCAGCAATCTAATCCTACAGGATGGGAATGTGTCTATGGAGGAATTCATAGTGAATTTGATGTATGTTTTTCTTGTAATTTAAATATACCAGAAGAACACAGAGTAAGTGTATCAACTTACCGTAGTAGTTTATCTACTTTAGAAAATAAAGAAGAAAGAATTGAGGAGATTGATACCTATGAAGAATCTCTTCCTCAGACAGAAAATGTTTCTGATTTATTGTCAGATATGCCTTTTGATTGGATTGAAGATAAGAGTTTTAGTGTTGAAGGAATTAATAAAGAAGAAATTCCTACACAACAAATGAATATGGAAAATAAAGATGATATATATATTATGACTAATGATGATCGAATGAGAAAAGTTGGTCAAATAGAAAAATTATCTTTTTATAAACATAAACAACCTAAAATTTTTATTGATACTGGCAAATTTTATATGTTAGAACTTGTTTTAATTGAAAGACAAGTTAAAAGATTTGTTGAATTATCAAAGAAGCATTTGGAAGATCAAGGTCAAACAGGCTGGGATTTTCTTGGTATAAATCATTTAGCTGACTCAATCAGTCAAGTTGGCATGGATGCCAATAGAATTACAGAAAATTTGGGTAATAAAGTTGATGAAGTAAGGATTGTTGCAGATCGTTTTAATATGATTATTTCAGATGCAGTGACTAATCTTTTACCCCATGTTGCAACAGCTACATCTAGTGTTGAAAAAATTAGTAATGTAGGTGTAAATGTTAACTTCAATTTTGATATGTTATTTAAGATGTTTGATGATCCTTTAACAGCAACTGTTTCTGGAGCTGTTTTATATTTATTTATTGAATTGATAGAACGTAAGTTCCAAGTTCCTAATTTATTTTATATAAAAGTACTATTGGGATCTTTTGTTGTTTTTAAAGCTGGATCAAGGATATTAAAATTATTAGTTGAATGGTTTAAACCACCAACTACAATAGCCCAAGCTAATTGGGAAGATTGGTTGATGGTTTCAGTTCAAGGTATATTATTTACTGTTTTTGGTGCCACTTTGGATACTACTTCAGTTGTTAAAACTGTTAAGTCTCTTGGTGAAGCTGCAAATAATGCTACTAAATTGTCTGAATTGTTTACTGTTATAGTGGATTGGTTTAAGAAATCAATAACATTAGTATGTAATACATTTGGTTTGGAAGTATTTGATTGGTTAAAACCACAAGATTTCAAAATAAGAAATTTTATGGATTCAGTTAACCAGTTATTACGGGAATATAATAATAACCCTATGGCTGTTGGATTAGAATTTTCTGAACGTGTAACCAGAACATTAATGGAATTAAATGATTATATGGCAACTATACAGATTTCTTCACGAAATCAACCTGTTTTAGTTGCTATAAGAGATTTGCAAACCAAAATGTTAACATTACAAAGAAATGTTGCTGAAGCTGGTTTAGCAATTGGAGAAAGGAATGAACCTTCTTTCTTAATTTTATCTGGAGCACCTGGTATTGGTAAAACATACCTATCAGATCAAATAGCACAAGATATTGTTATATCTATGGCTGAGAATGAATTTGAAATCATTGATGCTCAGAGAAATTGGAAAAATAAAGTTTATGTCTGGCCTACGGAAAATAAACATCATGATCAGTACAAAGGTGAATTGATTGTTTTATATCCTGATCTTTTCTGTTTAACTGATGTTGAAGGTCAACCCAGTGAAGCTACAGCAATTGTATATTTGGTTGGTGGACAACCTGTTCAATTGCCAGCTGCTGAATTATCGAAGAAACAAAGATTATTTTTTATATCTAAAGTTATGATAGCTTGCACCAATGTTTGTTATGTACATTCTGCGATGTTTAAAAGTATTAGAAATGTTGATGCAGTAAAACGTCGTTTGAATAGGTTTGGCTACTATATGTGGGTTGATCCCAAATATATAATGAGAGATGGTGCTGGAAATCCAATTGTTGATCCAAATACTAATAAAATTAAAGGTTATGAAAATGATCTTGAGATGTATGGTATGTTGGATAAGAATAGATTACCGGATTTACCTCCTGGCCAATTTCCTGAAGACCTTTGGCATTTTAGAAAACTTGATTTTACAACAGGTGCATTTGCTGAGAATCGTTCTTGTAAATATGCAACGTATATACGTCTGGTAAAACAACATATACGTGATATGGAAAGGGATGGTGAAAGAAAGAGAGCTAATTTAGTAGCTAGTGCTGCTGAAATAGCTAGAGTGCGTTTAGCTGAAATTAATGGTTTAGGACAAATGGCTAATTTAGAATTTGATGAAGAAGATTTTAGAGAAATTGAAGTTGAATTGCTTGAACATGAAACTGATTTTAAACGTGAAAAAGAACGTAGAGAGCGTCTTGTGCGAAAAGACGCTATTGATATTTTACGTTTGGAACAGATGGTTAAGGCAGCCCAGAAAGATTTATCTAAAGCTAAAAAGAAACTTGTTGATGATCGTAAAGTTCGTGAGGAACTTGATAAGATAGATAATGAGGGTTTCTTTTCTTCTGATGAAATGCCAGAGTTAGAACCGGATATAATTGAAGCCCAAATGGACCAAGAATCAAAAGAAATGTTTGATGATTTAGATATGAGCTTTGTTGATATTCATAAATTAGATGGTTCTTTAGGTATAGAATCTGCAAATTGGGTTCTAGATAAAGCAAATGTTGATAGACAACAATGGAAGCAAGTCTTTAAATCAAAATGGATATCTTTTAAATATACTGAAGATGTCCATGAGCGTCTTAAACAAATTATTAAAGATGGAGTTGATCATATGGTGGATACATCACCTGGTGAAGGTAGAGCTAGTAAAATAGCTAATAAGTTATATAAGGCAATACCTGAATTAAGTGTTCGACGAATTCCTATTGTTTCTGCAGTTGTTTATGAATTTTTAAAAGAGATAACTGAGAAAATAAATATAGAATTTGGAGAACATATGAAGATGATATCTACAGAACATATAATTGAATTATCAGGTTTGGAATATAAAGATGCTTTAAAATCATATAATTCTTGGATTATATCTGATGGTATACATGAGCCTTTTATTAGATCATGTGTACAAATTCAACAATATTTATATGATTTTTATGATAATTATTGTGTTCCAGTCGGTTGTGCTATAAAAGAAGGTCTGATGAGTTTTTTTTATTCACCAGCCTTTAATTCAACAATGGAATTTTTATTTGTTGGAGCTTTTACTTGTTTAGGTTTAGCCGTACCAATTATGTTATTAGATAATTATTTTACTAATATCAAAAATGATACGGATTTATTGAAGGAAAAAGCTAAAATTGAACGGAAAAAATTAAGAACCGTTCAACAAGGATCGTGGGTTGATGCAGAGAGCATTAAACAAACGATTGATAAATACATGGATAATTTTTGCGGTCTTTATGTGAGTATACATAAAGAAAATGGTCAAGTGTCTTTTAGACATCCATGTAATATTGTATTTTTAGGTGGTAAAACTGCTGTTCTAGTCGATCATGCAAGAGTTGCCATACAAACTATACAAGAAAGATTGAAAGCGAAACCAGGGCAATTCGTTGAGTTAATCATCGTACCTTATGTTACTACTACTATGGAGAAAAGTACTGAAAGATTTAAGTTAGATGAGATAACATTTGAAACCAACGAAGAGTTGAGCTCGAAAGATTTATCAATTATTAAGTTTAAACATTGTAGCAATAGACCCTTTATATACCATTTAATTCCGCCTTTACAATGTGCGGAATGGATTAGTGATAAAACTAATTTAGATGGTATATTTATTGAAAGAACAACAGATTTATCGTTGAATTTCAATGGTCCAGAGAAACGCGTTGATGTGCGTTTTAATTATGGACACGATCTTAATTATTATAATACCTCTTTAAATATTGATGATGAGCATATTCCTTTAAATAGTTATAAGTATCAAACCTTAATTATGAAAGGTAAGGATGGAGTGTTTTCTACTCATGCTGGATATTGTACGAGTCCTGGATTTTTAACTGATGATAGGAAAAATTATTGTACAAATTTAGGTTGGAAGCAAGCACAACAACCTTGGTTGTTTTATCTGCATACATCATTGCGGGGAACTAATCCTAATGGTGTACCAATATATAAAGAGTTGTTTGAACCCTGGATCAAGGAATTGGAAGAATTAAAAATTCGTTCGAGACCTATGGTCGAAGTTGTTAATGAAAATATGAAAGAATTTGAGAAGATCATAGAAGAAGAGTTAGAATTGCTAGCTCCTTCTGGTGCTCAAAGTTGTTCATTAGAGATTAAAACTGAGTTCAAGCAAATTGATATTAATCATATGGCACAGGCTGTTATGAATGTTCCACTATTTGTTCCTAATAAGAGTGAAATTAAGAAATCACCTTTATATGGAATCGATACAAGAACAAGATTTCCAGCGCGTATGGGGACCGTTAAGCTGAAAGATGGTTCTGTTGTGGATACTATGGCAAAAGCTAGGGAACCATATGGCATAAATAATGCCTTAATAAATGGTCCTTTAGTTGATGAAATAGTACATCAAGCTATGGCTCGTGTTATGAGCGATTCTAGTGTTCCTGTTAAAAAGGAACTACTAACATTAGATCAATGTTTATATGGCGATATTGCCTATAAACTAAATAGTGTTAATTGGAATTCTTCAGCAGGTTTTTATTTCCGTATGTTAAAGGAAAAATATAAAACCGATTGGAAGAATAAACGCTGGATGCTTGATGAAGAAGGCAAGGTTAAACCCAAAGTAATGAAAGTAATTCAACGAATGTTTGATTACTGTGAACAGAAACTTAAAGATGGAGAAAGATTATATGGTATTAATATAGATAATGTTAAAGATGAACTTTTAAAACTTGAGAAAGTTTTGAAAGCTGATTCAAGGTTATTTTGTACCAATGATTTTATCCATTTGTTGCTGTGTAAACGTTACATGGGCTCTTTTGCTGGGTGGATTTTTGAGAATAGAATACATAATGGTATTGCTATTGGTGTTAATCCACTAAGTGAGGAATGGGATGGTGTTGCAAGTCATATCGTTAATAATTCTCCTGATTGTCTATTTTTAGATCATTCTAAATTTGATAAAAGACAATTAAGAGCTATAATGAAATGTGTCCTTTATTTAATGGACATGTTTTATGGTGATAAAGGCTCTGAAGCTAGTAGAATTAGAACTCTACTAGTAGAGGATATTATTGATAGTTGGCATATTGTGGTTATAAATGGTAAGATTTATTTCTACAATTGGAAGCAAGGTAATACGTCAGGTAATTTTCTGACTGCTATCCTTAATTCACTTGTAAATATCTGTTATATATATATTTGTGCAATATTTGCTTGGTTGTTACAGAAAGGAATGGATCCTATGCTGTTACAAGCTTTGCCGCCTAACCCGGCTGATAAAGCTTTAGCTTATATTACCCTTGGTGATGATGTGGTTGCCAGTGTTAAAAGGGATTTAATGGAAGGAGTTAACTTTAACTCCATTAAAGCTATGGGTAAATATTATTTGAATATTGAAATAACAGATGAATTAAAATCTGGTGGTGAAATACCAGATTTTAGACCTATCTCAGATGGAAGTTTTCTTGGTAGAGGTTTTATTCCTACCAAAATTAATGGAGTATTGAGATTCTTAGCAAGATTGAGAAAATACTCCATTATAGAGAAAGTTCAATGGATTAAAGGAATTTATGATCCCTTAATTGAAGTAGATAAGATGGAAACTGCTTTTCTTGAACTTTCTCTATATGATAGAGAAGAATTTGATGCCATAGTTAAAAGGTATGCTCCAGCATGCAAAGAAGCTTATGGCATTTATCCTAAGTACACAGATTTTGATGTAGCTAGGAGACATGTTCTGACTTTATCAGAATATAGATATTCTTTCTATGATTTTATAGATGGAACAGATCTAAATGGTCTACCACTAACAAAATTATTAGAAAAGATTTCACAAAATGTTGCTAAACAACGTTATGAAGCAGGTGTTAAGGCCGAGGTTGAGGCCGAACGTTCCCCTGGTTATGACGTAATAATTGAAAACGTTGAAGAACAGATAACTGTTGATTCCCCTGCTGGTAACACTAATGCCGTGACCAGCTTGTAAATTTGCGCATTACAAAGAAATTTAACGTAGATTGTTGGTCTACAAATCAAAACCGACGGAACCCATTGCCTAATATGGGATTGGTAGAGCCTGCTCTCGGGTCTCTAACTCTTAATAAAGAGAGTTGTTTAAATGAAGTTTGTATTGCACAAATGGATAACACTGTTGCCACAGACTTCGAATCTAGTGTTTCACTAGATGAAAAAGCTACAACTACATTTATTGAAAGTGCAGTTGTGGCTGAAGGTACTTCTTCTAGAAGTACACATGAACTCAGTACATATATTGAGTCTTATGATGATATTAAAAGTTTTCTTTTAAGACCTGTTTTATTAGCTCAGGGATTATGGAATTCTTCTGCTGCATTGAACACTAGTTTAGCTTCAGGCAGTATTGCCTCTTATCTAACTAATATTCCTATGTGGAATGAAAAGATAAAAGGTTTTAATCTGATCAGAGGTGATTTTATGTTAAAAGTTCAAATTAATGCTACTCCTTTCCATCAAGGAAAGTTATTGTTGCATTATCTTCCTAACTATGCAAATTTTCTTGCTATAAATCCCAATTATGGGACTATGAAAAATGAAATTTTAATGCAGAAGATTCAACATCCTCACATTGAAATGGATTGTAGGAAAACAAGCATAGTTATGAGAATTCCCTACATTGCTCCTACTCCATGGTATTCCATGAAGGAAGGGTATTACGATTGGGGAACATGGTGGCTTGATGTTTTTAGTCCACTACTAACCGGTGCTCTTGGTCAACAATATGTTGATTATGTAGTTTATGGTTGGTGGGAAAACATGGAACTCAATGCACCAACTGTCGCTCAAATGTCTAATAAAGAAATAAAAATTAAAATTAAGCGACGTGGAGGTGAAGTTAAAGAAGCAGCAGAAAATGCTGGTCCTATAACTATGGGTCTCCGAAAATGTAGCAAAGTAGCCAATGTATTGACGGAAGTTCCAATACTTAGTGAGTTTGCTAAACCTGTGGAGTGGATAACTAATATACTGTCTGGTGTTACCTCAGTATTAGGTTGGTCTAAACCACGAGAGTTAAATGGTCAGACAATTGTGGCACAACAGTTACTTCGTTATGCTGGCACTTGTGATGGGCCTGATTTAGCTCTGCCTGGTGGTGTTTCGGCTTTAAATCGACTTGAAGCAATAGATTATGGAAGTTTTACAAATGAAGATGAGATGTCTTTAGCTTATTTGTACAAAATTCCATATTATGTAGGAGAATTGAATTGGGCAGCCACTGCTGGTCAAGGATCATCTTTATTATCGAAGAAGATGTCTCCTTTATCATTTCTTGCTTTAGGAGCTAATGGAGCTAGTGGTAAAACGTGGGTATATGAATGGCATGTACCTTTTACTTATCTAGCTAGAATGCATAAATTTTGGAGAGGAAGTCTTGTTTTAACATTAAAGTTTATTAAAACTCAAATGCATTCAGGACGTATTCAAGTTACATGGATTCCATGCAATTTACCAAATGTTACACCAGGATTGATCACAAGTTCCTATAATAGAAGGGCTATTATAGATATCCGTACTGAAGATACCGTATCTTTAGAATTACCATACTTGTTATATTCTGATTATGCTTCTACAACACCAATTACACCAACCATGGATTTCTCAGGTCAATTAGATATTACTGTTTTAAATGATTTGAGAGCTCCTGAAACTTGCTCACAATCTTGTAAGATTCAATGGTTTGTTAGTGCTGGGGATGATTATGAAGTTGCAGTTCCAACGCAACTAAGTTCAGGTTCTATTCCTTTTGTGGGACAATCGGATGGAACCGAAATACTGAGAGATTCAGTACATCAAGGCATGGAAATGCCTACTACAGAAATAGGAGGACCTGCTACGAAGTTGGACCCTTTATTTCATGCTAGAAGATGTATAGGAGAGAAGATTTTAAGTATTAAATCTTATCTTCTAAGAAATAGTGTTATTAATGGTATAACAGGCAAAACTTTTGCTTGGAGTGCGACTAATAAAATGATGATTGATCCCTATTTTATTGGCACTGCTCGTCCAGATCTTGTCACTGGAGCTATAAAAAGTGCTAGTTGGGGAGGTGATCATTTTTCACTTCTAGCCCCTATGTATGCTTATATGAGAGGTAGTATGAGATTAACATTTGTTGATGGAACCAAAACAGATATGGTATATAGTAATATTATACCAACGAATGGTTTCTTTAATGTAAATCCTTACTCATCAACTACACTAGTTAAAACTAGTGTTTTTGGCAATCAAGTGGATGTTGCTGGCCCAAATGGTGTTGTACCATTAGAACCATGTAACATTCAGGATCAAAAAGCATATGTTTATCAACACGTCCCATATTATAATAGAATGCCAATGAGTTTGGTAACTTATTATGATGGTGTTGTAACACCTACTGCTGATCCCAGTAGACCTCTTTCCACTGTATATATTACAAGTGGGACTAACTTTAGTGATAATGTTGTTCTCCAACGGGCGGTTGGAGATGATTTTCAACTTATGTTCTTTACAGGTTGTCCCCCACTTGCTGTATCTTACAGTTAGGAAGACGGTTGGCATACCGTAACAGCCGCCGAATACCAGACAAGCCCCTGAAGGGCTTGAGGACCCATGTGTGTAATTTTTCGCATGGTTACTGAGTCTCTGCTGGGAGGATATTCGTACAGGAGTAGTTCTGTACTTCATTTTATATTGTTTAGTACCAATATAGGTGAGGTCCACAACCCCCCCT
>Ga0206354_10229693_pt1 | contig 9840 bp, 9 predicted proteins | sample DielMetaTC5am3_FD_146428 | JGI IMG/M metagenome (GOLD analysis project Ga0206354, IMG submission 146428) | Corn rhizosphere microbial communities from Kellogg Biological Station, Michigan, USA - Diel MetaT C5am-3 (Metagenome Metatranscriptome)... | ecosystem: Host-associated > Plants > Roots >... | reverse complement strand
GGATGAGCGGTTCGGTTCGGTTCAACCCCATCACGCTACGCCCGCTTCCCTCCGCCCGCCCGCGTCCGTAAGGGCGGGCGCCATGGCAAAGCTCAACATCCTCGTCACCGGCACCAGCCGGGGAATCGGCAAGGCGATCGCGGAGGCGCTCGCCGGCCACAACGTCGTCGGCCATTCGAGCGCGGGCGGTGAAGGTCGAATCGCGGCGGATCTCTCCCAGCCCGGCGCGGCGGAGGGCTTGTGGCGGGAGACGCTGGAGCGGCTCGGCGGGCGCGTCGACGTTCTGGTCAACAATGCCGGTATCTTCGAGGCCAATCCGATCGATTCGGACGCCGGTGCCTGGGTGGCCGAGTGGGAGCGGACGATGCGGGTGAACCTCACCGCCTCCGCCGAGCTCTGCCGGCTCGCCGTGCTTCATTATCGCGAGCGCGGGGGCGGCCGGATCGTCAACGTCTCCAGCCGCGCCGCCTATCGCGGCGATTCCCCTCAGCATTGGCATTATGCCGCGTCCAAGGCGGGCATGATCGGCATGACCAAGTCGATCGCGCGCGGCTATGCGGCCGAGGGCGTTCTCGCCTTCGCGGTCTGCCCCGGTTTCACCGCGTCCGAGATGATCGACGATTACATGTCGAGCCGCGGCGGGCAGCAGATCCTCGCCGACATTCCGCTCGGCCGGGTGGCGACGGCGGCGGAGGTCGCGGAGACTGTGCGCTGGCTCGCTGTCGATGCTCCGCCCTCCGCCACCGGGGCGGTGCTCGACGTCAACGGCGCCAGCTATGTGCGCTGAACTCCTCCCCGGGACGGGGAGGGCGCGTGGGCTTTCGACTGCCCCCGGCAGTCGAAGATTGTGTCCGGGGGACACAATCTCGTCCCCACGCGCGCGTAGCGCGGTGGAAGGGGGCGAGCGCAGCGAGCATGGAGGCGCGGGCCCCCTCCACCAGCCTGCGGCTGGTCCCCCTCCCCGTTCCGGGGAGGAGCGTTGGTGACCGACAGTTGGAAGGTGTCGCTGCCCTGCACCCGGGCCGAGGCTGAGGGGCTGAGGGAGGATATCAGCCCGCTGGCCCTGCTGGACGTGCCGCCGGTGCTGATGACCTCGGAGGCCGATCCGTCGCGGCCCGAGGCGTGGCGGCTCGACGCCTATTTCACCGAGAAACCGACGCGGGAGATGCTGGCGCACCTCGCCGCCCTGGTGCCCAGCGCGGCGGGCGCCGTGCCGACGGTGGAGCGGGTCGAGGACCGCGACTGGGTGACGATCAGCCAGGCCGGACTCGAGCCGATCCAGGCGGGGCGCTTCTTCGTGCACACGCCGCAACATCGCGGCGAGGCTCCGCCTAACGCCCTGGCGCTGGAGATCGACGCCGGCCGGGCCTTCGGCACCGGCCAGCACGAGACGACGAGCGGCTGCCTCGAGGCGATCAGCCGCATGAAGGCGCAGGGCCTGTCCTTTTCCAACATCCTCGATCTTGGCACCGGCACCGGCCTGCTCGCCTTCGCCGCCCTGCGCCTGTGGCCGGCGGCGCGCGCGATCGCCTCGGACATCGATCCGGTGGCGATCGAGGTGGCGCGGGAGAATGCCGCCGTGAACGAGGTCCGCCTCGGCCGGGCGCGGGGCCAGGTCGAGCTCGCCGTCGCCGCCGGCCTCGACCATCCGCGGCTGCGTGCCCGAGCCCCCTACGACCTCATCCTCGCCAACATCCTCGCCGGCCCCCTCGTCGAGCTCGCGCCGTCGGTCGCCGGGGCGCTGGCGCCGGGCGGCCGCCTCGTCCTCGCCGGACTGCTCGACAGCCAGGCCGAAAGCGTCGCCGCCGCCTATCGCCGCCAAGGTCTCATGCTCAGCGCCCGCTCCGATCGCGGCGAATGGCCGACGCTGGTGATGCGCAAGCGCCGGAATCTCCGGCGCTAGAAACGCAACCCCGAGGTTGCATCTTTCAGGCTTCCGCGTCATATGAGCCGCAACCTGGAGATTGCACGATGACGGATCGAATCGAGAAGAGCGTCGAAATCGCCGCGCCGGTCGAGCGGGTGTGGCGGGCGCTGACCGACCATGAGGAATTCGGACAGTGGTTCCGGGTCAAGCTCGACCAGCCGTTCGCGCCGGGCGCGGAATCGACCGGCCACATCACCTATCCCGGCTACGAGCATGTCCGCTGGACCGCCTGGATCGAGCGGATGGAGGCGCCGCGCCTCTTCTCCTACCGCTGGCATCCTTATGCGATCGACCCGGCGGTCGATTATTCGGGCGAGGCGACCACCCTGGTCGAGTTCCGGCTGGAGCCAACCGAAGGCGGCACCCGGCTCACCGTCACCGAGACCGGCTTCGACGCCCTTCCCGACGCCCGCCGCCCCGACGCGCTCAGGATGAACGACAGCGGCTGGGCCGAGCAGATGCGCAACATCGCGGCTCATGTCGAAGGCTGAGGCCGCGGCCGCGGTGTTCGCGGCCCTCGCCGATCCCACCCGAATGGCCCTCGTCATCCGCCTCGGCGACGGCGGTGCCCGCTCCATCGCGACGCTGAGCGTCGACGCGCGGATGACCCGTCAGGCGGTGACCAAGCACCTCCGGGTGCTGGAGCGGGTCCGTCTGGTCCGAAGCGAACGCCAAGGCCGCGAGACCCGATTCGCGCTTCGGCCGGAGGGCCTGGCGCCGGCACGCGACTGGATCGAGACGGTGGGCGCGCAATGGGAAGCGGCGCTGGGGCGGCTGAAGGATCTGTTGGAGAGCGAAAAGGATTTGGAAGGTTCGTAGAGTTCAGCGTCCGCCGGCTGGAAAAGTCTGCGCTCACGAGGGCGGAGTGCCGGGCGGGGTCGGTACGCCGTCCCAGATGGAGCGGACACCCTCGGCGCAAGGGCCGCCGTTTCGGCATTCAAGGAAACGGTCCATGGCGTCGCGCACCCGTTCCAGCGATGCGCAGGGCACGCCCGTTTCCACTTCCAGAAACACCTCCGGCTCCGGGTTGAGTCGGCGCGCCTGGCTGAGGTTGGCCGCGAATTGGCGCGGCCCCAGCCGATCGCCGTTCCAATAGATCATTCCACGGCGATCGAGACCCACCAACATTATGGGCGGGTGAAGGTTCTCGAAATTGTGCGGCCGATGCCAGTATGCGCGCGGCGGCGCGCAGGCTCGCGGCAAGGATGGGGCCGTCGGGGAGCAGCCGGCGGCGGCCGCTGCCGCGGCAAGAGGAAAGAGCCAGGCCTTCACCGCGCCGCCCCCGTCACGAGGGCATTCCAGCCCGCTTCGTCGATCACCTCGACTCCGAGCTCCTGCGCCTTCTTGAGCTTCGAGCCGGCGCCGGGGCCGGCGATGACGAGATCGGTCTTGGCCGAGACGCTGCCGGCGACCTTGGCGCCGAGCGCCTCGGCCTGAGCCTTGGCTTCGTCGCGGGACAGGGTCTCCAGGGTGCCGGTGAAGACGAGCGTCTTGCCGGTGACCGGGGATTCGCGGGTCTCCCAGTCCAGGTCGGCCGGCGCCACGCCGGCGGTAAACAGGTCGGCGAGGACCTCGCGATTGTGCGGCTCGTCGAAGAAATCGAGAATCGCGTTCGCCACCTCGGGGCCGATATTGGGGGTCTCGATGGCGGCGACCACCGCCTTGTCGCAGCGCTGGCGGAACTTGCGATCGTCCTCGCCCAAAGCGGGCGTGACGCCGCGGCGGATGTCGAGCGCCCGGTCGATCATCGCCTCGAACGCCGCCCAGCTGCCGTAGCGGCGGGCGAGGTCGCGCGCCGTCACCTCGCCGACGTGGCGGATGCCGAGCGCGTAGAGGAAGCGGTCGAGCGGCGGGTGGCGCTTGGCGTCGATCGCGGCGAGCAGGTTGTCGACCGAGGTCTCGGCCCAGCGCTCGCGCTGGACGAGCTGGTCGCGCTTCTCGTGAAGCCGGAAGATGTCGGCGGGGGACTGGAGCAGCCCGTCGCGGAAGAAGCTCTCGATATGGACGATTCCGAGTCCCTCGATGTCGAGGGCGTGGCGGCTGACGAAGTGGCGGAGGCGCTCGACACGCTGGGCCGGGCAGATCAGGCCGCCGGTGCAGCGCACGTCGACCTCGCCCTCCTCGCGCACCGCCTCGGAGCCGCATTCGGGGCAATGGTCGGGGAAGACGTAGGCCGGCCGGTCGGCGTCCGGGGTGAGATTCTCCAGCACCTGGGGGATGACGTCGCCGGCGCGCTGGATGAGGACTCGGTCGCCGGGGCGGACCCCGAGGCGCGCGATCTCGTCGGCATTGTGCAATGTGGCGTTGGTGACGGTCACTCCGCCGACCCCGACCGGCTCGAGCCGGGCGACCGGGGTCAGCTTGCCGGTGCGGCCGACCTGGATATCGATCGCCAGCAACGTCGTTTGCGCCCGCTCGGCGGGGAATTTGTGGGCGAGCGCCCAGCGTGGCGCTCGCGCGACCTGGCCGAGCCGGCGCTGCCAGTCGAGCCGGTCCACCTTGTAGACGACTCCGTCTATGTCGAACGGAAGGTCCGCCCGTTTCGCCTCGATGCCCCGGTAGAAAGCGAGCAACGGCTCGAGCGCGGTGAAGACCTCGAGATCGGCGGAGACCGGAACGCCCCAAGCCTCGATCGCCCGCATCACGCCGAGCTGGCTGTCGGCGGGCAGCGCGGAGGCCTCGCCCCAGCCGTGGGCGTAGAAGCGCAGCGGCCGGGCGGCGGTGACCGCCGGGTCCTTCTGGCGCAGCGAGCCGGCGGCGGCGTTGCGCGGGTTGGCGAAGATCTTGCCGCCCGCCTCGGCCTGGCGCGTGTTGAGCGCCGCGAAATCGCCCTTCGACATGTAGACCTCGCCGCGAATCTCGAACACGTCCGGCGCCTCGCCCTTCAGCCGCTGGGGGATGTCGGCGATGGTCCGGACGTTGGGAGTCACGTCCTCGCCGGTGGTGCCGTCGCCTCGGGTGGCGGCGAGGACCAGGGCGCCTTTCTCGTAGCGGAGCGAGCAGGAGAGGCCGTCGATCTTGGGCTCGGCGGTGAGCCCCACCGGCTCGGCCTCGCCGAGCTTCAGGAAGCGGCGGACTCGGGCGACGAAGTCGGCCACCTCCGAGTCGGCGAAGGCGTTGTCGAGGCTGAGCATCGGCAGCGCGTGGCGGACCTTGGCGAGCGGTCCTTCCGGCGCCGCGCCGACCTGGCGCGATGGGCTGTCGGGGCGGACGAGGCCCGAGAATTGCCGTTCCAGCTCGGCGTTGCGGCGGACGAGGGCGTCATATTCGGCGTCGCTGATCTCCGGCTCATCCTCGGCATGGTAGAGCCGGTTGTGTCGCGCGATCTCTCTGGCGAGCCGTTCGAGCTCGGCCGCCGCCTCGGCTTCCGTCACGGGAGCACCTCGGCGAGGAAATCCACGAGCGAGGCCCAGGACCGGCGGTCGGCCGTCTCGCTGTACTGGAGGCCGCGCTCGGGATCGGCGGCGGCGGGGTTGGTGAAGCCGTGCATGACTCCGCCGTAGGCGTGGATCTGCCAGTCGGCGCCGGCCTCGGTCATTTCGGCCCCCAGAGCCTCGACCGAGGCGGGCGGCGCCATCGGATCGTCCCAGCCGTGGAAGGCGATCACCTTCGCCCGGATCGGCGTCCCCTCGCGGTTGCCGGGCGGGGTGAACAGGCCGTGGAAGCTGGCGACTGCGCGCACGTCGGCGCCGGTACGCGCGAGATCGAGCGCACAGAGCCCGCCGAAGCAATAGCCGATCGCGGCGACACGCTCCCCATCGACCTCCGCGAGCCCCCGCGCCGCTTCCAGCACCGCCAGCAGCCGCTCCTGCAAAAGCGGCCGGTCGCCGAGCAGGGCCATCATCAGCGCCCGGCATTCCTCCCGCGGCTTGCCGATATGCTCGAGCCCGTAAAGGTCGGCGACGAGGGCCGCATAGCCTAGCCCGACCAGCCGCCGGGCGAAGCCGATCTCCAGCTCCGAGCGGCCCATGATCGTCGGGAAGATGAGCACGCTGGGGCGCTGCCGCTCGCCGGGCGCGTGAACCAGCATCGCCTCCAGCTCGGCACGGCCATGTCGCACCGGGACCGGTCTCGTGTCGGCCTGGGCGGCGCCGGTCAAGGTTTGGGCTCCTTGTCGGGATCCTCGACTCCGATTCGCTTCAATCGCGCGCGAAGCCCGTCGTCGGGCATTCCGAGGTGCCAGGCGCCCATCCAGTAGAGCTTGGCCGATTTGTCGTCGCCGCGGTCGTGGGCGAGATCGCCGAGCACCATCAAGGCGACGAGGTTCGGCTGAATCTCGAACGACTTCTTGCCGTCGGCGAACGCCCCCGCTTTGTCGCCGATGTCGTAACGGGCCACGGCGCGCGCGGCGAAGCCGGCGTAGCTCGGCTTGCCCGCGAGCGCGCGATCGAGCCGAGTGAGCGCGGCGCGATACCGGCCGAGCCGGTTGTAGATGCCCGCGACGTTGACCAGCATGTCCGGATTGGCCGGATCGATCGCGGCCGCCACCTCGGCGTCGGTCAGCATCCGATCCTCGTCCTGCTGCCCGGCCGACCACATGACCGAGCGATAGGTGAGGTACTCGGCCTTCCCGGCGGCGGTCGGCGCCGCGAAATAGGCGGCCGTGCAGTCGCCGATCACATTGGGCCCGGTCACGGAAGCGGTCTCGAAGGCCTTCTTGCACCGGTCGCCGGGCGAGCCGCCCCGCGAAGTCGAGCGCCACAGCGCCACCGCCGAGCGGGCCTTGCCTATGCGCCCCAGCAGTTCCGCGTCGGCGCTTCCCTTGGCGAGGCCTTCCGAGCGCTCCACCTCGCGCTTCGCTTCGTCGAAGCGCCCCAGCCAGAGGGCGCGCTCGGCCTTCAGCAGATGGGCATCGGGGGTCTCGGGATCGAGCTCCGCGATGCGCGCCGAGTCTCGATAGGCTCCATCGAGGTCGCCGGCGGCGAGCCGGGCGAAGGTCCGTTCCCGAAAGGCGTCCACCGAATCGGGGCGCTGGGCGACCTCGCGGTCGAGGTCGCGCAGCGCCGTCTGGAACTCGCCGATCTCGCCCAGCGCATAAGCGCGCTCATGGAGGAAATCGGGATTGTCGGGGTCGAGGGCGAGAGCCCGGCCGAGATCGTCGACCGCGCCTTCCGGCCGGTGGAGCTCATCGAGGCTCCAGGCGCGGTCATAGTAAAGCCGTGCCTTCGCCTTGGGATCCGTCTCGGCGGAGATGGCGGCTTCGCATTTGGAGGCGGCTGCCTGCATCGAAGCCGTCGAGCATGGCTTCTCGTCGGCCGCGGCGGCCAGGAAGGCGAAGGCGAGCAGGATCGTCATGCCGCCTCCAGCAGCCGGTCGGCCTGGGCCCGCGCCTCGTCGGTGATCTGGGCACCCGACAGCATCCGCGCGATCTCCTCGCGCCGCCTGGCCTCGTCGAGACGGTGGACGCTGGTTCGGGTGACGAGCCCTGAATGGCTCTTCTCGATCAGGAGGTGGGTACGGCCGCGCGCGGCGACCTGGGGGCTGTGCGTGACGACGAGCAATTGGGCGCCCTCGGCGAGCCGGTGGAGTCGGTCGCCGATCGCGCTGGCGACGGCGCCGCCGACTCCTCGGTCGATCTCGTCGAAGATCATCGTCCGTGCCGTCCCCCGCTCGGCGAGCGCCACCTTGAGCGCCAGGATGAATCGAGAGAGCTCGCCGCCGCTGGCGATCCGGGTGAGCGGCGCGAACGGCGCTCCGGGATTGGTCGAGACCTCGAATTCCACGCGGTCGCGCCCGCGCGCGGTCCATTGTCCCTCGGCCAGCGGCTCGACCGCCGTTCGGAACTTCGCCATGTCGAGCTTCAGAGGCGCCAGCTCGAGCGCCACGGCCTCGTCGAGTCGGGCGGCGGCGGCGGCGCGAAGCTCGCTGAGCCGGGCGGCCTCGGCTTCGTAGGCGGAGCGAGCCTCGCCGACCCGCCGCTCCAGAGCCTCCAGCCCTTGCTCGCCGGCGTCCAGGGCCGCGAGCTTCGCGCCGAGCGTTCCGGCGAGAGCGGGGAGCGCGTCCGGCTCGACCCGGTGCTTGCGGGAGAAGGCGCGGATCTCGAACAGACGGGTCTCGGCCTCCTCGAGCCGGAGCGGGTCGAAGGCGAGCGCCTCGGCGGCGGCGGCGAGACGGTCCTCGGCCTCGGACGCCTCGATCAGGGCGCGATCGAGCGCTTCAAGGGCCTCGCCCAGCTTGTCGTGCTCGCCGCCGATCCGCTCCAGCCGCCGCGCCGCCTGGCGAAGCAGAGCGAGGCCGCCCTCCGAGCCGTCGAGCAACTGGCCGACCGCGGCGATGTCCTCGGCAAGCCTCGTCCCCTTCTGCATGTTGGCGCGAAGCTCGGCGAGGGCCTGCTCCTCGCCCGCCTCGGGCGCGAGCTTGGCGAGCTCGGCGACCGAATGTTCGAGCCATTCGCGGTCGCGCGCCGCCGCCTCCATCTCGTCGCGGGCTCGGACGAAGGCGGCTTCCGCCTCGGCCCAGGCGCGCCAGGCCTGCTCGGCCGCGCCGGAGTCGATCCGCCCGAAGGCGTCGAGCAAGGCGCGGTGGCCGCGCGGGTTCAAGAGGCCGCGGTCGTCTTGCTGGCCGTGAATCTCGACAAGCATCGCGCCGAGGTCGCGGAGAAGACCGACGGAGACGGACTGGTCGTTGACCAGCGCCCGGCTGCCGCCGTCGGCGCGGACGATCCGGCGGACGACGAGCGGCTCGCCCGGCTCGCCCTCGAGGCCGTTCTCCTGGAGCAGGACGACGGCCGGGTGGCCCGCCGGAACGTCGAAGCTGACCGCGACCACCGCCTGCGCCTGCCCCTGGCGGACCAGCCCGCTGTCGGCGCGGTCGCCGAGCGCGAGGCCGAGAGCGTCGAGCAGGATCGACTTGCCGGCGCCCGTCTCGCCGGTCAGGACTCCGAGGCCGGGGCCGAAATCGAGGTCGAGGCTCTCGATCAGCACGACGTCGCGGATGGAGAGGCCGGTCAGCATCGACCGGCTTTGTGCCACCGCTCGAATCGTCAGATCGAGCCGAAGTCTTGGCCGGAGCGGCGACTCCGCCGTGCTTCTGCATCAGGCCATAGGCGCGCTGGTACCATTTGCTTCCGGGATAATTGGCGCCGAGCACGGCGGCCGCCTTGCGCGCTTCTTCCGGAATGCCGAGGGCCAGGTAGGATTCGGTCAGCCGCTCCAGAGCTTCGGGGACGTGGCTGGTCGTCTGGTAATTCTCGACGACGTTGCGGAATCGGGTCACCGAGGCGAGCCACTGGCCGCGAACCTGATAGAAGCGGCCGACCTCCATCTCCTTGCCGGCGAGGTGGTCGCGGACCAGGTCGACCTTCAGGCGGGCATCGGCGGCGTAGCGCGTGTCGGGATAGCGGCGGATCAGCTCGCCCAGCGAATCGAGCGCCTGCTTGGTCGTCGTCTGGTCGCGGGTAACGTCGTTGATCTGCTCGTAATAGCTCAGGGCGATCAGGTAATAAGCGTAGGGCGCGTCGCGGTTGCCGGGGTGGATCGAGAGGAAGCGGCGCGCCGATTCCAGCGACTTGGTGTAATCCTTGGCCGCATAATAGCTGAAGGCGCTCATCAGCTGGGCGCGGCGGGCCCAGATCGAGTAAGGATGCTGGCGCTCGACCTCGTCGAAGATGGCGGCGGCGTTGGCGTAATCGCCGCGGTCGAGCTGCCTCTTGGCGAGGTTGTAGAGGGTGCCGACGTCGCGGGCGACGTATTGCGTATCCGCCTTGGTGTGCTTGCCGAGGGTGGCGCAGCCGGCGAGGGGCAGGACCGAAGCGGCGAGCAGGGCGGCGGCGAGCGGACGGGGGAGGAAAAATCGCATGTCGGGCTTCTTAGCGAAGGGTTATGGCGAGGCCAAGCTTATAGGGGGCCGATGTCCCAGCCGCGCGATGAACGGCGGTTTAATGCTTGCCGGCTAAGGGAGCGCGATGCTTCGGG
>Ga0206354_11337176_pt1 | contig 9863 bp, 6 predicted proteins | sample DielMetaTC5am3_FD_146428 | JGI IMG/M metagenome (GOLD analysis project Ga0206354, IMG submission 146428) | Corn rhizosphere microbial communities from Kellogg Biological Station, Michigan, USA - Diel MetaT C5am-3 (Metagenome Metatranscriptome)... | ecosystem: Host-associated > Plants > Roots >... | reverse complement strand
TGCACGCGCCGGCCACCGCGAGCAGCGGGCCCGTCGGGCGGGCCAGGCCCGACAGGAGGCCCAGGCCGGCCGCCCACCAGGCACGATCGCGACGCAGCAGCAGGAAGTAGCCCGCCGCCAGCGCCCCGGCCACCGACTCGGTGTAGGGCAGCACCAGCACACCCGCGCCCGGAACGAGCTGCAGCAGCAGACCGGAGCGACGGGCGAGGCGGTTGTCACCCAGCTCCTCGGCGACGATGCGCACGACGAGCATCGCGAAGCCCAGACCGCAGGCGTTGGTGACGAGCGGGAGGAGCACCGTGGCCGGGAGCCCCACGACCTCACCCAGCGCGCCGATACCGGGCAGCAGCGGGAAGAAGCGCACGGCCTCACGCCCGAGCGGCCCGTAGCCGTGCTGGGCGATCGCGCGATACCAGGCGCCGTCCCAGACGAACAGCCCGTAGGACCCGGGGGCCGAGCCGGACTGCATCCAGCCGTGGCCGCTGGCGAACAGGCAGGCGATCGCCAGCCCGACGATCGCGTGCGCGATCACCCAGCCCAGCAGCGCGATGAGCAGGCACTCCCGCCAGGCCAGCACGACGTCGCGGCGGACCGGGAGTGCCGGAGCCGGGATCGTCCTGGCGACGGGGTTGGCGGTCATCGTGGCAGGAACACCGCGACCCGCTCGTGCTCCAGCACCCGGCTGCCGTGGTTGTGTACGGCGATCAGCGGGTCGCCCCGAGCCGCGGTGAAGTCCTCGAACAGATCGCCGCAGTCGTCCCCGAAAGTCGGGTAGCCGTTGGCGTAGACCAGCCACACCGCATGCGAGCCCGCCTGGCCCAGCACCAGGTCGGAGAACGCCAGCGGGTCGGCCGCGGCGTTGCGGTCTGCGTAGTCGACCCAGTCGACCATCGCCGGGCTGCGCCCGGTCGGGAAGACCTCCTGACGTCCCGCATCCGGAGCGAGGCGGTGCACGGCCGGCCCGAGCTGGTCGGGGCAGAAGACCACGACGTCGCCGGGCTCGGCGGCAGCCAACGCGTAGGCCACCTGCTGCGCCTGCGTGCGCAGCTGGTGCGGGTAGGCCAGCGAGACGGCGAGCCCCAACGCCACGACCGCTCCCCCGACCAGGAACCGCGACCGGGCGGGAAGGACCATCAGCCCGCCGGCCAGCCCGAGGAGGAACGGCGCCAGCACAACCGCGCTGTAACGGGCGGCGTAGGCCGAGCCGAGCGCGCCGCTCACGGCGACGCCGAGCAGCATCGTCGCGAGCGCGACGCCGATGGCGACGGAGGGCGCGAGCCGCCACGGCCGGCGCAGCAGGATGCCGCCGGTCGGCAACGCGGTGCCGGCGATCGCGAGCACCGGAAGCGCGTAGTAGGCGATGGCGAGCAGCACGGCGCCGGTGCCGCCGCCGGCCCACGCGCGCGGCGCACCGAGGGCCGTCCCCAGGTCGGGCGGGCGTCCCCACGGGGCACCGGTGTGCGCGGTCTGGTAGAGGAACGACGGCAGCCACGGCACGAAGGCGAGACAGCCGAGCGCCAGCGCGAGCACGACCGGGCGGGCTCGTCGTACGCCGCGCAACGCGGCCACCAGCGCGCCCGCTCCGGACACGGCGACGAGGAACAGCGCCCAGTAGTGCGTCAGCACGAGGCACGCCGTGAGGAACGCCGCGGCGGCCACGGTGATCGGCCGGGGCGCGGCCCACACCCGCTCGAAGGCGATGGCCGCCAGCAGCACGAGCAGGATGAGCAGGGAGTACATCCGCGCCTCGGTCGCGTAGCGCACCGCGAACGGGCACGTCGCGAGCAGCACCACCGCGACCCACGCCGAGGGGCGGCTCCGGGTCAGCCGGCGTACGGCGAACCACATCGCGGGCAGCGCCGCGACCGCGAAGATGCCGGACAGCGCGCGCACGGCGAGCGTGCCGGTGCCGACGAGCTGCATCCAGCCATGCAGGACCAGGTAGTAGAGCGGCGGCGAGCCGTCGTGCCGCAAGGCCGCGAACAGGTGCCCGGGCGCCCGTCGGGCGATCTCCACGGTCTGCGCCTCGTCCAGCCACATCGGCGACGTGGCCCAGAACCGCAGGGCGATCGCGGCCGCGAGAAGCAACGTGAGCCCGGCGGCGAGCAACGGCCGCCAGTCGCGTGCCCGGTCGGCGTCGACGTCACGCGGCAGCGGGATCGCGGTCTCAACGGACACGGCGAAGCGCTCCTCGGCGGCCGTGCCAGCGCGTCCGCACGATCGTGCGCAGGAACCCGATCGCGTAGCGCAGGGTCGGCGGCTTGCGCGACTCACCGGCGACGCGGGCCAGCACGCGGACCGGAACCTCCTGCACCCTGAGCCCCGCCACTGCTGCCGCGACGAGGAACTCCGCGGTGTGGAACTGCACCTCGGCCAACCGCATCGCCTTGAGCGCCGCTGCCGAGGCCGCGTGCAGCCCACAGGCGGGGTCGGTGACCCGCCGCCCGGTCGCCAGCGACATCACCACCGCGAAGACCCACACGCCGACGTGGCGGGTGCGTACGGTCCACTCCGACGAGCCCAGGATGCGCGAGCCGACGGTGACGTCGGCCTCTCCGCGCAGCACCGGCAGCACGAGGGCCGGCAGGTCGCTGGCCTGGTGCTGGCCGTCGGCGTCCATCGCCGCGATGACGGCCGCCCCGCGGTCGAGCGCCAGGGTGTAGCCGGTGCGCAAGGCGACCCCTTGCCCCTGCCCGCCGGTGGCGGGAACGACGTGGGCCCCTGCCGCCCGCGCCACCTCCGCCGTGCCGTCGGTCGAATGATCGTCGACGACGAGCGCATGCACGGGCCGACCGTCGAGCTGCGCGGGCAGGGCTCGCACCACGTCGGCCACGCACGCGGCCTCGTTGCGGGCCGGGATCGTGACGACGACGGCGTCCTGCCAGGACCCGGTCGGGACTGGCGGACTGGCCGGCAACGGCGCCGGGCTCACGGGATCTCCTTCGGGTAGTGCGGCCTGGGCGTGCCCGGGCCGACCAGTGCGACCACCGTGGACAGGTCCTGGCCGTGGAAGACCGGCACCGCCCAGGGCACCTCCGACAACAGATTCTGCAGGCAGGGCGAGTCGACCTGCCCGGGTCGGTTGAGTGCGGCGGTCAGCACGGCGGCCACGTGCCGGCGTTTCAGGGCGCGATGCACCTGCTCGGCGTACGCCGTCGTGCCGGCGCCCGCGCAACCGGCGAAGTGCACCTCGTTGGTGGCCGTGCGGCCGGTGAACAGCGAGATCGACCAGCGGTAGCTGGTCGCGACGCTCCACCCGGCCGGGGTGACGCGCTGCAGCGCCGCGACGTAGCCGGAGTTGCGCGGCTGCGAGCTGCTCACGCCGAAGCCGTAGAGGTAGTCACGGTCGAGCTGGGCGGCCAGCGCAGGGACGACCAGCAGGGCAGGCAGCACGGCGGCGACGGGTCGCCAGCCGACGTCCCGCCGGCGAGCGAGCGCGACCATGACCACGCGCCCTACCGTCTGCCAGCCGATCGCGTACCACGCGACGACGAGCGGCAGGAGCAGGACCACCCGGCGCTCGTTGATGTAGGGGAAGGGCAGCGTCTCGGCCAGGTACAGGACCACGATCGGCAGGCTGGCGTCACGGCGGCGCCAGAGCCAGGCGACGAACCCGATGACCACCAGCGGCGTGACGCTGTCGTGAAGCACGAGCAGGCCCGCGTCGGCGACGGGACCGTTGGCCACGTTCAACGGCCGGGTCGGGATGATCGTGTCGGGGATCGCGTTGACGATGTAGTGCCAGATGGCGTCGAGGGGATGGCCGCCGTCGCCGTAGTCACTCGCGTAGCGGTCACCCACCAGCGAACCGGGCGACAGCAGCCGCGACACCGCCACCGGCCCGAGCAGCAGGGCGCTCGTGCCGCAGGTCACGAGGGCGTGCCGCCACCGGCGCTGCACGAGCAGCCACACCACGATGCCGGCGACGATCGCCAACCCGGCGGCCTTCAGCAGGAGCAGCCAGGGCGTGCCGACGGCGACGACCGCCCCGGCCCACGACCACCCCCGACCCCGCCAGCGGGGCAGGGCGACCAGCACTGCGAGCAGGATCGCGAGGAACACCGTCTCCGGCATCAGCATCGTCGCGAACGTCGCACCCACGGGGTTAAGCGCGAAGACCAGCAGGGCGGCGACCCGCACCGCCCGGCCGAACCCGTGCCGGGCCATCAGCACGTCGAGCAGGGGCACGCAGGCGACGAAGGCGACGGCCGACAGTGCCCGCAGCGGCCACAGGGCGCCGCCGGAGAGCCAGAGCAGCGGGGCGAGCAGTGCCGGGTAGCCGGGCGGGATCAGTGTTTCCAGCGGCGCGCCGGGCGCCGACGTGTCGACGTAGCCCAAGCCGTGGACCAACCCCTGGGCCGCGGCCAGATAGTGACCGTCGTCGTCGAACGATCCGACGTGGTAGTGCGGCGCGATGGCTGCCGCATGGCCCGCGGCCACGGCGGCGACGAGGACGACGGCGACGGGCATCACCCAGCCCGGGACCGCACTGACCGGCGCGCGCGGTCGTGGCGGTGCCGCCAGCACTGTCACGGGGCCAGGATCGCCCGGGAGAGCCGTCCGGTGAGCCACCCGGTCCCCCACAGCCCGAGCAGCAGCGCCAGCGTGAGCACGTGGATGGCGAGCGCGTGCGCCGCGGCGTCGTGGGTGTCGTGCGCGAACGCCGTCAGCGCCAGGGTCCAACCCGCCTCCTGCAGGCCGATGCCGGCGACCGACCGGATCGGGATCGCCGCGAGAAGCAGGACGACGACGGCGGCGAGCCCGCCGGCCGCCCACGGCAGGGTACGCCGAAGGAACGCGCCAGTGCCACCTGCATTCCGGCGGTGGCGAGCCACATCACGGCGGTGCCGGCGATCGCCGCGCGGCCGATGCGGCGGTGCTGCGCACGCATCGCGTCGGCGAGGGCGGTGACCCGGATGGCGAGCAGGCGCCGGAGCCGGCCGCCGCGGTCGTGCGCGGGGCGCAGCCGGGCGGCGAGCCACGCGGTGCGGTGGACGAGCACGATCGAAGCCGCGAGCCCGACGGCAGTCACGGCGACAGCGAGCAGCCGCCAGCCCCCGACGTGCGGCGCGACCACAGCGCTGACCAGCCCGACGGCCAGGACCCCGACGATGTCCAGGAGGCGGGTGAGCACGAGCGTCGACGTGGCTTCGGGTAGCGGCACGGCGTCGCGGCGGTTGAGCGTGACCGGCAGCGCGAGCTCACCGAGACCACCGGGGAGCACCGCGGTCGCGAGGTTGTAGTTGCAGGTCACCTCGTAGGAGCGGGCCAGCCGCATGCGGCTCGACAGCAGGCTGACCATGCGCTGGGCCCGCGCAACGTTGGCGACGACGACGAACCCGAAGGCCGCGAGCGCCCACGGCCACGAGGCGCTCTGCAGGACCGTGGGCACCTGACGCAGCTGCCCGGCCAGGAGCCAGGCGGTGAGACCGACACCGACGACCGTGCCGGCAACCGCGGCGGCGACCCAGTGCCGTCGACGGGGCGGCGTCGCAGTTGGGGTTTCTGCGACGCCGTCGGTCTCCGGCCGGGTCGCGACGGTCATAGACCCGCACGTACCGCCGGTTGCCACGTCACCCCGCGCAGGAACAGCCCCTCGCTGATCCGCGAGCGCAAGCCGGACAGCGCCTGCAGGCACTCGACGATGAAGTCCTCGCTGAGCAGGTGCGGCTCGAGCCCGAGCTCGACCAGCTTGGTGTGCGTGGCGTTGTAGTAGTGCGACTCGCTCTCGACCCGCGGGTTGTCGATGTGGGAGATCTCGACCTCGATGCCCAGCCGCTTGGCGGCCGACTGCACCCGGTGCGCGAGCTCGATCACGCTGAACTGCTCGGTGAACTGGTTGAAGACCCGGTAGTCGCCGGCCTCTGGCGGGTTGAGAGCGCTGAGCTCGACGCAGGCGAGGGTGTCGAGGATGTTGAGGTAGCCGCGGGTCTGGCCCCCGGCGCCGTAGACGGTCAGCGGGTGGCCGGCCACCGCCTGCACGAGGAAGCGGTTGAGCACGGTGCCGAAGACCTCGTCGTAACGGAACGACGTCGCGAACTCCTCGCGGTCGCCCATCTCCGGGGTGCGCAGCCCGTAGACGACGCCCTGGTGCAGGTCGGTCGCCCGCAGTCGCCAGATCCGGCAGGCGAACTCGATGTTGTGGCTGTCGTGCACCTTCGACAGGTGGTAGACCGAGCCGGGCCGCTTCGGGAACGGCAGCACGTCGCGCCGGCCCTTGTGGGCGATCTCGATGTAGCCCTCTTCGATGTCGATGTTCGGGGTGCCGTACTCCCCCATCGTGCCGAGCTTGACCAGGTGCGACCCGGGGGCGTGGTCGCGCATCGCGTAGAGCACGTTGAGGTTGCCGACCAGGTTGTTGACCTGGCTCGAGACGCCGGCCTCCTGGCTCATCATCGAGTACGGCGCGGAGCACTGCTCCCCGTAGTGGACGATCGCGTCCGGCTGGGTGGTCGAGATCAGGTCGTGAACGAAGTCGGCGTCGGTCAGGTCACCGATGACGACGTCGATGGTGCCCCTGCCCTCGGCGTTCCAGATGCCGACCCGCTCCTCCAGCGTGGGCACGGCGAGCAGCGGCATCGCGCCGGTCTCCGCCTCCCACTTGCGCTTGGCGTAGCTGTCGGTGGCGACGACCTCGTGCCCGCGGGCCGCGAAGTACATGGACGTCGGCCAACCGAGGTACCCGTCCGCGCCGAGGACCAGAACGCGCATCTGTTCTCCTTCTCTCACTGTCGACCCACCGCCGGGACAGATTCCTGATCATGGCCGATGGGCGCCGGGAAGCGCCAGCACGGGCCGCGGCGGGGAGCCGGCGTCGTCACGCGGCGCCCACGTTCTGCGGCCGGCGCGTGATGGGGGCGGCGCGGCCGGTGCCCGAGGTGCCGGAGGCCTCCTCGTGGTACTCCTCCTCCACGTTGACGGCCCAGATGTCGTGCTCCGCGCCGAGGATGTTCTCGACGGTGAGCATCGCGGTGTACATCGAGTGGTCCTGGTTGTTGTACTTGTGCATGCCGTTGCGACCGACCGGGTGCACGTTGGGCACCGCCTTGTCGAGCCAGGCCCGGATCGTCTCGACGTTGTCGCGGTAGTCGGCGTCGTAGACCGGATAGGCCTTCGGGATCCGGACGGCGTAGCCGCGCTCGACCGCGCTGGCGGGCACGAGACCCAGCTGCTCGAGCTCCTGCGTGGCCATGCGGACGAGGTCCTCGTCGGCCATCTGCCAGAGCTCGTCGCCCTCGTTGACGAAGTACTCGAGACCGAGGCAGGTGCGGCCGTCCTTGACCATGAACGGCGACCAGGAGCCGAAGTTCTGGATGCGCCCGACCTTGACTCCGGGCGTGTGGATGTAGATCCAGTTGTCGGGGAACCCGGCGTCGGCCGGCACCACCAGCGCGACCGTCAGGAAGTCGCGGTGGGTCAGCTGCGCTGCGGCCGTGCGGACGTAGTCGGGGGCCGGCGGGTCGAGCGCACGCACGAGCTCCGGCAGCGGCATGGAGGAGATGACGTGGTCGGCGTCGGCGTAGGACGTCGTGCCGCCCCAGTCCCGCGTCGTGACGCCGGTCGCCCCGCGCTGGTCGCGGTGGATGGTGACGACCGGCGAGCGCATGACGACCTCGCCGAGCGGCGAGTCGACGACGAGGTCCCGCGCGCGCTCCCACATCATCCCGGGGCCGTACTTGGGGTACTGGAACTCCTCGATGAGAGAGGTGATGTCCTTCTGGTTGCGCTTGGGGGTCAACGCGTTGATGACGGCGCCGCCGAGCGAGAGGTTCTTGATGCGCTGCGCGGCCCAGTCGGCTGGCATGTCGCTCGCGTCGATGCCCCAGACCTTCTCCGTGTAGGTCTTGAAGAACTTGCGGTAGAGCCGCCAGCCGAAGCGGGAGGCCACCCACCCCTCGTAGGAGGAGTCGTCGGGCCGCCGTACGCGCACCCAGAGGTAGGACAGCACGCAGCGCACCGCCTCGATGAAACCGAGGTTGCGCAGCGCGTTGACGGGCTTGAGCGGGTAGTCGAAGAACTTGCCGTTGGACGCGATCCGGCTCAGCCGCGGGCGCAGCAGGAACTCGTCGTCGCGGAGCAGCTCGTGCCAGAGCTCCTCCACCTCACGCACCTTCGTGAAGAACCGGTGGCCCCCGATGTCGAAACGCCAGCCGTCGCGCTCGACGGTCTGGCTGATCCCGCCGACGGTGTCCGTCGCCTCGAGGACCGTCACCGGGACGCCACGCTTCGTGAGCAGATAGGCGGCGGTGAGGCCAGCGGGACCGGCGCCGATCACCGCGACGCCGTGATTGTGGGTGGGCATGGCTCTCCTGTGTAGGCGCAGGCCAACATCATCGTCCTCGCCGGACGACGCGGCCCCGCTGTACCCGGTGCCTGGCCGAATAAGCCGGTACGGCGGTGCGCCGGTCACGGCGGGTTGCCATCAGTCTCCCCGACGACAGTTGGAGATTGCGAACCATCCCCTCCCCGGCGAGGCGCGGCGCGGCCCGAACGCGGCCCGGACCGCGCTCAGCCGCGTAGCCGGTAGGACCAGCGGTAGTGGCCGGGGCCCACGCGGTGCGGTGGCGCGCTGTCGGGACCGACGGCGCCGGAACCGACACCGCGGTGCCGCACGTCGATCCAGACGTAGCAGTCGTCACGAGCCGGTAGGTCCTCGAGGTGCGCGGCGGCGGCGAGCTCCCCGTCGGTGACCCGGGCCACCGTGACCTCGAGGCCGTCGAGCTCGTCGATCACCAGCAAGGGATCACCCGCGGAGTCGAGGAAGCGCAGCCAGCGCACCCCGGTGCGGTTGCCGTTGGCCTGCGGGTGCACGTAGGGCACTCCCCACTCCTCGACCGGGGTGGTCCATCGGCCCGTGCGGGTCGAGCAGCACCGGTCCGAGTAGCCCTCGTGCGGGCCCCGGCCGAGCCACTCCACGGTCATGACGCCCGGGCCGAGCCGCAGCCGCACCCCCACCCGCGGGATGTCGTCAAGATCCGGCGGCACCTCGACCCGGTGCACCACGCGCACGGCGCCGTCCGCGTCGACGGTCGTCTCGGTGCCCAGGTCGACGTGTTCGGCCGCGTCGCGCAGCCCGAGCCGCTCCCACCGGTCGGCGTGACCGGTGGTGAACGTCTCGTTGTCGATCGGCGCCCGCCAGAGTGCGAGCGTCGGCTCGAGGTCGGCGAGCTGCTGCCGTGGCGCCCCGACGCGCCCTGGTGCGAGCGCCGGCCCGGGCGCGCGGGCGAGCTCCACCTGCTCCCGCGCCACCACGTGACCGGCCGGCGCCCAGGGCAGCGGCTCGGTCGTCTCGAAGCTCAGCGTCAGGTGGGCGGCCTGGCCCGGGTCCACGTCGTACGCCGGCATCGGGACCCGCACCGTCGCCCCCTCCCCGGCCGGCAGGGAGAGCGACTCGAGCCGGCCGCTGCCGACCGCCACGCCGTCGACCTCGACGAGCCAGCAGGGAGTCAGCCAGGCCAGGTCGACGAACGCGTGCTCGTTGCGCACCCGCAGGACGCCGCGCGCCGGATCGACCGGCACGACCTGCACCGGCTGCACGACTGCGGCGAGCTCCAGCAGCGAGGGGTGCGGAGTGCGGTCGGCGGCCGCCAGCCCGTTGAGGCAGAACGGTCCGTCGTGGGGATCGTCGCCGAAGTCCCCGCCGTAGGCGAGACGCTCGCTGCCGTCGGGCATCGCCTGCACGAGAGCCTGGTCGACCCAGTCCCACACGAAGCCTCCCTGCAGGCCCGGGTAGGTGCGGATCGCCCGCCAGTAGTCGTCGAGGCCGCCGCAGGAGTTGCCCATCGCGTGGATGTACTCGCACATGACCAGCGGCCGGTCCGGTGGCGAGGCGGTCGCCCACGCGACCAACGCTTCAACCGGCG
>Ga0206354_10690729_pt1 | contig 9985 bp, 2 predicted proteins | sample DielMetaTC5am3_FD_146428 | JGI IMG/M metagenome (GOLD analysis project Ga0206354, IMG submission 146428) | Corn rhizosphere microbial communities from Kellogg Biological Station, Michigan, USA - Diel MetaT C5am-3 (Metagenome Metatranscriptome)... | ecosystem: Host-associated > Plants > Roots >... | reverse complement strand
GCTATCTAAAGTTTGGCAAAATTTACATGGCACCAATTCGGTGCCATCTACATAAATCCAAATTTTAGTGTAAGGCACCTCCGACAGTTTGCCCCTGTCATCATTGGCGGGAATCAATTCAATTCCTAAAGGTATAGCATCAATGTTTAAACACAAACATATCACTGGGCTTAAGCTCTAGTATGTACATAGAAATCAGCAACCCTTAAAGCGGTTTCTAAACGTCATATATATACAAGGCGCACTGCTACCTTCAAAGCGTGCAGCCATAAGAGGCGAGTATAAATTTACTCTGCTATTTATATCTCCGCTGCTAAGCGGGCACAGTTATTCTCTAATTTGTTGTAAGTGGAAAGCCCAAAAACCACATAAAAACACCATCATCTCCACAACCTTGATATAAATTAAAACTAATTGTAGAGCCTGTTAGATTACCGTCAGATCCATCAACATTAGCGACAAAAATCAGTTCATCCGTTGAGGAATTAGCTTGAGATCGAGTAGCTAGAAAATCTGTTGGAATAATCATAGGAGCTGATACATCCAACCTATTAGCTATACTATCAAGCATATGGGTGTAAGCGTACGCATTTTCCAAATCATTACCACTGGCATGTTGTGCAGTAGCGACATACGCAGCAGCTCCGATTCCATGAGTCTGATGATAAACACCATAAGTAAATCGCGTCATTGTATTAGAAACGGGTGAAATAGCATACCATGCTTTAAAAGAATATCGCATGCTACCACGGTAACCAAGGAAGCCAGTAGCCATCCAAGCAAAATAGGAGTTGTGCGTGGCACCTGTTGAAACTCTATCATTAATATATAGAGGCACATTAGGGGCTCCGAGTTGAACGGAATTAATAGCACCAGTATTATTACCTGCGACAGTTCCTGAGGTTACTTTGTTCATTCGAAGCGCAAAATCTTTAACTGTTCGAGGACTATCTCCCACAATACGCGTATGTATATTAGACAAATCTGTTTTAGGGCCAAAATCAACACTGGCTGATGGACAGAAATCATCTGAATAAGCTTCCGCATCTACTGTATAATCCAAGTTGCCATCAAGACTTGGTGCAAAGAACGTCATATTATCTGATCGGGCATAGATGTTCATATACATCGTAGGGGTAGTGCTGCCATTATCTTGAACAGGATTAACAACAAAGAAAAAGATTGTTCCATTAGAATAAGCTTCGTTAGATGCAGCATTGGCGGCACTAAGAGTGCCACTAAGGAGCGCTGGCATGTAACTCTTATATGGAATTCTTAATTCAATAGCGGTGTTACCAACAATCTGCACTGTTACATTCTTCAAAATGGAAACAGCATCTGCAAAAGAAGGAGGAGTTCCACTATAATTGTAAGGGTCCCATGCAACTAAAATAGAAGCACGAGTAAACACTGAAGCAACGAATTCTATACGATATGTAATATCACCACACCAATACGTAGATAATGAAGCAAACATCGCCATAGGCGAAAAAGATTTAGCGGCTCCGGGAGCTGTATAGGTATAGCACGTCATCGGGGAAACTCTAACGAACGCACTTAACGCAGCCTCCGCTGCTGAAGCCGATGTAATAGTCGTTGAATACAGTAATGATTGCTTGTTGATAAGCGTAGAAATAGCCATCTCATCAAGGGTCGAATTACCATAACCAGGATGAATTGACATAGACTGTTTCTGAGATGCTCCCAACACCATGGCAGTACTAGTTCCTTCAATCTGGGAATAATTGTCACAGTTACGGTTAGTAACAAAAACATGATGCTCTGAAGCTGGTGGTTTAGAAAAACCAAACCAGCGGAGAACAGAGGCAAGAGTTCCAGTAACCTGCGAAAATAGAGTGACAGCTGGCGAAAACTCCATAGCAACTGGAGCAGCCAAAGCAGACATAGTTGATACCGTTTGAACATAATCCGAAGCCTTTTTCTCAGCAACAAAGTCAGAAGAAAGACCAGTTGTAAGACCTTCAAACCGAGGATTAACCAAAGACATATACATACATATGTTGCAAGTTCCTGCTTGAGCTGTTCCTGACAAAATCTGATTAAGCATGAATCTTTCCAATTGATACGAACCATGATTATTGGTTGAAGCAATCTGATACCACCCAGTTGGCGAACAAACAGGAAGCTCCAACTCGTAAGTCTCATTCTTTGATGGATCAACTACTAGATGTGGAACGATTTCACAATTATGGTACTGTCCAGCAGCCAAAGACCCAGTAGCGGGTTGTGACATAACGTTCTGAACTCTTGGAGTAAACGTATAATACATTTTTCCAAAAGATTGAGCAGAGCCTTGCACAACTATCCGAATCCTCAGGGTAGCAGTGAAATACCATAACGAAGCAATCTTCTTAGCCATATTAGTACTAAGTGATGTTTTCCATAACTGCACGATATCCTTGGCAATAACTCCGGACAAAAGCGTGGAGCCCGACCAGGTATCATGATTAATCTTAACAGGGTGTGTCAGGAACTGCTCAAATTGGGATTGCTCACTCGCAACCCCACCGATTCTCAATCTGGGCATAATAGTAAGGGCAGAATCTGTCTGAACAACGTCCGCATTATCTCCAATAGATTCTGCATGTTGAGCGGACGCATTATTATTAAGTTCGGCACGAGAATAACCTACTCCACGAGACCTCGCAATCTCGAGGGAGGGATCCTTTTCAAATACAAGAACTGAAGATCACCACCAATAAAAGAAAAGAAATTAATTTCTATTGGGTGCATACAGCTCAGGGAAAAACTCTCAATATTTTTCTGGACCGCAAATTTTTCACGGGGTACGGTCCCGATTTGGATCCTCAAGTTAGATCCACCCTAGGCCAACTCATAACCATTCACCTTTAAGTTTCCGGTGCGCACTCTGCTAGGCCGCAGTCCAACTACTGCCTAACGACGCGTCCACTCAGGACGCGATTTTCGGACATCACTCAGATGTCCCATATTCACGAGCATTCCCAAACTGTGTCCAATCTCTAGAACACATATAAGTTCGGAACGTACCCGTGACAAACTCCTCCTTAATATCATCATAATTAAGGAGTATCAAAACATGCAAAAGATCGGTTGCTTTAAACCAAGAAATAATATCTTCTTGCATCTGGTGGAAAAATACTTTTCCATGCATAAAAGCTTCACGTTGTGCTGACAAAGCAACATCCTTAAGTCTCACATCTGCACTCACATCAGCATCACTCATCTGGAAACAAAATGACTTGTAAATCGAATCCAATTCTATAGGGGCTAAATAAAGTCCCATCTCATAGTCATAAACAAACTTTCGCTTCAGGAAAGTTGCATCTTCCCACGGGATGTGAGCTCGAATGCCTTTCTCCTTATCAGCTGGAGTTACAGTATAGCCACATAAAGCATAAACTGGTGCTATAGTGACCATGTTATATTGCTCAATGATCTCTTCGGAAATAGAAGAAATGTTGTCATCCCCGGTAGTAGCTGGTTCAACATATTTTCTAAAATCCCAAGCACTCTTTCCACACAAATAAACAAATGCAATTCTCATAAGAATGGAATTAACGATGCTATTAAAAATCAACGTAATTATTATGCCACTAGGTAAACCCAACTCTTTCTCAAAGAGATCACACATAAAAATTACAAGTTGCACATTAAGCATTTTGCAAAGGTAGTAAACTCGTTTCTGATCAACGGGATCATAGCCCATCCTCATAGACATCAAATAAAAGAACATGGCTACCAGATCTATCATCACCGTCTCATGTGAAGCGTCAAAACCAGAAAAATCCATATCTATAAAAAATGGATTCTTCTTAAGCCTCTCAGCCAACATTGTCCACTGCTTAGAACCTGCATTCATTCCTCCATAACATTCAGAAAATTCGGGATACGACATGAGGAACATTATCAAAGGCATTAAAAATATGCGCATGATATAATTGAAATCAAATCCAACTACACCAAATAGTCTGATAAAATATTCCAAAATCTTGCGCAATTTTCTAACTTCATCTTTTGGCGAGAAATCGACTTGAAGAGCAGGGCAGACGCCTCTATCAAGAAATGCTAACAACTCTTCACAAGCATCCACAAACGATCTCTTAACCTTCCAAAGATCATTTTCCTTATCAATACAATCAAACAAGAGATACTTATCTTTGATACCTAACTTTCTCCATCTTCGACCCACAGACGTTTTAAAATCAATACGGTCGAGATTGATATTAGGGTCACCAAAGAAAGCTTCAACTTTCGTTGCAGGCCGCAACTTTATACTCCGTTGCTTAATAAAACTCGGAGGGCAAGCATCATCCAGGTAGGCACGCATACAATCAATGGCTAAGCCCCAAGGCAAGCGAAAATGTTTAACATTCCTAAAGAAATTCATAAAAGCCGAACGATATTCTCCTTCATCATTAACTCCTTTTAACTTCCCTGGAGCACCATACGGCTCACTCAACCTCGAAGATACCAAATCATATAATCTTGTCTTCTTAATCTTGGTGTGAAAGGATGCATTCGACTCTTTAAGCGTTCCAATAGGCCGAATCAGAGGATACGACACATTCCTCAAATCACTATTAGGGGCCAAAGGACCAAATTCAATTCTACCCATCTCTCCAGAAAATTCATGATAAGCAACATCTGGAAAAGGAAATTGTATCGATATTGACTCATACATAGATCTAGTAAACAGTGAACCATGCGTATAGTTAGTAACGCGTCCGAGGATATCCACCTCAGGGCGTCCAGCGGCCAAAATACCAGCCACAAACCACCCCTTAGGCACATTTCCAAGGATAATAGTACCACAATCGCCTTTCTTAGACGTCTCCGGCCACATCACTGACCTAAATCGGTGAGTTGGAAACATAGGTAAATGATAAGAAGATTGTTTACATATCGCACTCTTATTAGTCGAGGTATTAAATACAGTAAAAGAAATATCGTTAACTTCATCAGGTAAGAGCGTATAAAGTGGATATACGGCTTTATCAAATAAGTTCCTAACGAGCACAATTTCACTTTCATCAGTGTAATAAATATCATCCTCACGATACGATCTTTCGAGATTGTTGATTACAATCTGAATAGGAAAAGAAATTTTCTTCCAATTTGCCTGGTTCCAATAGGGGATTTCAGGATTATTATCTATTCTAGTATATAAATAGTGCTTATTAAATCCGATCCAATCTGGGCCAAAATAAACAAATCTACAATCAATCCCGCCTTCTAAAGACTTAAGCTCTCCTTCCACAGTATTGCGCTTCGCTATCTTCTGAATATCTTCAAATCCCATGCCTGTTTTCTCAAGCTTGAGAAATTGCGATTTGGTATCAGCCTTACTCCAACTACGAACTTGCTCCGGAGTCCAGTTCTGTTTCTCTTCAGGGATAGCTAAACTAAATTCACTAAGATCAGTATTGTGGGGATATAAAGGCTTACCAAAAGCCTCAGCCTTAGGTTGGGACTTATTATAAACCTTATACATCCCATAAGCCCCTATTACACCTAATGTCAAGTGCAGGGCTTCCTTATGCTTGTAATAAAAGAGACGTATCCTTGAAAATGTCTGCATCATGGATAAAGCTCTCTCCGCTTCTTCCCTATCCGTACTATGCAACACTCTCCGTCTAAGACGAATGTCCATAACAAATGGAACAAAAAGTGGCGAGGTAATTGCGCGATCCAAATAATAATTGATCTGCTCTCCAAATTTTTCAAGAAATTTTCTCTTCAAATGTCTAAGAAACCAAGGGAACAGAGCCACTAACAACAAAGCTAATGCCATACATCCAACCACATGCAGAATTTCACTGCTATGAGCAACCGTAGGGTTATTTGGAACATCATAATCTAAATCCCAACCAAAAGTCTTATCTTTTTTCTTGACCCTCAACTCAGGGACATAACTCTCTGGTGGATTCACATTCTCACCTGAAGGAAAGTATTTAACATCAAGCCGTCTAAGAGAAGCAACGTAATGTTGAGTCCATTCTATTGAATCGCATATCCCCGGTCGCACAATTTCTCGATAATCACGATGGCCATTGTTTGCAACATGCAGCATATGGGACAAACCACAACCACACGTATTTTCAGCAGCCTCAAAAATAGTATTGTCACGGGCAACAGCTGCAAAATGTGCATTCGACTTCTCTATCAATAAACGCACAAATTGAGCTACCCCCATTTTCTCACCTGAGAATAGCCAACCAAATCGAGTATGTTGAGTGTAAAACGTTCCAATCATAAATCTAGTATATTTATTCCTGACTCCTTGCGGCAGATGCTTAACCTCCGCAAATTTCAAACTGCGTCCTGAATCATCCTCAAAGAAAACACGGGCACACAACCCTGTCGCCATACGCCTTTCAAGTTTGTTAGCAGGTTCACAACCTACAAATTCGCTGTAATTCGACGACATAAGCAAATACTTTACCTTATTCAGAGCAATACCCTTTGCATCAACAGCAGCAGCCTTAATATCAAATTTTGCAGTGTCAATAGCTCGCTGAAGGAATATATCCAGAGGAATCATATCTAATTGTCGATACTGCTCATAGCTACTAGGCATATCGTTAACATTTACTGCAAAAGCGTCCTGATTCAAATTTCCAGGGCCTTCCGCCGCAAACTTATCTGATATATTATACTGCACAACGTCTCCAACAAACCTTTTCAACTCGTGGAGCTTAGCCAAAACATTAATTAAATTCGTATTAATTACGGTTTTGCCAGCACCAGGATCTCCAATAAGAACAATAGGCATGGGTTGCAATCTCGCTACATTATTCTTAAGCCACATACGTCGTTCCTTAATATAATTACCAAGCTCATCAATCTTTCGCGAGATAATTGAATCAGAATATCTAAATTTACGCGATTCTATAAGAAACTCAGCATGCTTCATCTTAGCCATTATTTCATCACGAGTATCGGTGCTGTTTTCTTCATACAGTAAGACTCGAGCTTCTGTCAAAAACTTTACATCGCGAGGCAAGTCAAATACATCAGTCCACGATGCTCCTGGTTTCGACAATCTCATTACAGCTCCATAGATAGCTTGTATACTACTAATAGCTATATCCAAAATGGAACCACCTTCAGGTAAAGAGTCCCACTGAACTAAACGCCTCAAAAAGTTAACAAAGTAGCTATCACTACACATCGGAATAGAAACTAATAACATCACTAAAGCTGCTATTTTCCGAGTGAAAGGAGATTTAGAGATATAATCAGGAAGTAGGTCAGAAAGAGCATTTAGTGCTGAATGGGCTGCCTCACGCGGACCAAAAGCTTCAAAAGACTCCCCTACACCAACTACTTCCAACAAATCCTGAGGCTCATTGATGCATAATCTCGTAAATAAGACCTTCAGATAACCGGCTCGCATACCGGCAGAAAATGACAGCCCTATCACATCTTTGTGATAAATCTTCCACATAACATCCAAAGCAAAAGAAATCTCTTCTATATGGCTAGTCTTAGTGACTAAATCTTGAAAAATACTAAACGTGCTAGCATAGAATACTTCAAAGGGATCACGAAGGAAAGTGCTCAATAACCACCACATAAAATTCCACAACATATGCATCCATAATCTATTTAAAAACGAATAAGGAATGGTATAAACATGGAACATAAATGGAATCCAAGGTCCTAATATCTGTAGCCAAGCACTAGAATCTGCTCTAAAGATATTCGCAAAACATTCTAATGACGCAAACAACATGGGATCCATATAACTCTTAATGATCTCTTCAATAAATGGTACATAAATCACATTTACAACGCCCAGTTCGAACGTCGCAAAGCAATTAATATAAAATCTCTCGAGAGCCAAATCAAAATCACTACGATACACAGCCAAGGTTTCAGGAACCAGGCTCATTTTTCTACGCATAACCGCCACTGACTCTCTAGTTGTTCGATAAATAAAATTATTAAATCGTCGAAAACAACCGAATACAGCAGGATCAGCTTTAATATTAAGAGGCATCATAGGTCCTACATACGTTGCATTATCATACTGATGGAGATGTGGATGATCATTCATAGGGTTCGGATTAAAATACATCATATCATACATCCACCACGTCGTCCTCAATCCTAATTCAGTAAACCAAAAATAGTTATAGGTAAAGTGTAAGAAAACACGAACCGGAAATGAGAACTTCGATATAGATAGATGCATGAACAGAGGCAACAATCCTATAACCCAATCTGCAGGGTGACCTCGGACAATCCATTCCATCAACGCGAATGACCAATGCCCTGCAAATTGATTACCAAGCATCCAGCCCAATAATGGTTTAAACGTTTCCTCATTTATAACTGCTACTATCCCATATAAGGTGCCAGAATTCGACCCAAACATAGTCAAATTCATCCAAACCTGAAAGATAGGATAAGACAAATAATGATAATAATTACTGACAGGCACGCACACAGGAATCAGAGGTTGCGAAAGCATCATATATGAATAGATGAAGAACATAGAAATTGTACTCAAGAAATCAAAGAAGAATGTACAACATGTCCCACAGGATCTGACACTCGCTAAAGGAACATTAGCCCAAATATAGCGAAATGAATGATACATATCACTCGTAAGCTTTCCTTGCATAAATAAGATGCGTCTATCAGGATGATTTTCAACCAGATCAAGAAAATTAACAAACTGACGCTGATTACAATATACAGGAAATGGATACTCATGCGAGCCAATCTTCGTCGAGCCATATAGCTGAACGATGATATTGTGACCGGCATGGTAATGTAACTTGGATATATTGCGCGAGTTAAATAGCCGGTTAAAATCTTTAACACTCAATTTCTCGTTAAACCGCAATCGATTCATCTCACGCCTATCTGGCCGAGAAATTCGTGCATCAGGATAACTCAATGGCACAGCAAATCGCATTCCTCCATCCTGAATATTATCAAGATAAATGGAAATACTCTCTGGATCCCGGACTTCTCGACCCATGAACAATTGGTGAAACTCAACCAATCGTTCAAAAATGAAATAAAGAGTAAGACATAAAGACATACTCATTAAAACATAGGGCCATCCTTGAGGATAAAACATAGCTAAAAGATAAAAAGATAATACAAAAATCGCTGAAATAACCATCACAATGATGGCGACCAGGTTCTGGCAAACCTTAGTCTGCGGGGCTTCCGCTTCTTGCACAGGCGCTATCCTGTGGATCGTAGAATTCGTTAATTGAGAATCCATTGTAGTTCATATATGTAGAGCGTCGCGGCAATCCGGTGCTTTTTAAATTTCTACTGGTGGATTCGGTCCTACCGGGCGCTAAAAAGTTACTCGCTGAAACCAGCGCCCACCCCCATCAAAGTTAATCTAGAGGACGCGACGGAAGTTCCCACAACATAAATAAATATGCCAGCGGGCACCGAAGGTACGTTTATAAGTAAACACGTACTAAAACTGGAGGGACTGTAACACAATACAAACACAAATAAATAATATTTTTGGTCCAAATAAATCAATGCCAGTTGATATAAATGGTATATTAACCCTGATCGGGCATTTTACACAGGCGCTATTACACTTCCTATAAGATTAAATACAGGATTACAACACTAGGGTTTAAAGTCCTAATAAAAAACACAACAAAACAAACACAAGCAAGCTTTCTATTCACACAGAATATTAACCAACTTGCAAACTCACAAAGCTAAAAGACAGGTTACCGTCAATCAGGTCATACAAAATCACATGTAAGACTAAATGATGTTGTAGTAAATGTCGGAACAGTTCTTAAACTGAAAATCACTCAACTGGGTACAAGGTTGAGACAAGAAAGATTGTCCATAAATGAAATTAAAACAAAAACAGACAATCACAATTGATTCGTAATCCAATACTGAAATTAAAACAATATTAGACAATGTTTTCAATTAAAAGATTCGTACAAACTAGTACTACACAAAACGCGGGGAAACGACCCCG
>Ga0206354_10599315_pt1 | contig 9993 bp, 7 predicted proteins | sample DielMetaTC5am3_FD_146428 | JGI IMG/M metagenome (GOLD analysis project Ga0206354, IMG submission 146428) | Corn rhizosphere microbial communities from Kellogg Biological Station, Michigan, USA - Diel MetaT C5am-3 (Metagenome Metatranscriptome)... | ecosystem: Host-associated > Plants > Roots >... | reverse complement strand
CGTGACGATCACATCGAATCTAGCAGGATCCGTGACCAGGAAGATGGTCGCGGCGTCGACGTGGAGGTAGTCCACCGCGACATCCGGGTGCTCGGCGGCCACCGCATCCACGATCCGCTTCCAGAGACCGCCTGCGAAGGTGAGCACGTTGGTCTTGTGGACGAGGGTGAGCTTCCGCCTGCGCTGCTCGGCCTGCTCGAACGCGTACCGGACGACGCGCTCGACGCCGTAGGCCGTGTTCACGGAGACCTCGTTGGCGATCTCGTGCGGGGTGCCCTGACGGATGGCGCCGCCGTTGCCGACATACGGGCCTTCCGTACCCTCCCGCACGACGACGAAGTCGACCTCGCCCGGATCGGCGAGCGGGCTGGAAATGCCCGGGAACAGCGTCGTGGGGCGCAGGTTCACGTAGTGGTCGAGGGAGAAGCGCAGCTTCAGCAGCAGTCCACGCTCGATGTTCGCACCGGCCAGCCGCGGGTCGCCCGGCTTGCCCCCGACCGCACCGAGCAGGATCGCGTCGTGGCTCGCGATCGCCGCGAGGTCATCGTCCGTCAGCACATCGCCGGTCGCCAGATAGCGATCGGCTCCGAGGGAGAAGTGCGTCTTGTCGAACTCCAGCCCGCTCGCGCCGGTCACCGCATCCAGGGCTTTGACGGCCTCGGCGATGACCTCCGGACCGATCCCGTCCCCAGGGATGACGGCGAGCTTGACGGAACGGGACATGACACTCCTGCGCTGATCGATGGGCGAACCGGTACTGCCACCCTATCGCCGCGCCGCAACCTCCACCGGCTGCCAGGAGACAGATCGGGAGCGAGGGGGGACACGGTCGGGAGACGTTTGGGAGGCGTCCGGGAGGCGTTCGGGAGGCGGTCAGGCGTGGATCACGAGCGGACACGACGCAGGGTCACCAGCGCGACGACCGCTGCAGACGCGACGAGCCCGATACCGATCACCGAGGTGACCCCGACCCCGCTGTCGAACGCGGCCCGAGCGGACGCCAGCAGCTGTTCGCCCACCTGTCGCGGCAGCGTGCCGGCCACCGTGACCGCGCCGCCCAGTGTCTGCCCTGCCGCGTCGGCCTGTGCCGGGGTGAGGCCCGGTGGGACGACGAGCGCGGCCCGGTACGACGCGGTGATGAGGGTGCCGAGCGTCGCGGTTCCGAGCACCGCTCCCAGCTCGTACGCGGTCTCGGACACCGCCGAGGCCGCACCCGCTTTCGCCGCTGGCGCGGTCGAGATGACGAGCTCGTTCGAGACGGTCTCCGCGGCTCCGATCCCCGCGCCGAGCAGCACGAACGCCGCGAGCAGCACACTCCACGGCGCTCCCCCGCCGCTCAGCGCCACGAGCAGGTAGCCGCCCGCCGACAGCGTCAGCCCTCCGGCGATCACCGCTCCCGGCCGGATCCGCCGTGCGATCGGCACCACCACGAGGCCGGCGACGATCATGGTGAGAAGCCCCGGCACGAGCACGAATCCCGATTGGATGGGCGTCAGCCCGAGCACGAGCTGCAGGTGCTGGGAGACGAAGAACAGGAAGCCGACGAGCGAGACCACGCTCAGGAGGTTGACGATGACCGCCCCGCTGAACGCCGGGCGGCTGAACAGCCTCATGTCGAGCATCGGCACCGGCCGCCTCAGCTGGCGCCGCACGAAGAGCGTTCCGGAGACGGTGCCGACGACGATCGCGCCGACGGCGAGGACCGAGAATCCGTCGACCGCGAGCGCCTTGATGCCGTAGACGATCGGCGCCAACGTGAGCAGCGATAAGAGGATGCTCGGAACATCCACCGGCCCGGGCAGCGGGTCGCGCGACTCGCGTACTAGCAGCGGGGCGAGGACCAGCAGCGGGATGAGGACCGGCACCGCGAGCAGGAAGACCGACCCCCACGGGAAGTGCTCGAGCAGCACGCCGCCGACGATCGGCCCCAGGGCGGAGCCCGCCGCGAAGCCCGATGCCCAGATCGCGATGGCGAGCCGACGCTGCTCACGGTCGGCGAAGACGCTGCGCAGGAGCGACAGTGTCGACGGCATCAGCATCGCGCCGAAGACGCCCAGGGAGGCGCGTGCGCCGATCAGCAGTTCGGCCGTGGGCGCGAAGGCGGCGAGGACGGAAACGGCGGCGAAGCCGGTGGCACCGATCAGCAGCAGACGGCGGCGGCCGATCCGGTCGCCGAGGCTCCCCATCGCGACGAGGAGTCCGGCCAGGACGAGCGGGTAGACGTCGACGATCCACAGCATCCCGGTGGCCGAGGGCCGGAGCGCTTCGGAGATGGACGGCAGGGCGAAGCTGAGCACCGTGTTGTCGACCGAGACGAGCAGGGTCGGGAGCAGGAGGACGCCGAGCGCCGCCCAGCCGCGCGCCCCGGCGCGGGTCGCCGCGGGAGTCGGGGTGGGGGTCTGGACGACGGAGGCGGACATCCCATTACTGTACCGTCCAGACGGTACAGTGGCAAGACGGCTAGCATGGCGTCATGGCCCTCGTCGCACCGCCCGCCACTCCCTCCGGGACCGCCCGGGACCGGGTGCTGGACGCGTACGAGGAGCTCCTCGCCGAGCAGAGCGAACGGGCGGCGACCCTGGATGCGGTCGCTGCGCGAGCCGGAGTCTCCAAGGGCGGGCTGCTCTACCACTTCGCCTCCAAGGAGGCGTTGACCACCGGCGTGCTGGAACGCTTCGCGGCTCTCATCGACGAGGATGTCTCGCGGATGCGGGCGGCCGAGAACGGACCGGTCGACTACTTCCTCCGCACGTCGATCCCGACCGACTCCCGCTTCGAGCGGGCCATCGTCGCGATCGCCCGGCTGGCGCAGGCGGCCGACCCGCGGGCACGGGATGCGCTCGCCGGCGCGCAGCGCCGCTGGCTGGACGTGCTCCAGGAGGCCGTCGGCGACCCGCTGATCGCTCGCACGATCATGCTCATCGGCGACGGGATGTACTACAACACGGCGCTCCTGCCCGCGACGAACAGCGTGCTCCGCGACGAGACGGACATCGACGACCTGGTCGCCCTCATCCGCCGGTTCGCCGAAGGGCGCTGAGCGGGCCGACCGGGTAGGCCGGGCGGTCCGGCCGGGCAGCCGGCTGCCGCTCGGTATCGCCGACAAGGCGGCCGTCTGACAGCCGGCCGCCACGTCGGCATCGCCGGCGAGGCGGCTTCCTGCCGCCTCGCCCGCTCGAGTCGTCAGGACTCGGTGATGTCGATCTCCTGCATCAGGTCCGCGTCGATCGCGAGGCGCACCTTCTCGAGCAGGCCGTCGGGCACGCGCGAGTCGACGGTGAGGACGCTGAGCGCCTTGCCACCGGCCGATGTCCGGGCGACCTGCATGCCCGCGATGTTGATGGCCGCCTCGCCGAACTCGCGACCGTAGACGGCCACGATCCCTGGACGGTCGTCGTACACCATGACCACGAGGTGCTCGGCGACCGGGACCTCCACGTCGTAGCCGTTGATCCCGACGATCTTCTCGATCTGCTTCGGGCCGGTGAGCGTCCCGGACACCGAGATCTGCGAGCCGTCGCTCAGGGCGCCCCGCAGGGTGATCAGGTTGCGGTACTCCTCGCTGACCGAGTCGGTGATGAGACGGACTTCGATGCCGCGCTGGTCGGCGAGCAGCGGAGCGTTCACGTACGACACCGTCTCACTGACGATGTTCGTGAAGATGCCCTTGAGCGCCGCGAGCTTCAGCACGCTGACGTCGTAGTCGGCCAGTTCGCCGCGGACCTCCACGTCGACGCTGGTCACCGGGCTGCCGGCCAGGCCGGAGAACACCTGACCGAGCTTCTCGACGAGCGGGATGCCCGGGCGCACGTACGGGTCGATGACGCCGCCAGCGACGTTCACCGCGTCGGGGACGAGCTCGCCCGAGAGTGCGAGGCGGACGGAACGCGCGACCGAGACGCCCGCCTTCTCTTGCGCCTCATCGGTCGAGGCGCCGAGGTGCGGGGTGACGACCACGTTCTCGAGCGCGAGCAACGGGGACTCCTGCGGCGGCTCCGAGACGAAGACGTCGAGCCCGGCGCCGGCGATCGTGCCCGTCGTGAGGGCGCGGTACAGCGCGTCCTCGTCGATGAGGCCGCCCCGCGCGACGTTCACGATGAAGGCGGTCGGCTTCATCAGCGCCAGCTGGTCGTCGGAGATCATGCCGGTGGTCTCCGGCGTCTTCGGCATGTGGATGGTGATGAAGTCGGACTGCGCGAGCAGTTCTTCCAGCGTGACCAGTTGGACGCCCAACTGCTGTGCCCGGGCGCTCGTGACGTACGGGTCGTAAGCGATCACGTTCGTGCCGAACGACTGCAGGCGCGCCGTGATCAGCGCGCCGATGCGGCCGAGCCCGATGATGCCGATGGTCTTCTCGTACAGCTCGACGCCGCTGTACTTCGAGCGCTTCCACTGCCCCTGGGCGAGCGCGCTGTGCGCGGCGGGGATGTGGCGGGCGAGGCTCAGGATGTGGCCGACGGTCAGCTCCGCGGCCGAGATGATGTTCGAGGTCGGCGCGTTGACGACCATCACGCCGGCGCTGGTCGCCGTCTTGATGTCGACGTTGTCGAGCCCGACGCCGGCACGCGCGATCACCTTGAGGACAGGAGCGGCGCCGAGGACTTCGGCGTCGACCTTGGTGGCAGAACGGACGAGGATCGCGTCGGCGTCCGCGACAGCGGAGAGGAGCGCCGGACGGTCGGTCCCATCCACCGATCGGATCTCGAAGTCAGGCCCGAGGGCGTCGACGGTGGCGGGCGAAAGTTCTTCGGCGATCAGGACGACCGGCTTTGTCACGTGGCAGATCCTTACGAAGTGCGAGGCTGGCTTGGGAGGAGGTGCGCCACGGTCGATGGGGCGCCGAACGGGTTAACTCTAGCGGGCGGCCACCGCCGCCTTTCGCCGCGTTACGCCGGATGTGGACAGCCCGGCCCTGTGGACGGACGCGCAGTCCCCGTCGTCAGCGGATCAGGGACGCGGCGGATAGAGCGGCCCGGACGGTCGCCGGGTCGGTGATGTCGTAGGCCGCATCCCCGCCGCCCGGTCCACTCGGCGTCCCGCGGACGGTGTCCCGGGCCGACAGGTGCACCGCATCCACCCCAGCGCGCGCCAAGGCGCGGATGTCCACCACCCGCACTCCCCCGCCCGCCATGACCTCGAGCTGCCCGGAGAAGCGTTCGGAAAGCGCACGGAGGAGGTGGATGCCGTCGATGCTGCGCGCTGCTCCGCCCGAGCTGAGCACCCGGGTGACTCCGAGCTGGACGAGCACGCCGGCGGCGTCGAGGGGATGCTCGACGGCGTCGAGCGCGCGATGGAAGGTGACCTGCAGCGGCCCCGCCTCCGCGACGATCCGTTCGAGCGCCTCCGTGTCGACGCCCCCGTCTTCGGTGAGTGCGCCGACGACGACGCCCGCAGCTCCCGCCTCCCGGGCGAACCGCACGTCGCCGAGGGTCAGGGCCAGTTCGTCGGCGTCGTAGAGGAACCCGCCGCCACGCGGACGGACGAGGACCTGCACGAATCGGTCGCGGCCCTGGGCGCGGGCCTCCGCTACGGCCGCCGAGATGAGCGCCGCCGACGGCGTGAGGCCGCCCATCCCGAGCGCACTGCACAGCTCGACGCGGTCCGCGCCCTCGGCGAGGGCCACCCGCACACCGGCCAGGTCCTGGACGGCGATCTCGACGGCGATTCCCATGGGACTCCTCACGCAGAAGGGTGCCGCACGCAGCGCGTGCGGCACCCCGAGACTAATGCGCGGCGGGAGCCGTGATCAGCGAGCGACCTCGCCGTCGACGTAGTCGTCGTCGTTTGACGCGTTCCAGGCGAAGAGCTTCCGGAGCTCGCGGCCGGTGGCCTCGATCGGGTGCTGCTCGCCCTTCTTGCGGAGCTCGAGGAACTCCGGAGCGCCGGCGTCCTGGTCCGCGATGAAGCGCTTTGCGAAGGTGCCGTCCTGGATGTCGGAGAGCACCGCCTGCATGTTCTCCTTCACGTGCGGGTCGATGACGCGCGGGCCGCTGACGTAGTCGCCGTACTCGGCAGTGTCGGAGACGCTCCAGCGCTGCTTGGCGATGCCGCCCTCCCACATGAGGTCGACGATGAGCTTGAGCTCGTGCAGCACCTCGAAGTACGCCACCTGCGGCTGGTAGCCCGCCTCGGTCAGCGTCTCGAAGCCGTACTGGACGAGCTGCGAGACACCACCGCAGAGGACGGCCTGCTCGCCGAACAGGTCGGTCTCGGTCTCTTCGGTGAAGGTGGTCTTGATGCCGCCGGCGCGCAGTCCGCCGATGCCCTTCGCGTACGAGAGGACGAGCGGCCAGGCGTTGCCGGTCGCGTCCTTCTCGACGGCGACGATCACGGGGACGCCGCGGCCGGCCTCGTACTCACGGCGGACCGTGTGGCCCGGGCCCTTCGGCGCGACCATGATCACGTCGACGCCCTCCGGCGCTTCGATGTAGCCGAAGCGGATGTTGAAGCCGTGCCCGAAGACGAGCGCGTTGCCCTCCTGCAGGTTGTCCTTGATGTCGTCGGCGAAGAGGTGGCGCTGCACCTGGTCCGGCGCGAGGATGACGATGACGTCGGCCCAGGCCGCCGCCTCGGACGCGCTCAGGACGCGGAAGCCGGCCTCTTCGGCCTTGGGCTTGGACTTCGAGCCCTCCTTGAGGCCGATGACGACCTCGACGCCCGAGTCGCGCAGGTTCTGCGCGTGGGCGTGACCCTGCGAGCCGTAGCCGATGACGGCAACCTTCTTGCCCTGGATGATCGAGAGGTCCGCGTCTTTGTCGTAGTAGATCTCAGCCACTGGTGTGTTCTCCTTGCTGGTCGGTTCTGGGGGGCTTCAGGTTCGGTAGACGCGCTCGGTGATGGACTTCGAGCCACGGCCGATCGCGAGCAGACCCGACTGGGCCATCTCCTTGATCCCGTAGGGCTCGAGCACCTTGAGCAGCGCCTGGGTCTTGCCGCTGTCGCCGGTGACCTCGATCACGAGCGCGTCGGTCGCCACATCGACCACGCGGGCGCGGAAGAGGTTGACGGCCTCGAGCACCTGCGAGCGGGTGGAGTTGTCCACCCGCACCTTGATCAGCAGGTGCTCGCGCTGGACCGATTGCACCGGGTCGAGCTCGACGATCTTGATGACATTGATGAGCTTGTTCAGCTGCTTCGTCACCTGCTCGAGCGGCAGGTCCTCGACGTCGACCACGACCGTGATGCGCGAGAGGCCTTCGACCTCGCTGGTGCCGACGGCGAGCGAGTGGATGTTGAACCCGCGGCGGGCGAACAGCCCCGCGACGCGGGTCAGCAGACCGGGCTTGTCCTCCACGAGGAGGCTCAGAACGTGTGTGCTCATGGTCACTCCTCTGCGAAAGACGGGCTGTGGTCGCGGGCGTATTGGACGTAACTGTTGCTGACGCCCTGCGGCACCATCGGCCACACCATGGCGTCGGCGCTCACGACGAAGTCGATGACGACCGGCCGGTCGTTGGTCTCGAGCGCGAGCTTGATCGCGGCGTCGACCTCCTCCTCCTTCGTGACGCGGATGCCGAGGGCGCCGTACGCCTCGGCCAGCTTCACGAAGTCGGGGACCCGGACGGTGTCGTGTCCCGTGTTGAGGTCGGTGTTCGAGTAGCGGCCGTCGTAGAACAGCGTCTGCCACTGCCGCACCATCCCGAGCGACGAGTTGTTGATGATCGCCACCTTGATCGGGATGTTGTTGATCGTGCAGGTCGCGAGCTCCTGATTGGTCATCTGGAAGCAGCCGTCGCCGTCGATCGCCCACACCACGCGGTCGGGCTGGGAGACCTTGGCCCCCATCGCCGCGGGGACGGCGTAGCCCATGGTGCCGGCACCGCCGGAGTTGAGCCAGGAGTTCGGTCGCTCGTACGTGATGAACTGCGCGGCCCACATCTGGTGCTGGCCGACACCGGCGGCGTACACGCCCTCCGGGCCGGTCAGCTGGCCGATCCGCTGGATGACGTACTGCGGGGCCAGCAGGCCGTCACTGGTGTCGGAGTACCCGAGCGGGAACTCCTCGCGGAGCCCGTTGAGGTACGTCCACCACTCGACGAAGTCCGAGGCTCCGGAGCGAGTGGCGTCCTGGTACGCCGCGGTCAGATCGACGATGACATCCTTGGCATCGCCGACGATGGGGACGTCGGCGATGCGGATCTTCGAGATCTCGGCAGGGTCGACGTCGACGTGCACGATCTTCGCGTGGGGCGCGAACAGGGAGGTGTTGCCGGTCACGCGGTCGTCGAACCGCGCGCCGAGGGAGACGATCAGGTCGGCCTCCTGCAACGCGAGGACGGCAGGTACCGTCCCGTGCATCCCGGGCATCCCCAGGTGCTGCTTGTGCGTGTCCGGGAACGCGCCGCGTGCGGTCAACGTGGTGACCACCGGCGCCCCCGTCGCCTCGGCGAGCTCGAGAAGCTCCTGCGAGGCGCGGGCACGGATCACGCCGCCTCCCACGTAGAGCACCGGCTTCTTGGCCTCGGTGAGCAGCTGGGCCGCTGCGAGGACCTGCTTGCCGTGCGCCTTGGTGATCGGCCGGTAGCCGGGGAGGTCGACCTTCGGAGGCCACACGAACGGCGCCGAGTTCTGCTGCGCGTCCTTCGTGATGTCCACGAGCACCGGCCCGGGGCGGCCGGTGCCGGCGATGTGATACGCCGCAGCGATCGTGCCCGGGATCTCCGAGACGTCCTTCACGAGGAAGGAGTGCTTGGTGATCGGCATCGTGATGCCGACGATGTCGGCCTCCTGGAACGCGTCGGTGCCCATCAGCGTGGAGAACACCTGGCCCGTGATGAACACGACCGGGACGGAGTCCATGTGCGCATCCATGATCGCGGTGACGAGGTTGGTCGCGCCCGGGCCGGACGTCGCCATGGCGACGCCCACTTTGTTGCCGGCCACCGCGTAGCCCTCGGCGGCGTGGCCGCCGCCCTGCTCGTGGCGGACCAGGATGTGACGGATCCGGGTGGAGTCCATGATCGCGTCATAGATGGGGAGGATCGCACCGCCCGGAAGTCCGAAGACGTCGGTGACGCCGAGGAGCTCGAGGGTGCGGACGACCGACTGCGAGCCGGTCAGAGTTTCAGGCGACGCCTTGCCCGGCGCCGCGGACGGCAACACACTGCTGGGGGTTGCATCCGTGGACATGCCTTATCAGTCCCTTACGTACGAAGTGGTGGAAGCGGTGCTGGGGCGAAGCCTCAGCCCGTCACGGCTCCTTCTGCAGCGGAGCGCACGAGCTTGGAGAACTTCGCGAGAACGCCACGGGTATAGCGCGGAGGAAGAGGCGCCCAGCCTTCACGGCGGGCGGTCAGCTCTGACTCGTCGACAAGTAGGTCGAGGGAGCGAGCCGCGATATCGACCCGTATCAGATCACCATCGCGCACGAAGGCGATGGGACCTGCGTCCACCGCTTCGGGTGCTATGTGGCCGATGCACAGGCCGGTTGTGCCGCCTGAGAATCGTCCGTCCGTCAATAGTAGTACATCCTTGCCGAGCCCTGCGCCCTTGATAGCAGCCGTGATGGCGAGCATCTCGCGCATCCCCGGGCCGCCCTTCGGGCCCTCGTACCGGATGATGACCACGTCGCCGGCGAAGATGCGGCCCTCGGTGAGGGCATCCATCGCCTCGCGCTCGCGCTCGAACACGCGTGCCGGGCCCTCGAAGACCTCGGCGTCGAAGCCGGCCGTCTTGACGACGGCGCCGTCCGGCGCCAGCGAGCCCTTGAGGATGGTGATGCCGCCGGTGGGGTGGATGGGGTTGTCGAGCGGCCGCATCACCTCGCCGTCGGGTGCGGGCGGGTTGATCTCGGCCAGGTTCTCGGCCACGGTCTTCCCGGTCACCGTGAGGCAGTCGCCGTGCAGGAGGCCCGCGTCGAGCAGCGCCTTCATCACGACGGGGACGCCGCCGTGGCGGTCCACATCGTTCATGACGTACTTGCCGAACGGCTTGAGGTCGCCGATGTGCGGGACCTTGTCGCCGATGCGGTTGAAGTCGTCGATCGTGAGGTCG
>Ga0206354_10133823_pt1 | contig 10023 bp, 6 predicted proteins | sample DielMetaTC5am3_FD_146428 | JGI IMG/M metagenome (GOLD analysis project Ga0206354, IMG submission 146428) | Corn rhizosphere microbial communities from Kellogg Biological Station, Michigan, USA - Diel MetaT C5am-3 (Metagenome Metatranscriptome)... | ecosystem: Host-associated > Plants > Roots >... | reverse complement strand
CCTCCCACGGCCTCGAGGGCGGCGCGTCGCCATGCCCCGACCGCGCCGGGCACGACCATGATCGCGCCGAGCCGGGCGAGCGCGCGCCGTTCCAGATTCTGCGCGGTCACATATTCGACCGCCTGCCAGCGGGTGACGAGGTTGACCTTGTTGCCGACCTTGGCGTTGCCGGCGACGGCGCCGACCGCGGGGTCGGCGAACCACCGCGCCAGCCTGGCGATCGTCTCAGCCTCGAACTGGGTATCGGCGTCGAGAGCGACGATCACCTCGTTGTGGGCGAGGGCCAGGCCGCGGTTCAGGGCATGGGCCTTGCCGCGGTTGGGAAGGCGGAGAAGCTGAACGCGGGCGTCGCTCGCGAACGCGCGCTCGACCCGGTCGGCGGTGCCGTCGGTCGAGCCGTCGTCGATCACGATCGCCTCGATGTCGGCGCCGCGGCTGGCGAGGACCCGGCGCACCGACGCCTCGATCACCCGGGCCTCGTTGAAGCAGGGGATGAGCACGGAAATCCGGCCCGGCTCGCCTTCCGGAGGCGCCTCCGGACGGTCGGTGGCGGCGAGCAGGGTGAGCGACAAAGCGCGGACGATGCCGAGGGCGATCGCGACCACGAAGATGCTGGAAAGGAGCACGCTGAGACCGGCGAGGAGGATGAACATCGCGACGTCGGCCCGGACCGCGATCAGGTCCGCGCCCTCGACCTTCGGCATCACCTGGGCGGGCGTGAGCCCGGCCAGAGCCGAGGCCTTGACGAAGCGGTAGCCCTTGGCCCTGAGCGCGTCGATCAGCCGCGGCAGCGCCGCCAGGGTCTGCGCCCGGTTGCCGCCGCCGTCGTGGAGCAGGATGACGTTGCCGGAGCGCTCGGCATTGCCCGCCTCCACCTCGCGCAAGGCATTGCCGACGATCGCGTCGACGCCGGGCTGCTGCCAGTCCTCGGTGTCGACGTGGAGGCCGACGTTGAGGTAGCCGCGCTGCTGCGCGTCGAGCGCGGGGCCCAGTTCGTCGGCGGTGGTCGGCTCGGCGTCGCCGAAATAGGGCGCCCGGAACAGGCGCATGCCATGCCCGGTATAGGCTTCGACCAGCCGCTCGGTGGCGTTGAGCTCGAGGCTGACCGCCCGGTCCGACGCGTCGGCCATGTTCGGATGGGTGTAGCTGTGGTTGCCGAGCTCGTGCCCCTCGTCGACGATCCGGTTGAGCAGGCGCGGATGGGCGAGCGCGTTCTCGCCGACGATGAAGAAGGTCGCCGGAACGCCTTTCGCCTTGAGGACGTCGAGGATTTTCGGGGTCCAGCCCGGGTCCGGCCCGTCGTCGAAGGTGAGCGCCACCAGGCCCGGCCGATAGCCGCCGCGGCGGATCACGTAGGGCGTCGGCAGCACCGGATAACGTTCCGACCGGATCAGCCTTTTGGAATCGGCCGTGACCTCGCGCCGACCGTCGGTCGGGGTCGCGACGATGCGAAGGATCTCGCCCGAGCCCTGAACGTCGGTGTTGGTCGGGCTCTTCAGGGCCGCGAGGTCGGGCACCGGCCGGTTGGGGCCGAAGGAGGCGAGGTCCTTCCAGACCCCCGGATCCTCGCTTCCGAGCCGCCACAGGGCGACCCCGCCGACCCCTTCGAGCCGGGCCGCGCGGAGCTGGTTCCACGAGCTCGCCGCGTCGACCATCCAGACATGGTGGGGCGTCCCGGCTTCGTCCTCATAATCGAACGTCTCGTTGCCGCTGGCGGGATCGAAGCGGATCTGGGCCTCGCTGTCGTGCGCCGACAGCCAGGCTTCCTCGATCGTCTGGACCTCGGCGGCGTGGCCCTGAGCCCAGTCGTAGCCGTAATTGGCGATGGCGGCGACCGCCTTGCCGGGCCCGACGGCGCGAACCGCCTCCTCCATCCGGGCGACGAACCAGGGCTGCGAGGCGATCGGCCCGGGGTCGGCGGTCATCCAATGCTCGTCGTAGAGCATGAGATAGAGCCGGTCGGCGACCCGGCCGTAATCGGCGAGCCGCCACGAGGCATCGGCCACCGGCGCGGTGAGGCCGACGGTGAGGCCCTTGGGCGCCAGCGCCCGCCGAGTCTCGGCGAGGAATCGCTTGTAATCGGCCTGGGCGCTTTCCGGCAGCTCCTCGAAGTCGAACACCACTCCGGAGGCTCGGCGCGCTTCGAGGAAGTCGGCGACCTGGGAGGTGAGCCGCACCCGGGCCGCCGGGTCGTGGAGCAAGGCGGCGGTGCCGGCGACGTCCCAGGTCGAATCGTTGACGTTCTGAACCATCGGCAGGACCCGGGGCGGGCGGGCCGCGCCGGCGACGATCTGGTCGAAGGCGGGATCGGCGACGATCCGGAAATCGTGGCCGGGGCCGGTGACGGTCGCCAGCGCCGGCATGACCTCGTCGATCTCGTCGACATGCTCGGCGAGCGAGGCCCGGCTGGTCTCGTCCCAAGGCACGTAGAAGGCCGAGACGGTCGGCCGGCCCTGGTGCGCGCCCCTGGCCGGAGCGGCGGGGAGCCAGCTGCCGCCATAATATTCGCGCCGGATCGGCTTGTGGTGGGAGATTCCGATCCGCTCGGCGAGGGCGTGGAGCGGCGAGCGGTCGATTCCGAGCGGCAGCGGCCCGGGCAAGGGCACCTCGACGATGGTCAGGGCGAACACCGCCGCCGCTCCGAAGACGAGCAGAAGCAGCGCCAGGATCGACGATCGGGTCCAGCGGCCCCGTCGGCCCGACGGGTCCAGGAAAATCGGTTGAGACATAGCCTTCGCCCTCGAGCCAAGCCATCTAGGGAGTGGCGCTTTGCGGGATGAGGGGCGCCGGGATTAAATCTTGTTCACGCTAGCGACGACGCGGGGGCCCGGTCCGGGAGGGTCGGTCTCGCCGGGCTGGAGGTAGTGGCAATCGCCGGGCCCTCCCGTGAGCGGCAAAAGCCAGCGCTCGCTCCCGCTCAGCGGATCGGCCTCTCCGGCGGCGACATAGGCGACTGAGAAAGGCGGCGCGGTGAGCAGGATCGCACTCTCCGGTCCGGCGCGGAGCCGCGATCCGGGAGACGGCGACCGCCGCGCGACGGCGACCGCGTCGTCGACGTGCAGCTGGCGGTCGCGCCCATAATCGTAGAGGCGGTAGGTGACGTCGCTCGGCTGCTGGATCTCGATCAGCGACAGGCCGGGACCGATGGCGTGGATCGTCCCCGCCGGAACGGAGAAGAAGTCGCCCGGCCGAGCCTCGATCCAGTCGAGGCGCCGCTCGATCGAGCCGTCCTTCGCGGCCTCGCGTAACCCGGCCTCGCTCAGTTCCTCCTTCAGGCCGAGGGCGAGTGTCGCCCCGGGCTCGGCGGCGACGACGAACCAGCATTCGCTCTTGCCGTGGGGGAGGCCCCGGGCTTGGGCGTGGGCGTCGTCGGGGTGAACCTGAACCGACAATTTTTCGCTGGTGAAGAGGTATTTGACGAGCAGCGGGAGCGCGCGTTTGTCGGGCGTTTCGAACCAGATCTCGCCGATGCGCCGGCCGGAGCCGTCGTCGCGCCCCCAGGGCTTCTCGATCTCGCGCGGCACCAGCTTCATTCGCCAAATTCCTCGGCGAAGGCGGCGGCGGCGCCGTAGAGGCCGGGCTCCGGATAAGTGAGGATCTTGACCGGAATCGCCTCCATCCGCTCCCGGAACCGCCCCTTGGCGACGAATCGGTCGCGAAAGCCGAAAGCGGCGAGGTAGTCGGCGATCCGCAGCCCGAGCCCGCCGGCGATCACCACCGCGTCCGCGCCCTGGGCCAAAGCGATGTCGCCGGCTACCGATCCGAGCGCCATGCAGAAGCGCTCGAGGGCCTGGGCGGCGAGCTCGTCATCGGCGTCCAGCGCGGCCTTCCACAGCGCCTTCTCGTCGCCGTAGCGGTCTGGCGGCCCCTCGTAGAGGGCGGCGAGGCCGGGGCCGGAGACGATGCGCTCGACCGAGACCCGGCCCCAGCGCTCGCGCAATCCGGCGAGGAGCCGGTCCTCGAACGGGTCGAGCGGGGCGAAGGCGATGTGGCCGCCCTCGGTCTCGACGGCGCGGGCATGGCCGCCGCGGCGGACCAGCTGGGCGACGCCGAGGCCGGTGCCCGGGCCGACGATGCTGATCACGCCTTCGTCGGGAAGTGGAAGGTCGGGGCCGCAAAGTTCGCGAAAGTGGCTCGCATCGAGGGTTTCGACGGCATGGCCTATCGCGGCGAAGTCGTTGAGCAGGCGGTATCTGGTTACCTTCAATCCATCGAGGCGGAGCGGCCAGTCGCGGTTGGTGAGCTTCGGCGCCTCGTCCCGGGGCGATCCGGCGAAGGCGATGGCGGCGGCGGAGGGGAGGGGGCGGCCGGCGCGGCGGGCGAAATCCTCCCACGCCGCTTCGAGGCCCGGATAGTCGGATGTTCGCAAAGTGCAGGCTTCGCCCAGCGAAAGGACGCGACCTTCGCCAACTTCCGCAAGGGCAAAGCGCGCGTGGGTTCCGCCGATGTCGACCGCAACGATCTCGCTCACGCTGCCCATCGGCGGGGGTTTAGCCGCTGAAGCCCGTCAGGGCGAGGCGCTCGTGGCGGAGCGCAAGCCAGGCGGCGAGAACGGCGGCATAAGCGGCGAGGCCGGCGAGGAGCGCGAAGACGAACCATCCGTGGACGGCGAGCGCGGCGGCGGCGCCCGCGGCGGCGGCGACGAACGGGCCGGCCTGGTGCGAGATGGGCACGTCGAGCTGGAACCGGCGGCGCAGGACGAGGCTTCGAAGCGCTGCCCTCAGGGCGTAGGCAAGGAGGACGGAGAGCGCCGCTCCGGTCAATCCCAGAGGCGGAATGAGCAGCAGGGCCGAGACGATGCCGATCGCGATGCTGGCGAGGGTGAGGCCGAGGCCCAGCCTCGGCCTCAGATAGACGAAGACGAGGTCGCCGATCGAGAAGGCCGCCTGGATGACCTCGGCGGCGGCCAAGGCGAGCAAGGGCCAGTAGGCCGCCTCGAACCCCGTGCCGAGCCAGGCGAGGGCCGGCCGGCCGGCGGCGAGGATCGCGACCAGAAGGGGGAGCTGGATGGCGAGGATGAGCCGGGTCGCCGAGGCCAAAGCCTCGCCCGAGCCGCGCGATCCCCGCTCGGCGAGGGTCCGGGCGACGAGCGGGATGAGAAGCCCGTCGAAGCTCTGGCGGACCTGGCGGATCGGCACCGCGATCTGCCGCGCCATGCCGTAGACGCCCGCCGGCCCCGCCCCCATCAGAAGCCCGACCAGCCACAAATCGACCCGCGTGTAGAGGGCGTTGAGCAGATCGGTCGCCGTGTTGGCCGCCGCGAAGCCGAGCATCGGCCGAAGGATCCGGCGCTCCGGCCGCCAGCTCCGGAGGCGAAGGCCGCGGAACACCCCGCGCGCGCCCCAGGCCGCGAAGGCCAAAGCGGCGAGCGTTCCGCACCAATAGCCGGCGGCGAGGCCGTCGGCGCCGAAGCCCAGCGCCCAGGCCAGCGCCGTGCCGGCGAGCAGAGCGTAGGGCTCGACCAAGCTTCGGGCCACCACCTCGAAGCGGATGGCGTGGCGCCAGCGGGTGGCGGCGAGGAACAGGTCGAGCAGCGACTGCCCGGCGACCATCGGCGCGAGCAGGAGCAAGGCCCGGCCGGCCTCGCCCGGAAGCGCGCTCGCGGGCAGGAGCCGGGCCGCCGCCATCATCGCTCCGGCGAGGAGAGCGCTCGCCAGGGTGACCAGCAGGGCGGCGTCGAGCAGGACATGGCCGGGCGGGCGCCCGGCTTCGTCCTCGGCGTCGAGCAATTGGAAGACGACCTTCTTCATGCCGAGGGAGCCGACGCTCACCGCCAGCTCGACCGCCGCCACCGCCAGCACATAGGCGCCGAACGGCGCCGGCCCGTAGAGCCGCCCGGCGACGAACAGGAAGAGCAATCGCGCCGCCAGCCGCCCGGCGAACCCCGCCGCCGTCGCCTGCGCCCCCCGCACGATCATCGCGCCCGCGTCGCGGCCCGTCTCGCTCATGCCGCTCCCCTGAACGCGGCGCGGGGGCGGCGCAACATTCACGTTAGCGCCAAGCCTCGTTCGAAATATCTGATTGGTTCACGCGGAGGCGCGGAGGCGCGGAGGGGTCGTGCCGGATTCCGCCGAAGGCGCCTTTCCGAATGCGCGGCGATATCGGTTTGCGCTGCGCGCGAATTGAGCACGAACCCTCCGCGCCTCCGCGTGAAAGATGACCTACGTCAATCGTCGAGCTGCCTGGCGCAAAGGGGTAGCCAACAATTCACTTGCGCCTGGGCCGGCGGGGAACGAGCAAGCTGCGATGCTCCCGACCGACGACAGGCCCGTGGCGGCGATCTTTCGCGCGCCTTTGTTCAATGCGTCGGAGACCTTCGTTCAGACCCATGCCGCGGGGCTTCGGCGGTACCGGCCGGTGGTGGTGGGGCTCGAGGACAAGGGCAATGCGCGGCCGGAGCTGAGTGAGGCTCTGATCGTCGAGCGGGAGGGGTTGCGGCTGAAGCTGCTGGGGTCGGCGCCGCGGCTGCTTCGGCGGCTGCGGGCCGAGCGGCCGGCGCTGGTCCATGCCCATTTCGCCACCGACGGACTGCTCGCTTTGCCGCTCGCCGAGGCGCTCGGGGTGCCGCTGGTCACCACGCTTCACGGCTTCGACGTCACCCGCTCGCGCTCGGCCATGCTTGGCTCCGGCCGGCTTGGCTGGATGCGCTACGCCTTGCTCGGGGGGCGTCTGCGCGAGGGCGGTAGCCTGTTCGTCGCGGTCTCCGACGCAATCCGCCGGCGGGCGCTGGCCCAGGGCTTCCCCGCCGAGCGCACCGTGACGCTCCGCAACGGGGTCGATCTTTCGCGCTTCGTGGCCGGCACGCCCGAGCCCAGCCTCGTCCTCCATGTCGGGCGGCTGGTCGAGAAGAAGGGGACCTCGCTTCTGCTCCGCGCCTTCGCCGAGGTGGCGCGGCGGCGGCCCGAGGCTCGGCTGGTGGTGATCGGCGACGGGCCGCTCAGCGCGAGGCTGCAGCGGGAGGCGGGCGAAAGGGTGGAATTCACCGGCGCGCTGCCGCCCGACGCGGTCGCGCGCTGGATGGGCCGAGCCTGGCTGCTCGCCGCGCCGAGCGTCACCGCCGCCGACGGCGACAGCGAGGGCCTGCCGACCGTCGTCTGCGAGGCCGCCGCCGCCTCGCTCCCCGTCGTCGCCAGCGACCATAGCGGCCTTCCCGAGGCGGTCGCCGACGGCGAGACCGGGTTCGTCGTGCCGGAAGGCGATGCCGCCGCGCTCGCCGAGCGCCTCGACGCCCTGCTCGCCTCGCCCGAGTTGCGCGCGCGGATGGCGGGCGCGGCGCGGCGGCTCGCCGAGGAAAGGTTCGATTGCGTCCGGCAGATCGCGGCCCTCGAAGATCTCTACGACCGGCTCACGGGCCGATGCGGCTGATCTACCCCGTCTTGTGGTCGAGGCTCGGCCGTAAGGCCGACCAGGAGCAGTCGGTGAGCACCGCCGCCGCCTTCGCCCGCGCCGGCGCCGATGTCACCCTGGTCATGCCGCGAGGCCCGAGCGATCCCGCGCTCGACGCCGACGCGCTTCGCGCCTGGTTCCAGGTCGAGGGGCCGTTCGGGCTGGTCCAGCGCCGGACTCCGTTCCGGGGCGCGCATTTCCCGATGAGCGCGCTCTGGTACCTCGAGAGCTCGCGCCTCGTGAAGGGGGCGAACGTGCTCTATTCGCGCATGCCCGCGGCCTTCGCCGGGGGCGGCACCTCGCCGATCCCGTTCGCCGTCGAGCATTACCAGCCCTGGCCGGACCGGCTGCCCTTCCTGAGGTCGATGATCCGCCGAACCGCGCGCCGGCCGCACTGCCTGGGCTTCATCCTCCATTCCGACTTCGCCGCCGAGAGCTACCGCCGGATCGGCGTGCCGGAGGAGAAACTGCTGGTCGCCCATAACGGCGTCGACCTTGCGCGGGCGCTCCCGCGCCGCTCGCCGGGCGAGGCGCGGGCGGCTTTGGGGCTCGCCGAGGGCGGCCCGGTCGCGCTCTACGCGGGCCGCCTCAGCGCCCGCAAAGGCCTCGACCAGCTGCTCGCCATGGCGCGGCTGAGGCCGGAGATACGCTTCGTGCTGGTCGGCTCGGAAGGGGAGGGCGAGATCGAGCGCGCCGCCGCCGGGATCGCGAATGTCGAGGTGCGGCCGTGGGCCGAGCCTGACAAGCTGCCGCTCTGGCTTCAGGCGGCCGACATCCTCCTCATCCCGCCGTCGAGCGCTCCGCTCCGGCGCCATGGCGACTGCGTCCTGCCCCTGAAGACCTTCGCCTATCTCGCCGCCGGCCGGCCCATCCTCGCCCCCGCCTCGCCCGACACGGCCGAATTGCTCCGCGACGGTGAGACGGCCCGGCTGGTGCCGCCCGACGATCCGGCCGCTGCGGCGGAGGCCCTGGCGGGGCTGATTGGGGATTCGGCGCTACGGGAGAAGCTCGCGGCCGGCGCGGCGGCTCTGGCGGAGACGCTGAGCTGGGACCGCCGGGCGGAAAAGATATTGGGATTTCTGGAAAAGCGGCTGCGGCGCACCTAATCCTCCCTGTCGCCGCAGGCGATGGGGAGGGGGACCGCCGAAGGCGGTGGAGGGGCTTTGCCGCGTCAGACAGCCCCTCCACCAGCCTACGGCTGGTCCCCCTCCCCATGAGCTTCGCTCACAGGGAGGATTGGGGGTTACGCCCCGAGCATGGCGGCATTGCCTTCGAGGCGGCGGAGGATTCGACGGTCGGCGCGGCGTTGGCGGACCATCGACCAGAGCATCAGCAGGTTGAGGCCGGTCACTTCGATGAGGAAGAACCAGAGCGGGGAGCCGGCGGCCATGGCGAGGCCGAGGGCGACGGTCCTGAGATTGGGGCCGAGCGCGGTCTGAAGCCTCAGCGTCAGCCGGCTCTCCTCGCGGCAGATCCGGCGCGCGCGCGCGTTCGCCGCCGGTGAGCGCGAGGCGCGTGTCAGCAGGGCGTCGATCCGCCCGCCGAGCGGGCTCGCGGCCGAGGCGACCCGGACATAGGCCCGGGCGAACGGCTCGGCGAGCGCCGCGACCAGCCCGGCGCGGCGCATCTCGCCCCTGTCTTTTTCGTAACTGTGCTTGAGCCATTCGACGTCATAGACGCGCCACAAATAGGTTCGGCGCCCACTTTCGGCATGGTTGGACTGGACGATCCTCGACGCTCCGGCGAGCGCGGCGACGAACCAGGCCCAGCCGCCTATCCAGTCGTCGAGAAAGGCCGCGAGGAAGACGTAAAGGACGACATGGCCGAGATAGTCGCAAATGCCGTCGATCAGCTCGCCGATCGCCGAGACCTTGCCGGTCAGCCGCGCGAGGTCGCCGTCGGCGCCGTCGAACACGTGCCAGAGCGCGTGGGCGAGGAAACCGAGCAGCACGGAGACCGGCCAGGCGAGGCCGGAATAAAGGAAAGCGGCGGCGACGATCAGCAGCCCGCCCGCCACCGAGACCCCGTTCGGCGTCGCCGGTGTCCGGGCGAGGATCCGCGCGAGGCGATGGGCGAGCGGGTGGAAGATGCGGGCGTTCAGCCAGTCGTCCATCTCCGGCCAGCGCGCCGCCACGGCGTCCGCCGGCGTGCCGGAATCGGGGCGCAGGGGTTCGTCGGCGGACGCGGCCGATCCGCCGTGCTCGGGATAATCCCCTCTTGCTCCGCTGAAATCTCGTTCTAGAGCCATGCCATGACGTTCGAAAAACCGGGTTCGGCTGCCTTGTCGGTTCGATTGGCGTTTTGCAATGCCGATGCAGCCGAAGCGGAGGTCGCGGGCGTCGCGACCGTCGCGCATGCCGCCCATCTCGCCGCGCGGCGCGGCGTGCGCGAGGTCTGGATCGACCTTCGCGACAGCTCGCGCCTCTCCGATACGGCGCTCGAGGACGTCCGCCGGGCCTGCCCCGGAATCTCCGTCCGCCAGGGCGGCGGCGAGGCGACCGCGCTTCACCACCCCTTCCCGTTGCGCGACCGCGGCGAGGCGATCCGCTGGCTTCTGCGCTCGACCGGCAAGGAAGGCGACGGCTACATCTCCCGCCGCCTCAACCGGCCGATCTCCCGGGCCATCTCCGCTTTCCT
>Ga0206354_10109237_pt1 | contig 10034 bp, 2 predicted proteins | sample DielMetaTC5am3_FD_146428 | JGI IMG/M metagenome (GOLD analysis project Ga0206354, IMG submission 146428) | Corn rhizosphere microbial communities from Kellogg Biological Station, Michigan, USA - Diel MetaT C5am-3 (Metagenome Metatranscriptome)... | ecosystem: Host-associated > Plants > Roots >... | reverse complement strand
CCGACGAACAAACAAAAATATTGGGAACGAAGAACAGAAAAGGAACAAACTTTCAAGGAAAAATAACCTTCAGACGATGGCAAGTCGCCTAAATGGGACAAGGAATTGTGATAACTTGTTTAAAGTATTCACATGTTTTGTTGGTAGTGTAATTCCACATCCTGCTCAATTCCTTGATGCAGTCGACCGTAGTGTGCATGCAACATTCAAGACATTTTGGTGCTTGACACAAGGTCTTGCAGATCTGCTCCCTGGTGGAAGTACTGTTGTTTTCGTTCACCGCCACTTGCGGTCTGATGTTCTCGCGGGGTCTCAAATTTCGCGCGCTTACACTGGCTTCGGATCCTCTCCTGCTCTGATTTGTTTGAGCATCAATCTTTTGTGGGAACATAAACGCAAACAGGATCAGACACGCTATAATGGTTCTGCCCGTTCTGGTTTTTGTTCGAAACCAAGCTCTCAGTGCAAGGGCTACCCCCGCCCATACGAATATGGTGTGCGCTGGGCTCACCCAAACATACATCCCAGCCGCAGCCATAACTATGTACCGCAAGTGAGATGGTGCAGACCACGCACCGGGCATCAGGATAGCTATACCAGTAATTTTTTCGGCATTGTCGTTTATCCATTCAGCCAGGTCAGATGTTATGGGGTTACTAGCGAGGGTGCCCGCGATCTTGTGCACCATCGTGTTCGTAGGATCTTTGTGGGCCGTGAAACCCAAAACCATCGCTATGACGACCAATATCATCGTCTGTTCATCGGAAAAAACAGTGATTATGGAGTTGAAGATGCTGCTGATACCATTCGCTACCGTGTCTTTCGCCATGGTGGAAACTTTAGCAACCGAATCACCTTTCGCTACAGCAGTCCGCGTTTTTTGAAGCAGTCTTTTGTATCTAATGGGCACCGGTCGCACGATTTGTGAATTAAATCGTTTGTTGAACGGCATCGTTAATGACCGTTGTATACAATACTAATTCCAATCAGAACCAAACCCATTAGGAGTGGTTCCACATTTTGCAACGATTCGCACAGCAGCGTTATGAAATGATTGAACAGTAAAGCAAGCGTTATAGACGCCGGAAGCGACACAAACAGTTGCTGACCGCTCAATCGGAAAAATATGATAATGAATATGAAAGGTGCGAGACTCTCTGATTTAATCATCAATCTGAACAGTTGGCTGACGAGAAGCACACATGCAGATGTCAAAGTTGATGCTATTGCCAACAACACTGGTTCACTGAAATCGAAGAGCACAATGACCGCATCGAAAATCAATCCCCAGTAGAATCGAAACCAAGTTAGGAATAGATCCTTGAAGAAAAAGACGATTGAATCATACCAATGATCCTCGAAGTAATTAAACTTTGGGGAGCATGTGTGAAAAGGGATGTTAGTTTCATACCTCTCGACCCAAAGATTCACTTCAAGAGACATCACTCTCTCGTTGTCCACAATCAGTTCCCTAGGGATTGTTTTTCCACAGGGCACTTTCCACGCAGTTCCGTCGACCATCACAAACGCTTCCTCATACAACATAGACAGTAATCTACCGACGCTCCCGTAAACTAGATCACATTTGCTCATCGGGTACACGTCCTTGCACTTGCAACCGTCCACGTTGTCACCCACCGCATGCGGCATAGTGTTGAGCATTGATGAAAAACAGGCCGGTGTGGTTATTGCAACCCACCTCCCTTCACTCTTCACAGCCAAAACTGGTAGGTTCCTCGGCTTCGAAACAATCATCTTGTACGTCCCCAACGTCGTGTCGACATCAACAGTCACCGTATACGGCAACTTCATCTCAAAACCCGTGAAAGCATGTTTCCAATCCCTACAAAAATGTTTACCTGGTCTGATCTGACATTCACTGAAATTGGGCACACAAATCCTTTTCTCAGTAAGTTTGAATAGACCAGAGTGCACGTTTCTGTTGATGGAAAACAACGGTGGACATCCTGCTTTGTCAGCACACCTATGATTTGTGTTTAACCGATCGTTAGTGTTCTCCTGCACACTCAAACAATCGGATCTGATGTATGAAAAGGATGAATTTGTTCTGACCATCATTGAATCGACCTCTTCAGCATGTTCCAAATCGTTCAAATCGTATGGGTTGTGTACGTCGATAAATGTGTACATTGAATCACCTAACACATCAATGTCAACATCCATAGGACACTGACCCAAATCGGTGATCCCTCTCTCCTTCAAATCCCACACTCCAATCACGACAGGAATAATACTGATTAGAAAAACCAATGACAGCATGTTGATGAAAGGTAGTTAACGAAAAAGTGAAATTTTATTTAATAATGATAAGTGTCTGGATGATTAAATCCTTTCGTGACGTTACCATCACCAACCCACAACTCGCCGAACTTCTTTCCGTCACTCAGTGATCCATGTATGAATTGCATTACGGCAGGGATATCAAAATGAGTACCGTACCTAGCATTCACAACATGGCTCAGCGCCTCTTGTACATCTCTGCGATCGTACAATTTGTAGTTGTCTAGATATGATCTTCTAATTTCCTCAAGAATTTCTCTGCTGTACAGCGTCTGACCGAACTTCATCAGAGCTTTGAGAGGGCAAGGCACAACGTACCAATGCCCAGAAACCCTAATTAGAAACTTGCTACAGAAGAATATACCTTTGTCCATGCGACATCTGCCGTTCACTGTTCTTGTTGTTGGCAGCAGTTTGGCTTCCAAGTTGAATTGTTGAGAAAAAACTTTCTCTATATCGCGCAATTTCAAACCATTGATGACCAATGAATCATCGCCAGCAAAAAGATGGTAACCGAATCTCATGTCATAACATGTGCATGCGACCGCGATAAGAAAAAGAGTATTTATGATAAAAGTGAAAGGGTCCCCCGATCTCCTTTGGGGGCCCAAATTGATCTTAATACCATGTTCTTTCGAAGACAGGATTATTTTGTCCAAATAGTTTCTCAACCAAGGCAACAAATTCTTTGGAAAACCAAACTCCAAGAATAGCAATATTGCGAATTCCTTCACAATATGCATCTGCGACTTGTCGTACTTGCTTATGTCATTTTCATCAACTGATGTTATTTTGATGTTCTTTGAATTGAGCCAAGCGGCTATCTCCTCATTAGTGCATTTGGTGTTTATGAACAGGTTGTCCGGTAGCAGCGTTATGATTTGGGACATCATTTGTTGTACGAAGTCACCAAACGAATGCACCACGGTCTTATCGCACTCCGATATCACCTGTTCAGCAGTTAGTTTGCAGTCAGAACCGGGTAGCAAGTCAATCTTTGGATTAGGTTTGATTGATAAGCTACATTTGGTTCTTGAACATTCATTCAACATCATGGGGTCACTCACAACCACACCAGGCGTTAGTGAGTTGGTGCTCTTCACCCATTCATGAATGCTCCTGTGGTCAAACACATAACCCACAGAATATTTCTTCCTACGAAGGAGCTTTGTTTTGAAACCTTCAAAAAGCTCACGCGCTATTGGTTTTGGATCGATCTTTTTGAACAGCTCGTTCTGCGACACAGGGACCTGCAGGTTCCTGACATTGGTTGCTTTCAGTGTGTCAACAAAGCTCTTTGTTGAGACTGTGGCCAAATTCGTCTTCAAAACAGGTTCCATTGGTGAATCCCTGAGTTTTTGACTGTTATTGGCACCCCTCAAGCTCCCTTTTTCCAAACCGATGTTGAACGCACTCCTATGACTGGCCTCACGAAGATTCCTTTTCGCATCGTGATGCGGGTAGTCGTAGTCTATCATAGATTGCACTGCGTGGATGTTAGCAACGGAATCCATGCTCTCCAACTCTCTTGAAAAATGACGCTGAAAATCTTCGTTCCTGACCGTTTCAAATCTCCAACCGGAGTGCTCAGCCACCAAGATGTTATCATTAGCTTCGGCGGTTTTCTTGAATTTTTCTTCATCAAGACCACCGTAATCAACCCAAACCTTCTTTCCTGACTTTCTGAGTTCCTTAACCCTAGACAAAACACCAACGCGGTTCTTCTCAGGCACACTGCTGAGATCAAATGCGATACCATTCTCAACTTCATTCTTGTCAATCACGGATCTCCAATCATAACCGCCTGGGTTCGGCCGTTTTTCCGATAGATAAACATGTCTCAAAACATTTGGACCTACCCCGTGCATCGTGGTACTTTTATACACTGAGCTCAAATCTGGATGACCTTTAGGATAACAGTTCTCGAAGTCTCGAATGGACTTGTTGAAACTGTCGTCCACGAGCGAAGCGTAGTAAAAGTTTTTGGTATGTCTGGTAGTAGCTACCAATCTGAAAGATTTGTCATCAATCATCTTCAATGATGTCGTGGAAGTCCTCAACAGATACACATCAACTGCCGTGGCTCCTTGTGCTTGTTTGACTGTTAGTGGATCCCAATCTTCCAAGGATTCTACCCCAGCCTTCAAACCTCTGGCGTTGAACATTCCACTCAGCACACTGGCTTCTGTGCTTGTCCAAGTCATGACGAGGAGTGACTTTCTATCCGACTTCAACTTGTTGACCGCTGTCCTGAACTGCTGGGAATCAATGATGTCCTCAACACTCCTTACGACCGCGCTTGTCATGATTCCCTCCTCAACGTTTCTGGTCCATAGACCCTTTGCATAAACACCTTGGTTGTACAAAGCAGCTCTTTTGGTTATTCTCCAACTGATGTTATCGCTTTCTACAGTCTCGTCAAAGGCACCAGTTCTGAAACTGGATGCAATAAACCTACCATCATCCCATCGTCCATCGTTGATCACTCGATGATACTGAGTTTTACCTAACGAATTCAATTGGAAATGGTAAGGCAACTGCTCTTTGTCACCAATCAGAAACACCAACCTCGGTTTCAATCTTTGAATGATAGCCAGAATAAAACCTGCATGTTGGGCGCACGCCTCATCAAAAGCAACTTCTGAGGGTTTCAGTCTCTTCGTCTTCAGACCAGTACTCATGAACTGACTGACTGTCCAAACGTTGGCTGATATCCCCATGAGCTTAGCTCTTCGTATCACATCATCTCTCTGTGCATTCGAATCGGTAAGTACCAAGCCCCTACGATGAGAGGCTAGGAAATCAACCAAGATCTTTTCCGTCTTACCGGCGCCTGCGACTGTTTGATACACAATTCTCTCGCATTGATGCACTTCTTCTTTGATTGCGGTTTCAACAAAATCAATCGTTTTCGAATAATTGTCATGTCTTGCGTAGTAGGAGATGTACAAAAACTTGACGTTCTCCGGAACGGCATCATTGATGAAGAATTTGTTTTCATCACTACACCATTTGATGTTGAAGGTGCGATCTGCCGCATACGCCACGTAGATTTTCTTTTTGTGGTGACAGTCAGTGACAACATTGCCGTCTCTATCGATCACACCATACTCCTTGATCATTTCGGAGCCCGTATGCCTGACGTCATGATGTAATAACTGTGATATCTCGGCGAAGGTCTTAAAAACATGTTCTCTTGTTGCTGTGAGGATAGTAGCGGCTTCACACATCGAATTCCGAATGAAATCGTTTTGGTTAATTACTGGGTTCTTCGTCAGCGGATATTTTTCATTCATCCCATCTCTGAGGCTGGTCATCATCTTTCGCACTTTCGTGAAAGACGACGCCGCCCCCATCGGTTCATGGAGGCAGTGACCTGCTTCCAACAGCACTGATTTCAAATCCGAATGAGAATCACTACATTCACTGATGACGATCAAATTGGTTTCCTTCGGGACAACGTAGCTTAAGTATGACATTATTCGATCCAACTTTCTCAACGCTTTCCCTGTGATGGTCACTGTATCATCCTGTCTGTCGATCATGTCCTCACCGTCTTTAAAAACAATCTTCATCACTTCATGGTCGGTCATGTGGCATCCCTCCTCATCAAAAAACACAGTCAGAGGGCTGGCCTTGTCGTAATAGCGACGTTCATCACAGTGAACCAAAGAATTGAATGGCATGGAATTAAAATTCGGCATGGCAACACTGAACGGTCGACAGTCGTCTCTTGGTGGTACCTCTTGCAGTCCCTTCCCTTCATACAACCAACAGTCAACTCCTGAGACTTTCAACTTGGACGACGTTAAGAAAAGATCTGCCACTCTCTCGTCACAGCAATCAATTGCAATCATGTTGCTACCTTTCCTCATCACGGTGGCCACTTCATAATGATCACAACTCAACACAAGGTTGGCCACTTCACAAATGTCCTCAAACGTAGCTAGCCTACAAAAGGCATCGCAAACGACTAAGTCTTGTTCGAAGGTATAAAACCCCACAAATCTGAAGTTATGCCACCATTTGCTGGTTATCTTACTTCTCACTTCCAGAAGTGACTCTCTAGCAGCCAATCTTATCTTGTTTCTGTTGTTGTCACCTAAGTCAACTATCGATCGAGAACTAGTTTCGATCTGCACGGTTGACATCTTCATCGCCAAGAATTGCGACAATTCTTTAAACAGATAAACTCGGGGCTCATTTCTCACCTTCACCCTCACCATCTTGCCTTTCATTGTCGGATTGGGTTTTTTGTCAATGTGGACCAGGTTGGAGTATCGCGAGTTCATGTTGCGAACAATGTTGCTCATAATGGTTTTTCCATCAGAACACAATTTACTCAACCTATCGGATCCTTGGATTTCGTCAAACACGGCGGACGCAAGGCTGCCGGAATCCATCTTCAAGTCGCTAAGCACCACATAGGATGCACCTATGGTCTTTTGGTACTCGTCAAACTGGTACACCCTCACTTTCCCATAGAGCGACTTTATCATGTCCACCATCTGATACTTGTTGTCGTGGAAATCTGACATCTTGAAGACCAACGTTGGAGTTACAGTTGTTCTCAATATCGTCGTGAATAACCAATGTCTGTTAATACTGATATCAAAATCGTACACCAACAGCGAGGATTGTGTATCCGCGGTGAACTGAAGAGGATTGTTGTAATCGTATTTCAACTCTCCCTTGATATCTGGGAAGGCGTCAATCACTTCTGAATCGTAATAGACGTGATTTGAATTTGTATGAAACATAATTCTCGAAGCGTTGTTTGATCTAATAATCGCTGAGAATTCTGATCTGCAACCCACATAGGAATCGCAGGATTCGTGCTTGCCCATTCTAGCGCACATTTCTCTGTCCGTATCAATGCCCGAAAGGGCTGACCACAAGCGCAACTTGTCTTCTTCGTTCAATTTGAAGAATTCATAAGACGGGGGGACTGAGTCACCGGCGGAAAAACAACATTCCACCACCATCGGGTACACATGTGTTGTCCCATCAAAAGAACTTTCCTCAAACAAATACACTGTAACACTAGGATTCGGTGGTGACATTACCCTAGCGATACCACCCACTATCACTATGCGTGTGTTGGTCCAATGCGCATACTGATTAGCCAGCACATCATCCGTCCCAGCATTCAAACGGGAGGCCAAATCACCTTTTTCCCTCGACTCCAACCATTGTTTGAAGGACTGTATGTGCTCATCAAGCTCTTCCACTGCGGGCTCGAAACCTTTAGCAAGAAGTGCAGACTGGTAGAAACACATGGATGGCAAAAGTTGTTCGTAATCCATCCTTCTTCGCTTGTTTGCCTCGACCATTTCCTCATCCGTTGGTGCTCGAATGCTCACTGCATCGCACTCAACAACAGGCGCAGACGCAATTGCATCGAAAGATCCATCAACAGGTATTGGTTGATAGTTGAAAATCGGAAGAAATCCGATATTGGCGTCAGTGCAGTCCACCTCGACACTCATCTTTGCAACGAAAAATTTCTTCTTTGGAGATATTATTCCAATTTGATTTAAGCAGTTTGACAGGTAATTAACTGCAAACATGGTCAGACAACCCCCATCTTCCTGAATGGAAGGGTGAGTTATTTTCATGTCATCGGAAAAAATTTTTCTGAAGTACTCAACTATGCCGTTGAAAACGTTGACTATGGTCATGTTATCAGACTGGCTGTTGTATTTTTTCAGCTTACTCATAAGCTTCCCAACCTCACTACTCATACTGTGTCTGATTTCCATGGCTTTGATGTAAATTACCACAGCCACAAGGGCTAGGTTATCAGACTCAATGTCCATCTCGTCAAACCAGGCTCCCCCTGAGGTCACCTGGAAACGCAATCTGGAAACCAAAGATTTGAAGGTCTCCTGATATGTGACCTTATCATTCGGTGGTAGTCCTATCATGTAATTCAAGGTCTCCCTCAGTTGCCTATTCGGTACCCTGATGACGTTCGGTACATACAAGGTCCCTGTTCTTGAAAACATTCCTTTCTTGAGGTTTGGGGTGGGGACAAGTACTCTCACCAATGCATAGTAGTCAGACTTATTGACATACGTGCGGGTCAGCTGTTGCCTATCGACAGCATGGTTGACTGGAGCGAACCGAAAGATGTACGCTTCGGTTATCCCATCGAATGAGATCTCCTTAACAATGTTGACAGAGTAACAATTACCCTTGGTGGAAGTAATCACGGGTTTGATGAAAAACTCCCTGATGTTGTGGAAGTCGTGCTCATAGTCGTACTGGGATCCTTCTGATGTGAAATAACACCTAAGTTTTTCGCAATCACCGAAGAACCTGTTCCTGACTCTCAATCTCTCAAAAGCCATGCCTGAAATAGGTAAAACATCATTGCAAGACATTCCAGTCACGACCAATTCGGACATAACTATGCTCATGTACCCGCACACTGCCTGCATGTTATCCAAAGAGTCCGCCACGTCGGTGGTGGTCATGTCGTAAATGAAACTGAAAAATCCTACTTTGGCCCTCTCGAAACAGTTTTGACTCTTCCTATTACACATCCTGTGCATGCGACCAGATGTAAGGTCCAAGGTCAGAGCCTTCTTTTGATGCAAATCAATGGTGTCATTTGTCATTATCATGTATGCCTGTTGATCTATCCGAATGTCGTCGACCAACCCCAAACAAGGTTTGCATGGGTGGCATTTTCCAGAAGCAACATCTTTTATGACAGTAACCCAATTAGCCCCACACTCTTTGTACACGAACTGACCCACCATGGGTTTTGCGTGCATGACACCCGAGTGTTCGCGGCACCAACTGTCACAAAACTTCTTTATCATGGCACAATTTATGTGACCATTGCCGGACAGTTCTTGAGTCCTTTTGATCTTGTGAGATTTCAAAGTACCAAGTAGATCAATTATTTTTTCATTGACTTCCTTGGTGCACTTAATCTCGACTTTGTTTCCTTTCACGGGTCTGTTGTCCACACGTCTAATGAGAGTGTAGGCCTCATCAAGTTTCTTAGAGTCGGAGAAATAAACGTCTATAGTCTCTTTTTCAGGCTGTGTGACTTTCACTCTTCCGACAAAAATATCGTACTGATGCATCAAGGCCTGTTCTGATGGAGTCAAGTCATACACATCTTCATCGGGCGGTAAGATAACGCCGTCATCCGAAGTCGTACCAATGTCCCGACTCGCAGTCGCACCTGACACGTGGGTTTTGATTGCTTGCGACTTATCCGTGAAAGAATATTTGCTCTCTTTCTTCGGATTTTTGTTCTTCCTAGTCACCAAATTCTTGATGGTAATGCCCAAAGAGCTGATAGAGCTCGATGAACCAGAATAGAACTTCTCCCTTTCACAATCCTTCAGCTGTAACAAGTCAAAAGTATCGAATCTCTTTCGACTGAGAACATGCAAATATCTACGAGAATCCCTCATCTCGACGATCGCATACTTCCCTTGCTGCGCGTGTTGTAGCAGCCTATCACAGTTGAAACCAAAATCTTTTTCATCCTCATCCTTGATGAAAAGATTCAAAACGTTGTAATTGTCGGGGTCAATTTGCCAAACACACCTGTCGGGTTCACTCACAACTTCAAACGAGCTGTAAGCAATTGACGACAGCACTTGTTTAACAACAGCATGACCACAACCAAAGAAAACCACCTTACGCAAATCGCTTTCGACATCTCGCTCAAAGACGCCTTCCGATTTTACTCCTGCGGTATTCATAAT
>Ga0206354_11159281_pt1 | contig 10096 bp, 3 predicted proteins | sample DielMetaTC5am3_FD_146428 | JGI IMG/M metagenome (GOLD analysis project Ga0206354, IMG submission 146428) | Corn rhizosphere microbial communities from Kellogg Biological Station, Michigan, USA - Diel MetaT C5am-3 (Metagenome Metatranscriptome)... | ecosystem: Host-associated > Plants > Roots >... | reverse complement strand
GGCCTCGCCGCCCGGCTCACCCGGATCGGCACCTGAAGCGGCACGGCGCCCCGCCATGAGCCCCGGCGCGTAGCGGCAGAGCAGGAGCAGCAAGGTCGGGATGACCATGGTGTTCCAGCCGTCCTTGATGCCCTCGGCGAGCTGCACCGAGCGGTCGGGCCAGACCTCATAGCGATAATCGTAGATTTCGTTCGCCGCCTCGGTCGCGGCGACGGCGAGCCAGGGCCAGGGGCTGCTCAATGGCCGCCGCAGGATCAAAGCGAACAGGATCTGGAGCGCGACTCCGGCGTGGACATGGAGCGCGTCCATGTCGAGCCCGCTCGCGGCTTCCGCCCATTGCTTGACCTGATGCCAGTCCATCGGCCCGGCCTAGGCGGGCCGGCGGGCGGGCTCAATAGCGCTTGCGGTAGCGCAGGTTGACGTTGTTGGTGCTCGACTGGGTGCCGACCTGGCTCAAGAGGCTCAGAGCCTTGGACAGCGCGATCTCGATCTGGGTGACGGTGAAGCCGCGGGCGTCGGTAATCACCTCCATGTAGATGTTCTTGCCGAGATAGAAGCCGGCGGCGACGGCGGTGCCTCGCCCGGTCGTCTCGTCGGCGCCGAGGACCCTCAAGCGCGACAGGCCGGAGGCGGAGCGGAGCTTGCCGAGCGGGTTGAGCCCGCCGCCGCCGCCGCGAAGCGCATTGAGGGACGAAGCGACCTGGATCGCCTGCAGGGCGCTGATCTCGGTCACCGAGCCTCCGAACAGGATCCGCGCCATGACCTCGTCCTGCGGCAGGCCCGGATCGGAGGTGAAGGCGATCTGCGGGTTGTTGGCGCTGCCGCTGACGTTGATCGTCACCGTCACGTCCTTGATGTCGGCGGAGGCGGCGATGTCGATCCTTGGATTGGGCGGCCGGGCGCCGGTAAAGTTGATCGTTCCGCGGGTCAGGTCGAAGCGCTGGCCGGAGAAGCTGAACGTGCCCCGGATCACATCGGCGCGGCCGACCAGGGACGGGGTCTTGGTGGTGCCCTGAACTCGAAGGTCGGCGCTCCATTCGCTCTCCAGCCCCATTCCGGAGATGTAGAGCTGGTTGTCGGCGTGGAGGCCGAGATCGAGCTTCCAGACGCTCGGAGTCCCCTGCGCCTCGGCCTGGCGGATCGCCGCCGGGTCGGGCAGCGGCTCGCCCTTGCGGCGGACCCCGGCGAGGTCGATGACCTGGGCGCCGCCCTGGCGGACGATCTGGTAGCGCACGTTGGGGAGCTTGAGGTCGCCCGAGATGAGCGCGCCGTTCGCCTTGCTGTTGGTGATGGCGAGGTCGCCGGTCAGGGTCGCGCCGAGATTGTCGCTTCGGGCGAGCTGGGCGTCCTGCATGTGGAGCCGGATGTCCATCGGATAACCGGCCGCCGAGGCGAAGCCGACCGTCCCCTGGCCGGTTATCGTGCCGCGTCCGGCGCGGCCGGAGAGCTGGCCGATTTCCAGGGTTGAGCGGGTGAAGCGGCCCTGCAGCGCGAGGTTGGTGATCCGCGTGCCGTAAGTCTCGTCGACGAAGGTCAAATCGTTCGCCCGGACTATGCCCGTCAGCTGCGGATCGCTGACCCGGCCGGAAAAATCGGCGGCGACTCCGATCGGACCGGAAAGCTGCTGGTCGGCGATTCCGCTGAACGACCACAGCACGTCGGCGGGGCCGGAGTAGCGGATGCCGCCGGCGAGCGGCGCCGCCATCAGCCGGCTCATCCACGAGCCGCCGGCACCGACCGGCTGGAGCTTCACCACCGCGTGCCCGATCTCATTGCCCGCACGGCGGATGAGGGCGTTGAGGCTTCCCCCCTGAGGTCCCAGCTGGCCGAGCAAGGCAAGGTCGACCGGCGGGGTTCGGGTGGCGACCCCGGTGCGGTTGAAGCCGGCGATGTTGAGCCGCGCCTCGGCGGCCGGGAAGGCGGCGCCTGAGGCCTGGTTGAAGTCGATGCTTCCGGTCGCGCTGCCGCCGAGGCCGAGGCCGGGCGAGAAGGCGTTCAAGATCGAGATGTCGAAATTGGCGAGCCGCGCCTGGAGCGCCATGCCGTTGCCGTAGCGCCCGGCGAGAAGGACGTTGCCCTGCGGCAGGACGAGCTGGACCGGCGCGAGCTGCCAGTCGGCGCCGGCGCGGCGAATGTCGGCGGGCTGGGCGAGGCGGAACGGGATCCGGTTGACGATGCCCTGCATTGCCGCGCGGATGTGGCCGGGCTCCAGCGCGGCGTTGATGCCCACGCGGAAGGGCACGCCGCTGGTCCCCTCGGCGAAGGCTTGAGCGAGGCCGCGGCCGTTCTGGTAATTGCCGCGGATGCGGGCGGTGGCGAGGTAGAAATTGCGGCTTCGAACGCCGGCGAGCTGGACGTCGCCGGTCACCTGCGGCGCTCCTGGATAGAGGATCGCGACCGCATGGATCAAGCCGCGCTGGATCAGGATCGGAGTCTCGCCCGGGATGGTGGCGCCGTTCGCCGTCGCGTCCACCGCCACCTGCTGGTAGCGGCCTGCGGCGGCGAGCTGGACGGTGCCCTGCAAGCCTTGGCCGCTCATCGTCAGGGTGCCCACAAAGGGCCCGGCGCGGGTCTGCACCACCCGACCGGCGAAGGTCATTCCGGCGAAGGTCAGTCGGCGTATGTCGAGAGTCAGGGGCCCCCGGCCGGACAGCAATGTGAGGTCGGCGGCGAACGGTCCGTAGGCGGACTGGCCGGTCGCCTTGATCGCGTAGCCGGCGCCGGTGGCGCGGATGCTGGCGCGGACGTCGCGAAGGCCGATCCCGAAGCCGGGATTGGCGGCTCGAAGCTCGACATTGGGCCGCGCCGCGGTGCCGGTGACGACGACGGCGAGGGTGCCGTAGGCGCGCGATACGCCGGCGCCGCGGAAATCGATCCGCCCGTTCGGCCAGTAGGTTCCGGTGCCCGAGGTAATCCGCATCCCGGGTGAGCTCAGGCGGATGTCGCTGAGGTGGATCACCCCGGCCGGGTTCATGACGACGTTCGCCGTCGCGACCGCGTTGCCGCCGAGCAGGTCGCGCGCCGAGGCATTGTCGATCCGCCTTGTCTTGACCGCCACCCGGCCCTTGAGTCCGAAGCCGCCGGGCGCCGTCACCACGTCCATGTGGGTGGTGAGGTCCATCAGCCCGATCCCCTCCATCTCGTAGCCGTTGACCGTGCCCTGGATTCCGGCGCGGTAGCGGCCGCGGGCGAGGTCGGCGACGATCACGGTGGTGGCGTTCAGCCGGTCGGAGCGGATTTTCAGGTCGTCGGACAGAAGGGTCGTCCCGCTGACGCTCAAAGTGCCGTTGGCCGAGACATTGGTGAGCAGGCGCCCGAACGAGGGATCGAGGCCGGTGATGCGCGTGGCGTGGGCGGCGACCGGGACGGTGATCCGGTCGGTGTTCACCGTGGCCCGGCCGCGCGCGACCAGGCCTTCGACGGTCGTGCCGTTGAAGCCGATGGCGTCGGCGCGCAGATCGTAGGCGACGAACGGGGTCCGGAACGTGCCGTTGAGCACCGCCGCCAACCGGAGGTTGCGGGCCGCGAGGTTGGGCAGCACCGCCTCGGGGTGGGGAAGACGCACGGCGAGCTTGAGGTTCGAGAATTCGCTTCGGCCGAGATCGACCAGGCCCTCGGCTCCCACCGCGATGGCCTGCGAGCTGAGGCGCAGGCGCGTGTCGGCGCGGCGCTGGGAGAGGGTCGTGACGAGGCTCACCTGGACCATCGGCTGGAGCAGGCGCTTCGCCGTACCCTCCGCCATCATCAGGCCGGGATTGGCCGGACCGACGATCGTGAAGGTGCCGTTCTTCGCATTGACGCTCAGGTTCGCGAAGGCCTTGCCGCCGAGCATCGCGATGGCGCGGCCATTCCAGTCCGCCCAGCTGCCGCGGCCGTTCAGGCTGGCGTTGAGCGGCTGGGTCAGTCCGGTCAGGCTCGCGACGAAGCCGTTGCCCGGCGCCTGGACCTTCAGCCCCATGTCGAGCCGGTTCTGCTCGGGCACCGCGTCGAGGCGGAGGACGAGCTTGTCGCCACCCGGGAGGCCCGGTCCGGCGATGGCGACAGCGTTGAGCGCGAGCTGGGCGCGGCGGTTGGCGATCTTCGCCTTGCCGTCCAGTGAGAGCAGGTGCCGGTAGCCGGTCACCGCCGGGTCGACATAGAGCCGGTCGACCTTGAGCCGGCCGATGTCGAGGTTGATGTCGGGAAGCAAAGGCGCGTTGGGATCGCCCGGCCTCAGCGCCGGCAGCCGCCACAGCCGAGCGCGCGGGATGTCGATCGCTCGGATGTCGACATGGTTGGAGAAGTAGGCGAGCGGCCGCCAGTCCATCTTCGCCTCGGGCGCGGCGAAGAAGCGGCCCTTGGGATCGGAGAGGGTGAGGTCGCGCAGCGTCAGCTGGCCGAACAGCGAGCCTTCGATGCGGCCGACATGGATGTTGAGCCCCGTCGCCATTTCGAGGCCGTTGATCTGCTTGACGACGAAGCGTCGGCCGTAATCGCTCGACAGCCAGGCGAAGAGGAGGCCGATCAGGACGAGGATCGTGAGCAGCGTAATCCCGGCCCATTTCGCCGCGGCCCGGGCCCGGAGGCGCCCGCGCGGGACGACGTAGACCTCGACGGGCGGCTCGGTGGCCATCAGAAGGCCTGCCCGATCGAGACGTAGACGGCGAACTTGGATTCGCCCTTGCGACGGCCGAGCGGAACCGCGACGTCGGCCCGGAACGGCCCGAAATTGGTGTAGAAGCGCCCGCCTATGCCGACCCCGTAGCGCATTCCGGAGAGCTTCGGAAACTGGCTCTCATAGACCTGGCCGGCGTCGACGAAGGCGACGATTCCGTAATTGCCGAAGCGGTAGCGGCTCTCGAGCGCGAACTCGACCTGGCTTCGGCCGCCGGTCGGAACGAAGAGGGTCGGCGGATCCTTCTCCTTGGGATCGGTCGGATCGAATTTCGGGTTCGGAATCTCGGTCTTCGGCCCCAGTTGCTGGTAGCCGAAGCCTCTCACCGAGCCGCCGCCGCCGCCATAGAGCCGCCGCGACGGCGCCAGCTCGGAAAGCGAGGCGCCGAAGATCGAGCCGACCCGGGTCCGAGCCGCGATGGTGAGGTTCTTGGTCGCCGGGTAATAGACGCTGCCGTCGATGATGTTGCGGATGTAGGGCTGGGTCGGATCGCGAAGCGACGTCTCCGGATTGACCCGGCCGGTGATCCGGAAGCCCTTGGTCGGATCGAGCAGGCTGTTCGAGGCGTCGTAGCCGAGCTGGCCGGTCAGGCCGGCGAGGAAATAGGCGCTCTTCAGCGAAATGGGCGGGAAGCGGGTCTCGTTCTCGTTGGTGGCGATCAGCTCGGCGCCATAGGCCCAGGTCCATTTCTTCTGCCAGATCGGCGTCGATTCCCGCGAGACGAGGCCGTGCAGCCGCACCGTGTAGCCCTTGTAGGCCGGCAGGTCGCGCCGCCCCGCCTCGGCCTCGATCAGCACCGAGCGGTCGCGCTTCCCCGCGTTCATCTTGTGGAAGGCGACGGCGAGCGATTGCTCCTGGGTGCCGGCAACGGCCGAGACCCGAAGCCCGCCTTCCGGCGGGATGAAGTTGCGATGCTCCCACGTCCCCTCGATCCGAAGCCCCTGGCCGGTCGAATAGCCGGCGGTGGCCGAGATCGAGCGCGCGGGCCCCGCGTCCTGGCGGACGCGGATGTTGACATATTCGGTGCCGTCCGGCGCCTTCTCGCCGGTCCTGACCGGCTCGGCCGAGACGGTCCGGAACAGGCCGGTCGCGACCATCGCCTCGCGCAAATCGTCGACCTTGCGGCTGTCGTAGAGCTCGCCGCGCTTGAACCGGGCGAGCACTCCGACATGGTGTGCGTCGAAGGCGAGCTTACCCTCGGTGGTGAAGCCGGCGAAGGTCGAGCGGGGGCCCGGATCGACCGGAAGCGTGTAGTCGCCGCGCCGCGTGTCGGGATCGAGCAATATGTCGCGAAGCCCCACGTCGGCGAACGGATAGCCCTGCTGCGGAAGCCGGAGCCGGACATTCGCTTCGGCGGCTTCGACCTCGGCGGCGACGATCGGATCGCCGGTCTTCAAGGGCAAAGCCTCGCGGGCGAGGCCCGGCGGCACCGTCTCCGGCCCCTGGAGGGTGATCGCGCCGAGGCTGTAGCGGGCGCCGGGGACTGTGGTGACGACCACCCGCAGCTGGCCCGGGGTCTCGGGCAATTGCTCGATCGAGGAGAGAGCGGTGGCGTCGTAATAGCCTTCCGAGCGGAGCAGCCGGACGGCGAGCACTTCGTCCTCTTTCGCCCGGGCCGAGACCATCGCGCCGTTGGTCGCCTTGCCGTCGGCATCCTCGAGCGCCGAAAGGCTCCGGAAGCGGCCCTCCAGCCCGACCTCCTTCAGCCCCTCCACGACGAGCGTGTAGCGGACCGGCTCGACCTTCGCCTCGTCGTCGCCTTTGCCCGGCGCCGCGGGGGGCGGTGTGGTGACGTCGAAGGCCGAGAGCGGCGCCAGCGGCTCGGTCAGCGCCGGATCGGTCGGGGTCGTGACCGGCGGCAGGGTGCCGTTGGGCGCGACGATCGGCGCGGTGAGCGGCTTGCCGTCGGGGCCCTTGAAGGCGTCGATCGGCTCCAGCGGCTTGGCGAGGTCGGGATCGAGCGGCGGCAGCTCCTTCTGGAACTGGTCGTCCGGTACGATCGGCGCTTCGGGTGACGGTGGCGGCGGCGGCGGAACCGGCGTGGACTTGCTGGAAGGCTGGGCGCCCTCGGCCGCGCCGGCGAGCGCGAGCGCGCCCGCGGCGGCCGCCGCCATCCACCAACCGGCCCTTCTCAACGCGCCGCCGCTCCCCTTGGGTCCCTGAACCCGAAAGCGCTTAAAGCGCAGGAACTTGCCTTTTGTTCCGGCTGCGAAAAGGACTTGATGCGTGTTAAGACGCCGGGGCGGGGAGCAGCGGCGCGGCGCCGTCGCCGACCAGAGCGAAGCCGGACCAATAATAAGGGTGGGACGTCTCCGGCCGGTCCATCAATGCTTCCTCGGCCCGCCGAAGCGCGGTCGCCACCGGCGTTCCGGCCGGTGCCTGGAACAGTCCGGTGATCAGCCTTTCGGTCGCTCCGTAATCGTCGGGGACGGGCCAGTGGCTGGCGACCACCGAACGGCCGCCGGCGCCGACGAAGGCCCGGACCAGGCCGTCGAGCGCGGAATCGCCGCCGGTGCCGAGGCCGGCCTCTCGCGTCGCGGCGAGGCTGGCCTTGCCGGCGGTGTCGCAGGCGGAGAGGATGACGAGGTCCGCGTCGATGCGCAGGTCGTAGATTTCGGCGAAGGTCAAAAGACCGTCCGAGCCGGCGCCGCCGAACGAGGTCATCAAGGCCGGCCTCGCCGGGCATTCGGGACGGGGCGCGCCGACCAGGCCGTGGGTGGCGAAGTGGAGGATCCGGTAGCGGGCGAGGTCGCCGCGGGCTTTGAGGGCGCTGTCGCTGAACGCCTCGCCGGTGAGGATCTCGATCCCGCTTCCGCCGGAGCGCTTGAGGGCGTCGCCGGCGGCGTAGAGCTCGGCGGCGGAGATCGGGCGCATCCAGAGATTGTCCGGCCAGGCGCAGGGGGAGGCCCGGCCGATCAGCGTCTTGAGGGCCGCGTCGGAGGCGTCGGCGGCGGGCGGCGGGGCGTTCTGGCCAAGGCCGAGATAGGCGTTGGGCGCGCGCGACGGGGCGGCGCGGCGGAGGTCTCGGAACGAGCGGGCGGAGACGGCGGTGCTGAGGTCGCGGCCCCGGCCGAGCCAGGAAATGCCGGTGAAATCGAAGCCGTCGTCGCCGGGGCGCCGAGCCTTGGCGAGATAGCGGTCGACGCTGGCGCGGTCGGTGACGAGGAGGTTGGGCGGGAGGCGCAAGAGGGCGCCGTCCGGCTCGAAGATGAGATGGCGGACCGAGGGGAGATCGGCGGCGGCGGGACCGAGCAGCTGGTCGAAGAGACGGTTCGCGAGAGCGACGTCGAAGGGGTAGGTGAGGACCTGGCCGTTCTCGATGTTGGCAATGGTGGCACGCAAGGCGGTAACTTCGCGATCCACCACTTCCGCGCTGGCGGAAAGGGGCCAGATGCGCGCGGAAGTTGGGGTTACGTACAATCCGTAGCCGTCGTTGTTGGGGAAAGTCATCTTGAAATAGGCCTCGCCGGGGCGGAGCAATTGCTGGAGATCGGCGAGGCTCATCGCGCCCGAGGAGAGCACCCGGTAGCGCGGATAAGCGGCGAGCCTGGCCTGGACGGCGACCTGATCCTTCTCGAGGTCGGCGAGCGAGGCTCGCAGCGCCGCGAGCCGGGCGACGTCGTCGGCGGCGGGCTGCGGCAATGCGGCGAGGCGGGCGATGTCGACCCGCGAGCGCTCGATGTCGCGGCCGAGATTGACCGACTGGCGGAACAGGCGCGCCGCCTCGTCGCTGCCCCCGCTCAGCTCGCGGGCGAGCACCGCCTGGGTCTGGGCGACCCCGGGGCGGACGAGGAGCTGGCTCGCCCGGAACAGCTCGGCCGGGTCCGAAATCAGCCGGAAATAGGGGGCGAGGGCGCGGCGGAGGCTGGGCGAGGCGATGCCGGCATTCTCGCTCGCATCGACGATGGAGCGGAACAGGGTCAGAGCGTCGGCGGTGCGGCCGACGCGGGCGTAATAGCCGGCGAGCCGGGCCATGGCGCTGAGCAAAGCCGGCGAGCCGGGATAATCGGCCTCGAGCAGGTCGACGGCGCCGCGGTGCAGCCGTTCGGCCTCGGGGCCCTCGGCGAGCTCGGCCTGCTCGCCCCAGATCTGGGCGCGCATCCATTCGACCGAGGCGACCCGGCCTCGGCGGACCGACTGGAGCGCGTCGAGCGCCTCCTTGAGGGAGGCCGAAGCCTCGCCGGGCCGATTCTCGATCCGGAGGATGGTGCCGCGCAGGTGAAGGGCCTGGGCGTCGAGCAGCCGCGCCCTTTCCTCGGGCGTGAGGCCGCCCGCGGCGGCGCCGAGCTGGCGGGCGAGCGGGTTCTCGGCGTTGAGGCGCCTCGCCGTGGCGGCGTCGATGCCGGGGCCGGCGGCGCCTTTCGAGGGCGGAGCGGCGGGCGGCATGACCTTGTCGAGCTCGGCCATCGCCGCGGCGACGTCGCCCTGGTTCATGAAATGGATGGTCCGGTAGTTGCGAAGCAGCCGGGCGACGACCGGATCGCTGCCCTGGAGGGCGGCGGCTTCGGCGAAGCCCTTGTCGGCGCGCTCGAAGGCGCCGAGGTTCGATTGCTGGAGCGCGGAATTGGCGATCAGCTCGGCGCGCCCGCCCGCCGTGTCGGCCTGGGCGACGGTGGCGAAGAACTCGGCCGATTCGGCGAAGCGCCCCGCATTGTTGCGGCGATAGGCTTCGGCGCGGGCCCGGCCGGGATCGAGCGTTCCGGCCTGGAGCCGGGCGAAGGCGGCGGGATCGCCGGCGCCGGTGATCGCCACCTCGACCTCGCCGGGCAAGGCGCGGCCGGCGACGAGGCTCCTCAAGGCCAGGCGAAGCGCCGAATCGTAGCCCGCCAGCCCCTCCGCCGCGTAGAGCGTGCGCCCGCGCCGCAGGAGATAGGCGCGGTAGCCGACCGGCTCGCCTTTCAGCCGGCAGGAGAGGGTTTCGACCGGGCCAAGGCCTTCCAGGTCCGTCCGCGCAGGCGCGTCGCAATCGACGGTCGCGGTGCGAAGTGCCGCCAGCCGTGCGGCCGGATCGGCGGCGCCGAGACGGAGGGCGTAGAGATGGCCGACCGGCGCGGCGGCGTCGCGGCAGAGGATGGCGTAGCCGGTGTCGAACAGGCCGGTGAGAGCCGGGTCGCCGGTGGCGATCTCGGCGGTGCAGAGGCCGGACGTGCCGAGCCGGAAGCTGTCGCCGGGATCCGCCGCCGAGACCGGAGCGGCGAGCGCGAGCGCGGCGAGGAGAAGGAGCGCCCTCACGGCTTCTTGCCCGAGTCCCAGACGACGCTGTCGCCACCGCTGGTCACCGGCTCGTCGAGCGGGAAATCGGCGCCGAGCACCAGGTCGATCAGCTGGGCGAAGGCGAGCGGCGGAAGCTGGGGCGCCAGCATCGGGCCGAGCACGAACACGGCCGCCCGGACGTCCGGCACCAGCGGCTTCTTCACCGGCGGCGACGGCGGCGGCGGAGGC
>Ga0206354_10389521_pt1 | contig 10467 bp, 11 predicted proteins | sample DielMetaTC5am3_FD_146428 | JGI IMG/M metagenome (GOLD analysis project Ga0206354, IMG submission 146428) | Corn rhizosphere microbial communities from Kellogg Biological Station, Michigan, USA - Diel MetaT C5am-3 (Metagenome Metatranscriptome)... | ecosystem: Host-associated > Plants > Roots >... | reverse complement strand
TGCACACCTCCGGGAGCGCGGTCACCTGGGTGATCACCACCTGGCTGCTCTCGGCGGCCGTGGCCACCCCACTGCTGGGGCGGGTCGGTGACCTGGCCGGCAAGGAGAAGACGCTGCTCGCCGCCCTCGCGGCGGTCGCCGTCGGCTCGCTGATCGCCGCGCTGGCGCCGTCCCTCCCGTTGCTCCTGCTCGGCCGCGTCGTGCAGGGCCTCGGCGGGGCACTCGGCACCGCCGTCGTCAGCAGCGTGCTCACCGCCGGCGCCCGCGGCGGGCTGCCCACCGGGGCCGGCTTCACCAGCGCGTTCTGGCTGCTGGCCGCCGCTTCGCTGGTGGCCGCCGCCGTCTCGTTGCGCGTGCCCGGCGCCCGCCGCGCCGCCGTCCCCTCCGTCGCCGACACCGACCTCGCCCTCGCCCGCTGAACCCCGAGAGGACCCCTCCCATGAACAAGACCTGGCTGATCACCGGGGCCGGTACCGGCCTCGGCCCCGAACTTGCCGCCGCGGTGCTCGACGACGGCGACGCGCTGGTCGCCACCGACCCGCGACCCGACCTGCTGCACGACCTCGCCGGCCACGACCGGATGCGCATCCTCGGCCTCGACGTCGCCGACCCGGACGGTGCCACGTTCGCCGTCCGGACGGCGCTGGAGGAGTTTGGCGGCCTCGATGTGGTCGCGGTCAACCCGGGCGTTGCCGAGAGCGGCCCGATCGAGGAGATGACTCTCGACCGGTTCCGGGCGCAGGTGGACGGCACGCTGTTCGGCGCCGTCCACGTGGTGCAGGCCGCCGTGCCGGTGTTCCGGGCGCAGCGGTCCGGGCACATCCTGCCGATCGCCCCGGCCGGCAGCCGGGCCGGCGGCACCGCTGGTCTCGGCGCCTACCAGGCGGCCACGGCCGCGGTGGAGGGTTTCGCCGAGGTGCTGCACCACGAGGTCGGCCCGCTCGGCGTGCGGGTCACCATCGTCGAGCCGGGCGCCTTCCGCTCGGACGCCGACGGCGGGCTGCCGCGCCTGGCCGAGGTCGCCGCCGACTACGAGAACACGGTCGGCCGGCTGCAGCGCTACCGGCGGGCGCACGCGGGTGCCGAGCCCGGCGACCCGGCGCGGGCGGCGCGGGTGCTGGTCGACCTGGTGACCATGGAGCACCCACCGCTGCGGCTGCTGCTCGGGTCGGACGCCGTCCGGCAGGCCGAGCGATCGGCGCGGGCGCGGGCGCAGGAGACCGACCTGTGGGCCGACGTCAGCCGCTCGACCGACGTCCCCGACGGTCGCGAGAGCGGGCTGGCCTCGGTCCTGCACCTGCTGGCGCCGGCGGGGTAGCGCCGTTCAGCGGGCAGGGGACCGGCCGGCGCCGGCCCTGCCCGCTGCGTTCAGACGGTCTCGGGGACGCGCAGGTGGTGCAGCACCAGGTCGAACGCGGCCATGTCGGTGATGCGCACGCCCATCGCCGGTGCGAACTCTTCGCGCAGGGCCATCGCCGCCTCAGCCGCCCGGTCCATGTCGGCGCGGCTGTCGTAGGTGGTGGTCATCGCGCTGCGGCCGGTGGCCCGGTCGACCATCAGGCTGACGCTGCAGAAGCCGGGCAGCTCCGCCAAGCGCGGCATCATCGCCATCCGGAAGGTGTCCAGGTTGTCCTGGGCGCGCGCCGGATCGCTCTCGCCCCAGGCGACTCGCGCGCAGGCACCGTCGTGGCCCTCGTGCATGCGGTGCATGACCGCGATCTCCCAGGGCTGGGCTTCCTGCTCGCCGCCCATGATCTCGGCCGCGCGCCGGCGGAAGTCCTGCACGCTCTGCTCGGTGGCGTGCATTGAGGTCTCGTCGGCCCAGGCCGAGGTGACGATGCAGCGGCCGCTCTCCCGGTCGGCGAGCATCGACATCCCCACGCAGCCGCTCATGCCCATCAGCGCAGGCATCACCTCGTCGCGGACGTAGGCGATCGTGTCGTCTATGGCCCCCGGGTTGCCCCGGACGGTGGTGGATCGGGCGTACATGCCACCACTCCTCTCGGCGGACTGGCGACGCCCCGGCGGCATCGCCGCGCCGCCCAGCGTCCTCGCCTCGACGGCGGCGGGCAACGGTCCCCGTCGAGAATGGCCGGATGCTGGAGCCCGCGTTCGCCCGCGATCCGGCGACCGCCGCCTACTACGACGCCCGCGCCGCCGAGTACGACGAGTGGTACCTCGGCAAGGGACGGTTCGCGCTCCGCGACCGCCCGGGGTGGGACGGCGAGGTCGCCGAACTCGTGTCGCTCGTGCGGGCGTTGCCTCCGGCCCGCACGCTGGACGTCGCCTGCGGCAGCGGCTTCCTCACCCGCCACCTTTCCGGGCTCGTCGTCGGCCTCGACCAGAGCCCGGCCATGGTCGCGCTGGCGCAGTCGCGATTGCCGGACGGCGTGGCGCTGACCGGCGACGCGCTCGACCTGCCGTTCGCCGACGGCGCCTTCGAGCGCCTCTTCACCGGGCACTTCTACGGTCACCTGCCGCCGCCCGAGCGCGAGGCGTTCCTCTGCGAGGCGCGCGCCGGGTCGCCGGTGAGCTCGTCGTGGTCGACTCCGCGCCGCGGCCCGGCGTGCCGGCCGAGCTGTGGCAGGAGCGGGTGCTCAACGACGGCTCGCGGCACCGCGTGTTCAAGCGCTACCTCACCGCGGCCCAGCTGGCCGGCGAGATCGGCGGGGAACCGCTGCTCGACGGCAGGTGGTTCGTCGCCGCCCGCGCGCCACTGCGCTGAGGGTTCCGAGCGGCACGGCGTCAGGGTGGCTCGGAATGCTCAGATCAACAGCGGGTCCGGCGGTGCTTCTTCCTCCACCCACGGCGGGTCCGGTTCGGGATCCCGGCACCAGCCCGGCGGCCAGGTCACCCGGGTGACCCCGCTCGGGGTGCGGACCACCAGCCGCCCGTCGGCGAGCAGCTCGAAGCTCCAGCCTTTCGCGAAGGTCTTGATCCGGTGGTGCCGGCGGCACAGGCAGCAGAGATTCCAGCAGTCGGTCGGGCCGCCCTCGTCGTACGGCCGGCCGTGGTCGAGGTCGCAGCGGCCGGGCCGTCGGCGGCAGCCGGGCCAGCGGCAGCGCCGGTCGCGCACCTTCACGAACCGCTGCTGCTCGGCGGTCGGCCGGTAGCGCGGTGTGGGGGGCGGTGGCCGGAGCCTCGGCCCGTCGCACGACTCGCCGTCCGCCAGCTCGTGTCTGCCCGGGCCGGTCACGGATGCCTCGCGCGCGAACCCGCGGGCCGGGCGGTTGCGGCGGCGATAGCGACGCTGACGGCTGCCCGAGCCGGCCCGGCGCAGCTCTCGCCGGGTGGCCACGGCCAGCAGCGAGCCGTGATGGTCGTGCACCGCCACCTGGACGCAGCCACCGGCCGGGGCCTGCCGGATGCCCAGCATGTCGAGCTGCTCGAGCAGTTCCCGGCACTGCGCGGCGGAGACCGGCTCGCCGTTGACCTCGGCCGGCTCGGTCCCGGCGGGGGAGAGGGTGTCGAGCGAGGCGTGGATGTCGAGGTGCGCGGTGACCGGTGGTCGGGAGGTGTCCCACGGCCGCAGGATCAGGTCGCGGGCGACGGCGGCGCGGATCATGCCGATCGGCCGCAGGTCGCCGTCGGCCCGCATCATCTGGGCATAGCGATCGACCGTGTCGAAGCAGGCCGCGGCATCCGGTAGCGACAGGTCGATGTCGAGCCGGCCCATCCCGTCGCCGGTGGAGTACCACCGGACCCGGGCCTTCTGCTGCCGCCTGGCCCGCCGCTTCTCCAGCGCCTCGGCGTCGAGCCGGGCCAGCAGCCGGCGGACCCGCGCCCGCAGCTGCGGCACGGTCAGCGACTCGGCGGGCTCGAGGACCCGCCGCTCGATCTCCGCCGCGGTCTCGGCCTTCACAGCACCGAGCAGATCGACGAGGGCCCGCATCTTGGGTTCGTCGATGCGGCCGCGGTAGAGCGCGGCCCAGGTGCCGGTCAGCTTCGTGGTGAGCAGGATCGCCTCGACCGCGAGCAACTCCGCCTCGTTCTCCGTGCAGTGCCGGGCGAGCGCGAGCTCGCTGACGAACGAATCGGACACGTCGCGCAGCGCCGTGTTCTCCGTCAGGTGGCTGTCGAGCCCGGGACCACCGGGCTGACCGAACACCCGGTCGTCCTCCGCCCGACGCCGGCGGGCGAGGGTGGCGATCGCGACCGCGCGCTCGGCGGCGGATCGGCAGGCCTGCGCGTCGGCGGCCCGGATGTCGCCGGCCAGCCAGACGTCGGCGAGCCCGTCGCCGTCCGTCTGGTCCTCTGACATGCCCGAACGCTAGCGACATCCTCTGACAGTTCCGGGCTCGTTCACAGGATCAGCTTGAAGCCCTCGTGCGAGCGGGCGAAGCCGAGCCGCTCGTAGAACCGGTGCGCGTCGACCCGGCGCTTCTGGCTGGTGAGCTGCACCTCCGCGCACCCGCGCCGGCGCGCCTCCTCCACCGCCCAGCCGACCATCGCCGCGCCCAGGCCGCCGCCACGCCGGCCGGCGCGCACGTGCACGCCCTCGAGCTGCGCCCGGAATGCGCCGCGGTGCGGCAGCGACGGCAGCACGCTCAGCTGCAGGGTCGCGACGATGTCGCCCCCCGTCTCGGCGACGACCAGGAGGTGCGCCGGGTCGGCGTCGATCGCTTCGAAAGCGCGCAGGTAGGGCTCGAGGCCGGCCGACGAACCGTCGCCGCCCGTGCCCAGCTCGTCTTCCGCGAGCAGCGCCACGATCGCCGGCACGTCGTCCCGGACGGCGCGCCGGAGCACCGCCGTCCCGAGGGAGGTGGGGAGGCTCACCCAGCCGATCCTCCCGGCTGCACGAACCCCGACTCGTACGCGTAGACGACCGCCTGCGCGCGGTCGCGCAGCTCCAGCTTGGTGAGCAGCCGGGTGACGTGGGTCTTCACCGTCGAGTGGCCGACGAACAGCCGCTCGGCGATCTCGGCGTTGGTCAGCCCGGCGGCGAGCAGCCGCAGCACCTCCGCCTCCCGCTCGGTCAGCACGTCCGGCGCGGCGGCCGGCTGCGGGGAAGGGCGCCGGGAGACGAAGTCCTCGATCAGCCGCCGGGTGATCGACGGCGAGAGCAGCGCCTCGCCGGCCGCGACCGTCCTGATCGCGTCGGTCAGCTGGCTGCCGCGCACGTCCTTGAGCAGGAAGCCGCTGGCACCGGCGCGCAGCGCCTCGTACACCCACTCGTTGCGGTCGAAGGTGGTGAGCACGAGCACCCGCGGCGGCTCGGGCAGCCCGAGCACGCGCTTGGTCGCCGACAGCCCGTCCAGGTTGGGCATGCGGATGTCCATGAGGACGACGTCGGGCCGGTGTTCGCGCACCGCGGCGATGGCCGCCACGCCGTCCGCCGCCTCCGCCACCACGGCGAGGTCCGGCTCGCGGTCGATCAGCGCCCGGAAGCCATCGCGCACCAGCGCCTGGTCGTCGGCGAGCAGCACCCGGATCACGCCGGCGCCTCGCGCCGCGCGAACCGGCGCCGCGGGCCGGACGGCTCCGCCAGCGGGAACGTGGCGATCACCGCGAACCCGCCGGCGTCGGTCGGCCCGGCCGTCAGGGTGCCGCCGTAGAGCGCCGTCCGTTGCCGCATGCCGATCAGCCCGTGCCCGGCGCCCTCGGGCCCCCGGGGCCGCGGCACACCCGCGTCGTTGGTGACGGTGACCAAGGCGGCGCCGTCACGGACCCCCACGGCGACGGCGACCGACGAGCCGGGGGCGTGCTTCACCGCGTTGGTCAGCGCCTCCTGCACGACGCGGTAGATCGACAGTTCCAGGGCGCTCGGCAACTCGATGCCGGTCGCCAGGTCGGCGGTGACGTGCAGCCCGGCCGACGTGGCGCGCTCGACCAGGGCGGGCAGCCCGCCCAGCCCGGGGGCGGGCGGGTCCGGCGACACGTCCGGCACCGCCTGGAGCAGCCCGAGCATGTGCCGCATCTCGCCCAGCGACTCGCGCGCGGTCTCCTCGACCGCGTCCAGCCGCCGCTCGACGTCGTCCTCCGAGCCGTCGGCCAGGCCGGCCCGCGCCGCCATGGTCTGCAGCACGATCACCGACAGCCCGTGGCTGACCACGTCGTGCAGTTCGCGGGCGATCCGGGCGCGCTCCTCGGCGACGGCCAGGCGGGCCTGCTCCTCCCGCTCGCGCTCGGCCCGCTCGGCGCGCTGCACCGCGGCGGCCGTGTCGCCGGTGCGGCGGCGGACCAGCACGCCGGCGCCCCACATCGTCGTCGCGAACGCCAGGGTCAGGGCGTAGTCGGCGAGCCCGTCGCTGGTCGCCGAGTTCCACGTGCCGTAGGCGAGCATCGCCGCGCCCAGCACCCACGCGACCACCGCCTCGCGCAACCGGTTGATCGCCCCGGCGAGCGCGAACGTGGCCAGGATGCCGAAGAACTGCACCGTGGTCACATTCTGGATCACGGTCATCGCCAGCGTCAGCAGCGCGAACGCGGCCGTGGTCGCGGCCAGCGGCTGCCAGCGCCGGCCGATGAAGACGAGCGCCGACAGTGCGGTGAGCGCGGCCGCCAGCGGCCGGTCGGGCGCGCCGCTCACCAGCACCGACACCGCCTCGCCGGCGGCCAGGAACACGAGGACGGCGTCCAGCGCCCACGCCCGCAGCCGTTGCATGCACCGCACAGTAGGGACGACGTCGCCGCCGCGGCGTCCACCGCGCGATGGACATCCGCCCCGGAATCCGATCCCGCGACGGACGAAAGCGAGGCTCGCGATCCCTAGCGTTCCCGGCGCCTCGAGGCCCACCCCGGGTCTCCGCAACACGGAGGAACGCCATGTCCCGCACCGCCGCCCTCTCCGGACTCGCCGGCATCGCCCTGCTCGACGTCGGCTGGTTCTGGGACCCCACGCCACCGATCGACTGGTCGGCCCCGCACCTCGCCTCGTACTTCGCGTCGCACGGCAACTCCCAGTGGCTGATCGCGGCGGTGCTGCAACTGCTGGCGGTGCCGCTCCTGTGGCATTTCGGGGCCGTGGTCAGGGACCGGCTGGCGGCCGGCGGTGCGTCGCCGCGCACCGCCCGGATCGCCGGAGGCGCCGGGAAGGGATTCGCCCTCACCGCGCTGGTCTTCGGCGTGTGCTACTCCGTCTTCCCGTTCACCGCACTGATCTCCGATGTCGGCGCACCGCGGCCGGAGATCTACCGGTTCTGGTACTCGGGCACCTTCGCCGTCTACGTCCCGTTCAGCACGGCCTTCGTCGCCGTGCTGATCGGCGCGGTCTGCACCGGGGCCCTCCGGAGCCGGGCAGTGCCCCTCGCCCTCGGCATCGCCGGCATTCCGCTCGCGCTGCTGACGCTCGGCACCTTCTTCCTGCCGATGGCCGGCATCACGCTGTGGTTCGCGGCCGCCAGCATCGCCCTCGCCGCGACCCGCCGCCCGTCGGCCGGGGCCGCGGTGCCCGCGCCGCGCGCCGCCGTCCCCACGACCGTCTGAGCCGGCCGGGAGAGGATGTGCCCGTGAGCGCAGACACCCATGGGCACACCCACCGGCTCGACCTCGCCGACGCGACGGTCCGCGAGTGGGACGCCACCGTGCTGACCGCCGACCCGGAGCAGGGGATCGTGCTCGACCGCAGCGCCTTCTACCCGGGCGGCGGCGGGCAGCCGCCGGACGAGGGCGTGCTGCTGTGGGGCGGCGTGCGCACGCGGATCGCCGGCACCCGCCGGGGCGACGAGCTCTACCTGATCCCGGCCGAGGGCGACCCGATCCCCCCGGCCGGCGCGAGCGTCCGCGGCGCCCTGGACGACGAGCGACGCACCCAGCTGATGCGCACCCACTCCGGCCTGCACGTGCTCACCGGCGTGGTCTTCCGCGACTACGGCGCGCTGGTCACCGGCGGCAACATGGAGCCGCTCTCCGCCCGGATGGACTTCGACCTCGCCGAGGTGCCGCCGGACTTCAAGGAGCGGGTCGCCGAGCGGGTCAACGAGGAGATCGCGCACGACCGGCCGATCGAGGTGCGCACGCTGCCTCGGGACGAGGCGTTCGCCATCCCCGACATCATCCGGACGGCGACGAATCTGCTGCCGCCGGACATCGAGGTGGTCCGGATCGTCGACATCGTCGGCCTCGACACCCAGGCGGACGGCGGCACGCACGTGGCGTCGACCGCGATGGTGGGCCGGGTCGAGGTGGCGAAGATGGAGAACAAGGGCCGCGGCTTCCGCCGGCTGCGGATCCGCATCGTCTGACCGCAGGGACGACGACGCCCCGCCCGGCTGGCCAGCCGGACGGGGCGCCGCCGCGTGGACGTGCCGGGGTCAGCGCCCCGACAGCGGCGGGTTGGGTAGGACGGCTCGGCCGAACGTCGACGAGGCGACCGCGGCCATGGCCGTGTACCAGGCGGCTCCGGCGGTCGCGATGCCGAACCAGCCGCCGGCCTTCGTGACCCACGCGTGCGTGGTCCACGCGCCGAACCCGAGCAGGTAGAAGGTGATCGCGAGCAGCAGGAACACCACGAAGACGCCGGCGCTGGTGCGCATCGACGCCACCAGCATGATCGTGGTGAAGATGCCCCACGCGATGAGGAACCAGCCGACGGCGGAACCGGCGCTGACGCCGAGGTCCTTCGCGTAGAAGGTGACCAGGGCCCAGTAGGAGATCCAGAACGCGCCGTACGACCCGAACGCCGTCGCGCCGAACGTGTTGCCCTTCCGGAACTCCCACATCCCTGCCGCGAACTGCCCGATGCCGCCGTAGGCCAGGGCCAGGCCGAACACGATCGGCTCAGCGCCGGCCGGGATCACTTTGGCGTTGACCAGGCTGAGCAGGAACGTGGTGAGTGCGAAGGCGGACAGCCCCAGCGGACCCGGGTCGGCGATGACCCGAGCACCCTCGGACGCGAACTGGGTTGCCGATGCCGCGCGCCCGGCGGTGGGATCGAGGGGACCGCCGGGGGCCGTGCGCGCGGTCTCCGCGGCGAGATCTGTCTCAGTGCTCATGGATGGCGTCCCTTTCCTGGCAGGGCATTGTGACGAGCATTACACGCCGTCCCAGGCACGCTGCCAATGCGGAATGCGCACGATTCGGTTGCGGTCGGGCAACAATTCCGCGGCGTGACGGCGTTCGGGAACGAGTCGTCTCATCCGTCTCTTTCGTGTCACGGGAACGGCGAGACCGTCACGAGGGCGTTGCGCGTGCCATCTTTCGCACATGCGTCGTCCCGTCCTGGCCGCCGTCACCTCCGCGGCCGCCCTCGTGCTCTCCTCCTTCGCGCTGGCCACCAGCGCCGGAGCAGCGCCGTCGCCCACCGGTCTGCACCACCGGAACGACCACGTCTGCTCCTCGCCCGCCCGTGGTTACGCCTCCTGCGACGCCATCCGGCAGGACACCGTCGACGCGGCCGGCCACCTGGTCGCCATGGCGAGCCCCGACCGCACACGCAAGCCGCGGGTGACCCCGGCGGGCCTCGGCCCCACCCAATTGCGCGACGCCTACAACCTGACCGCGGCCAGCAGCGGCGGGAAGACGGTCGCCATCGTCGACGCCTACGACGCCCCCAACGCGGCGGCCGACCTCAACACCTACCGGTCGACGTTCGGGCTGCCGCCGTGCACGGTGGCCTCCGGCTGCTTCACCAAGATCAGCCAGACCGGCTCGAAGACCAGCCTGCCACGGGCCAACGGTGGCTGGGCGCAGGAGATCTCGCTCGACCTCGACATGGTCTCGGCGGCCTGCCCCGACTGCAAGATCCTGCTGGTCGAGGCGAAGTCCGCCTCGTTCAGCGACCTCGCGACCGCGGTGAAGAAGGCGGCCGGCTGGCCCGGCGTCGTGGCGATCAGCAACAGCTACGGCGGCAGCGACAGCGGCAACACGACGATCGCCAAGGCGTACAATCAGCCAGGCAAGGCGGTCACCGCCTCGACCGGTGACAGCGGCTACGGCGCGCAGTCGCCGGCGACCTTCCCCGGCGTCGTCGCCGTCGGCGGCACCTCGCTGACCCAGAACGCCAACGTCGCCCGCGGCTGGACCGAATCGGCGTGGAGCGGCGCCGGCTCGGGCTGCTCGCTGTACAACGCCAAGCCGGCCTACCAGACCGCGGCCACCAAGTGCGCCAAGAAGGCCGACGCCGACGTCGCCGCGGTCGCCGACCCGAACACCGGCGTCGCCGTCTACGACTCCTACGCCTACCAGGGCTACGTGGGCTGGATGGTCTTCGGCGGCACCAGCGCCTCGTCGCCGTTCATCGCCGGCGTCTACGCGCAGGGCACGGCGCTCACCTCCGGGTCGACCGCGGGCGCCTACACCTGGAACCACCCGGGCGCGCTGTTCGACGTCACCTCCGGCTCCAACGGCAGCTGCCCGACGTCGGTGTGGTGCCACGCCGGCACCGGCTGGGACGGCCCCACCGGGCTCGGGACGCCGAACGGCACCGGAGCCTTCTGATCCCGGTTCACCTGATCGGGTGACACCGCTTCCCTGATCGCGCCGCCCCCGGGCTTCCCGGGGGCGGCGCGATCGTTGCGGCGACCGATG
>Ga0206354_10097941_pt1 | contig 10675 bp, 3 predicted proteins | sample DielMetaTC5am3_FD_146428 | JGI IMG/M metagenome (GOLD analysis project Ga0206354, IMG submission 146428) | Corn rhizosphere microbial communities from Kellogg Biological Station, Michigan, USA - Diel MetaT C5am-3 (Metagenome Metatranscriptome)... | ecosystem: Host-associated > Plants > Roots >... | reverse complement strand
CACCAATCTTTGTCTGCCTCTCTCCCATCCTTTCGTCACGTCTCGTCGATGTCTCATCACTATCCAACACAGACACACACACCAACAACACATTCATGACCCTTTTCAACTGTGTCTACCTTGAAGACGTCCATCACGTCCACTTCTTCCTCCCTCCCATCTTTATTCTGGGGAGACGAGGAGGTTGTTGTTAAGTCTGTGAGAAGACAGCCAGAGAGAGTTTATAGCAATCGTTCGGATGGCCGAATCCTCTTCTCCTTCCTCTGATGATGATGATGTGATAGATCACCCTCCTCCTTCATCTTCTTCTGTTGCATCAGCCTCGTCGTCGTTGTCTACCGTCTCTTCGACACACAATTACGACAGCAGAAGCAGTCTTGAACAAAACAATCACAACAACAACCCTGTTTCCCTCCGCATCGAGGGCACATCGTCGAATAGTCGTGACTGCACTACTGCAACTTCGGTTGCAGGAGCAGGAGGCCCTCCTCTGACTCCTGCAGCTATCATCCTTTCCTCCCTTTCCCTGTCGACAACATCATCCTCATTACCTGCTGCTGTGGTGACTTGCACCTTGACTGCATCACCTTCCTCCGCCTCCGCAGCTAAGGCAACCATGTCTAATGTACAGGCAAACAAGTGTCTAAACGAAAAAAGACGGAGAGAGCAGGAAAATGGGTATATCGAGGAACTGGCGGAGTTAATTTCAGCTCGTCTGTCGGAAACGATGACCAACTCACTCTCTGTCAAACCAGATAAAGCAGCCATCCTTCAAGAAACTGTGAAGCAGATAAAGATTATTCAACAGGATAAGGATGACTTGCAGGCATCGGAAGTGTCCTCCTCGATGAAACCTACCATTATTGGGAATGAAGGATTGGGCTTAACTCTCCTCCTAGAAGCGCTGGATGGCTTCCTCTTTGTAGTTAATCAGGATGGGAAGATTGAATGTGTTTCTGAGAACGTTCAAAATTTCCTAAACTACACATCTAGTGAACTTACAGGAGAAAGCATCTACAACTATCTGGCGATTGGAGATCACGCCCGGTTTAGTTCTAACCTCCTTCCCATGTCTGCGATAGTCACAACGACCAACAGTAACAACAATTCATCCATTACGTCCTCACTGACTATGACGAGTACCGCCAGCTCCGTCACTGCAGCCGTTAACTCCTCCGTATCCAAGTCGCGGACATTTAATGCTCGATTTCGAATCAAGGGAAGGAAGCAGTTGCCTGGGGAATCTAATCAATTACAGCTTGAACAGCAACAGCAAAGAGAAAGACAAGAGAGTATGTTAACAGAAGAGGATGAACAGTTGTTTAGGCAGTGTGTCGACAATGGATATGTTGGAAGTAGTAGCCGAACTGTCGTTAACGCCTCCGGAGAAGTCTATGAAAACATGCAGATCTCTGCAGTCCTCCTTCCCTACCCCAAAGTGATGACAGGAGATGGGTCCTCTCCTTCCTCCCTCGTTGATCCCCTCAGCAGTGATCGTGAAATGAGTCTGGTCTGTGTTGCTCGTCGGATGCCTCTCACCGACAGGATACCATCCAACATTCAGGTTGAGCAGTTCTCGACGAGGCTCGACTTGACTGGCAAAATTCTGGCCATCGATACGTCAGGAGTCAGTTCAACCTATAGTCAACATTTGAACAAAGATCTAATTGGCAAGGGCTTATTGGAGTTATGTCACCGGCAGGACCTTCACAAGTTACGCTCACACCTGGAGGAAGCTTTGAGGAAGCATATTCCTGTCGCCAGTCCTGTCTATCGGTTAATGGTTTCACCTGATCGTTTTGTCTGTGTACAGACCAAGTCGAGATTCTTTGCAGGAGTTGTTAACCACATTGACGAGGAGTACGTGATGGCAACGCACTCCATCATTCGCGATTCGGAGTCTACAACAAATTCTACCATTACTTCGTCATCGTTATTATCCATTTGTCCACAATCTGCTTCAGTGTCGCCAATTCACACCACTCCTTCGTCGACTTCATCATTTAGTCGTCCTGTTATCGGAGGAGATCCCCTTCCTGGGTCGGTAACTGTTCAGGAGGCACCCTCTACGAGTTCATCCTCTCACGTCATCTCATCTGCATCCTCTTCTAGTGAAGTTGTTACCACGTCCAATTCTGTCTATGATTACCACTCAATGAGTCCGTCTACGAGTCATGTCGATTGTCCGGATTTGGAAGACTGCTTAGGACTGACTGATATGTTTCCTTCATCCTCATGGTCAGAGTTTGGGGCGGAGAGTAATGTCGATTCTAATCCTTCCGAGAAACCTTCTATGGATGTAGACGACGACAACAATCCTTCAGATAGTAACCACGATGACGTCTCAAAGTCAAGCGAGTCGAGAACTTGCACTCCTTCCTGTGGAGGGAGGAATCCTTCGTGTACTACGATTACCGTAAGTGTAAGTAGTGGAAGGAGTCCTGGAAGTTCGGTTGCTCCTACTTCTACAACTGCTAGTCCGAGACAACATCAATCACAAGGATGTCAACAACCGGACAATCCGTCCCATCCGCAGCAGGCATCTTCGTCATCATCACCTTGTGCCACCGAATCGAGATCACAACATCCACAAACTACCGATTCGACTAGCACACCAACGACGAATGCAACTTCCTCTGTTGCAATGTCCCCATCAGATGCTGCGACTTCCTCCTCTTCCACACACAAGTTACGGAATCTCTTGACTCAAGGCTCCCTTGATGAGACAAGTCAATCTTCTTCTGTCTCAAGTCAGTCACACGATATTTTACGAGATCTATTGAAGGATGAGGAAGATGGTGGAATGGAGTTTGAGAGTAGTCCCTCTACTACGACGCCATCACATTCAACAGCAACGGCAATATCAACAACCACCACAACAACTGTCTCTGCCCCCTCGTCATCATCTTCAACGATTGCTGCGGCACCTTCAACCATTACCTCATCAAGCATACCTTCATCATCGTTATCAACAACAACAGCCACTAATACTGCGGTATCTGCATCTTCGACTTTATCTGCCTTGTCGTCTTCGACTCCTTCATCCTCGCTCGACACATCTTCAAATGCCACTACCATGACAACATCGACATCTTCTTTCAACAACAACACTACCTCAACCATTTCAACTTTGGCGAATTCAACAACAAAAGTCTCTCCTTCCACCACGACCACATCCTCTAATCTTTCCCTTTCTGTTAAGAGTACAAATGTTACCGCCCCGATCACGACTAGTGGAGGAAACAATGACATGTTGAGAAAGTTGCTAAATGATGATGATCAAACCAAGAGCTACCGAAAGTCCAGTCAGCAAGATATTCTTCAACAGCTTTTGAGGGAAAACAGTGACACTCAAGGAAGTGATGGCCACCCATGCTTTCCCGGTACGCCGGCATCTGCAGACTTGGCAACTCCTGGTCATGCATTGAATCGACTCTCTGGTCCTTCGTCTGTCAAGAGGAAATCTGTAGATGAGTCAGGAGGATCACAGCCTTCCACTCCAATGGGAGAAGGGATGGCGAAGAGGCCTGCTCCTACCAGCCAAAGTGTTCCTTCTCGACCACAGACTCAGCAACAACTGGCTCAACAAAACCCTATGTTGGCGAATATGCTTGCAGAGTCTCCAAAATCTCTTCCTCCTGCTCCTCCTGTAATCAAGATTCCGACATCAATAGTGTCAGCGGTTCCGCAGGAAAGACTACCTAAAAACCTGGAGAAGAAACTTGTTCACACTCCTGCTGGAGCTGATGGGATGGTCGTCGTTTCCTCACATGGTTCCCTTGGAGGAATTGTCTCTCCCGTTCATCCTACAGGGCAATTTGTCGTTATGTCACAGCCTCGTTCAACTCCAATCAACATTCCAAATATCCCTGGTTTGGGACCAGTAAGTCAACATCGCTTTCAGGTTCAGGCTCAAGTCCTTCAATCGGTGGAGCAACAACAACAAAGTAATCAGCAGCAACAGGGATTCCTCAACAAAATGCTCATAGGTGCTGGGTCAAGTACAATTGTTTCTACCATTCCATCTTCAGGTGTAGGAGGATTCCAGCCGATCACTTCTCAACATCCACAGCAGCCGCCATCCTCAATTCCTATCTCCATTCAGGCTTCTTCGGTAATCAATACTTCCTCCTTTAATCGAAGTACTGGAGCTCTTGGTCTACCACCCTCTTCGGTCGTAACAGTAACTGCCTCCTCTACTATCAACAACAACACAAGTAGTAGCAGTACGCTTATCTTCCCTGATGATCAACAATCAGATCCAATGTTGTCAGACATTCTAGATCAAGTGTGGAGCCTTCAACAAGAGATGGATACCGTAGGAACTTCTCATCCTTCATCGGTGTCATCTGTTGCCTCTTCCGTCCCTACTCTTGCACCTCCTCATCAGCAACATCAACATCAACATCAACAACAGCTCCCTCCATCATCTCATCATCAACAGTCACAATCTCCCGATGACATGCTGCTCAAAATTCTAGATGAGGTACTCGAACCATCCAATCCGAACGTTGCGACTCCTTCAAATCCTACCTCGACTGGAGTTGGTATGACGTCTGCCCCTACTCCGACGACAGACATGAATGAGAAACTTCGAATTTCAGAGATCCAGAGGCAACTGATGAGTGTGGAGTCTGTTGCTTCGCCGAATATGTCTGTTGGACTTCACCCACAGCAGCCTCATCCGCTATCGCACCAAATTAGAGGGCAGATGCAATCATTTCCTCAACATCAAGGATCGATGCAACTGCCTCCTCATCAGCAGTACATGTTTAGTCCTCAGTCGCAATCGGTAATGCTAGCCAACCAAGGACCACCTCCTGCCTATCCGGTTAATCCGATGGGAGGGCCACCGCCACAGCAGCAAATGGTGTCAGGGCCAGGGGGAATTGTTCACATGAGGAGAGGAATTGCACCTTCAATGTCTCCTTCCTTGGGACCACCGACGCAAGTCATTCCTCACCGTCCACAGCAGCAACAACAGCAGTTTATGGCAAGTATTGCAGGTTCCATGCCAACGAATCAACCGCCATCTCCGGCATTTGCTGGCCCTATGGGTGGCGGAGGACCAACACCTGGTGTTCGCATGGGAAAAGGACAAAAGAGTGAGAGAAATGCAACTGGATTACACAATCCTACAAGAGGACAATTAGCTCAACAGAAGAGGCAACAGCAGCAGCAGCAACAACAACAACAACAACAACAACAGATGCTTCTTCAACAGCAAATGTGCATGCCTCAATCCTCACAACCTGGAGACATGCTGGGTTTAGGAACGCATGAAAATCTAAATGAGATTCTCAACAATACTGTTGCTCCCAATGTAACTGTCCCGATGAAGCCGAGATTCCAGTTAATCCCTTCTAATTCAGGGAGTCCTCTTGCTCATCATCAGGGATCTCCTTTACAGCAGCAACAGCTGTCTCCTGGGCAGTCGAGGCAGCAACCTGGATATACTCATACTAGTCCCTCTCCTTCTGGTCCTCACCCTCCTCCAGGAACATTTGCTCCTGTCACTGCAAATCAACATCATCCTGCCTCTCGAATGTCTCCTCATCCTATTGTATCCTATACTAGTGTATCATCTCCTCATGCCGGAGGACGAAACTCTCCTGCAACAGCAATTCCGCATATGTCGTCACCACAACCACAGTTTGTCTCCTGTAATTCTCCCAATCCTGGACATCAGGGTTGGGTACAAGGACCACCTCCTGGTGTCAGAGGTGCAGTAACGCAAGGAAGTCGGCTTCAATCTCAAAATCCCACCCTCAACGCACAGCTTGGAGGTCCTGTTCCAGTCAGTGGTCCTCAAGTAGGCCCAGGAAATGCTCAACAACGCTTTAACGCAGGTCCTCCAAATGCACGCGGTCCATCAGGGATGACAGGCGCAAGACCTTCTGGTCTCTCCTCTCCTCGTCTGGGATCCCCTCTTTCTCAGTATCCACCCAGTCCTGCAGGAGGGTTTCAACAGCAATCAGGGCCGCAACAACAAATACAACAACAGCAAGCAGGAGGAAATCAACCCGGAGGACCGAATTCTCGATTGATTCAACTTAATCCACAGACTCAACCTCTCACTCTGCAAGGGACGCAGACTCCCCGATCGACAACTCCAAGAGCAAATTCTCCTCGTATCCTCAATTCGAGTGAGTCTCCGTTTAGTGGTGCAAGTTTTCAAGGAGGAACCCACATTCAACTGGAACCAAGAACCCTACCGACAGGACAACAGTTTATCAATGCTAGTGGTGGAGGAAGCGGAGGAGCAAGTTCCACTGCAGGAATCTCCTCTGAAGTCAGGCAAAAGCTTGGTGCAATGGTCGGAGCAAGATCTCAACAAAACCAACAACAGGTGATGCAACAACAACAACAACAAGTAACCCAACAGTCACAACCTCCATCTCAACAACAGCCAATGACATCGATGTCTACTGCTTCCTCCACTTTGATGGGAATTTCGATGTCAAGTCAGTTAACTCAAGCCGATATCGACGTCTTGGAGATGTCTCTTGATTTGGGAGAGTCGTCTGGACTTGTATTTCCATCATCTGCAGGAGACTCTTTGGGATTGGGATTGTTTGACGTACTTCCTGGAGATCTGTTAAGTACATCTTCTCCTCTGACAACTTCAGTGTCGACTGCCACTTCTTCCGGCCTTATGAGAAGTCAATCCGTTAATAGTCCTAGAGGGGCTGGTGGTGGAGACTTATCTAACGATGCGAAAAACAAGAGCAGCCTCCTTCAACAACTCTTATCCGAACATTCGTAAAGGTCATGTCAATCAACAACGCCGAAGACACTCGTCACATATAGACTGACTCCCATATTAATTGATTATTGATATATTCACCATCATCTTCACCTCTCAAGTCGCACACTAATCACGATTGTCATCTTCATCCACATCACCATTAATTGCTTGCTCCTCTCATCATCTCATCTCTCACGCCTCCATTGTGATCGGAAATCTCCGCAACATTGACATTCTTTTCTTTCTTTCTCTTTTCGAAATGAAGTGATGATGTAGCTCGGAGGCAAGCTAGGTGTATGTTCTGTTGTGTCCTATGATTGATATATCTGTTTTGCGTTTTTTCTTCTCTTGCCGCCTTATTCAGGCATCTATCGAACAGCATTGAAAGATGACACATTACGAGACTCTCAGAATCAATGTATGAGACGTATTAAGAGACACAGACGAAAAGGATAATTATTTTTGAGCTCCTAACAATGACTGCTTTTTAATGCGCCTTTCTCTTTCTTCACTTGCTCAACCATCTCTCTGGGCTCTCGAAGGGTGCTGTTATTTTTGTTGACGAAAAGAAGAATAGAGTTTGCAGAGGCCGGCATAAAATGCTTTCGCTCTTTCTTTCATCTCTCCTATTTTCTAATGAATTGTAATCAACTATCAAATGGAAAAATTGTTGAAATTAGGGCCTTCCTTCTTTTCCCTTCTTTTCTCCTCCCATCTCTCTCACTGCCCGCCGAAAAAAACACATCCATTCAAGTCGCCATTGCTAACCATCAACTAACCCATTTCTGTGCGCTCTTGCTCACCACTTGATGCTTTATTCTCATGTTTCTCTCCTCTCTTCTTGGAAAGTCACATGTCTCTTCCCTCCCTCTTGTCAGCTCTCTCGCGTAACTGTCGATGACAGCCAATCAGGCTGTAATCTTTATGAGAATCCTAATGAAAATCACATGAAACAAACAAACAACTCTTCTCTCTTCCCTGTCGTCGCTGCCGACAAACAACCAACTCTAACTACCACTCCAAGCCGCCATTAGAATGAATTATGCACCTTTCCCACTCTTTCGCTCCCAATCACGCTTATCCAATGAAATTTAAATGACAGAATCGGAAAATAGAGAGCATGAAGACATCGAAAGTCAACTTCTAATCCTGTAATGAAACCGTATTTTAGAATGTTTAGATGGGAAAGGAGACAGGAACTGCAAAATCACAGAAGTCGTTACCTCTATCTGATGAGAGCATAATTCATTATGACAAATTATTGTGAGACAGATTTTGAGGCAGAGAGATTAACACAGTTAAGGATTGATACACAATCATACAAGACACGTTTCGTAATCTGTTTTGTCTTAAGTTGTATACTTGTTTACGAATGTACAAAACATGAATTGGTACAACACGGTGACCAACTGATGACGATGGAGGATATCACACAGAGACAGGACATCACACTTCATTTCTTTCCCTCCCTTCCTTCCTTGTGGGTTTTTCATTCACACATTCATTCTTCCTCACCTACAGACAGAATGGATATTAATTGATGAAATTATTAATTTGATTTCTCACTCACACCTGTAATTGTATTTCACACTTGTTTCCATAAGAATTATTCTCTCCTTCCCCTGACAGACTGACATACCAGAGTACAGAGTGATGAAAACAGACACACAATGGTAACTGACAAAACAACCAGAGGTGAAAGGTGAAAAGAGACATACACACAGAGAAAAGTTAATTAATTATCTAATCTATTGTGACTGACACCCTTCACACACAAATCAACGCATAACGAGACACATAATTGTAACATGTTTGGGGAAGAGATCAATCTGAGATAACTTGATGACAGAGAAAGAAAAAATCAATTAAATCTTGTTACGCTTACTCTGACTGCGTTTCATTCTGGTTGAACCACAATTCCTTTCTGGTACAACGTTTCTTTTTCGTAGTTTACGTAGTGTGTCCGCATATATAATATTTAAGACATGTCTTATCTGTCAAAAGCTCTGACAACAGACAACTAATTTTCAACAATCTCAAATGGCTCACTAATCCCAAGAATACTGGTCGTGTACTCTCCATGGAAGTAGACAAGACGGTAAGATCCACCGGGAGGAAGAAGGCATCGCATGACAAGAGAATAATTGAGAGGATCTACTGTCGAGCCACCACTATCACCCACTCGCGACGTGGATGGAGTAGGTGACGTTTGTCCAGTTAGTGGGATAGCATCTCTCACCCAGATGTAACAGATCCACTGATCCAGGGAGTCAAAGTTGGATGGTAACACAGCAATCCAATCCCACTCCTTGTCAAAAGATTTGAGCTGATCTTGTCCGTCATCGCTGTCTTCGTCTGATTCCTTCAGAGAGAAACGGATTTCGTTGTCTTCGTCATTTGTCCAGTTTACAATTGGATGAAAATCAACTTGTGGTAATGCTGGCATCTTTCTTGGTGGAGATTCTCCAACAACGGAGGAATCTGCAACGTCACGTGTGTGAATGGCATGCAATTTCCTAAATAACTTCAATCTTAGAATCGATGACACAGGTTTATGGTCACTTGTTAAGTAATTGGGGTGACTGGTGTAGAGTTCAGGGACAACAGGATCAATGACATTAACTTCGAAAACTTTCTTAAAAAGAACTCGATCTGTGAATGCCGGCTTCCGTTTCTTAGTGTCGTAAATACTGGTATCAACCTTAAACTTGTACGTTGGCCAGAAAGTAATTGGAGCTTCGTCAAATTCGGAAAAGGCTGCTCCTTCTGATCGAACGCGATTGAGCTGATCCTTTGCCAGAAGTTGACGGCGACTTTCGTCAGATCCTTCGATGATTCTGTTGTAGATCTCCTCTCCAGACAGATCATCAATTCGAAAATTCAAATCTCCTAAAATCACAACGTGATCATGAGAAAGAACACGACGACGACCTTCTGTCTTGAATTCCTGTCCATAGACGATAGATTTGTAGTCATGAATTCTCTGGTCGAGATATTGTTGCGCTTCATGAGCAGCAAGGTGACAGTTAACAAAGGCAATATGACATCCGTTAATGGAAAGCCGAACAGTGACTCCTCCTTTATTTCCAACCCATCCTCCGAAACCTGTTCTCATCCAGGAAGTCTCGATGTCTCTTGTTCTAAGAAGTAGGTTATGGCGGGCAAAGACGATCAAAGAGATGGCATGCATCCTAATGCTTTTAACTTTAACATATCCATAAGAGGACATTGTCTTTCGGAGTAACTGAGTCCATGAATCTTCAAACATGATTTCAGAGGCACTCAATGGCATCTCCTGTAGGCCAACAGCGACGAAATGAGGGTTATCCACAAAAGACTCATTAAACGCAAAGAGTGGCCGCAAATCTTCCTTTGGCAGTTTGCTATTAACATTCCATGTCATGGAGAGGACTCGAATTTCTTGTGGATTAACCATGTCGTCGTCTTGATACTGGGCAAATGTCGTTGCAGGAAGAATTGATACAAGGAATATGACACTTAGAAATGACCAAAGCTTGTGAAAACGGCGCCGAGAGAAGAAGCCTCCGTCCCCAGCATCAACGAGATTCGGTTGTCGTTCACTGGATGCATGATCAATTGAGGAAAAAGTCATTGATGACTCAACACATACAAGAGCATAAAAGAGAAGAGACAGGACAGTTGTACCAACAACGACAGCAGGCGAAAAACTGGTTATGTTGCGGTAGTTGAGGGCTGCATTATCAACACCATCATTATATCAATGACATTTCAGCGAAGATTGCAATATTCTCTTGTTGGTTGGTTGTTGGGAAAAGGTTTGTCGGTTTTTGTATATCCACCGAGTAGTTTTAATGCAATCTCAAATCTCCCAAACAGTAATCCTTTTTCACTTTTTAAGCAATGCATTTTCCTATGAGAAAATGCTGAAGTAGCATTGCATTCTGT
>Ga0206354_10061328_pt1 | contig 10820 bp, 7 predicted proteins | sample DielMetaTC5am3_FD_146428 | JGI IMG/M metagenome (GOLD analysis project Ga0206354, IMG submission 146428) | Corn rhizosphere microbial communities from Kellogg Biological Station, Michigan, USA - Diel MetaT C5am-3 (Metagenome Metatranscriptome)... | ecosystem: Host-associated > Plants > Roots >... | reverse complement strand
TATTGATAAGCCACGTACGTTGCCACCACGCGAAGTCACGGTACTGAATCGTAATTTCGGGCAGCGGTGAGGGTTGGCCAGCAGCGCATGAGGTGTACAGTGTGCTAAGCTCGCGAGGAAGTATCTGGTAAGCAGAAAGTCCATCAATGATGCTCAGGTGCGCGGTAATCGCCAGTCGATAAGCTTCATCATCCATCCGTATCAGCAGCGCACGCAGTAGAGGACCAGCGCCTAAATCAAACGGTAAGCGGGCATCGTCGCTCGCCAGGTGCAAGGCCAGCATTTCACGCTTTTGTTCCGGCTCCTGTCGAAGATCAATCCTTCGGAGCGGAAAGGTCGGCTGTGCAGCGTGGACCACCTGCGACGGAGACCCATCAATCAACTTATATGAGGTGCGCCAGATCTCATGTCGGCGAATGATCTCGGCCAAGCTTTGCTCAAGCACTTCGGCATCAATTGCTCCGTTGCGATGGAGCGTTATTGATTCGTTGTACAGTGGAATTGGAATTTCCAGGGTATGTCTCCATAATTGCTCCTGGGCTATTGAAAGTGGTGCCACAGCACCGGGAGGCATCGCCTGAATGGGCGATTCAGTAGCCTGAATTGACAATTCGCCCCGCAGATATTGCAGTAACGCCTTCTGTCTGTTGGCTGAAAGAGCTGTGATTTCAACAGTCACAAATATGTTGCTTTCTCCAGATGGCTATCGGTGAATCCGCAGTTTCGCAGCTCCTACTTAATACGTGATCGGCAGCGCGACCAAGCCCCGCAGTCCCAGGTTTGTCCGCCAACGCAATGGAACATGTTGTAGTGCCAGGTTCGGCATACGGCGGAGAATAGTGGAGAACGACACCTGGCCTTCAATGCGCGCAAGGGCCGCACCGAAGCAAAAGTGAGCCGCCCAGCCGAATGCGAGATGCCGGTTATCGGAGCGAGCAAGGTCCAGCCGGTCCGGATCAGGGAACCTCTCAGGATCGCGATTGGCCGCACCCATCACTGCTATAGCGGCCTCTCTCTTGCGGATTTTTCGACCGCCTAATTCAAGGTCGGTACGGGCCATGCGCGCTGTATGCTGACTCGGACTTTCGTACCGCAACAACTCTTCCACCGCTGATGGTATTAACGCCGGATCCTCGCGCAGCCTTTGCATCTCTGTGGGGTGGCGCAACAGAGTCAAGAACCCGTTGCCGATCAGGTTCGTGGTTGTTTCCTGACCGCCCACCATAGTGACAATGGAGTTCGCAATCACCTCTTCTTCGGTCAACCGGTCGCCGTTGATTTCCGCCGTTAAGAGTGAATGAATCAGGCCCTCGCGTGGATGCGCTCGCATTTCACGAACACGCTCGCCAAAGTACTCGAGCATTTCTTCCAGCGTCCGCAGAACTTTCGGCACGTGGTCTGGATTATGCTGAAAATTCCCCAGCATCTCCGCAAAATCAGCCGTCCAAACTTTTAACTGTCGATGGTCGCTGGTTGGGACTCCGAGCATTTCCGCCGTCACAATGGCGGGCAGCGGTTCCGCAAAATCAGCAATAATGTCCATTTGCGCGGATTGTCCCTCCATCGCGGCGTCAATCAAGCTATCCGCGATTTGCTGGATGTGCGATTGCAGCGCACGGACGCGCGCGGGTGTGAACGCACTCGATGCAAGCGAGCGCAAGCGCGTGTGGGCCGGAGCGTCCAGGAAGAGCATCTGCTTTACCATGACGGCAGCAATGGGGCTAAGCGCAGAGAGGTTCATTCGTCCTAGCTGTTCCGGGGTCGGAGTGCGGTCGGCAGAGAAATCATGGAGTACCCGCACCACGTCGCAGTAGCGGGTCACCACCCACGCATGCAGGAATGGATCCCAGTGCACTGGATCTTCCGTGCGCAAACGGTGATACAGGGGATACGGATTGGCCAGAACCTCAGGGTCGAGCAGGTGGAACAGGCTCAGGGCCAAGCCTTCCCTGGCAGGACCGGGAATGTTCGCGGTCGCATTCATTTCTCCACTCCAACAGAATTGGCTTGCAACAATGGATTCTGGGCGTTGTCTCCGATCATGGCTTTGCTTTTGGTTACCATGTGAGTTTCGATCCGCTGAGCCAATTGCCCCGGTGTAGGCCATTCGAAAATACTGGACAACGGAAGATCGACTCCGAAAGTGTCCCGAATGCGGGCGATCAATTGTGCGCCGAAAAGCGAGTGCCCTCCGATCAGGAAGAAATTGTCCTTTATTCCGACACGATTCAGGCCGAGCAACTCGGCTACCATGAGTGACAGCTTCTCCTCCACCATCGTCTGCGGCGAGACATAGTTTTCGTTCGGCAACGTATTGCTGTCTTCCGGGCCTGGTAAAGCGTCGCGGTCCAGCTTCCCGTTGGGCGTGAGCGGAAGATCTCGCACCTGAAGGAAAACGGCCGGCATCATATAGTCGGGCAATTGTGCGTGAAGCAGGGTGCGCAGTTCACCAGCGTCTGGAGGAGCTTGGCCCTGGCCGATTACAACATAGGCGAGCAGGCGCAAGTTCCCGGAGCCGTCTGCCCGCGCGACCACGGCACTGGCCTGTACCGCCGGATGCGTGTTTAGCACAGCAACAACCTCGTTGAGCTCAACCCGATAGCCGCGAATTTTTACCTGGGTATCGATCCGACCCAGATATTCAAGGTCACCGTTCGGTAACAAGCGTGCGAGATCTCCAGAACGATACAGCTTCGATTCCGACTTGCCGTTGAACGGGTTATCGATGAATCGCTGCTTTGTAAGCTCCGGACGGCGAAGGTAACCACGACCCACGCCAGCGCCGCCCACAAAGATTTCCCCAGGCACACTTACGGGAACCAATTGCAGCTGAGAATCCAATAGATAGATCTGCAGATCAGGAATTGCACGGCCAATAATGCTGCCCCCAGCCGTATCGGCCATTGAGAGCGGCCGGTAGGTCACATGCACCGTCGTCTCAGTTATCCCGTACATATTGACTAGCCGCGGATTCTGATCTCCGTGGCGTGCGAACCACGGACGTAAGCTGCTCATCTGCAGTTCCTCACCACCAAAGATCACGTAACGCAGCGCCAGCTGGTGCACGCCGCCAGCAACTTCGTCGGCTCTCATGAGCTGTTGAAACGACGAAGGTGTCTGGTTCAGGATGGTCACACGCTCGCGCTGGAGCAACTCATAAAACTCAACTGGCGAGCGGCTGACCATGTAGGGAACCACAACTAAACGCCCCCCATGAATTAACGCCCCCCAGAGCTCCCAGACTGAAAAATCGAAAGCATAGGAGTGGAACATCGTCCAGACATCGTGCTCGTCAAACTGGTACCAGGGCCAGGTTGCCTCGAAGAGACGCACAACATTGTGGTGAGTGATGAGGACACCTTTCGGTTTGCCGGTCGAGCCGGACGTGTAAATCACGTAGGCCAGATTGTCACAGTTAAGCTTGCTAACCGGATTTTGAGTACTTTCGGATGCAATAGCGTCTCGTTCAGTATCGACGCATACCACGTCAGAGGCACAGCGGGGTATCCCCAGGCGCATATTTCCTTGAGTCACTACAAGAGCCGGCTGGGAGTCGTCGAGCATAAAGGCGAGCCGGTCCGATGGATACGTGCAATCCAAAGGCACATAGCCTGCTCCCGCCTTCAAAATCGCAACGATTGCGACGACCATATCAAGACCACGGTCCATGTAGATGGCTACCAGAACCTCGGGACCGGCTCCACGTTTACGCAGAAAATGTGCAAGTTGGTTCGCGCGGAGATTGAGCTGGCGGTAAGTAAGCGCTTCTCCTCGATAACACACAGCAACTGCATCCGGTGTACGCGCGACTTGAGCTTCAAATCGTGTGTTCAGACAATGCTGAGAGGTCGGGCAGAATGTAGTTGTACACATAATATTGGCGCGCTCATCGCCGAGCTGATACGCCGGCCGGCGAATCAAGAGACATGCGCAGCTTCACCTGTCTGCGCCGGATGCGGCCTGCTTCAAGACATTTTGGACTTCGTCTTCGCTCATAGCCTCGATCGTGGTAACCATGAGTCGCTCGATCTCCTGCGCCAACAGCGCCGGAGTGGGGGATTCAAACACGCTGCGCAAGGGAAGTTCGACTCCAAAGTTGTCTCGAATTCGTGCAATCAGCTGCGTACCGAAGAGAGAGTGGCCCCCGATCAGAAACAAATTGTCGTTCACTCCGACCTGGGGTACGCCGAGCAAATTGGCCACCAACCTTGAAAGTTTCCCCTCAAGCACTGTGCGCGGCGAGAGGTAGTTTTCATCGGGCAGGATGTTACGGGCATCCGGCCGCGGCAACGCCTTGCGGTCAACCTTTCCATTGCAGTTCACTGGCAGATCCGGTAGCTCAACGAATAGGGCCGGGATCATGTAGTCGGGTAACCGGCTGCGCAGCAGATTGCGCAGTTGAGTGGCTGTGGGACAAGGTTGGGAAGGGTTCAAGACGAGATAAGCAACAAGATCCTGGTTTTCAGTTCCGTTTTTCCGTTCTACAACCACACTCGCCTGCACACCTGGATGCGTGTTCAGGATGACAATGATCTCATTGAGCTCAACCCGGAAACCCCGAATCTTGATCAGGTTGTCCACTCTGCCGACGAATTCAATTTCTCCATGGGGAAGCCAGCGGGCGAGGTCGCCCGTCCGATACAGTCGCGCATTTGGCTTAGTGGAAAAAGGGTCCGGGACAAATTTGCTGGCGGTTAGCTCTGGGCTATTCACATATCCCCTTGCCACCCCGGCACCACCGATACAGAGTTCTCCTATTTGGCCCATGGGCACGCAAATGAGAGACTCGTCCGTGATATAAATCTCGGTATTGTCGATAGGACGTCCGATTGAAGGGCGTGTGTCAGGATTGGGTTGAGTCAGCACACGACCGGAAGTCGCCACCACGGTAGCCTCCGTCGGGCCGTATTCATTGATGAGGGTGAACGGCAGTCCGGGACGGGGATAATGATGGAGAGTGTCGCCCCCGGTGAGCAAAAGCCGTAGCTTTGTATTTGCCGGCCACTCAAGCATGATCAGCCGTTCGGCCAAAGCAGTCGACACAAAGGTTATGGTAATTTCGTGGGTAACTAACCAACTTTTCAGTAGCTCAGGCGAACTCCGGACTTCTTCTGGGGTAAAGTGCACCGTCGCCCCGGCCGTCAGGCTTGGCCATAGTTCTGCAACAGCGGCGTCGAATCCGAAGCTCGTAAATTGTGTCGCCCGATCTTCCGCAGTCACGGCATATGCTTTCTGATGCCAGAAAACAAGATTCAACAAATTCTCATGCGTTATCTCGACTCCCTTTGGGGTGCCGGTTGATCCGGAAGTATAGATAACGTAGGACAATTGATCCGGAAGAATCTGGCTGGGCTGTCCATTGGGTGTTGTTTCCGCGACGTCTTCGCGATCCAATAAAATCAGCCGCCAGCTACCAGCGGGTAACCGGTCGGCCGCTGACGACTCCGAGAGCGCCAGAGCGACGTGGGCATCCGTCAAGATAAAGGAGAGCCGTTCCCGCGGATAAGTCAGATCAATAGGAAGGTAAGCACCCCCTGCCTTGAGCACGGCAAGTGACGCAAGCACTGCGAGTGGTGATCGGCGCATGCACACCGCCACCACAGTGTTGGGCACGACACCCATTGCTTTCAGGTGATGCGCCAATCGATTTGCGTGATCATCCAGTTCGCTATAAGTCAGCTGCATTGCCTGATCAACCAAAGCGACCCGGCCGGGGTTCTGTCTTGCCTGTTCGGAGATCAGTTGCGGGACGAGTCGCTCAGAAGAGAATGCCCGTTTGGAGTGGGGCGGGGGCGCAGCACTCTCAAACTGCGATCGCGAAGGGCACGGCATTAAGTGTGCGCCGCGTAGTAAAGATTTGCTCATAACGGGATCCTCACGAATCGATCTGAGGTTGTTGGTGATTTCATTCATCGAATCGAAAACCAGTCAGTTTGCTGTTTAGCCGTGAGTGGCTGGCACTGATACTTCTCGTGTCTCGAACTGGCCTAGAAACTGCACCGCTGCTTCACTGACCTTCTCTATCTGGCTCTGACTGAGTTCGGGATACATTGGCAGGGACAATATCTCGGACGCGAGTGCCTCGCAAACAGGCAAGCTGCCTCGCATCGGGTATCCCAGATCCTGATACGCACGAGTTAAGTGCAAAGGCTGAGGATAGTGAATCCCTGTTTCTATCCCACACGCGTGCAAGTGTCGCCTCAGTGCATCCCTGTTCTTTGCCCGAATCACAAAAAGGTGGAAGTTATGTTCTCTGCCGGGTGGGATCTCTGGAATCTGAATGCATGAGTTTCGGAGTCTCTCCACATATGCTTTCGCATGCTGGACACGGCGCATGTTCCATTCCCGGAGGTGACGAAGTTTCACCGAGAGCACAGCCGCCTGAATTGCATCAAGCCGTGAGTTCGTCCCGACAACAACATGAATGTATTTCGCCGGACTACCGTGGTCTCTCAAGAGCCGCAGCTGCTCTGCATAGACTGGATCATGGCATGTAACAATCCCCGCATCTCCATAGGCACCCAGGTTTTTGCCAGGATAAAAGCTGAAACAAGTGAGCCGCCCGGATCCGCCTACGCGAATCCCATCCCGCTCCGTCCCGTGCGCCTGCGCAGCATCTTCGATGATTGTGAGCCCGCGCCGCTCGGCCAGTTCCTCCAGTTCCGTCATGTCCATAGCCCGCCCATATAAGTGGACCGCGATAATGGCCCGGGTTCGCGGAGTTATGAGACGCTCCACCGAATTGACATCCAGATGGAAAGTAACAGGATCCACGTCGCCGAATACCGGCGTAGCTCCGACATTGCTGACCGCCTCCGCCGTCGCGAAGAACGAGTTCGCAGGCACTATCACCTCATCGCCGGAAGCAATCCGCGCCGTTTTCAAGGCGAGTTCCAGAGCGGACGTTCCGGAGCCCACGCCAACAGCATGTTTACTTCCAACGAAGCGAGCAAATTCCTCTTCGAACCGTTCGACCCATTCGCCGCCCACGAACTGCCCGGAAACAAGCACTCGATCAACGGCTTCCATGATGTCAGCGCGCAGTGATTTGAATTGCGCTTTGAGATCAAGGAAAGGAATGGTGATCCCGCTGTAATTCATGAAAGGTATCCTTCCACCATGGTTAAGCCAGTGGGTGTAGCGCGAAAGTGTGCCCGGCAGTGTGGACAGGTCATTGAGGAGTTCAGGCTTCCCCCAGCAAGAATCGGCAGGCGTCTGGCGCAATGACAGATCCAGCCGATCTGCCGTGCAGGATTTCCGACCACAAGGGCGAAATCGGGAACCGTCCTGAGCACAACAGCACCTGCACCAATGAAGGCGTATCGCCCGATAGTGACGCCGCACAGAATGGTTGCGTTCGCTCCCACGGTGGCATTGGCGCGAATCAGTGTGTTATGCAGCGCCTCACCGGGCTTTTTAATATAGGCGCGTGGATTTGGATCATTGGTGAGGACGCAATTCGGTCCCAGGAAGACGTTGTCCTCGACCGTAACTCCCTGCCAGATTGCAACCCCGTTTTTGACCGTGACGTTGTTGCCCAACACAACACCAGTCTCAATGAATGCGTGATCACAGATATTGCATCTGGCGCCGATGCGCACGCCGGGCAGCACATGGGCGAAAGCCCATATCCTGGTGCCCGGACCGATGTCTTCGGTTTCGACCAGAGCTTTCGGATGCGCAAAATACGCCTTAACTGCAGGGGTTTGACTCATCAAGTTGCCTCAGGCGGCATTAACAACGGCCAATCTCTCTGTTTGGGCGCCCTCGATCGCAATTTCAATTGCCCGCACCACATCGGTACCGAATTCGCCATTCGTAACCGGGACTTCTCCGGTTTCAATGCACTTGAGAAAATGATCGATTTCCACGGCGAGAGGCTCGACATTGGCAAGGTTCGGAGAAATGACATCGCCCATGCGATAAGTCAGTTGGAATTCACCGAAGTCACTCGGAGCGGCCAGCTCGACCCCGCGCTCGAACAGTTTGACCTTTTCCCCAGGATCAAGATCGTCGTAGACGACCATCTTGTCAGAGCCGATGATGCAGGTTCGACGCATCTTCTGTGGCGCCAGCCAACTCACCTCACAAGAGGCAATCACCCCTGAAGGGAACCTGAACCACAGGAAGGCCACATCCCTTTTCGTGTCAATGCAGGCTCGGCCAAACGACCACGCCTGGATGGGATTTTCACCGAGCCAGTAGAGCAGAATTGAGAGGTCATGGACTGCCAGGTCCCAGATGACATCGACGTCTTTCTGGTAAAGGCCCAGATTGACTCGGGAGAAACTGACATAGCGGAGATCACCCAACGTACCGCTCTCGATGAGTTCTTTCACTTTGACAACCGGGGGGCTGTAAATGAATGTATGGCCGGTCATCAGAGTTCGCCTGGCAAAATGAGCGATTCTAGTCAGCTCAGCTGCTTTGTTGCTGCTGTCTGCGAGTGGCTTTTCCACGAATACGTGCTTGCCTCGCATGAGAGCACGCTTTGCCAATTCGTAGTGGGTACCGATGTTGGTTGCGATGAATACCGCGTCGATATCTGATTTCAGCAATTCGTCAAAATTACGATACCCTTGGACCGATGGATATTGCCGTGTGATCTTACCCAGCTTCCGTGAATCGAGATCGCAACAGGCCGAAAGTTCACATTTTTCGTTGTTTGCAAGTACGCGTGCGAGATTTGGGCCCCAATACCCTACACCGACAAGTCCGACTCTCAACATCAGCATTTCTCCATTTTGGTTTGAACGATGCGTTTGAAACGTGTTTTGGATTCAAAGCGAATTGGATCCGCGTTGGCTCAAGCTCGCGGCCCTATTCTGCGCCGCGGCATGAGAGAACGGCTGGAATGGTGAGCAGAAGGATTTCCAAGTCAATCCAAAAACCGGCGCGACGAGCGTAATCAATATCCATTCGGATCATCTCTTCAAAGCCGACCCGGCTACGTGCCGTGGCCTGCCACCAGCCTGTAATTCCGGGCATCGCCCGAAATCGCTCGAAATGCTTTTCGTCATACAAGGCCACTTCGTAAGGAAGGGCAGGACGTGGCCCGACAAAGCTCATCTCCCCTTTCAATACATTCATCAGTTGTGGCAGCTCATCAAGGCTGGTCCGCCGAAGTATTGCCCCCACCCGCGTGAGACGTGAATCCCTGGTCAGCTTAAACGGCGTTGATTGGTCACCGTTGATACATCCGAGCCGAAAATTCTCGAAGTACACCTGATGCGGCGTTGGATCAGCGTCATTGACCATGGAACGGAATTTGTAGAACGAGAACGTGTACAGTTCCCATGTAATCCGTCCACTTTTGATCCGCCGTTTCACACCGATCCGCTTCTGGACAAAGAAGACAGGGCCGGGAGAATCGAGCTTGATGAACAGGGCGACCAACAGCATCAGGGGAAGCAGCAAGGGCAGCAATAATGCCGCCAGTATGACGTCCATGCCTCGTTTGCAGACGAAGTACAAACGCCGGTTCAAGCATTCTTCTGTTTCCACTGCATGAATGCTGAGTGGTAAAGCAGCCACGCTGTACGGAGTTGCAATATCGGCCATGGTTTGTTCCACTGGTAAAAGAATCCTTTGGGACGTTATCTTTTTGTTTCTGGATTCAGTTTGAACTTCGGGTCCACTGAGGCAAGCGCAGGATTCATCTGAAAATCATCGCCGCGAAAAAATGGCACCGTTTTCGCATCGGCCGCTGCCGCTCCTCGCAAAGTGAACCGAGTTTCCAGCGGCGCGAACTCTTTTTACTAATGAGTGCCGGGGAAAAATTCTTGAACCCTATCGGTTGCTTGCCTCAGGATCCAACTTGAAGTTGAATCGTACCCGGGTGACGGTTGGAACAGGAACTTGATCGTTGGTAGCGGGCGAATACTTCCACTGTCTCACTGCGTCTTCCGCTGCGTGTAAAAGAATGGCATTTCCACTCAGACTCCGAACTTTTTGGACATTGCCATTCCGGTCTATGGTGAGTTCAACCAGTACCTCTCCCTCAATGTGCCATAGCCTGGCTTTGGGCGGGTATTCGGGCTGGATAACCTTGATCGCCTGAAGGGAAAACTTTGCTTTCGGGCTGGAACTGCCAACTGGCTTCGGTGCTTCTAACCGAGGCACTGCTGGAGCATAGGCTTCAACTGGTATTGCCAAAGTGTTGGCGGCCCTGGGCATGATATCAACGGTGGCGGGAGTCAGAGCCGCCTGTGCTGCCGTTAACGCTTGCGAGCGGATCTTAGATGGGAGGAGCAAATTCGGGCGCAAATCGATCGTTGACCGGTCTTGGATCGGTGGAGACTGGCGGGTGTTGGGGTCCGTTGAGGGCGTTGCGCCGAAGGCATTGGACTGCTGTACCGAATTCTGAGAGAGTCCATCCTTGACTCCTTGCGTTGGCGGTTGTACTTGAGGTCTCAACGACTCTGGTTGGCTTCGAGATGTGTACTTACTGCTGACGTCCGATTTGGCGGTCACTTCATTCCAGCCTAACCAAGACACAAATGCGAGGAGCGCGAGCAGGGCGATCAATCCGGTAGACCGATGACGATACCAATCTCCGCTCTTGAACTGATTTATAGCGTGCAATCTGGTTTGCGGTCCCCAATCGGCTTTAGCGGGGGCAACGGGATGACCTTTCAGAGAGACGCTGGGGCTTTTGACGCGTGGTGGAAGATGCATTGTTTGTGCAATACCCCTGGCTTCGAGATCGGGTACGCGCTCTTTCCGTGCAAAAGTTTGCGTCTTCGCAATCGGTCCCCTCGGGAGTTCACGCATGTCACCGGCTATATGTTCGCGCGGTATAGCAACAGGGACGCGGTCCG
>Ga0206354_10046651_pt1 | contig 10962 bp, 1 predicted proteins | sample DielMetaTC5am3_FD_146428 | JGI IMG/M metagenome (GOLD analysis project Ga0206354, IMG submission 146428) | Corn rhizosphere microbial communities from Kellogg Biological Station, Michigan, USA - Diel MetaT C5am-3 (Metagenome Metatranscriptome)... | ecosystem: Host-associated > Plants > Roots >... | reverse complement strand
GTGTGTTGGTTGGAAAAGAATCCAAGCCGCAAATCAAATATGATTAAACGAAAATTGTCAATTGTTTATACACCCTGACGGCTAGGTGATTGTGTATGGGAAACCCCATGGGAAACAGCCCATACACTGCCTCATTGGCTTTAAAGTCTGCCAATTGAGACCAAATGCCCTAAAGTGGCCATTTGGGCTATGATAGGTCCAAACAAACATTGGGATAAAGAGCTAACTTCTGCGGCTCTCAAAAGAGCTCTGGGCAAACGAAGTTTTCCCCTAATGATGTTTCTAAGGTTCAATCTGGGTTCGGTGAAACGTGAGAAATTGAGAGCATCTCTAGTTTGCATCATGTTGTAAAAAGTGGAGCCTACAACAATGAAAAGTTGGAGTGGGGTCAAAGTGTAGGCGACTCCAGACTTAATAAGAAAAACAACCCACCCCGCAGCTCCTAACCAAGTGTTGGTGGCAGCAAGGCAGTTGACTCCCCAATAGGCTAGGTAGTTCAACAAATATCGTGGCAATTCATGTGGGGCTACATAAGCAACGATAGCAGTGTTAATTGTAAAATAGAGAGACCAGCAAATCTTAATGAGCAACTTGGCACTTCTTGTATTATTGGCAACAAGAGTGTTTTGTATGGTTAAATCCATTCCCTCCAATGCAACTTCCTGAGCTTCGGTTCCATTTGGTGCTCTTACTCGGACCTCCATGTCATCTCTAGTAGTTTCAAGAGTGAGGAAATGTGCTTTAACCAACTGTTTCAAATAATTCAATAGTGCAGTGGCTTTTCTGGCAGCAGCTTTGGCAGCATCATTTGTCATTTTGTCCAATTTTGCAATCATTATCCCGGCATAGTGGAAATATTTTGCCCAAGAGGCAATATATTGTTTTCCGAATTGAGCTTTGTAAGCACGTTCCCCACTAGGTAAATACAACATTTCATAGGGGTCAGCATGAACTGCATATTCGGGGGCTGGATTAGAAAGATTCTTATTAGTCTCTTCCCACCATTTGATCCATCTCTCTCTAGCTTCTTCCATTAGTTTGGGATCTGCTTTCTTCTTTTTAGGTTGAACAAATGTGGAGTTTTCTTTTCTTTTCTCAATGAGCATATCAATTTCTTCTACTTTAACGTTAGTGAACTCATCCATTTCTGTATCGGTTAGAGTTTGTTCCTTGGCTTTTCCGAGTTTTTGTTCCATATACTCTGAGATGTTTGATGCATCAACATCGTCGTCGGTTAAGTCAGGACTGACCATATAGAATCGTCTAGCATTTCTAGCAGGTCTTCTTGGGTAGTAACGATGGACACGAATATCTCTTAATTTTTTAAAAGATATAAATTTGAACATTCCTGTAGTGTAGTCCTTCGTTTTGGTAGCAATAAAATTCTTGAGACGTGCTACCTGCGCTTTAAAACCTTCCCACGCTCCAGTTATTTTCGCCTTCGTGACAGAATATAAGTCTCTAATGACTTCTAAGATCATCTGTCGTTTTGGTGAAACAATCTGTGGAGCAGGTACTGATTTTCCTGATTGGGCTATGAAGCCAGTTTTCTTTACAATTTCTTTAGGTTCTTTCATTTCTTGCTTTTGTTGTTTGACTAATTGAGAAAAGTCAGCAACAATAGTTCTTACTTCTTGATCGTGTTCTTCTTTGGCCTCTTTCTTTGGATCGGTAAGTGCAAATTCATAATAAGGGAGGGAATACAAATATCCAAAGCAAAAATCGTCCGCAATAGCAACAGCAGTGGTGACTTTCTTTGTAGTAACAGAATTGCTTCTTCTTACTAAAGCAACATTATATCGTGGTTTGTACAATTCTCCTTTATTCCAAACTCCTCTTTCATCTCCAAAGGGAATTTCAAACTCAGGATAAACAGCGTTTTGTTGGTCATAAATTTCAACACCACAATCCAAATCATCCAAATTGTCATATGCAAAAGCTTTATTTCTCCATGGTGGTTGAACAGAAACGACAGTCTTCGTAGTGGCTGATGCTTCTTCTGGATTGAGCAATTTATATCGCAATGATCCGCGATAGTATTGCCAAGTTTTGTTAAAGATAATCCAGAAATTGGATCCGGTTCCATCCAACATTGCATTCCAATCTAAATAATAGGCATGAGTTACCACAGCAGCATTTGTGGTAAACTTTTGGTGGAATCTAGAAGCAATTTGGGACCAACGAGAGGAAACACAGGCATAAGCTACTCCTTTCTTCATGGCAATAGTGGCGGGCATTAATGGTTCAAAAGTTTGAGTGAATACTTCCATAGTGAAATTTGATCTAACACGAGCTGACTGTGCTTTGAACTCTTTGGACAGTGTTGGTGGGTCATAGACTTGCATCCACAAGGGCGTTGCAGTTCCATTTTGGGGCATGGCTAGTGAAAAATCCTCACCAGCAGCAACAAAAACACTAAGTTTTATAGCAGCTTCAGCTTCAGTTTCATATGTAATGGGAACATTAACAAATGACAAGTACCAAGCTCCATTAATTTCAGTATTGGCATTAAGACTACCTGGTTGTCGTCCTGGTTGTTCATTGTAACTATATTGGTTGGGAGAAAGGTAGGGCACAGAAAAGGTTACTTGAGTGTCACCCGAGATGTCCACGATCTTTGTTATCACATTTCCAGTTTCTTCAGATGGTATATTGGTTACGGCATTAGCTTCATTAAAATTCTTGACTGGTAACCAAGTAATCATAATTCTGCACGTAACCTGAGGACTACAACAAAAATTAAGTAAATATTTCATGCTTCCTCTCCATGATCGGTGCATAGAAGACATTAGTCCTAATGGTGTCATAAAATTTCGAGTGGATGTTCCAGTGTTAACAACATAACATGATTCTGGATGCACAGGAAATCCTACGAGAACGACATCTTCGCCCAAAGAAGCGGCGAAAGATCCTCGATACAAAAATCCAGGGCGCATAATGAACTTTATTACAGAATCATAATCCTCGTCATCAAAGAAATATGGTGAGCTTGCTAATTCTCCTGAGGGATCTAGAATAATTCGTCTATTCTGCTCGAAGCCATCTCCATTAGATAATGAGGATCCGTTAGAAGGAATCATTTTGGTTTCAGCTTCGTTTGAGGTCGGTTTACTATAACCAAAATGAATTAACAATTTAGAGAGTGATTGCAATGTTGGTGCAGCTATCGAAGCAAGACCTCCAACATAAGGCATAGTGGTCATCACTCCGGCGAATTTACTCATGGCATCGACGGTTCCTGATATTTTATGTGAACTTTGTTTGGCATCTCTTTCTCGGCGCATTTGGGCAATAAATCCTCCTTTGGTTCGGTTCTCAAAAGCTGTCAATCCTGTGAATAAAATTCCAGCTACTTCTGGCTTGACAAATTGGGCGTGAACACTAATTTCTACTGTGGGAGTGGTGGTTGAACCTAATAGTTCCAAGGGTTGCAATACCATGAATGCAAGACTTCCGAAAACCGCAGCGTTGGAGTTCATATAAGCCACATCATCTAAGCATTTCTGAATATCTAACCACTCAATACCACAAGCAAATGGAACCTCTATTTCTATTTTATCCTTATTACAAGCGCTTAAAATTGCATGTTTTACATAGGACAACATGTGAAGGTTCTCAGCAGGTATTCCAGATCCTTTCTTCAAACTTGCATTTCCTTTTGTCCATAAGATTGCTAATTGTCCGCAATGAAATTGTGTGGTGTTGATCGATATAATAAATCGTGTAGAGGCCCTGAAGTACTTGAAGTTTGATAAGATATTTTTCTGATAAGCCGTTAAAATATCTGAGGGCGAATAATAAACTTCAATTACGGTTCCGGGAATTGTGGCTCCTGACCAAACTTGTGAATCTATCTTATATAATCTTGTGAGTGCATCTTCAACTCCATGTTTTCCATATGGGTTGGGACTTCTCCAAAGATGCATATCAGATCTTTCAACTGCAGTTTGTGGGATAACATCTTCCTCAAAGGCTGTATTTTCTCTTTGTTCAGTATTTACAAGGGCATCTTCGTTCAAATTACTTTGAGCAACGAATCTGCCGGGAGTTTTCTTCTTTTTAATTGGTGGTGGGCTCTGTCCAAGATGATTAACTCCTAAAATCCATCTCGTATAGCGTGGTACACTTTCTCTCGCCAGATCGTATCGACCATTGTTATTGATGAACACAATGGGATGTTGATCATCAGTTTTAACTACGAATCTCTTATTCTTGAGTCCGCTCTGAGCTATGTAAGGTTGCCAATCGTATCCTATAAATATAGTAGTACTAGGATCATCAGTTATCTTGAAGGCTTTGATCTTATTATGTGTTATACAAAAATCTAAACACATGAAAAAGAAATTAGCACTCACAACTTTGAAATCAGGCTCAAATTGTTGATTATAACAATTCAGCATTTCAAAAATACTTTCATGAGTTGTGATGTCTAATGGATCAAAGAATTCCGTCATTTTAACAGTGTGATCGATTATAAATCTTACAAGGTGAGCAGCTCTGGAACTAAACACATTCAAATTAAACAATTCTTCTTCAAATTTAGCTTCTTGTTCTTGTTCTCTGGTTCTATATGGCTTAATGGTTTTAGCCATTTGGGCTCTGAATCCTATTTCTCTGTTCGCGATATTTAATAAATAACTATCTGATAAAGAAATATGATTCTTTGTTCGGTCAGTGGGATGAGGGTTCAAGGCATAAATTGGATCATGAGCAATATCATCTAGCAAATCCATAAGTTCTTCATCGGCCATTCCAAAGTCTCCAAATTTTTCCCAAATTTGATTGTAAAAGTCGAGCATCTCTCCATAAGTAGTACTAAGTCCGTTTTCACGAGCATACAAGGCTATATGAAGTTTTGCCCAACAAGTGGTCATGTCGCGTTGTGTTTGTGATATTACATCCTGTCCAGGTATCACTCCTGTAGTGTGTGCTGATTGTGCAACAAAGGTTTCTGTGTAATCATGTTCAAATTCTTCCTCAGAGTCATTTTCTTTGTAATCAATACCTAAATTGACAAAATCAGCGTACAATTGATCCCATGTAGGACAATCAGTTGGTTGACAATGGTTTCTAACTAAAACAGCGTCAAGTTCTCGTCGGTACTCATTATAGGCGAATCGACCATAATGAAACATTTCTCTCAAAGCAGCGTTCGCATTTTCGGTTGTGGCGTCATAATAATCATGGCATCCTCTAATCCAATTAGGTATTTCATCAATAACCTTCATATCAAGAGGTGCAAAAATCATCCCGCTTTCTTTTCTAAATGATCTTTTGAGATAAGAAACTTCTCCAATACTGTACGATTCTTTTTCGAAGTTTTTAGTTTTGTTTTGATCTGTGTATTTAAGTCCAATTGTCCACATCCATTCTGATTTGGCTTTCATTGTATACCATTTCTCTAATGTTGCTTCGACATGATCATCTCCATAAACACTGAGCTCAAATTTATCTACATAATCAGCAGGTCCAAACAATCCGTGTTTTCCTGGGATATTTAATTTTCTCGCTTCCATGATAGCACAATAAAAGTGTGCTAATATATTTACAATAATATTATATACAGTTGTCTTGAGATCTCCAGAAGGATTCGATCCCTTTTGGGGGGTTTTGTATTTGTGTCCTAACAAAACGTGTTCAGCATCATAGGTGTTCTCGTTTAGAATTTCGATAATGTCAAAATCTTCTTCTGTAAATCCTAAAGGTGATTCGGTATCATTGTGCAATTCAGTGTATTTTCTAATAACTCTACGGGCTAATTCATTGAGCACTTGTACGATACTGGCATCAAAGTCTCCAAAATCTCCAGGGAGCAATCTCGTTTCAGGGCCAAACCTCATCAATCTGTCATGTAATTTCTTCCAATCAAGACTATGAGGATTTATTCCAAGAGCACTCCAAGAGTCTGCAGGGGCAGACATCATATTTTCTACAAAGGCTTGTTGGAATTTTCTACAAGCAAGAAAGTGATGTAAAGGTGCAGCTGAAAATAATCTGGTTTTACCCATTTTAACTTTAGCTATTGGGCGTCTTTCATCTTTTAGACAATCTTGCCAGATAATCACATCTCGAATACCTTGTTTTGCGTGCTCGATATATTCTACTAAATCGGCTTGCAAAACAGCTTTCATGTAAAATTTAGGATGTAATTCTGTTCCTTTGTTATCAAAATAAGCTTTCTTTCCTCCTATGGTTCTTTCATGTAATCTGTAAATCCCTTTAGAAGTGTTCATATGAATCTTGCTTGTGTGTTTCCATCCGGCCACTCCGTTAATAGCTTCAAAGTCGGTTAACTTACGCATCTTAACTGAGTTCGGTAATCTAGGAACCATAAATTCTACAATTTCATCGAACACTTTTTGTTGCTCCTCGGTGAGCGTGACTTCTTTCTTTTCAAATTTATTTAAGCAATTTTCAGCGGGCCGAACCAATTCTCCATCAATTATAGTGGGTTTGAGCATTGCTGGCATGGTTGTGGGTGTCTTCCAATCTCCTTGTATGGCAGATGGAAGAATCTCGGTTTTATCGGCGGTTCTTGGGGCATTGGGCATTGTTCCTAAATCTTTAAGAAAAGCAGGAATTTTAAAAGGGGTTCTAGCTTGGGCAGTAAATTCTGGGAATAAGTCTTCTTTGGTAATTAAATGACACACTGAAGTTCGGGAATTTCCAGCAACATGTATTCCGAGTAATTTATTAGGGATTCCTGGGCAATGAACTACATAAGGTGTTCCACATATACCACTTTCATTGGGTAATTCGACTTTCAAATGTCGTCCTATTTTGAATGTGGTCTGTGTATCCTCCTCAATATAACTCATTCCTTTCTCTAATTTTCCTCGGCCTATCATGTTGAGAAATCCACTCTCAGTACTTTCTACTCTTCCTACTTGACTCAAATCAGCGGTTAGGTATGACTCCTTAATAAAGTGGTGGGTTATGTCGGCAAATTTTGGCATCTTCTTGTTATTAAACTTGAGCATTACCACATCATCACCTACGGGTGAAACATCTATATCCTCTAATGAAGTTATATAAGTTCCACGAGTAGTTACGATCTTGATGTGGGTTGATTCTCCCATAGCTAATAAAAAGTGAGCGACTGTAATTCCGACTGTATCTTTAACCATAAGTATGTGAACCCAACATTCAGCATCTCCTCCAGTTGCATTGCAAAAGTAGACTTTACCGATGTTGTTAGTTAAACTTTGACTCATAGTTAAAGCATTTTTGTCTCCAGCTTGGGCAACAAAGTCTGATAATTTGTATGATTTTCCTCGTTCAGATTTTATCAAAGTGGCTTTCTTAACTCTCATTCTTTTGGTGCTTTCATCTCCTGATGGTTGTGGCGCTTGTGTAGTGAATTGTGATGCTTTTTCTCCAAAGAACATGAAGGCTCCTCCTATGATTCCTATAACTGTACCTATAGCTAAACCTGCTTGATAAATAGGTTTGGCTTTAGCAGCATTTACAAACTCTAAGGTGTAATCCTTCAAACTTTTGAAAGTTCTTGTTCCGATTGAAGCCATTTGAGCAACAAATTCTCTAGCTTGAGCACATTTCGTGAGACATCCATTACTTAGAGCATCCCAATCAAGGAGCTTGCCTCCTGCACGAAGTCTTTCATAAATTTTACTAGCATGGTGGGTACTAAAATTCTTCATGTAAGTCATAAGTGGGGTTTCAGATTGGGGAAGTATTTCAACAATATTTCCATTGGCATCTTGTGTGATGATAGTTTTCTTCACTTTAGGGTCCATAGATTGTAATTTAGCTTTAGTCCATCTTCTGTTAAAGGCGACAGTTCTTGATCCAGCCTGAGCTACAGCAATTTCTTCGGTTTCTTCTTCAATGGAATAATTCTGAAATCTTCTTCTTGGTCTATTACGTTGGGATAAAATTCCAGAAACTTGATGTTGCACAAATGGATTGGGTTCATCAAGAGGTCCTAAAGTTTCGATTCTTGGTTCATTGAACATCTTGGTAACATCATAATCCTCTTCTAAGATTCTTGTCCAAACATTGTTTTCTCCAGCTTCGGCACTTTTAAGATAATCATAACATCTAAGGAAAAATTCCTTATAATTTATAATTTGACTCTTATTGGCACCAAACTGCTTGAAAACTTTAATATTGTACATATCTCTGGTGTTGGTATAATGTTGATCAATAAGTTCGGCAGTGGCGTAACCAGCTTCATTCTTTACTTTATCTGGGACATCAATCTCGACCATCATAGCAAATCTTCGGTACCAAGCGTCGTTATCTTGTAATCTAACATTACTTGGTAAACCTGGGTCGTTTCCTGTTACTATAATTACTTGTGATTGAAAAAATGTGCATGACTTCTTTTCTAACTCCGCCATATTCAACATATGTGTTTGTACGTTAAACATGTGAATCATATCGGAAGCCATAAGCGATCGTTTTTCTTGGTCATCAATCATAAAGCAATCATCCATAAATGTTACATATTGTCCTCGATATCCATCCCAATATTCAGAATCAGAATTTCGTGTGAAAGTGTGGTTGTCAATGTTAAATTTAGTACTAGGGTTCATAGCAGTAAAAAGATCTCTAGCTAATAGCATAGATAGTGCAGATTTTCCTCTTCCTGGTTTACCATATAAGTAAATGGCGAGAGGGGCACTTCTTCCTCCATTCGATCTCTTTTTCTGAATCAACATAGCATAATATTTCTCCAATGACTGAAAGGTCGTCATAAAACTGGTATTAGTTGAACCAGTTAAATTTAGGGCAATCATCTTTTCGCGAATGATAAGAGCTTCTTTGTAATATTGTTCGACGGCATCGCATGTTTGCGTATCAGACCAAATACGAGTTGCTAAATCTTGTGGTAAGTATTGGTGAACATTACTTTCCCATTGGGCCATTTCTTTGTAAATAGCATCGATTTCAGCTTGGGTTCCAAAAGGTGTTCCGTAAATTGTGGAAATTACGAATCCAACAGCATCTTGTATTAGTTTGAAAAACACTGTAACGTCTCGAATAGCATGTGTATAAACACTAAAGTTCTTTGCGCGAGTGACGTTGAGTCTAGACTCGAAAGTGTCAGTTGATCTAAATAATGAGGCCATGACACGGCACATGCCCATAAAAACATTTTCGGTTTTGTCATTTTGGGCTTTGAATTCCGAGTAGGTAGTAGGTTCTTTAATGGTACTATATACAGGAACCATATGTCTAAAAAGATTCATAATGGTTGAGATGGCACTGCGAGTTAATCCAGTTGCTGTACACCATGTTAATGCGATTCCAGCACGCATGGTATAGTCATTAGTTTTGTACATTAAATATAATGCAAGACATAAACTAATAGCTTTCTCAGCATATTGCATAATTTCGTTAACAACATCTGTAGCAATATTGGGTAGCATATCAAAAATTTTCTCTAATTGAGCAGTGAATAAAGCAGCGCTATCTGAAATGGTTTGCGTCATATGTTCGATAGAATAGGTTGCTTTATCAACTCCAGTGTCAAATGTGGTAGACAAATTATCAATAGTTTCTTTCATTTTGTTGGTACAATCTTCAATAATTCCATTTGTTGTGGGGTCAACGCGGTGTGTAATTCCGAACATTTGGGCTTTAAAATTCATAGCACAAAATCCGGGAATTAAAGAATTTTTGTAATCAACAGAGTGATCAAAAGTAGTTGGTAAGTGACAATCGAGTGTTTCTTCAATAATTTCTAAATGATCTGAATCAGTTTTAGGTAATTGTTGAGTGGTGACTTTGATCTGTGTAGGGAAGTCATTATCGGTAGCAAAAACCATTAATAACACTTTATTAATAGTTAATCTAATGACGTTAGCATAATCTTGGACGGGGCATTTGTTTACATAGCACATAAAACAAATTGGGATCTTTGGTAAATGTTGAGCTTTACGCTCAGGACTGTAAAATTCTTTCTTAGGGGTCATTACATAAATTGGATTTCTAGCGCAGGTAATACAGCATCCTAGTTTCCAATTGGTATGGCGTACAAGCCATTCTTTGCAATTAACGACAGGTCCGGTCTTTTCTTCGTTAAATTGTTTGAAAAAGTTTAAGTTGGAGAAAATAAGGTTTTGAATTTGTGGTGGATTAATGGCGTCAGTCATGGTTAAAATCCTTCAGCATTCGCTTAGAACCTTCCTAGCTGAAGACTAGGTCAGGCGCTTTCATGGCTACATAGCCTCTTAAACTGGGACATATAAGCCGAATCATTGAGTTAACTACTCTCTCATCGTATATATGCGATCCGCAGCGAGACCCATAGGTACATTACTTACGGTGGGGTTCATTGCTACAATATTAATAGAAATCTATAATTCTTCGTTATTTCTGACTTTCATTCTTGTCATATGATGCACTATCCGCAACCGGCGGTCCATAGTGTCTCCCATCATACTTGTCGAGATACTCCTCTAATAACTGTTCACAAAAGATTTGCGTACTAATATTACCCGTGTTATAAAATTTGCGAGTTGTCGCGCTTAGTATAACAACATTAGGTTTTAGGTCAAAGATATTGTAATATATATTTTAAAATATGTTCATCTCCTTCAAATAATACTCGTATAATTCCCTTCAAACGGGGTGCCAGCCCTCAGGTACGTCATAATATTTAAATTCTTGCAACAGTAACTAATAAAATAAAATACTACAATATAAACAAATTTAAGGTATAAGTGAATCTAAAATTTGGTAAACAAAACGGTTTAACTTCGTGATTGATATTATAATGCCCTCACGGGCAAATGGGGGTCCTTAATAACAATATGTGCACAGGCTTAATTGTGGACATAGTGTAATAAGAGTAACGGTTGGTCAATCTCCTCCGTATGCATTTAGGATAATTAATATTAAACTATTACCCCCCGAGATCTACTTTTTAATTGAAAAGATAAAATTTACTTGTAAAAGTAGAAAACAGCAAATATGTTATGTATAATTCTTATG
>Ga0206354_10115577_pt1 | contig 11258 bp, 1 predicted proteins | sample DielMetaTC5am3_FD_146428 | JGI IMG/M metagenome (GOLD analysis project Ga0206354, IMG submission 146428) | Corn rhizosphere microbial communities from Kellogg Biological Station, Michigan, USA - Diel MetaT C5am-3 (Metagenome Metatranscriptome)... | ecosystem: Host-associated > Plants > Roots >... | reverse complement strand
CGCCAAACTGACGGGAAAAGTAGAAGACCAACCCCTCAAATTCATCATCTCATCTGGATCTAGAGTCTACGTCTACCTCAGGACGCATCTTTCATCCAGTTCTAGAACTGGAGAAAATCATCTTCCCTCTCGCTTCGCGCTTCGATAGCGATCTGGATGTGAAATTGAATATGAATCTGATGGAGGAAACATTTCCACTCCTGCGTTTGGAGTGTCTTCCTATCCAGGAAACTTGGACTGTCTCTACCGCTTGTCAAGACCAGGCGGAGGCTCCCTCTCACTGCGCTTCGGATCATTTGACATCTCTCCCGAAGACGGTGTTTTTGTCTTTGATGGAGGAGAGCCTGAGTCTTCTCTTCCTCTTCATCCGAAGACAGGATTCGGAGGAGTCGATCACAAGCCTCCTCCTAATCTGGTTCTCTCAGCGTCATCAGGACACATGACTGTCATTCTCAAAGCAAGTCCTCTGAGGTCATCACCATTATCCACAGGAGGACCACAAGGATTCTTCGCTTCCTTCTCAGCTGACTGTCCTCCTCTCAAAGTAGGAGCAGGAGCGATTCGATCATCAAGAGATCTAACATTCGGATCAAAAGTTACTTTCACATGTCCCGTGGGACAAGAATATCTTAACGGAAAATCAAAGATCGTCACAGAGTGTGTGCAGGGAGGAAAGTGGACAACACCTAGAATTCCCGACTGTCAGGAAGTCTACTGTGGTCCTGTTCCTCAAATTGACAATGGTTTCACCATTTCGGCAACCAATGTCACCTATAGAGGAGTAGCAACCTATCAGTGTTACGCTGGCTTTGGCTTTTCATCTGGCTCCTCAACAGAAACTATTCGCTGCACAGAATCAGGAGAATGGGAAAAGTTACCTACCTGCACTGCGTCTTCCTGTCCTCCTCTTCCGGACGTTTTGCACTCCAAGCCAGTCTTGTTAGCAGGGTCAGGCAGAACATATGGAACCATTGTCAGGTTTGAGTGTGATCCAGGATATTACAGGATAGGAGTTCCAGTTCTTCATTGTGACTCGGATGGACAGTGGAGTTCTCCTCCTCCTCTCTGTGAGCGAGTGCAGTGTTCGGTTCTTCCTGAAGTAGAGAATGGATTCATCTTGGATCCCAGGAAGAAATACTTCTTTGGAGATGAGGCAAGAGTCGTTTGTCATCGGGGATTTAGAATTCAGGAGGGATCAATTTTCAAGCGGGACACTTCTATCAAATGTGGAACAAATGGAACTTTCGTTGATGTTCCTGTTTGTCTGGACGTTGACGAATGTTCTCCGTCCCCTGCCGTCAACTCGACAACTTGTGACGCCGCATCAACTGAATGTGTCAACACCGCTGGATCATTCCACTGTAAGTGTCGTGAAGGATTTGAACCAAATCTGGACTGTCGTCCTGCTGGAGATCTTGGTCTGTCAAATGGAGTCATTCCTGACACTTCAATTCGAGCATCCTCAACGGAGCCCGGATACTCAAAGAACTCAGTCCGACTCGAGTCTCGAGGATGGTGTGGAGCGGTACCTAGAGTAGGCGAAAACTGGATTCAGTTTGACTTGAGAGCTCCAACTGTCATTCGCGGATTCAGGATTCAAGCAGTTCCTAGAATAGTCACTTCTGCAGACGCCGGTACAACACCAACGATGGCATACCCCGTTACCGTCAGACTTCAAAAAACCAACGATCTCTCCGATCTCTTCCGCGATTACTCTGATATATCCGGTCGTCCAGTTCAATTCCGTCTCGCTCCAAACGGAGGCTCCGGACTCTCCATTGTCAATCTTCCCATTGCCTTTGAAGCTCGCTACATTCGCCTCCTCATCATGGAATACGTAGTTGCTCCCTGCATGAGAGTTGAGTTGATGGGATGCAGCAGGCAAGACTGCTTGGATGTCAACGAGTGTGGAAAGAACAACGGCGGGTGTGATCAGCGGTGTCACAACACTCCGGGTGGATTCTCATGCTCTTGTAACCCAGGATACGAGTTGTTTAGCCAAAACGGAACGGCTGGCTTCTTCTTTCCGTTTTCTGAAACTGGACTGAAGGAAGGGGATGTCTACAGACTCAACAAGACTTGCGTTCCCAAACAGTGTCCTTTCATTGATTCTCCCAAGAACGGAATCCTCTTTTCAACAAAGAAATCATTCCACTACGGAGATCATGTTCAGGTTCGATGCAAGTTTGGTTACGTTCTCACTGGATCACCAAGTCTCCTTTGCACATCTAGAGGAGTCTGGAATGGAACCGTTCCTGAATGTGTTCCTGCCGAATGTCCTGTCATCACCGGAAGTGGAAATGATGGTCTTCTAGTGAGGACTTCGAGTGACTCACTGTCGTTTCCCAAGACGCTGCCCCTCTTCGCCAACATCTCCCTTTCCTGCTCCATTGAAGGACGCACCCTCAGGAAGTCAGCTGTCTCTTCGTTCCGCCAGTGTGTGTATGATCCGCCGCGTAGTCCGAGTCTAACGGGAGTTGGCGATTATTGGTTATCAGGGACCCAACCAATCTGCGAGCCTATTGATTGTGGAAAACCTCCGCCAACTAAAGGAGGAGAGTATGGATTCCATAAGGATACCAAATATAAGCAATCTTTCTTCTTTGGATGTGAGGAGTCATTTACGATGGGAGGAAAAAGTTCAAAGAATGATAACGTTATTCGTTGTGGAGCCGATGGAGTCTGGGACTTTGGAGATCTTCGATGTGAAGGACCAGTTTGTCCTGATCCTGGACATGCTCCTGATGGTGTTCAAGTGGCTACATCTTATGAACAAGGATCATCAGTTTCCTTCCAATGTAACCGTCCTGGATTCGCTCCTCACTCCGAAAGGAGTAGAGGACCGACAATTACTTGCATTAAGGGATCTCCATGTAAAACAATCAAACCAATCGGAATAACTGATGGAAGGATCCCTGACTCTGCAATCAACGCAACTTCCTTCAGAACGAATTATGAAGCAAGGAATGTGAGACTCAATGCGGCAACAGGTTGGTGCGGACAGCAGGAACCATTCACATATATTACTGTTGATTTGGGAAGAGTACACAAAGTAACCGGACTCATGATCAAAGGAGTAATTACGAATGATGTCGTTGGTCGTCCTACAGAACTGCGCCTCTTCTACAAAACTAGGGAATCGGATAACTTTGTCGTTTTCTTCCCCAACTTTAACCTAACAAGGAGAGACAACAACTTTGGCGAGTTGACAATCATTCACCTTCCCACTCCTATCACTGCAAGATTTGTCACCTTGGGAATAGTCTCTTTTTACAAGAATCCCTGCATGAAGTTTGAACTTCTTGGTTGCGAGGAGTCAAAGGAAGGAAAAGATTCCAATCCATTAGGATTTGATCGAGAAGTTCCTCCTTGCATCGATTCCGAGCCGCCTTCATTCATCAACTGTCCATCTTCTCCTATTGTGGTCAGAAGCGGATCGGTAGCCAACTTTTCCATTCCAACCGCAGTTGACAACTCAGGAAGAGTAGTAAGAACAGAAGTGAAACCATCAGGATTCCGTCCCCCTCAAACAATTTTTAAAGATACAGTCGTCAACTACTATGCATTTGATTCGGAAGGAAACGTTGCAGTCTGTCAGGTTAACATCACCGTTATCGACGAGACTGCACCAAGTCTTGAATGTCCTCCTTCCGTTGATCTTGAGATGACAGAGGAGACAACTGCTTCTGAGGTGGATTTCACAGAGTTCCTTAAGAAGGCGAAGGCAAGCGATGATTCTGGAAATGTGACCATCACAGTCTCCCCTGAGACTGCAATCATCCCTCTCGGTGGATTCAGAAATGCAACCGTCTCTGCAACTGATCGATTCGGTAACACAGCAGTCTGTCACTTCCAAATTGCCATATCTCCTTCCCCCTGCACTCCTTGGTCTCTCACTCCACCGATCAACGGCGATGTCAATTGTGATCCAGTTGAGAAAGGGGGATTTAAGTGTGAGGCAACTTGTTCGGCAGGATTCAGGTTTATTGATGAAACGATTGTCAAGAGATACGAATGCAGTCTGGGAGGAGCGTGGACATCGAGTGGACTATCTGTTTCTTCAAAGTCAGTCCCTGACTGTGTTCCATTGGATTCTGTTGAAGCAGCCTATTCCGTTCTCCCTCGAGTTGAGTACCGTGCAGGCGGATTCATCACTCCTTTCTGTCTTCAACAGTATGTCAACTATGTTTCCACTTTCTTCCCCTCTCTCAATCGAATCATCTCAGAGAGATGTTCTGCCGTAAACGTAAGGATGGATGTTAGGTTCTTTAACACAACAGCGACCGCTTCCCCAACTGGAGACAACACTCTGACGATTGAGTATGATTTGAGAGTAGATCCTGAAGTGAAGCAACCAGTTCTTTACGAACTTTGTGGCTCAACTCTTGGTCTGATATTTGATCTTAACGTTCCCTCAACAAGTGTCATTGTGGAGTCACTTCTCAACATCACCTCTGAACAGATGGCAGGTGCTTGTCCTTCACTCGTTGCACTTCGATCCTCCATTTCCAGAGGATTCTCGTGCGACTCTGGTGAAGTTCTTGATCAGCCGGCTGCAGCAATTACATCAGCTCAGAATGCTCGGGCACCTCCTTCACTTCCCAAATGTCTTCAGTGCCCTGCTGGGACATTTGCTGGAAGAAATCCCCATGCCTGCGTCTCCTGTCCTAAAGGATACTATCAAGATACAACAAGACAGGGATCATGCACCAAGTGTCCAGATGGAACCTACACCAAAGGAGAAGGATCAAAATCTCTTGCTGACTGCCTTCCTCTATGTGGATGGGGAACTTTCTCTGCAACTGGTCTCGTTCCTTGTCTTACCTGTCCGAAGAACACTTACTCGGAGATACCACCAGTCAGTGGATCTACAGTCTGTTCCACTTGTTCAGTTGACACTTTCACCTATTCCTCTGGAGCTTCATCACCTGCTGACTGTAGGGCCAAATGTCCTTCTGGAACTTATAGTGAAACTGGATTGGAACCCTGTTCTCCCTGTCCTGTTAACTTTTATCAGTCAAAATCGGGAGCTACTAATTGTTCCGAGTGCCCTTCGAACCAAAGAACTATTAGGCCGGGAGCGCTTTCTGCCGAAGCTTGTCAATCAGTTTCTTGTGAAGGAACCAACAAAGTGTGTAAGCACGGTGGCATTTGCTTAATTCAAAATCATGACTCCTCTTGCTATTGTCCTGCTGGATTTACTGGAAAATTCTGTGAAGTTGACATCAATGAGTGTGACTCCAACCCCTGCTATAATGACGGAACATGTATCGATCAGCCTCAAGGATACATCTGCAAGTGTCAACCGGGATATACTGGACTGCAGTGTCAATTGGAAACAAGTGAATGCTCTGATGGACTTAATCCCTGTCCCGAAAGAGCTATGTGCCAAGACTTGCCTGGAAGAGGAACAACCAAGTGCCTTTGTAGATCAGGATATGAAGGTACTTCTTGCAATGTTACTGTCGATCCATGCTTATCTGCCATCTCTGCCGAACAAGAACTCTGTCTGAACGGCGGAAACTGTAAAGCTCTTCTTCAAGGAAGATACAAGTGTGACTGTCCTCCAGGATGGTCAGGAGTACACTGCGAGATTAACGTTAATGACTGCGCTGACAAACCATGTCTACTCGGAGCAAACTGCACTGATCTGGTTAACGACTTTAAATGCGACTGTCCTCCTGGATTTACTGGAAAGAGATGCCAAGAGAAAATAGATATCTGTTCTCCCGATCCCTGCTCACACGGAAAGTGTGTTGATCGCCTCTTCTCTCATCAATGCATTTGTGAACCTGGCTGGAGTGGTCCCGAATGTGATAGGAATATCGATAACTGTTTACCTTCTCCATGTCTCAATGAGGGACAATGCATCGATCTGGTTGACGGTTTCAGATGCGTCTGTCCACCTGGCTTTACTGGATCAAAATGTCAGCATGTGATCGAAGCATGCGAGTCAAATCCATGTGTAAACAGCGGAACCTGCTTTGAAGCGAATGCTATTATTCCTCCTGGACTAGCAAGACAGGATGGATCTGTACCTTCGTTCACTTGTCAATGCAGACCAGGATTTGTCGGCTCACGATGTGAGACTCGTATCGATGAGTGCACCAACAATCCTTGCTCCCCTATTGGAACGGCTTCCTGCGTCAACCTGGACAATGGAATTGGATTTGAATGTGTCTGCTCTCCAGGATTCACTGGAGAGTTCTGCGAGACCAATATCAACGAGTGTTCCTCTTCTCCTTGCCTTAACGGAGCAACCTGCACAGATCAAGTTAACGGATTTACTTGCAGTTGTCCTCCAGGATGGACTGGTTCTAGATGTGAAAAAGACATTGGTCTCTGCTCAACAGATCCCTGTCTCAATGGAGCAAGATGTGTTGATCTATTCCAAGACTACTTTTGTGTTTGCCCCAGTGGAACAGATGGAAAGAGGTGTCAAACGTCTCCTCAGCGATGTATTGGTTCACCATGCATGAACGGAGGAACATGTTCTGACTTTGGATCAGGATTGAATTGTTCTTGTCCCGCTTTGGGAAGATTCTCTGGAGTCGGATGTCAACACGTCCTTGATCCTTGTGGTGAAGGATCAGCATGTAAAAATGGAGCAACATGTGTCCATTTAACAGAATCTCCCGATGATTACAAATGCCTCTGTCCCCCTGGATTCACAGGTCGAAATTGTGATCATTCTGTAGCTCACTGTTCTCCTGGAGTTTGTCCACCAACTGCAACCTGCATCGACCTTCCGACTGATGGATTCTACTGCAAGTGTCCCTTCAACACAACTGGAGAAGACTGTCGAAAGAGTGTTACAGTTGACTGGGATCTCTGGATTAACGATGAATCAAGAAGTTCATCGGCGTCGCTTTCTGTCCCATTCCCCTTAGAATACAATCAAGATGCAATTACCCTTGCTCTCTGGATTCAATTCACTCAATCTGACTCAATTGGAACCTATGCAACACTATATGGAGTTGACTCCCTTGATTCGAGAGGAAAAGACCGAAAAGTTCTCCTTCAGGCTGATCACTCTGGAGTCCTAGTTTCCTTCTTTGAGGGAAATCAAGTTTTCCTTCCCTACCTCTCCTCCGTTCCTGTCAATGACGGCCAATGGCATTACATTATGGTTAGTTGGAGTTCTCTTGAAGGAGACTTGAGACTGGTGACCGATACAGCAGTTGCCGGTGTCATCTCTGGATACGGACAAGGTAGAACTCTGTCATCTCTTTATGCTACTGTTTCAATTGGTTCGCCTGTTGATCTTCTAACTGGAGAGTCAACGACAGGAGCTGGTTTCCATGGTAGAGTTAGTAGACTCAACGTCTGGAACAGAGTTCTCGATACAGGACTAGAAGTTCCTCAACAGTTTAAATCATGTCGCCACGCACCAGTCATCTTCTCCGGACTACTTCTCCGCTGGACTGGATACGACTCCATCTCAGGAAATGTTGAGAGAATCTCTCCTGCAACATGTGGACAACGAGTCTGCCCAACTGGATTCACCGGAGATGACTGTCGAATCCTTCAACAAGACAAATCTCCTCCTCAAGTTCTGCATTGTCCTTCTGATTTGTGGGTTATCTCTCGCAACATCACTACAACAGTTACCTGGGATGAGCCTTCCTTCGTTGACGATCTCTCCCCTCGCTCCGTTCAAGTTGCTGAGGCACACGGATTCACTCCTGGAATGGCTTTCTTCCCTGGAGACTACGACGTTTCTTATGTTGCTGTTGATGAGAGTGGAAACACAGCCCGGTGCGACTTCCAGATTCACGTCTTGAAAGATTTCTGTCCTCTTCCACTTCCTCCTTCAGGAGGAGAAAGAGTCTGTTCTGATTGGGGTCCTGGAGGACGATTCAAGATTTGCTCTATCAAGTGCAGTCCAGGACTAGAATTCTCCGTTCCAGTTCCCGACTTCTACACCTGTGGAGTTGAAGGATGGTGGAGACCGACTGCCGATCCCGGGAAAGCACTTGTCTTCCCATCTTGCGCTCCTAAACACCCGGCTCAGAGAGTGTTCAAGTTATCACTCCTTTTCCCTTCCTCTGCCGTCTGTTCCGAGAGTGGAAAGAGAATCCTGCAGTCAAGAATCTCTGAGGGACTCTCAAAGGTTGATCGAAACTCGAAAATCTGTGCCGATGAAACTCGCGGATCATGTCGAGGACTCTCTATTGACGTTCAATGTATAAAGGTTTCGCCTGCTCAGGTTAATGTCATCACAAGGAGTAGGAGAGAAGCCGCAACTGTTCTTCATCCCCATCATGTTCCTCCTCCACAATCGAGTCCACCTGTTCCCTCATCAGACACTGATCTGGAAGTCTACGCAGTCAGTGTTCACTTCCCTGCAAATCGTGATCCAGTTCCTAGTTCGTCTTCTCCGACTGACAAGACTGACACAACGGTCGCCTCCATCATCTCTCGAGAAGTCTTCTCTCATGGACTGCTAGACGTTCGTGATACCCTTCCTCACGTCGTTCCGGATCTTCACTCCCTCTCAATGGCTTCTGAGTTTGCATGTCCTCCTGGCCAAGTTGTCGTTGACTCTTCTTGTGTTGAGTGCGCCGCTGGAACCTTCTATGATGAATCCTCCCGTTCATGCATTGATTGCCCTCTTGGCTCCTTCCAAAATGAACTTGGGCAGACAGAATGTAAATCTTGTTCTGTCATTGCTGGAAGAGTTGGAGTTACTCAATCTTCTGGTGCCCGATCCTCAAACGAATGCAAAGAGAGATGTTCTCCTGGAAAATATTATGATGAAGGAACTGGACTTTGTCGCCCTTGTGGTCATGGGTTCTATTCCGTCAAAGAAGGATCCTTCTCATGTATCCCTTGCGGACCTGGATTGACGACGAGATCAGCAGAAGCATCTTCTCAATCTGAGTGTAGACCAGAATGTGAAGCAGGATTGCAGTTGTCATCTCTAGGAACCTGCGAACCTTGTCCCATTGGATCATTCAGACCAAAGGGAATGCCTTCCTGTGAAGCTTGTCCTCCTTCTCTCACAACTGCTTCTGTTGGATCGTCATCAAGAGCTCACTGTTCACTTGAAGTCTGTTCTCCGGGACATTTCCTCAACTCTACTACCAACAGGTGCACTCTCTGTTCTCGAGGATCATTCATGGAAAAAGAGGGAAGACCAACGAGCTGTACACCCTGCCCTCTCGATACGACAACAGATGATGTTGGATCGACCTCGGAGTCACAATGCACAAATCCTTGTCTTGTTGACGGAAGAGTGGAACTCTGTCCCGCCAACGCTTATTGCGTCTTCCACAAAGAGTCGCAATCATATGCATGTGAGTGCAAGCCAAAGTACAGAAAAGTCGTTCCTCCTGTCACAGAAGATCCTTCCAACACAAGTCCTGCAGCCGTTCAATGCAAGTATGTCTGTGAAGATCACTGCGTCAACGGAGGAAGATGTGAGGTTTCTCTTGACACCAATCGTCCTCGTTGTGAATGTCCCGCCAACTTCTATGGAGATCGTTGTGAGATCAAGTCTGAATTTGTCTACATTGCTTCTGGAATTGGAGCAACAGTTCTCTTCGTTGTCTTCATGGTTCTTCTCATTTGGATGATCTGCGTTAGGACATCTTCCCCTTCCAACTCATTAAAGAAGATGGGAGTCCACTCCATTCCTGACGTCTTCGGTCCTGCTGGTGCCAACTTCTACTATGGCGCCCCTGCTCCCTATGCAGAATCCATCGCTCCTTCTCACCATTCCACCTACGCTCACTACTATGATGATGAAGAGGAAGCCTGGGAACTTCCTAATGTCTACAATGAAGCCTATGTTAAGGAAAGTCTTACGGTAGGAGGAGGTAAACCAATTGGACTGAATGGAATTGCCAATCCTGCTGCATCGGTATATGGAACGAAAGAAGACCTTTACGATCGACTAAGAAGACATCAATACACCGGAGCGGGAATGGGGGGAGGAGAACCGAGAAGAGATACTACAAGTGATTCAGAAGATCAAGCAGGTCCTCAATGAGAGATTACAAATGAGGCATCTCATTAATTTCGTTCAAGTATCAAGTCAAGAAAGAACAATACACTTAGGATTACAACTTTTTTACAGTTAAGTTAATACCGATGATATGACAACGGAATCCTACCACTTCTGGTCAAATCGATGTCTTCCTTCAAGATAAAAGGCATTTCTTCCCCATAAGAAAAATAAATGTTGGAAGCATCGAAGGAAGCTAATGAATAAATCAAAGGAGGTTCACATGGCAACAAGGCAGAACCCACATCGAAAGTATCAACCTAACATCGTCAACTGTTCAAGAACCTAGAAGAATGTATTAGTAGTCCTAGAACATGCCACTCTTCCCTTCTCCCACTCAAGCTACTTAAATTATTCTCTCATATTCTTCGAAGTCTGTCCATTTTCTCGCCTCTTCCCTCGAACATACACATACATCTGGTCAGTTTCTCGAGAAGATAGGTTATTCTCTCAGACAACTCCTTCTGTTATCCTTTTTGTTTCGGTTCCACCTACACATACATTCCTAGGCATCTTATTCTCCAAATGTCTGGGTATATTTTCGTTGGTACTCCGAAATATTGAACTTTGTGGGTAGGTGAAAGTTGAGGAAATGGACAACAGCTAGGATTCATATGATCAACAATCCATCGAGAGATGACCTCTTCCTCAAGTTACTAGATCACATGATAAGCTCAACATTACTTCTTGCCTTGTCATCGAACTACCATACAGCTACTACGTGACATGGTCAAAGAGACTATGTAGGAGGTTGAAAAGAAACCGAGAAAAACACTCAACGCGCCAAACTACTTTCCACTATTGCCCACTCACCCTCATCATTTGTACATATTTTGAATGATTGCGGTCACCTCACCCTACAGTTTAATGTACACATTCCATCGTCGTCATCACTTGGAGTTGGGAACTTGTTATTCCGTAATCATCGTGGTGTTGCTGCTGTCATCGTCTCAAGTTTGTCGTTATCGGTGGTGGTTGTTGTCACAAGTGCCTTTCTTTTTCAACTAGCCAACAAGTGCCTGCCTTATCTTTTCATCATCTCATATCGTCACCTCCCTCATCCAGTTTTCAAGTTCTTTGTTCATCTATTGTTATCTTGTTTACCACCGATTGTCTCGTCCTTGTGTGGGGTGATGTTGTCATAGCTCCTACACACTTTTCAGACCGATTCCCTTGTAAAGATATGTACAAGATACACAGACAAATCACGACACGCTTAAAAATCACAGACTGGGAGTTGAAGAGGAAT
>Ga0206354_10082925_pt1 | contig 11638 bp, 12 predicted proteins | sample DielMetaTC5am3_FD_146428 | JGI IMG/M metagenome (GOLD analysis project Ga0206354, IMG submission 146428) | Corn rhizosphere microbial communities from Kellogg Biological Station, Michigan, USA - Diel MetaT C5am-3 (Metagenome Metatranscriptome)... | ecosystem: Host-associated > Plants > Roots >... | reverse complement strand
GCCGGGGCCGGCCCTCAGTCGATCACCGGCGCCCCCCGCGACCCATTATCCGGGATCGGGGGCCGCGGATGCCGCCTCTGCGGGATCGGGCCCGCGATCGGGCCGCGGATGCCGCTGCGCCAGCACCCCGACGGCCAGGGCGATGAGCGCGACGCCCGCCGGAAACACGAGATGCCATCCCGCGAGCAGGAGCAACCCGGCCGCGAGCACGCACGAGAGGAGCGCCATCCACCATCCCACCGAACGGGCCGGGAGCAGCCGTAGAGCAGAGGCGACGCCCAGACCGTACACGGCCGCGGCGATGCTCGTGTGCACGAGGATGAACGGCTGCAGGTCGCCGCTGGCCAGCACCACGACCGAGTACAGCGACATCACGACGGCGGAGAGCAGCAGGCCGCGCCGGGCGACGGCACCGTTCTCGACTCCCCGGCCGAACCAGGCCGGCAGGTCGCCGTCTCGGCCCATGGCGGCGCCCAGCTTGCTGAAGGCGGCGAGGTAGGCGTTGAAGACACCGGTGACGACGATCGCCGCGATGACGGCGACCACCACCCCGCCTCCCGAGCCGGTCGCCACCTCGACGAGGTCGAGCAGCGGGACGGCGCTCGACGCCGCATGGTCGCCCAGCACCACCACCGTGACGGTCTGGATGGCGAGGTACGCCACCGAGACGATGACCAGCGCGAGCGCGGTGGCGCGGGGGATGTCCCGGCGGGGATTGCGGAACTCGCCCCCGATGCCCGCCACCGCCTCCCACCCGGCGAACGCCCAGATGTAGAGACTCATCGCCAGGCCCACTCCGCCCCAGCCGTGCGGAAGCGGCGGCTGCAGGTTGGCCGCCTGCGAGTGCGGCGCGGCCGCTGCCAGGACGAAGACGAGCACGGCGACCAGCGCGCCGGACAGGACCAGCTGGACGGAGGCGGCGAACCGCACCCCGAACGCCGTGACGACGATCGGGATCACCATCAGCCCGACGGCGATCAGAGTGGTGCTCGTCGCGTCGCCTCCCACCACCGCCACGACGTAGCGCGCGGTCATCAGCGCAGCGATCGGAGCCCCGATCGGCGTGCCGAAGAAGAACCAGTAGCTGATGATCCGGGCGGCTCCCGGCCCGAAGGCCCGCCGCGCGAACGTCGCCACCCCTCCCGCATCGGGATGCCGCCGGGCGAGAGCCGCGAACGTCGCGGCGAGCGGAATGGAGATGAGCGCGAGCGCAGCGACGGCGAGGATCGCCCCGGGCCCGGCAGCAGCCGCGGCGAGCGCCGGCAGCACGAGGATGCCCGTGCCGAGCACCGCTGCGATGTAGAGCGCCGTGCCTCCGGCCACCCCGAGGTGCCCGTGCGGTGCGGCGGGCACCTGCGGGTCCGGAAGCGCCGGTTCACCCCCGCCGGCTCGTGTGGGGGATGGCCTGCGCTCCGTCATCCCTCCATCATGTCGCGGACCTCCGACATCGGTGCAGGCGAGCCGCATCCACAGCGCATCGCGCTGCTCCACAGCGCATCGCGCTGCTCCGCGGCGCGCCGCATCCCGGGCATTCCCCGGCCAAGGGGTCCCGCCCTCGTCCCACCGCGGGAGGATGTCTCGCAAGGAGGCCCCGTGCTCGGACTCGAACTCGTCGTCGTGATCGGCGTGACCACCCTGGTGTCGAAGCTGATCGCCCGGAAGACCGGGATCGCGCAGCCGCTCCTCCTCGTCGGCATCGGCGTGCTCATCGGGCTGGTGCCGCTGTTCCGCGACATCCAGCTCGCTCCGGAGGTCGTGCTGTTCCTGTTCCTCCCCGCGATCCTGTACTGGGAGAGCCTGACCACGTCGCTGCGCGAGATCCGCAGCAACCTCCGCGGCATCGTCCTGATGAGCACCGGGCTGGTGGTGGTCACGGCCGCCGCCGTGGCGGTGCTCGCACATGCTATGGGGCTGCCGTGGGGCGCCGCCTGGACCTTGGGCGCCGCGATCGCGCCGACGGACGCCACTGCGGTCACATCGTTCACGCGCTCGCTCCCCCGCCGCAACGTGACGATCCTGCGTGCGGAGAGCCTGGTGAACGACGGGACGGCGCTGGTGCTGTGGTCGCTCGCCGTCGGGTTCACCGTCGGGGACACCGACGTCAGCCCCGGCGTCGTCTCCCTCACTCTGGTCATCGCCTACGTCGGCGCCGCCCTGGTCGGTGCGCTGGTCGCCTGGCTGGCCCTGCTCGCCCGCCGCCGCCTGCGGGACGCCATCACGCAGAACATCGCCATGCTGCTCACGCCGTTCATCGCCTATCTGCTGGCCGAGCTCATCCACGCATCCGGCGTTCTCGCGGTCGTCGTCGCCGGCCTGATCATCAGCCAATCGGGTCCGCGGACCGGGGTCGCGGAGGGCCGCAGACAGTCGGACGCGTTCTGGACGTTCGTGACCTTCCTGCTCAACGCGAGCCTGTTCGTCCTCGTCGGCATCGAACTGCCGCGCGCCACCTCCGAGCTCGCGCAGAGCGACCTCGGGATGGGCATCGCGGCCATCGCCGCCGTGACGGGTGTCATCGTGGCAGTCCGCTTCGCCTACCTGTTCGCGACGGTCTACCTGATCCGGCTCCTCGACCGGCGGCCGCAGCAGCGCGAGCGGCGGATGAGCGACCGGGCGCGGGTGGTCAGCGGGCTGGCCGGCATGCGCGGCGCCGTGTCGCTGGCCGCGGCGCTGGCGGTTCCCGCGACGCTGGTCAACGGTTCCCTCTTCCCCGGACGCGACTTCATCGTGTTCGTCACCGCGGGCGTGATCGTCACGACCCTGGTGTTCCAGGGGCTGCTCCTGCCCGCGGTCGTGCGCTGGGCGCACCTCCCCTCGGACGAGTCGGTCGGGCACGAACTGCACCTGGCCGAGACCAGCGCCACCCGGGCCGCGCTCGACGAGCTGCCCGGTCTCGCCCGCCGGCTGAGGGTCGACCGGGCGATCAGCGAGCGGATCCAGGGCGAGTTCGAGGAGCACCTCGAACTGCTGGAAGTGGAGGAGGAGTCCCGGGACGCCGAGGAGGTGGCGGAGCGCAGCAGGCAGGACACAGAGCTCCGGCTCGCCCTGCTGCAGCGGAAACGGGAGGAGGTGACCCGGCTGCGCGATCGCGGCGAGATCGACGACATCGTGCTGCGTGATGTGCAGCGGCGGCTGGATGTGGAGGAGGTGCGGCTGACAGGCCGGGAGCCGGGCGAATGAGGGTCGTCCCGAGCCCTTCCCCACGGGCGGCCACCCGTCTACCATCGCGCTCAGAGCATCCAGAGAGGGGTCACGCCATGAGCGACGCCAAGGAGCACTGGCTGGAAACTCCGTCGGGCGAGCCGATCGACACCGACGCGATCGCGGAGGGCGGCGGCGACGAGGAGCCCTACGACGCCGACGGCCTCGTCGAGCCGGAGCACGACGAGTTCGACCCGATGCAGGACGACAGCGGCAACTGATCCCCGCCATCTCTTGTCCCCCGCTCGTGTACCCCGGTAGGGTCGAGGTCAGACAGGCCGCACAAGGGGAGGGGTGCAGCGTGACGACCTTCGAATCGCACATCGGGAACGTACCGAAACCGGGCCAGGACGTGCACCTGGTGCGCTGGATCCGCTCGGCTGACGGATGGACCAGCGAGACCCTGCTGTGCACCTATCGGGGCTGCACGCCGGACCAGTGGCTGGTGGATTCGCACGGCGAGCAGGTGGCGCTCGCCCGCGACGAGTGGTCCCAGTTCGCTTTCTAGCGCCGAGGTGGATGTGCGGCCGCGCATCCAGGAACCCCCGGGTCTCAGAGCCGCCTCAGAGTCCCGCCTGGCCTGCCAGCACCTCGACGGCCACCCGCCAGTCCCGCGCGGGGATGCCCTCGCCCACGTCCTCGTCGCCGGGAAGCCGCGCGACGAAGGAGGGCCACAGCTCGCCCGTGGTGTGCACCTCCTCGATGAGCCCGAGGTACTCGCCCCCGTAATACACCTCCCACGCAGCCGTCGCGGTCGGGCTGTACATCAGCGTCAACGGCAGGGACCCATAGGTGTAGACGGCGTGCTGGTGGGCGAGCTCCTTCTCCGTCATGACCGCAGAATAGGCGCGATCCCGAGCGCGCGGAAGGGCGCTCGGGACGGTCGGAACGGCGTCACGCGACGACCTGGTCGTCGTCCTCCGCCTGGTCGTGCGTCGCCGCCACCGCGAGCGCGATCACGTCGCGCATCCTGCCCCGTCGCTGGTACGCCGCACGCTGTCGCCCCGCCCCTCCCCCGGTCGCGTGGATGCGCGCGAGACCCGTGCGGACGAGCATCAGGTCGCCGTTCGCCTCGAGGGCCGCGGACGTGTGCGCGAGCAGCGCATCCACAGCCTCGACGGCGGAGCCCTCGCGCCAGGTGACGGGATGCGGGAGCGAGCCGGCCACTCCCGTGAGGGCGGCCTGCCATTCGGCGAGGCGCAACGCGGCGGAGGGCACGGGGGCAGGCTCCACGCCGGCGTGCCACTCCGCCACGGCCGTGTCCACGAGCCCACGGACGAGGGCCGCGATGACGACCGCGTCGCGTGCGTCGAGGCACACGTCCGCGACGCGCACCTCGACCGTCGGCTGCTTGTGCGACACACGCGCGTCGAGGTACAGCATCCCGGTGTCGAGGATGACGCCCGTGTCGACGAGGAAGCGCTCGAAACGGTCGTACGCCTCCACCGAGCCGAACACGTCGGTCGGGCCCGCACTCTGCCATTGGTGCCACGCCGCGAAGCGGTAGCTCGCGTGGCCGGTGTCCGCTCCCCCGAAGAACGGCGAGTTCGCGCTCAGGGCGAGCAGCGTCGGGAGCCACGTGCGGATGCGGTCCAACACGGCGACGCCCTCCTCGCGGGACTCGATGCCGACGTGGACGTGGTAGCCGCACACCAGCGTCCCCCGCGCGGTGAGCCCGTACCGTTCGATCATCTTGGCGTAGCGCGGGTCCTCGGTCACGTGGGGACGCAGCCGCATCGGCGACATCGCCACGGCGATCGCCCGGGCGCCGTGGCGCCGCGACAGCCCATCCGCCAGTTCGCGGCCGCCGACGATGTCGAGGAGGAGATCGCTCGCGGTGAGGAAGGGACGCGTCTGGGTCTCGATCATCTCCTGCTGGAACTCGGCACTCACCGAGGGCCCGCCGACGACCGGTGGCGCGTCGGCGAGGAGCGACGGCGCGACTGCCGCCGCCATGCCGCGCGCGTCCACCAGGAGGAGCTCCTCCTCCACTCCGAACGTCCTCACCACTCCACTATCGGCGACCGATCACGCTCGGACAATACCCGTTTGCCGTGAAGGCGCTGCCGACGGAAATGGGATCGTTCCCACGCATGTCTGTTGCGGCGCAGACGCGCCATTCCTGTGATTTTCGTCATATATCATTTGCCGGACGCCGGATCGTGCCCTATAACTGACCGAGCGACGCAACAAATCGTCGTTACCGGATGGGCGCGACACGAGGAGCCAGCATGTGGGACACGAAGGCGCGGATCCCGTTCGAGCCGTCGCTGCTGACCGAGCGCAGCACCCCGGTCGAGCGCGCGCGACTGCTGTCGCTCATCGTTGAGCGCCCGGGAATCGCGGTCGAGGAGCTGCACTGGATGCGGATCCCGGGACTCTTCGCCGCGCTGCGGTCACTGCATCGCGCGAGCCTCATCCGGACCGACCCGGCGCAGCCGCGCTTCTTCGAGCGGGCGACGCGGATCTACCCCGCCGCCTGAGCCGGCCCGCCCGCCGTCCGCTCACCCGACGGCGAGCGTGGGCGACTACCGACCGAGGGCCTGCTCCACATCGGCGATCAGGTCGTCCACGTCCTCGATGCCGACCGAGAGCCGGACGATGTCGTCCGGCACTTCGAGAGCCGTCCCACGCACCGAGGCGTGCGTCATCTCCGAGGGATAGCCGATCAGCGACTCCACGCCGCCGAGGGATTCGGCCAGCTGGAAGACCCGGGTCGACTCCGCGAACCTGCGCGCCGCCGCCGCACCGCCCGAGACCGCGACGGAGAGCATCCCGCCGAAGCCGCTCATCTGACGCGCGGCCAGCTCGTGGCCCGGGTGGTCCGGCAGCCCGGGGTAGTACACGGCCTCGATGCCGTCATGGCCGACCAGGGCCTCTGCGATCGCCTGCGCGTTCGCGCTGTGCCGGCGCAGGCGGACGTCGAGCGTCTTGATCCCGCGCACCGTGAGCCACGCATCCATCGGGGACGACACCGCACCCGCCGCGAACTGGAGGAACTTCGCCTTCTCGGCGAGCTCCTCCTCGGCGAAGACGAGCGCTCCGCCGATCACGTCGGAGTGACCCCCGAGGTATTTCGTGGTCGAATGCACCACCACATCCGCTCCGAAGGACAGCGGCTGCTGCAACGCGGGGGACGCGAAGGTGTTGTCCACGACGACGATCGCGCCCACGGCATGGCCGAGCTCCGCGAGGGCCGCGATGTCGCTGATCTTCATGAGCGGGTTGCTCGGAGTCTCGATCCACAGCATCCGCGTGCCGTCGCTCGCCAGGGCCTCGCGCACCGCGTCCAGGTCGGCGAGGTCGACGGTGGTGTTGCGGACGCCCCAGTCGCCGTGGATGCGCTCGATCAGCCGGTGGGTCCCCCCGTAGGCGTCGTTGCCGAGCACGATGTGATCGCCGGGGCGCAGCGCGGCACGCAGCAGCGCATCCTCGGCAGCGAGCCCGGACGCGAAGGAGAGGGCCCGGACGCCGCCCTCGAGCGACGCGAGCAGCGTCTCGAGCGAGGTCCGCGTCGGGTTGCCCGAGCGGCCGTACTCGTAGCCGCCGCGGAGACCCCCGATGCCGTCCTGCACGAAGGTCGACGTCTGGTAGATGGGCGGGATGATCGCGCCCGTGGACGGGTCGAACTCCTGACCATCGTGGATGGCGCGTGTGGCGAAGCCGTGTGTCATTGTCGTCCTTCTCCGAAGGTGTCGTTCAGTCGCTGAAGTAGTTGAGCAGATCCTGCCGGGTGAGCACCGCGACGGGCTTGCCGCCGTCCGTCACCAGCAACGCACTCGTGGTGGCCAAGGCAGCCCGGGCCGCGGTCACGGACTCGTTCACGCCGATGAGCGGAAGCGGTTCGCCCAGGTGCTGGCCCACGCTGTCGCTCATCTCGGCGTGCCCGCTGAACACCGCATCCACCAGCGACCGCTCGTCGAGCGCGCCGGCGACCTCGCCCATGACGACCGGCGGCTCCGCCGTCAGCACCACGAGCTGGGACACGCCGTAGGTGTTCATGGTCTGGATGGCGTCGCGCACGGTCTCGGCCGGGTGCGTGTGCACCAGGTCCGGCAGCGCGCCCTTCTTCTTCGCGATGACGTCGTGCACCGTGGACTCGTCCGGCACCTCGCTGAATCCGTAGGACTGCATCCACCGGTCGTTGAAGATCTTCGCCAGGTAGCCGCGGCCGCCGTCCGGGAGGATGACGACGACGATGTCGTCCGGACCGAGATCCTTCGCCGCCCGCAGCGCCGCGGCGACCGCCATGCCACTGGAGCCGCCGACGAGGATGCCCTCCTCGCGCGCGAGACGCCGCGTCATCCGGAACGCGTCGGCGTCGCTCACGGCGATCACCTCGTCCACGACGGTCGGGTCGTAGGCGCCCGGCCAGAAGTCCTCGCCGACGCCCTCGACCAGGTACGGACGGCCTGTTCCGCCGGAGTACACGGACCCCTCCGGGTCGGCCCCGACGATGCGGACGCGGCCCTCGGAGACCTCTTTGAGGTACCGTCCGGTGCCCGTGATGGTTCCGCCCGTGCCGACGCCGGCGACGAGGTGCGTGATCCGCCCGTCGGTGTCGCGCCAGATCTCCGGACCCGTCGTCTCGTAGTGGCTGCGGGGGCCGTTCGGGTTGAAGTACTGGTTGGGCTTGAACGCCCCGGGGATCTCGGCGGCCAGCCGGTCCGAGACCGAGTAATAGGAGTCGGGATGCTCGGGCGGCACCGACGTCGGCGTCACCACCACCTCCGCTCCGTAAGCGGTGAGGACGTTGATCTTGTCCTCCCCCACCTTGTCGGGGAGGACGAACACGCACCGGTAGCCGCGCTGCTGCGCGACCAGGGCGAGTCCGACTCCGGTGTTGCCGCTCGTCGGTTCCACGATGGTGCCGCCGGGCTTCAACAGCCCGTCCTGCTCCGCAGCGTCGATGATGCGGGAGGCGATGCGGTCCTTCGACGAACCTCCGGGGTTCAGGTACTCGAGTTTGACGAGAACCGTCGCCGCGATCCCGTCGGTCAGCCTGTTGAGCTTCACGAGCGGGGTGTCGCCGACCAAGTCGATGATGGTCTGTGCGTACTTCACCCGACCCACGGTAACAGCGACCGCGTCTCGGGACGACCGTGTGACCGGGCCCTACAATCGCCTCATGCCCGTGTCCGACCTGTCGCCCGTCGCACAGGACTACCTGAAGATCATCTGGTCGGCGACGGAATGGTCGGACCGGCCGGTCACGGTGAAGCAGCTCGCCGAGCGGATGGGCGTCCGCGCGGCGACCGTCTCCGACGGCATCCGCCGCCTGGCCGAGCAGGGCCTCGTCGCGCACGAGCGGTACGGCGGGGTGGAGCTGACCGAGGCGGGGCGCGCTCACGCGGTCGCCATGGTGCGCAGGCACCGCCTGATCGAGACGTTCCTCGTCGAGGAGCTCGGCTACGGCTGGGACGAGGTGCACGACGAGGCCGAGGTCCTGGAGCACGCGGTCTCCGACCAGCTCGTCGAGCGGATGGACCGGCGCCTCGGGTTCCCGGCGCGCGATCCGCACGGCGACCCCATCCCGACGGCGGACGGCACGCCGCGCCGGCCGGATGCCGTGCCGCTCCTCGGCGCGCCGCCCGGCGTCGCGCTGGTCGTGGTGCGCATCTCGGATGCCGACCCGGCGGTGCTGCGCTACCTCGCCGAGCGCGGAGTCGGCCTCGACGCCGTGCTGCGGGTGGAGGCGCGCGGCACGCCCGGCGACGACGTGGCCGTGCGCCTCGGCGACCGGTCCGTCACGCTCCTTCCGTCCGCCGCCTCGGCCGTCTGGGTCGCCTCCCGCCGCTGAGCCGCTCCCGCCCCACCATCGAGTCCACAAAGACTGCACGCTTCGACGGCGTGTTGCGTGCAGTCTTCGTGGACTCGATGGTGGGGCTCGGGTCAGGGGGAGGCGAGCGTGAGGATGACGAGGGCGAGGTTGAGGGCGACGACGAGCGCGGCGACGCATCCGCCGAGGATGCGCACCCACAGCCGGTCGGCGGCGTCCCCCATCACCGAGCGCGAGCCGGTGAGGCGCAGCAGCGGAATCATGGCGAACGGGATGCCCAGGCTCAGGAACACCTGCGACAGCACCAGCGCCCAGGTCGGGTCGACGCCGAGCGCGAGGACGATGACCGCCGGGATGAGCGTCACGACCCGCCGGGTGAGCAGCGGGACGCGCAGCTTCAGCAGGCCGCCCATGATCGTGGCTCCTGCGTAGCTGCCGACGGAGGCCGAGGCGAGACCGGAGGCGAGGAGCCCGACCGCGAAGACGACGCCGACCGCCGGACCGAGCTCCGCGGCGATCGCGTTGTGCGCTCCCTCGATGGTGTCCGTCCCGGCGACGCCGCGGAGCGACGAGGCGGCCACGAGGAGCATGGCGATGTTGACGGCACCCGCGATGACCAGGGCGAGCACCACATCCACCCGGGTGGCGCGGAGAAGCGTCCGGAGGCGGCCCGCGTCGCCCGCCACCCCGTGCCGGTCGCGCGCCAGCGCCGAGTGCAGATAGATCGCATGCGGCATCACGGTGGCCCCCAGCATGCTCGTCGCGAGCAGCACCGTCGGGGCGCCGTCGAAGCGCGGGACCACGCCCGCCGCCGCTGCGCGCCAGTCGACCGGGCTGACAAACAGCCCGGCCAGGAAACCCACCGCGATGACCGCCAGCAGGCCGACGATCACCGCCTCGAACGGACGCTGACCGCCCCGCGACTGGATGGCGAGGATGCCGATCGCGACGATCCCGACGATGACGCCGCCGGTCGGCAGCGGGAGGCCGAACAGCAGGTTGAGCGCGATCGCGCCGCCGATCACCTCCGCGATGTCGGTCGCCGCGGCCACTAGCTCCGCCTGCACCCAGTACGTGCGGCGGGCGCCTGTTCCCAGCCGCTCCCCCAGCAGTTCGGGGAGGCTGCGCCCGGTGACGATCCCGAGTTTCGCCGACTGGTACTGCACGAACACGGCGATGGCGTTGGCGGCGACGAGAACCCAGACCAGCAGGTAGCCGTAGCGCGCCCCGGCCGTCAGGTTCGCTGCGACGTTGCCCGGGTCGACGTAGGCGATGGCCGCGACGAAGGCCGGCCCGAGGAGCAGCACCAGCCGTGTCGGCGCGCGCCGGACGGTGCGCTGATCGACATCGACGCTCATACGCCCTCCCGCACCGAAAGTTAGCCCAGTCTAACTCTCACCCTCCCGAATGCGGGAGACCAGGAGACGAGCGGGCTCACTCCTCGAGCAGGGCGCTCTCGGTCTGCTCCCGGTACAGCCGCGAGTACACCCCGCCGGCGTCGAGCAGCTCGCGGTGCGTGCCCCGCTCCACCACCTGCCCGTGGTCGATCACGAAGATGACGTCGGCCGAGACGATCGTCGAGAGCCTGTGGGCGATCGCGATGGTGGTGCGCCCGCTGGAGGCGGTGTCCAGCGCCTGCTGCACGACCCGCTCCGAGATGGTGTCGAGCGCACTCGTCGCCTCGTCGAGGATGAGCACCTCCGGGTCCTTGAGCAGCACCCGCGCGATCGCGATCCGCTGCTTCTCCCCGCCGGCGAGCCGGTAGCCGCGCTCCCCCACGATGGTCTCGTATCCGTCCGGGAAGCTGACGATCGTCGCGTGGATGTTCGCCCGCCTGGCCGCATCCTCCAGCTGCTGCTGGGTCGCATCGGGGCGCGCGTACCGGAGGTTCTCGGCGATGGTCGCGTGGAACAGGTACGTCTCCTGGCTGACCACGCCGATGTGCGACACGAGCGATTCCTGCTGCAGGTCGCGCAGGTCCGCGTCGCCGAACCGGATGCGGCCGCTCGTGACGTCGTAGAACCGCGGGATGAGGTACGAGACGGTCGTCTTCCCGGCGCCGCTGGGGCCGACGAACGCCGCGAACTCGCCGGCCCGGATGTCGAACGACACGTCGTCCAGGGTGTTGCGCTCCCCCGGCCGGGCGTCGGGATACCGGAAGACGACATGGTCGAACTCGATGCGCCCGAGGTGCCGGGACGGATCGACCGGCACGGCGTCAGGCCGGTCCGCGATGGCAGGCCGCAGGTCGAGGTACTCGAAGATCCGGGCGAACAGGGCGCTGGAGGTCTGCAGGTCCAGCGACACCCGCATGAGGGCGAGCAGGGGGAAGAGCAGCCGCGCCTGCACCGTCGTGAACGCGACGATGGTGCCGGCCGAGATGTCGTTCGCGCCGCCGAGGATGAGCCAGCCCGAGATCAGGTACACGATCGCCGGGATGGAGGACAGGAAGATGTTCACCATCGCGAAGAACCACTGCCCGCTCATCGCCTGGCTCACCTGCAGCCGGATCTGCGTGCGGTTCTCGCCGGACTACCGCTCGACCTCCGCGGCCTGACGGTTGAAGCTCTTCGAGAGCAGGATGCCCGAGACGCTCAGCGTCTCCTGCGTGATCGCGGTCATGTCCGACAGCGACTCCTGGGTCTTGGTGGCGATGCG
>Ga0206354_10273390_pt1 | contig 12219 bp, 14 predicted proteins | sample DielMetaTC5am3_FD_146428 | JGI IMG/M metagenome (GOLD analysis project Ga0206354, IMG submission 146428) | Corn rhizosphere microbial communities from Kellogg Biological Station, Michigan, USA - Diel MetaT C5am-3 (Metagenome Metatranscriptome)... | ecosystem: Host-associated > Plants > Roots >... | reverse complement strand
GGCTTGTGAGAAGCATTATTGCATTTTTTATCTTTCTCATTATTCAAGTAATAAAGTAAATTTACCCTCCTGTCAGCTGCCAAGATTTGGGGATGTCCAATTCTCACTCTGAGTACTCATGTTAGTGTGTGGAATGTGGAATGTGTGCGAGAGTATTTTGTTGCTTTTTGTTTTACTGGGAGGACTGGTGTCATTGTCATTGTGTCATTGTGAGAGTAAAAAAGACAATTGTCAACAGTGATTAGTGCCCTTTAGCTGCCTAACAATCATCCATTCTCGACAGGTGAGAAAGGATGTTATTATCACAGGCACTCTGTGTCATTTGTGTAATAGATTGGTTTAGTTGGTTGTCCTAAAATGAATGACTCTCCAAGCACAAAGACAAGAGATTGGAGGGAAGAGGGAGTGGAAGAATTAAATAACTGAAAGACCGGAAACAGGTGTAAGAGGCTGGAGTCAATCAATCAATAGAAAGACAACTCCCAAAAGCAATTAGGAAATTAGTGTGAAGATAATTAAAAAAGAATGTATGTGTAACATGAGAGAGACAACCAATTCTCGTCAACCACTTACAGAATAGAGACTTCAAGATTTTTTGGTCACCAGTCGTACTTGACCTGTGGTCTGTGGTAAAAAATGACTAAACGACCTCAGGTCATGTCAGAGTGGCAGACATGCGGGGAAAGATGAAGTCCTGGACATCTGTTGAGAGTGTGTCAGTGTCAATTGTGTGTTGTCAGTCCTCAGGGGAGAAAGACTATCGTAGTGAATTGGATGCAGTGTGTTCAGCTATCCGAACAACGAAACGGAGAGGTGAGGACAAAACACGAGAACCCAGGGAAACAACAAACAGACCAAACACAAATCATTATCAGATCTTCTTGCATGGGTGGACATTACGATTAATTAAGGTGCAAAATGAGTGATGTGACGGATGAAGCAGATCAAGATGAATCGATGGGATGAATGGGAATGGCGCAATAATTATAAAACTTTGTCTTTAAAAATGTTCAAGTCTGTTCTTCTCTACATCATGTGTAGGTTGTGTCTCGAGTTGATCCGATGTGATGATGATCCATGGTGTGAACTATGGTGTGATGGAGGTCTCGACGAAGGCCGATGCCTTGCTGTTGCATTATAATAGTCTGGTACTGGTTCTGGTGGTTCCTCGTATAAACTATTTTGATACTCGTGAAGAGCAGACTGAGAGTCATGAGGGACGGCATGACGAGAGGACATCATGGATGGAGCTGAGGAACCTCTCCTCTTTGGGTTCCGCCTGTATGCCATTAACCAACAGGAGATGGCAACAGCAACAGCTACCAAAGCTAAAATGGTAGTGATTATCATGGAAAGGATGAGACCAAGTTTGGACAGACAGACATGATCGATGTCCTCTATCCTAGGTCCTTCGATGGGAGCGGATGGCAGTGGGTCTCTCTTTTCGAACGTTAAAATGGCATTGGACTGCACCATAATTTCTTCCCTCAGAGCACCTTCTTTGAATGCATCTGTCAGGAGGAGATCTTCATCTCTTACTTGACGTCTTCGCCGACGTCCATACGCATCCACACCGTCACAGTTGACGGGAGGACAGGATCCAAAGCAGACACGAATGTTACATTGGAACCGCAGGTTGTTGGAAGATGGGAATTTAAAGGCGTTAAACCGAGCCTGAAGTTGCTTCTGATGAGGGTCGTACTCCCAGTTACCGAAGATGGATGGATCAGTTGCGCATCCATTCGCATCGGTTACCTCGTACTGGAATTCTCCTTCATCTTCCATCGTTTTGGCAACGCAACTTCGTGCGTACCCTCCGTAAATGAAGTCTGGTTGGACGTCAACTTTGAGAAGAAGATCATCTCCAATTTCAGCTGAACTGATCTCCCTTCCATCAAGTGTACAGATAGACATTAAGCATGTTGGAGGAGGGCCTGTGTTGGCAATGGTTCCACTTGTTGTAATCATTGAAACATTGAATCCAAGAGTGACGGTTCGTTCTCCGGTCGAATAGACGCACTTGATGTGGTAGGCTCTGGCACGGTAAGTAACCAGTCGAGGATGTTTCTGGACGACAAGTACAAATCCTGCTTCGCCATCAACATGAATAAGTCCACACTGTCCAAAGAGGACTTTGAAGTCGATAGTGTCTGCATCGCTTGATGTCACCAGCCTTCTGCAGTTTGGATCATTTGAGTGTCCTTTAACATAGATAATTCCATCGTAGCCGCCGAGTTGGATGGATACCTGAACTCCATCTGCGAGACACATGACTTGAAGATCTTGAACAGGTGGAATTGTTCTTACTTCTGGTGGTGTTTCAATAGGAGGAGGAGTGAAGCAGCCAATCACCTTGTCATAAGGTTCTCCGACCTTTCCATGAGCGCAGACACAAATAGCTTGATGATCTCTAACTGTGCACTCTGCATTTGGACCACAGACATGACAAGGACTAATACACTGACGACTGGAATCGCACTCTCGATCAAACGGACAGTCATGATCGGTGATACATCCTACAATAGGCTGACATCCTTTTACATAAGGATCTCCAATGGTGTCAATGGGACAGATGCATTCATAACTTCCAGGTTTGTCTTTACAGACTGCTCCCGGAGCGCAAGGATTCCTGTCTCCACAGAGAGAAATTGCTCGACATTCTCCGTAAGGCAGAAGTTCAAATCCATGAGGACAGACACAGAAACCGGAAGTGTCGCCGGTAAAGACACACTCCTCATTAGGAGAACAAGGATTGGTGGTTGTGCAGTTTTGACTCTTGATGAAGCAGTAGTCACTTTCACGGAAGAAGTTGGGTGGACAGCCACAGGTGTGAGAGTCGAGGCATATCAAGTTTCCAGGGCAGTTATAAGTTACTCCACATTCTCGAATGGGGAGGCAAACCTTGTCAGGATAGCCTTCATACCCGGCAGGACAGTAACAGGTTGCCTCGTGATTTTCCGTTTTGCAAATGGCATTCTGTCCACATTTACACTTCAGCTCGGAATCGGCAGTTGTGCATGGATCGTAACATTGGCCATTGCGAGAATCACATTTCTTGTTGGTTGCGCAGTCATGATCCGATCGACAGCCGTCAAAGCATTCCTGATTTGGTTCACATCTCTTGATGTCAGTTCCTTCAAAGCATTCTTGAGTCTGAGCGTTACATCGTTGTCCGTTAGGGCAGTCTGCATCATGGAAGCAAACATGAACAGGTGGTCGACACCCTTCAGGTCCGTAGGCATTTCCAACAAGAGGAAGAGGGCAAGAACATTTGTACCATCCAGGAAGATTTTGACAAACAGCTCCAGGCCCGCATGGAAGATTTTCTCGAAGACACTCATTGATATCCTTACACTGATTGTGAGCACAGACGTACCCTCCTCCGCAGTCAGTGTCGGCTTCGCACTCGACGAAAACTTTGCTGCACTGCTTGAGAGGGTCTCCAGTGTATCCTGGCGCACAACTGCAGTGGGCTTCATGCTTTTCCGCACGACAAATGGTGTTGACTCCACACATTCCTCCGATGTCACAGGGAGATTGACAGAATCCGTTGACACAAGCCTTATCGTAAGGACAATTGGAGTGTGTCCTACATCCTGGAACGCACTTGCTCTTGAGACAAATTTTCTCGTGGCCGCAGTCTTCATCAGCTCGACATTCAGGTGGAATTTCTCGGCACTCCACATCAGGATCTCCTCGGAATCCACTCGGGCAGGAACAGACTGCGACATGATTAGCAGGAGTGCAAGTTGCTCCTCTTCCACATGCTCCAGAGATAGCACATGCATTGATGCACTTGTTTCTAATGCAAGCTTCTTCTTGCGGACAGTTTCCAGAACTTCGACATCCAGGAATGCATCTTTCACTGGAGCAAATTTGTCCTAGGAGACAATCCGTATCGGCAGTACACTCGGGAGGTTGTTTGATTCGTTCACAAAGGTACTTTGGATCACCGGTGTGCTCGGGAAGGCAGGAACAGACTCGATCATGATTGATAGGCTTGCAAATGGCATTAACACCGCAGGCTCCATAGATGTTGCATGGATTTTGGCAAATTTTGTTGATGCAGGTTTCCTCAAAGGCACAGTGGCCGTCACTTCGACATCCGGGGACACAACGGTTGGACTCGCAAATTTTCCCAAGTGGACAGGCAGCATCTGACGCACAGAAGTCGTCTGGAGTTGGATCACAACGAACATACGGATTTCCGAGGTTGTTTGGAGGACATTCACATTGAGGTCGGTGTTGGAAGGGAGTACATTTAGCGTTGGATCCACATGCGTTGACGAGAGAGCAAGGATTTTGACAAACTCCGTTGATGCAAGCATCATTTTCAGGGCAGTTATTGTCATGTCGACAGCCTCCTGCACACTGTCCATTCTCACAAATGTGTCCAAGAAGACAGTCAGTGTCTTTGAGACACTCAGGTGGAGCTTCAGTGCAAACGGTATTGGGATTTCCTCTGAATTTAACGGGACAAGAACAGACTGCTGTGTGATTGATGGAAGAGCACTCCGCATTTCGTCCACAGATTCCAAAGAATCCACAAGGGTTCTGACAGAGTCGGTTGATGCAAGCTTCCTCAAGAGAGCAGTCAGGATTTGTTCGACATCCAATGACACAACGATTATGTTCACAGATTAGTCTTCTTCCACACTCATGATCTCCGTTACACTCGATGACATCTCGGAGAGGTTTGCAGTCGACTCTCGCATCTCCAACAAATCCTGGTTTACATGTACAGACTGGACGGTGTGTGTTGGGAACACAATCAGAGTTGGATCCGCATGCATTAGCGAATGAACAAGGATCAGCGCACTGTCTGTTGAAGCAAGTCTTGTCAGGAGGACAATGCTCATCGTGTCTGCATCCCTCGACACAAGAACCGTCTTCACAGATGAATCCAAACTGACACTGATGATCGGCGACACAGGCAGGAGCTTGAATGACGACAACTCTTTCACAGACGACTCCCGCGTCTCCCTTGAATTCTGCAGGGCAAGAACAAATCGGACGATGATTCTCTGCTCGACAGAGAGCATTTCTGCCACAAGCTCCAAAGACGGAACAAGGATCTTGACAACGTCGATTGATGCAGGCCATTGTGAATGGACAACTGTCATCCGTTCTGCAAGCGTCAATGCACTTCCCTCCTTCACAGATGGAGCCGGTTCCGCAGTCTGCATCATGGAAGCACACTGGAGTGACGATGGCAGTACAGTCAATGTTGGGATCTCCAGTGTATCCGGGAGCGCACTGACATTGGGGTCGATGTGAAACTGCTGAACATTGAGCATTTGGAGCACAGGCATGAGGGAAGGAGCAAGGATTGAGACACTGACGATTAATGCAGGCTTCATTTTGAGCGCAGTTGGAATCAAACCGGCAGCCAGGGCTGCACTTGTCGTGTTCGCAAATCTTGCCAAGGGCACAACTTGCATCTGAAGTACACTCGGGCGGAGGAATTTCAGGAATAGGAGAGCAATAGTCAAATGGATTTCCAGTGTGTTTGGGAAGGCAGGTACATCGAGGACGATGAACAACAGGTTGACAATCGGCATTTGCTCCACAAGGAGATTGAACGCTGCAGGGGTTGACGCATTTGGAATTGACACATGCTTTGTCGAATGTACAATCTGAATCTCGTCGACATCCTGTGATACACGATCCAGCCTCGCAGACCTCTCCAGGACTACATGCAGTGTCTGACTGACACCTTCCTTTCTCTGGTTCCTGTTGATGAGGGAAGTGACCTTTGTCAAGAAGGACACATTGATCAGGTCGGGTGCAAACTTTTCCAGATTGAATTTCTTGACATCCGACGAGACGATTTTCAGGTTGTCCAGTAAATCCTTCAATACATGAGCAAATGACAAAGTGATTGGAAACCGCACATCTCGTATTGGGACCACACACTCCTTCTTCAGAACAACCATCAATGCAAACTTTGATCCCACTCTGACTAAGACGACAGACTTCATGATTTGCACAATCGTTGTCATTTCCACATCTGTCTTTAGGACGACATCCAATTGAAGGATCAGAAGGAATTCCCTCAAAGCCTTCCTTACAGAGACAAACTCCTTCGTGATTGCGAGAGGCACAAAGTGCGTTCGATCCACAACGGATACTTTCATCACAGACGGGAACGCAATCTCTCTGTCCAGAAGGAAGGTATCCGCATTTTTGATCTGGTTGGCATTCTTCATTCGAGTGACAAAGGTTAGGGGCACATCTTCCATCCGTTTCATTCCTAAGCCTTTCATATCCAGGGAGACACTGGCATCCAGGTTGATGATCAAAGGCGATGCAGGAAGCTCCAGAAGGACATCTTGCGTGGAAGCAGACGTCGATACAGTCTCGAATGCTATCAGTTGTCAGAGCGCACTTTCTCTCCGGACTGCAGTCAGAGTCCCTGTCACACAGGTGTTGTGGAGGCTTCTGACATCCATGATGCGCATCTCCTATGAATCCAGGAAGACATTCACAACTTGCTTGGTGGCCTCTTCCGACACAGTGGGCGTTGAGACCACATCGAACTCCTTCACAGACAGCAGAGCAATTTTTCAGTCCGTTCTCTTGTCGTTTGCAGGATTCGTACTCAGGACAGACAGAATCATCGATGCAGGTAGGAAGATCAGGTTGACAACCGACTCGTTGATCGTAGGGGTCTCCCTTAAAGTTGATTCGACATTCGCAGGTTGGCTGATGAGCGATTCCTCTACAGATTGAATTGGTACCGCACTTGAATCCTCTGCACACAGGTTGACACTCCCTCAAACTATAGTCTCTTCGATGAGAGATTCGAGTGCATGCCTCATCAGTAGAACATCCAGCATCAGTCGTGCATGCAGGAGTGAAGCATCCGTGCTGAAGGTCAAAGGGATTTCCATCCAGTCCAGGATCGAGACAGGCACACTCGGGTCTTTTTCCATTAGCTTTACATCCTGCATTGGGACCGCATTGAACATTTTCACAAGGATCGATGCAAGTGTTCAATCCATTGACTGGTCGACAGACTGCGCCTTCACCGCAAGCTTCATCGGATGAGCAGGTAAGCGGCTGAGGTGGGATAGGAACGCACCCATGCTCAATGTCCCGAGCATCTCCAGTGAAAGATTCGTTACAGAGACAATGAGAACGATGATTGTCAACGAGGCAGTAGGCATTCGGTCCACAAACGGTCGTGTCGCAAGGATCGACGCACTGTCTTCCTGCTTCCGCGTTGACTTCCAAACAAGCATTGTCAGGGGAACAGAAGGAGTCATCTCCACAAGTGTCTCTCTTTGTACAGGATCCTCTATAGCAGATGAGTCCTCTTGGACAAGTTTCAGAGATGGTACATCCGCCTCCTTCTCTATCTGCAGCACTTGGTGGTTGACATGCATAAAGAGGATTTCCAATTCTTCCAGCAGGACAGACACATTGGAACGAGCCAATGACGTTGATGCAGTTTGCACCTGTTCCACATGGATTTCCTTGAAGGCATTCATTAATGTCTTCACATCCAAGATAGGGATTTCCGTGATAGCCAGCTGGACAGACGCATTCAACAGAGGAAGATCCTTCGAGACAGACTGCATTAGATCCACATTGAATGGAATGACACTTCGGTACTGGAGAACAGGATTTGTAAGGATTTCCAGAGTATCCTTGATTACAGACACATTTGTTTGGTTGCCCATACTCGCAGTGTGCTTGAGAACCACAACCAGGATTGCAGGTAGGAGGAGATGGATAGGGAGGAACACAAAGGACGTCGGCATCTCCAACATAGAAAGGAAGGCATTGACATCGATTGCTATGAGGATCACACTTGGCTCCCACTCCACATCGACTAGAGTTACAGCGATCAATACAAATTCCATTGAGACAATCTTGTCCATTCAAACAAGGTCTTTGTAGAGAACACGAGTAGTCAGGAGAACATGCTCCTCCAGGCCAGGGGTTCCCAACCAGTCCATCGTGACACTGGCAAACTCCATGACCCTGAGAACTGACGATACAGGACGCACCATCTGCGCAAAATATCCCATCACATGGTGATTTACATCCATGCACCTGATCGTTTGGATCTCCTGCAAAACCAGTCCTACACTGACAGTATCCCTTATGTCCGCGAGAAACGCACTCTGCATTCGGTCCACAAATGGTTGCCAGACACGCATCCGTACACTGGCCGGCTGCTCGGTCGCAAAATGTGTCGTCTGGACAGTGATTATCAGACTCGCATTTGGAGGGACCAGCGCATCCGGCGAGAGAGTAGGCGTCTCCCGATGATCCTCTCGGGCATTCACATCGATAGGATCCCAGGACGTTGATGCAGATGGCAGAAGCTCCACACGGTCCATTAGGATCAACAGGTAGCAGGGAGGTACACTCGTTAATGTCGGAACAGCCTGTGTTGGCATTCCCTGTCGTTCCAAGTTTACATTGACACTGAGCACCATTGGAATTGAAAACACATTCCGAATTCTGGCCACACTGTTTCCAGTCACATGGATGTCTACATTGCGTTCCATCCAGAATGAAGGGAGGTAAACACTGGCAAAGTCCGGAGACACAACGCTCGTTATCGGGGCATTCGCTTGGATTCCTGTCCGATCCGCATGAGTGGTGAATTCGAGAACATCCACTTCTGCCATTTCCCGTGTAACCTGGAGCACAGCGACATTCATACGAGCCGGGTTGATTGACACACTCGGCATTGTATCCACACAGTTCGAAGTCTGTCATTTCCAAGCATTCATTAATGTCCCTGCAGTATCCGTTGGCATCGAGAGTGAAGCCTTTGGGGCAGATGCAAAATCCTGTGTGCCCGGATCCAGTGATGATGCATTCCTGATTTGCCGGACAGGGATGGGAGGTTGAGCAGTTTCGACTCATCATGATGCAGTAGTCTCCTTCCCTAATGTAGGGAGAATCGCATCCGCAATGTTTCCCATGATGGGCATCATCGATACACAGCGTGTTTCCAGGGCATTCATTGTTCTTACTACATCTCATCACATCGGGATAGCAGACAGTGTAAGGATTTCCAGTGAATCCGGAAGGACAATCGCATACGAAACCGCCATCAAGATTGGTACAGAAGGAGTTCATTCCACAGGGAGAGGAACTCAGTTCAATGCACTCATTGACGTCTCGACATGCTTTTCCGTCCTTGTCTCTCACATATCCTCGTCGACAGACACATTGGTCGGTACCACCGGATGACACGCACTCCTCGTTGGCTGGACATGGTCGTGATGCACTGCAGGAACTGGAGACTTTTTCTTCTTTCCCAAGAGATTCACATCCAGAGTAGGGGTCACCTTTGAAATTATGAGGGCAGATACACTCATATGATCCAGGAGTATTCCTACACGCGGCATGAGAGCCACAAGCTTTGTCACTGGCAGCACACTCGTCGATGTCAACACATCCAGGGAGACTGTTACTCCTTCCGACAAATCCAGGGGCACAGACACAAACCGGGAGACCATTTGAATCCAATTCACACTTTGCGTGTTCTCCGCAGAAAAGTTGTTCGCACGGATGTTTACAGTCTTCACCCACGTTAGGGGCATGGCAAACACATTTTCCACCTGAGCAGACTGCATTTCCTGAACAGGCATCATCGGTCTCACAGGCATGTTCAATGACACACTGTGTGAAGGGATCTCCAAAGGATCCTGGAGGACAGCGGCAGGAGAAACTACCGGGAGTATTGGTACAGATGGCTGAGAAGCCACACTTTCCATTCGGACCAAAGGATTCAGAACACTCGTCAATGTCGACGCAACTTTCTCGCGGATTACCAGTGTACCCAGGCTTGCATGCACATGAAAAGGATCCAAGAGTGTTAGTACAGGTTGCTCCTGTTCCACACTGTCCGTATGAACCGAATCGTCGACTACATTCATCAATGTCCTCGCAGTAGCGGAAGGGATCTCCTGTAAATCCTGGTGGGCAGTAACAGTGATGAGATCCTGGGACGTTGGTACAAAGTGCTCCTTGTCCACAAAGTCCAGAAGGGCCATGACTTCCATCACACTCGTTAATGTCAACACAACCAGCCGTAATATTGTTGGGGTCAAACGTGAATCCAGAATCGCACATACATGCTGCTTGGATTCCCTCATAAACTTGACAGTAGCTGTGTGGTCCGCAAATAACCCCATCACAGGGACTCTTACATCCAGCGAAGGGGTCTCCAATAAATCCTTCATTACAAGAGCATGAAAAACTTCCTTCCGAGTTGATGCACTTTGCATTGCCTCCGCATGGACTCGTTTCCAATGAGCATTCACTGATGTCCTTACATTTGGAGGTTGGATCGAGAGGGTCGATCTTCTCGAAGCCTGGCTTGCATTCGCATTCGAATCCTCCTTCACGATTTAGACATTTGGCAGTTGGACCGCAGATCGTTTTTGCCTCGCACTCGTCAACGTCGACACACGCGACTCTTGGGTTGCCTGTAAATCCAGGCGGACACTGGCAAAAGTAACCGCCAGGAGTATTGACACACTCGGCAAAACTTCCACAGACAGGAGGGGCGAGGGCATTGTTATTATCCACATGATGATGTCCAGAGGAGTGAGCAAGGCATTCATTGATGTCAACACAACCTGCTTGAGGAGTTGGATTCCCCGTGAACCCCTGTGGACAGGAGCATTCATAGCCACCTGGGAGGTTGGTACATAGGGCCCCTTCGCCACAAGGATTGTCCTTACACTCGTCAATGTCCCAACACTCGGTGTAGGGGTCGCCGGCAAATCCTTCAGGACAAGAGCAGGAAAAACTACCAGGGGTATTTCGGCAAACAGCTCCTCGGCCACAACAGTCCGGGTCCAGGCACTCGTCAATGTCTGTACAGGACTCTGTGGCGTTGCCAGTATAGCCAGGTTTGCATTTACACACAAAGTGTCCAGGAAGATTACAACATTCGGCATTTTCTACACACAATGCGGCCAGGGCTGGTTCCTCACATTCGTTGATATCATGACATGTGAATCCGTCTCCATCATAACCCGGAAAACAGGAGCAGTAGAAGCTGCCCATTGTGTTGGTACAGTGAGCGAAGACGTCGCATGGTCTGTATTTGCACTCATTTTCGTCTGGGAGGTCACATCCTTTCCCCCCAAATCCGTCGTTGCAGTAACACAGTCCATCAAGGCAGACTCCGTTGCCGCACTTTGGCATCTTGGGGTGGCAGTGGTTCCTGTCAGTGCACTTTAACTGGACGGAGAGTTCGTCAGAACCTCGGAAACACTGTGGACTCCCGTCACACAGTCTGGACAACTCAAAGAGTTGTAGGAAGTCGGTACTGTCATTGACTTGACAGCCGAAAAATCCATCCTCCAAGTTTAAGACGAAGATCTCCCTCGCTAGGATGGGATCAGGCCATTGTGGCTTATACTGTGCAGTGACAGTTTGGACGGCAACCGTCGAGAGGAGGATGAGGATGGAGGAGATGGTCAGGAGGAAGGTGGACATCTTCGTCCGAGAAAGATAAGTATGACAATGGTAGTGGCGGTGATGAGGGTGATGGTGATGATGAGGTGAAAGCATTCTTTGGGACCAGAGTAGGAGGTGATGATAGGGTGGCGGTGATAAGAATGATGTCAAGGATGACATGACTGGGTAGGGTAGGAGGCGCTTTCACTCGGTAGGCAGGTGAAGAAGTAGACGGGAGGTAAATCTCTGACCTCTCATTACGTCAGAGGATTCTCTCTGGGTGAAAAGGGTGTCAGGACGTCATTCTCCTTCTTCCTCCATTGGAGAGACTCCCGCGGGGGGATGAAACGTGGTGAATCCGGTGTGTGAAAGTGCGATGAGGGCAGGGATGTTCTCTCGCAGACGTTTTTTCCTCCCTCGACAGCTGACAGAGGAAACAGCCGAAAAGGTAAAAATGGAGAGGGATGAAAAGACACACACCACACAGCTACAGGTGAGTCTTCAGCTTGTCTCTTTTCCCTTTCACGTCGCTCTCTCTCAAAAGGTAAAGGTAGACGGGATAAGAAGAGAGAGAGAATACGGCGAGAAGGGAGAAGGTGAAGGAGCGAGCGAGGAAAGGGAACTGGCGCAGGCCTCAGGCCCACTCTTCTTTTCTTGCAGTCTTGCAGGTTGAGACGGCTGTTGCAGCTCTTTCTTCAAAGTCAAACGAGAAAGAGAGGCAACAGCTACACGTCAGGTCTTGTCTGTATGTTGTGTCGGTTGTTGGTGGCACGATCGCTC
>Ga0206354_11221500_pt1 | contig 12676 bp, 13 predicted proteins | sample DielMetaTC5am3_FD_146428 | JGI IMG/M metagenome (GOLD analysis project Ga0206354, IMG submission 146428) | Corn rhizosphere microbial communities from Kellogg Biological Station, Michigan, USA - Diel MetaT C5am-3 (Metagenome Metatranscriptome)... | ecosystem: Host-associated > Plants > Roots >... | reverse complement strand
TGCTCGGCCCGCTCGGCGCGATCCTCTCGGTGCCGCTGACGCTCCTGTTCCGTGCCGTGCTGCTGGAGGCCGACCCGGAGGCTGCCTGGGCCCGGGCCCTGGTCGCGCACGGGGACGGATCAGCGGGGCCCACCGCCCGGCGCCGAGGTCGGCGGGCGTCCACAGCCCCGACTCCAGCCGAACCGGCCGCCGCTGCCGCAGTGCCCGATCCGGCGGACGGGGTCGGCACCGTCACCCGGATCCCTCCGTCGTCGGAGTCGTCCAGCGCCGGCAATGCAGCGGATCCAGACCCCGCTGGTCGGCCGACCTGACGCGACCGATCGCCCGATCCCGTCCAGGGTGGCGGCGGACAAGCGTTCGACCGGCAGGTTACCGTGGTCTCCGGGCGCAGGAGCCGACCCGTCACGCGGGGCGGATGGGCCCCGTCATCGCTTGCCTGGTGCGGGTGACGTCGCGGACCCCCCGGTACGAGTCGCTGCCGGACAGCGAGTGGAGATGGGCGTCCATGCTCAGCTGCGCCACGCCCTGCTGCTGGAGCCTCCGCTGGCCCATGGACGAGCTCTGGGAGATGAGGTAGGCGAGTGCCCCGGCGATCGGGAACGCCAGCACGAGGGCGACCCAGCCCGTCTTGGCCAGAGGGCTGATGTCGACACGAGGGAACAGGTCCTTGAAAACCATGATGAGCACGTAGACGAAGAACGCGAGAAAGAAGGCCATCAGCATCGTCCACAGCAGATCGAGGAAGGGAGCTTCCGAGCTCAGCGCGAGTGTCACCGTGTCCTCCGGACGGTCCAGGGCAAGGGTCGGTCAGCTGGTGGGCGTCGCCAGGCCGGGGGCGACCACCTCGGCCACGGAGGCCGGAGTCCGTGCGGGCTGCCGGCGCCGGCGCACCCACTTGTCGACCTCGACGGTCACCGGCAGGACCACGGCCAGGCCTGCGCAGGCCAGCCACTGCAGCACGGACAGTTCCTGGGTGAGCAGCCCCCGCTGCAGGAACCCGAGTTCGGTGGAGAGCACGAGCAGGGCGAGCGGGATCGCCAACCACTTGACCGCGGAGAGGATCGGCGCGACGAGACCGGTGGTCGGGTCACGGCGCATGACCAGCCCGCTGAAGATCGTGCCGAGACCGACCACGACGTAGCACATGGTCATCGCGGCTGAGGGCGCGTCGGTGCGCGGCGAGTCCGGCCCGGCGATCAGCGGGACCAGCGCCATCAGGAACAGCACGGCCCCGTACCCGATCCACCTCGACACCGCCGGTCCGTTGGTGATGGGCACCTTGGGATCACGGGGTGGCCGGCGCATGAGGGAAGGATCGGGAGGATCCATCATGATCACGACGACCGGGAAGATGGCCACGAAGAAGTTCAGGAACAGCACCATGAGCGGGGTCATGGCCACTCCGCTGTTGATGTTGAAGATCGTCGCGGTGACGAACAGCAGCACCAGGGCCAGCAACTGACTCATCTGGTAGCGGATGTAGGACACCACCTTCCCGTAGATGCTGCGACCGAGCTCCACCGCGTGGACCAGCGTGCCGAAGTTGTCGTCGGTGAGCACCATGCGCGCGGCCTGCTTGGAGACCTCGCTCCCGCTGCCCATCGCCACCCCGATGTCGGCCTGCTTGAGCGCGGCCGCGTCGTTCACCGCGTCGCCGGTCATCGCGACGATGAGCCCCTCGCCCTGCATCACCCTGGCCAGGCGCAGCTTGTCCTCCGGGGTGACCCGGCCGAACACGTGCAGCCGCGGCAGCCGGCGGCGCAGCTCCTCGTCGGAGAGCGACTGCAGCTCGGCCCCGCTGATCGCGCCCTCGCCGAGGCCGAGCTGCTCCCCGATGGCGTGCGCGGTGACCGCGTGGTCGCCGGTGATCATCCGGACGTCGATGCCGGCGCCGAGCGCGGTGACGACGGCGGACTTCGCCTCGCTACGCAGCGGGTCGATGATCCCCACCATCCCGACGAAGCCCAGCCCCTGCGCCAGCGACATCGGCGCCGAGGTGATGCGCGGCAGTTCGTCGTCGGCCACGATGCGCGCGGCGAAGGCCAGGACCCGGAGGCCCTTCTCGCCCAGTTGCCGGTTGGCGGCCTCGATGGCCGACAGCCGCTGGTCGACCGAGACCTGCCCGCCGCTGAACGGACCGCCGGCCATGGAGCAGCGCGCCAGCACCACGTCGGGTCCGCCCTTGACGAGCTCGACGACGTGACTCACGCCGTCCAGTTCGATGCGGTGGAACGTGGCCATGAACTTGTAGTCGGAGTCGAACGGGATCTCCGCCAGCCGCGGGTAAGCGCGGCGGGTGCGTTCGGCATCGATGCCGAGCTTCGCCGCCAGCACGACGAGGGCCGCTTCGGTCGGGTCACCGATCACCCGGCCGTCGTCGCTGACGGTGGCGTCGCTGTCGAGCACCAGCGCGTAGGCCAGCCGGGTGAAGTCGGGCACCGGGGTCCCGGCGACCGCCCGGATGTTGCCGGTCTTGCGGTAGCCCTCGCCGTCGACGGTGTACCAGGCCCCGTCGAACCAGACGGTGGAGACCATCATCTGGTTGAGGGTCAACGTGCCGGTCTTGTCGGTGTTGATCGCGCTGGTCGCGCCAAGGGTCTCGACGTCGGTCAGGTTCTTGACCACGGCCTTGGCGTCGGCCAGCTGGCGGGCACCGTAGGAGAGCATGGCTTGGACGAAGGTCGGCAGGCCGGTGGGGATCGCCGAGATGGCCATCGCCGTCCCCAGCAGGAGGACGTCGGAGCTGGGCAGCCCGCGCACGATGCCGACGACCACGATGAGCGCGACCGCGGTCCAGGCGACGATGCCGAGGACCCGGGTGAGGACGTCCAGCTCTTTCTGCAGGGGCGACTTCGTCCGCTTGACCGAGGTCAGCATCGTGGCGATGCGTCCCATCTCGGTCTGCATGCCGGTCGCGGTGACGACCACGGTGGCCGTGCCACGGGTCACCGAGGTGTTCTGGAAGAGCATGTTCGACCGGTCGCCGAGGGCCACCTCGGGGCCGGCCAGCGGCTCGGTACCCTTGCTGATCGGGGCGCTCTCCCCGGTCAGACCCGCCTCCTGAGCCTCCAGTGTCGCTGCGGCGAGGATCCGGCCGTCGGCGGGCACGACGTCGCCCGCCTCGACCCGCAGGATGTCACCGGGCACGACCTCCTCGGCGGGGACGAGTTCGAGCTGGCCCTCCCGCAGCACGCGGCTCTGCGGCACCTGCAGCTTGGCGAGCGCGTCGACGCTCGCCCGGGCCTTCAGCTCCTGCCGGGCGCCGAGGACGACGTTGAGCAACACCAGCAGGGCCACGAGGAACGCCGTCGAGACCTGGGCGATGAGCAGGCTGGCGACGGCGACCGCGATCAGCATGATGTTCATCGGGTCGCGCAGCTGGGCCAACGCGACCACCCACACGGACGGTGGCTTCTCGCTGCTCAGCTTGTTGGGGCCGGTCTCCTGCAGCCGCCGCGCGGCCTCCCGGTGCGCGAGCCCGCGCGCCGGGTCGGTGCCCCACTCGGCCACGACGTCGGCGCCGGGCCGTAGCCATGGGTCGGCGGCCTCGCTCGTGACCACGCGCTGCGCGGGGATCGCGGTGACCTGCGCGACCCGCGCCTCCGAGGGAGTGCTCATCGTGTCTCCATCCCTGTGACGTCGACCGAGACGCGGGTTCCGCCGTCCCCGGCGAGCATGGCGGGCAGCTGCTCCAGCGACCCGATGACCGCGGGGCAGCCCGTGACGCGGGCGAAGTGCGCGGCGGCCTCGATCTTGGGCCCCATCGAACCGGCCGGGAAGCGGCTCCCGTCGAGCGCGTCGGGGTGCGCGGCCATGACCGCTCGCTGCCCCGGCCGGCCCCAGTCCAGGTAGACCGCGTCGACGTCGGTCGCGATGACCAGCAGGTCGGCGTGGAGTTCCTCGGCGAGCACCGCGCTGGCGCGGTCCTTGTCGATCACCGCCTCCACCCCGACCAGGGTGTGCGTGCCGGGTGGGTACATGGTGGGGATCCCGCCGCCACCGGCACAGACGACCACGCACCCGTTGTTGAGCAACCACTCGACCGGCCGGATCTGCACGATCCGGCGGGGCAGCGGCGAGGGCACCACCCGCCGCCACTGGTCCCCGTCGATGCGGAATACCCAGCCGCGCTGCTCGCCGATGCGGGCGGCGTCCTCGGCGGAGTAGACCGGCCCGACGAACTTGGTCGGGTTGGCGAAGGCGGGATCGGTGGCGTCCACCACGGTCATCGTCAGTACCGTGGCCAGCGGCTTCTGGGGCGGGAGCAGGTTGCCGAGCTCCTGCTCGATCAGGTAGCCGATCATCCCCTCCGTCTGCGCGCCCAGGACGTCGAACGGGTAGATCGACGCCTCGTCGTAGGCGGCAGCCTGCAGCGCCAGCAAACCGACCTGCGGGCCGTTGCCGTGCGAGATGACCAGTTCGTGCTCGTCGGTGACCGGCGCCAGGGACTTGCACGCGACGGCGACATTGCTCCGCTGGCGCTCCATCGTCATGGGCTCACCCCGACGCTGCAGGGCGTTGCCACCGAGAGCCGCAACGATCCTCATGGGCCTGTCCGCTCCCCTACCCGATCAGTCGCCGATGGTGGCGACCATCAGCGCCTTGATGGTGTGCAGGCGGTTCTCCGCCTGGTCGAAGGCGATGTTGGCCGTCGAGTGGAAGACCTCGTCGGTCACCTCCAGGCCGCCCGTCATGCCGGTGAGCTCGGCGACCTTCCGGCCGACGGCCGTGAACGTGTCGTGGAACGCCGGCAGGCAGTGCATGAACCGCACTCTTGGTTCCGCTGTCATCTCCAGCGCCCTCGCGTTGACCTGGTAGGGGGTCAGCTCCTCGACCCGGGTCCGCCACACGTCGTCGGGCTCGCCCATCGAGACCCAGACGTCGGTGTGCACGAACTGCACGCCCGGCAGAGCCTCGGCCGGGTCCGCGGTGAGCGTGATCCGCCCACCGGACTCCTCGGCGCGCTCCCGGGCGAGGTCTTGCACGTCCTTGTCCGGCCAGAGTGCCTCCGGCGCGCAGATGCGCACGTCGGCCCCGAGGATCGCGCCGGTGATCAGCAGCGAGCGGCCCATGTTGAACCGGCCGTCACCCATGAAGCAGTAGCGCAGCTCGTGCGCCGGCCTGCCCGAGTGCTCGGTCATGGTGAGGAAGTCGGCGAGCATCTGGGTGGGGTGCCACTCGTCGGTCAGCCCGTTGTAGACCGGGACCGCGGAGTTCGCCGCGAGCTCCTCGACGGTGGCCTGCGCCTTGCCGCGGAACTCGATGGCGTCGAACATCCGGCAGAGCACCTGGGCGGTGTCCGCGGCGGACTCCTTGTGCCCGATCTGCGAGGAGCCCGGGTCGAGGTAGGTGACGTGACCGCCCTGGTCGTACGCGGCGACCTCGAATGCGCAGCGGGTGCGGGTCGATGTCTTCTCGAAGATCAGGGCGATGTTGCGGCCGCGCAGCTGCTGCCGCTCGGTGCCGACCGCCTTGGCCCGCCTGAGGTCGTGGGCCAGGTCGAGCAGCAATTGCAGCTCGGCGGCGGTGAAGTCGGCTTCCTTGAGGAAGTCACGGTTGTGCAGGTTGAGGGGCATGGCCGGCTCCGATGGGGTTCAGGCGTCGACGGCCGCGAGGAACGGCGGCTCGACGGCGGCGCCGCTGGCGGGTTCGCCAGCGGTGTCGCCGGCCGACTCGACGGCCTCACGCTCGATGGGGCAGGACATGCACCGAGGGCCGCCGCGGCCGCGGCCGAGCTCGCCGCCGGCGATCGTCACGATCTCGATGCCGTTCCTGCGCAGGAACGTGTTGGTGGTGGTGTTCCGGTCGTAGCCGAAGATCACCCCCGGTGCGACGGCCAGGAAGTTGTTGCCGTCGTCCCACTGCTCGCGCTGTGCACCGAGCAGATCGATAGGAGTCCGCATGACCCGGACCTTCTCGATGCCGAGCGCCTCGGCCACGACGGGGAAGAGTTCGGGGTTCTCGGTGACCTGGTAGTCGCCGCCGTCGCCTACCGGCGTGAGCGTGAAGGAGCGCAATGTCGGCGGCAGCATCGGGTACACGCTGAACGCATCCCGGTCGATCATGGTCATCGCGGTGTCCAGGTGCATGAACGCCCGCGTCTTCGGCAGCTCGACGGCGATGACCTTGGTGACCGTGCCGTGCCTGAAGTACTCGCGGGCGAGGAACTCGATGCCCTGCGGGGTGGTCCGCTCCCCCATGCCGACCATGACCGCACCGTTGCCGATGACCAGGATGTCGCCGCCCTCGCAGTTCGCCGGGTCGTGCGACAGAGGGTCGTTGCCGTAGTAGAAGTGCGGCGGGTGTGCCCGGAACATCGGGTGGAACGTGTAGATCAGGCGCGAGTTGATCGTCTCCCGCTTGCGCGCCGGCTTGCTCATCGGGTTGACCGAGACACCGTCGTAGACCCACGCGGAGTTGTCGCGCTGGAAGAGGTGGTTCGGCAGCGGCGGGAGGAGGAAGTCGTCCGGGGCGAGGTACTCGAGCAACAGGCTGCTGGTCCTCGGCAGGTCCAGCTCGTGCTTGAGGACGCCGCCGACGAGGGCCTCGGCCAGCCGATCGGCCGGCGCGGTGCGCACCAGCTCGTCGAGCGGTGCGTCGAGGGCCGGACCGAACCGGGTGGCGGTCGTGAGCTCGTCCTCGAGGAAGTCGCGGGCCCCGGGCTGGTCCAGGGCGGTCGCCAGCAGGTCATGGAACAGGTGCACCTTCACGCCCTTGGCCCGAAGCTTCTCGGCAAAGGCGTCGTGCTCTTCCCGCGCCCGCTGCGCCCACATGACGTCGTCGAAGAGCAGATCGTCGACGTTCTGCGGAGTCAGCCGGGTCAGCTCCAGACCGGGCCGGTGCACGATGACCTGGTGGAGTCGACCCACCTCGGAATCGACGTGGAACGGCATGGCATCTCCTTCACTCGGAACGGGTCGCCCTCCCGGCAGGCTCAGGGCCGCCAGGCGGGAACGGCGGGAGGTTCGTCCATCTGGTGGCGGTGCCGCAGGTAGATCGGGATGCCGGCGAGGAACGCCACCCCGGCGAAGATGAACGGCAGGTATTCCTTCCACAGGCTGCTGCCGGTGTTCCGCGAGTAGACGATGAAGAGCACGGAGAAGATCACCGCGATCACCGCAACCGTGACGTCACGGACGAAGCGCGGGGTGTGCAGCTCGCGGTGGTCGCGGAGCCGCCACTTGATCTGGGCGAGCGCGGAGAAGGCGTACGGGATCGCGGCGGTGATCCCCGACATGAACACGAGCGTGTTGAACACGGTGATCCCGACCGCCCCCGCGTACGAGAGCGTCATGAACACCGAGGCCAGGACGGTGGAGGAGATGATCCCGAAGCGCGGGACGCCGCGGTCGTTGAGCCGCCCGAAGGCCTTCGGGAACAGCCCGTCCTTGGCCGCCGCGAGCGGCATCTCCGCGCAGATCATCGTCCAGCCGTTGAGCGCGCCGAAGCCGGAGACGACGACGAGCGCGCTCATGAGGTAGCCCGCCCAGGTGCCGCCGAAGATCTCGTTCACCGCGGTGGCGAACGGCGCCGACGAGTCCGCAAGCGTGCCGCTGGCCACGATTCCGAAGACGGCGGTGAGCGAGAGCAGGTACACCACCGCGGTGCCGAGCGTGCCGAGGATGGTGGCCCGCGGCACGTTGCGGTCCGGATCGCGCACCTTCGCGGCGGCGACCGCCGCGCACTCGACGCCGAGGTAGGAGAACAGGCACAGCGCCATCGCGCCGCCGATCGCGGAGCCCGCGCTGTCGCCGCTGGTGTTGAACGGCGTGAAGTTGCCGCTGCTGATGAAGAACAGCCCCACGGTCGACATGAACACCAGCGGGATGAACTTCAGCACCGAGGTCCAGAGCTGGACCGCGCCCATGTTCTTGACGCCGGAGAGGTTGATCGCGGCCGGGATCCACAAGCCCAGCAGCGCGATCAGCACCGAGATCCACTTGTTCTGGCCCTTGTTGACGAACTGCTCCACGTAGAGCACCCAGCCCACGACGATCGCGGCGTTGCCCGACCACGCGGTGATCCAGTACAGCCAGGCGTTGGAGAAGCCGGCCAGGTTGCCGAACGCCGCGCGGGCGTAGGCGTACGGGCCGCCGTCGGCCGGTAGCCGCTTCGACAGCGCCGCGAAGAGGACCGCGAGGGACAAGGCGCCGACGGTGGTCAGCGCCATGGCGACCAGGCTGATCGGGCCGTAGGCGGCCAGCGACGTCGGCAGGTTGAAGATGCCGACCCCGATGATGCTGCCGACGATCAACGCGGTCGCGGCGCCCAGACCGAGGCTGCGGCGAGGTTCGGCGGCCCGCTCGACGGTGCCCGTGTCGCCGGTCCCCGGTGGGGTCACGGAGGTCGTGCTCATCGCGGATCCCTTCGGGGGAGGTGCTGGGGAGGACTGCTGCCGGGTCACCGCCCGGCGGCTGCGCTGAGGGGGCGGGAAGGATGCAACCGGCGTCACGGCCCCCGCCACCTCGTCCCTCCGGGATGAACAACCCGCCGATCCCGGACGGGCATCGCTGCAGGCGGGCAGCGCGCCCTGGGGCAGTTCGGCCCCGGACAGCCGGACGCCGCCGCGCGAGCGTCGGATCACTCGGGCGGCGGCGTCGGTCGGCCACGCGGCCGGTCAGGTCGCGAACACGTCGCGGAGCTTGCCTTCCTCCTCGTGGCTGAGGTTGCTCTCCATGAGCACCATCGTCTGGCCCGCGAAGGCCTCCTTGACCTTGTCGACGACGGCGTCGGACGACAGCACGAACAGGGCCGACGTGCCGGGCTTGACCTCCTCGCGGACCCGCGAGATGAAGTCGTCGTTGATGCCGACGTCGGTCAGGCTGCCGGTGAGCGCCCCGATGCCCGCACCGACTGCCATCCCGAGCAGCGGCACCAGAAAGATCAGGCCGAACAGGAACCCCCAGAACGCGCCACCGACGGCGCCGACGCCGGCCAGTCCGCTCAGCTGCCGGGTCTTGGGCTTCTTCGCCCCCTCGGGATAGGACACGATCGCGGCGTCGTGCACCTTGATCAGGCCCTGTGCCTGGAGGTCCTTGAGGGTGTCCTCCGCGCGCTCCGCCCCCTCGGGGGTCATGAACTTCCAGACGGTCATGCTCGTCATTGCTTCTCCTCGAACGAGAGTTTCTGCCCCGGGCGGTCCGGTCGGCCGCCGGGTCGATGTCGGTGACGGGGGGACGGCAGTCGCGCCAGCTGCCCTCCACCGCGGGCGATCCGCAGTCCGTCAGGAGCTGAGGATCCGGCTCTTCTGCAGCTCGAACTCGGCGTCGTCGAGCACCCCTGCCTTGCGCAGTTCGCCCAGCTCGCGCAGCTGCGCGAGCTTGGTGTCGGTGTCCGTCCCGGCAGGCTGCTCGTACGCGGGGGGCGGCTGCTGATAGGCGGGCTGGTCGTAGGCCGCCTCCTGAGCCGCCCACCGGCCGGCCTGGCGGCGGGAGACACGGTTGGAAACGGCGGTGGCCGTGCCGGCTACCACTGCGGTGCGGGCAACCCCGCGGATCAGACCCATGATCAACTCCTCTGTGCCGGGACGTCGGGGGATTCGATCGGGGCCTCGGCCGCGTCCAGCACCTCGAGGAGGGACTGGATCTCGACCCGCCCACTGGCCACGAGCAGGCCGCCGGAGCGGCGCAGCGCGGCGGCGAACGGCGCGGCCCACACGTTTTCGTAGATCAGCACGCCGGCGGAGGTCCCCGGATCGAGCGCCTTCGCGGCCTCGTCCAGGTCGTCCGGCCCGATGAGCCCCGACGAGGCGCCGTCGAACAGCGCCGCCTCGATGACGGACATCCGATCGAGGTCGACCTGGCTCAGCGTCGTGATGGCGCCGTTGTCCTCCTTGCGGACGAACGCCAGGTCGAGGATGCGGATGATGCCCCGGTCCACCAGGTCGAGGAGCAGCGGGAGGCCCTTGCCCATCGTGCGGTTCTCGGGGAAGGCCACGACGAGGTAGTCGACGGGCCCCATCTGCTCGAGTTCGGCGGCCCGATCGAGGTCTGCGGTCATCTCACTCCCTCAGGAAAGGCCGGCGGGGTGACCGCCGGATCGGGAGGCTCCGCGCGCAACGTGCGGGGAGCCGGATGGACCGACGGTGGCGCGCGTCGCGTGCCGGTCGCGTCATCCCCGACGGACGATCGGCCGCCTCAGCTCGCGGACGGCAGGCCGGTCCGGTCGCCGGCCGGAAGAAACGCGCCGATGGTGAGGACGACGCCGAAGAGCGCGAGCTGGGCGCCCAGGAACAGCGAGAGGACCAGCACCGTCGCTTCCGGCCAGGCCAGCACCAGCAGGCCGATGACGACGCTGACCACCCCGGCTACTGCCAGCCAGCCCCAGTGGGGAATCTCGCGGCGCGCGACGATCGCCAGCCCGATCCGGCAGGCCCCGTGCACGATCAGGGACAGCCCCGTGAGCAGGGCCAGAGCCCCCAGCGTCAGGCGCGGCCAGAATGCCGCGATCACGCCCACGATCGCGAGGGCGGCCCCCAGTGCCATCCAGGGCCCGCGGTGCGGCGCCCGCCATCCTGCGGTCATCTCGAGCACGCCGCCGACGACCAGCCCCGCGCCGATCAGGAGCGCCAGCGTGCGGGCGGCGCTGTACGGGTGGAAGAGAAGGAACAGCCCGACCACCACGGTGGCGACACCCAGGACGGCTATGCCCAGCCTGCGGGCGCCCGAGGGTCGCATCGGGGCGGCACCGGGCATCTGCCGCGACACGCCAGCGGTCATCGCGGGCTCCTCTCCAGTCGAGGGGGTCCCGCCGGCTGCGCCGGTCGGCGCGCAGGTGCCGGCAGGATCGGGCGAGGGTCCCCGGTTCTCGTTGTTGCCGGCCTCATCCGCCGCGGGGGATCCGGCCCGACCCAGACGCGACGCAGGGAGGACCTCAGGGGGCGGTCAAGGGCGGGCCGAACAGATCCAGCGACGGCGGGACATCCGCTCGCGCGCACAGCACCAGCCGGAGTCGGTCGACGTTGCGCACCAGCAGATCCAGCGACTCGACGGTCTCCCGGCGGGTCAGGTGCTCGGCGTCGTCGACCACGAGGACAACGGGCCGAGAATGCTCCCCCAGGCGGGCAGCCAGCCGGATGATGAACGCGGCCGGCAGCCGCTCCCCGGGCACCGGTGGCTCGATGTCCGGCAGGGTCACCCCTGTCAGGTCGAGCGCCGCGAGGACGGACCTCCAGAAGGTCGCCGGGTCGTCGCGATCGGCGTGGATGACCAGCCAGTCGACCGGTTGCCGGTCGCAGTGCGTGCGAACCCAGTACGCGAGCAGCCCGATCGTGCCCGCGCACTGCGGACCCACCACGGTCACCAGCGATCGCGCGACCGCACCGGCCAGTTGCTCCACGCGGCCTGGCGGTTGGCGTTCGGGCGGTGGAAAGGCCGCCGCACGATCGGCGGATCGTGGGCGTGCAGACCCGCGTGGTGGGCGATGTCCCGACGCCGCATTCGTCATGACTGACCACCGTGCCCCGGGTGGGACGGCGCACCGGATCGACCGAACGGGGCCGGCCCGCCGTCCGGCCGTTCCCCGGATCATTTCCCCCCGCCGCCAGTGCCGGCGCCTTCATCCCGCCCGGGTGAGGAGGACTGCCCGCTCCCGCGACAGCGTGGCGATGTCCGCACAACCCGGATCGAGCAACGTCCGGGATTCACCCATGTCAAGGAGGGGTGCCATGACCGCTGACACGGCGGCAGCACCGTCCGCGCCCGAATCACGGCTCGGGCAGGTGGCCGCGGGCGAGCTCCCCGTTCTCGAGGGACTCGTCTCGATGAACATCGACTCCCTGGAGCGCTCGGAGCTCGACCCGGCCACCTACGTCCTCGTCCGGCTGGCCGCACTGGTGGCGATGGATGCGGCGCCGGTGTCGTACCTGATCCATCTCGGGCTGGCCGGCGACGCGGGCGTGAGCCTGGAGCAGGCGCAGGGTGTGCTGGTCGCGCTCGCGCCGATGGTGGGCAGCGCCCGGATCGCCTCGGCCGCCGGCAAGATCCTGCGGGCCTACGGGCTGGGTGCGGTCCTGGCGGAGTCGGCCTGACCTGCCTGCGCGGTCGCTTCCGGGCACCGGAGGCGACCGCGCTCTGCTCGTTGTGGGGCTCGACGCTCGTTGTGGGGCTCGACGCTCGTTGTGGGGCTCGACGCGACCTGGGCACGATCAGTGGAGCAGCGCCTTCAGCAGAATCAGACCGGCGCCGATCAGCGCCACGGCCGCGCCCTGCAGCACCGCCGCGGCGACCCGGGCGCCGGCGAAGCGGGCAGCCCAGAACCCGTAGAAGCCGATCAGCCCCAGGCCGCTCCACTTCGCCACGCTGAACGCGGTGTCGAGCCCGATCAGGCCGACCGCGGCGAGGACGAAGAAGATCACCGGGAACACAATGCCTAGGGCGACCGCACCGGCCTCCTCGACCATCTCCTCGAGCTGCGCCCGCGTGACCCGGTGCCGCTCGCGGGTCTCGGCGCCGACCACCTCGGCGTAGAACTCGGCGAGCCCGACCGCCACCGCCGTCCCCAGGAGCCAGCCGACCATCGCCGCGGCGCTCGGCGGATGGCCCTGGAGGGCGACGATCAGCGCCAGCCCGATGATCGCGCCGTAGATGACCCGGGCCACCTGGCGGGAACCCAGATGGGCCGCGACGCTGGCGTGCACGGTTCACGAAGGTGCCGGACAGGGCCACGCAGCCGCACC
>Ga0206354_11478764_pt1 | contig 13554 bp, 15 predicted proteins | sample DielMetaTC5am3_FD_146428 | JGI IMG/M metagenome (GOLD analysis project Ga0206354, IMG submission 146428) | Corn rhizosphere microbial communities from Kellogg Biological Station, Michigan, USA - Diel MetaT C5am-3 (Metagenome Metatranscriptome)... | ecosystem: Host-associated > Plants > Roots >... | reverse complement strand
GACCGGCACCAGGTAGTTGCCGATGGCGAGCCCCTGCGCGTCGTCGTGCATGGCCGCCAGCGAGGCCTGTGTCGTGACGGGGTAGTTCTCCTGCCCGGTGATGCGCAGCAGACGCTGCGGAGGCTGCTGCGAGCCCTGGCTGACCGTCTCGACGGCCGGATTCTGCGGCAGCTCCTTGAGCGCCAGGCGCCCGATCTGGATCGTGGAAAAGGCCATCAGTGCACAGCCCCTGTTCTAGCGCGGTTGACCTGAACCAGCGCGTTGCTGATGTTGACCGCCATGCGGCGCGCAGCGGCGGTCATGTTGATCGGGTCGGTGAAGTCCACGATCCCCTGCATCGGGATCGAGATGTTCAGGGTGCCGATCGTCATGCCGAGGCCGGCTGCTTTCGGCGTGGCCGACGTGCCGCCGACGGTGCGGATCTGGTCGTTCGGGATCACGTGCCCAGCGCCCCCGAAGACCACGATTTCCGGGCCTTCCTCGCCGACGACACGCACGTCACCGGCTTCGAACGGGCCGCCGCCAGCCAGCCCTGGCACTGCGTGCCCCACGATAGGTGAGATGACCTCGGAGTTGAGGCCATTGATCTTGCTGCTCACGTAGTTGTACAGGCGGTCTACCTGGGCTTCCGCGCCGGAGGTGTCTGCGTGGAACTTCGTCGAGATATCCGGCGGGATTTGCGTGATCTTCTTGAGGTATTCCTCGATCTTGTCCTTCTGCTTGCCGGTCGCCCCGGTGGCCTTGACGAATGCGTCGATCTGCTGGTCAATCGTGCGGTTCGCCTGGTCGATGCTGCTGCCCGCGTTCACCTGGTCGACACCAAGCTGAATGATCGCTTTCGACGCCGCGCTGAGCGCCATCCGGTTGTTGATTCCCTCCTGCGTGTTCTCGGCCAGTGAGTAACTGTTCGCTTTAAAGGAGGTCTTCGCGTTCAACACGTCCTGGTCGAGCGTGTTCTCCGCGTCGTCGAGCTGGGCAGTGGCGCCTAGCAGCGCCTGCAGCACTGAGCTGTAACCCTGCGCGGCAGCGGAGGTGAGCTGGTAGTTGTACAGGATGTTCGACAGCTGCTGGCCGAGCTGCTGCTGGCCGTCGCCGAGCTGAAGAGACGCGACCGTTGCGATCGAGGTCTGCTCGGCGTGCGTCTGCAACGCGGTCGTCGCGGTATCGACCATCCCCGCGAAAATCCCGGCCGACTTGGTCGCGGCGAGGTACGCCTGGTTCTGATCGTTCTGATCCTTCAGCGCCTGCTTGACCGCAACTGTCATCTGATCGAGCCGGGACTTCGCGTTCGCAAGCTCGTTAGATTCCCCCCGCGTCGCGACCTGTTGCGACGTCGCGGCACGGCCAAGACGCTCCGTCGACGGAACAAGCTTGTCGAGCGCGGCCTGTTTGGCGTTGTACGCCGCGTTGACCTTCTCCTGCGCGGCCTTCTCGCCAGCCGCGTACTCGATCAACGTGGCCTGCGACACGCCGAGATCGTCTTGCACGGACTTCAGCTGGAGTTTCGCGATCTGGTTCTGGATGATCGCCGTCGTCGACGCGCCCACCACGCCGTTGTCCTGCGCCACAGCGGCCGTGAAGTCCGATGCGCTCGTCGTCATCGAGTGGAAGCTGGACACCAGGCCGCCGAGCAGCCCGACGCCGGCGCCGATAGCGATCCCCCACGGGCCGCCGACGACGTCCGCCATCTTTCCGAAGCCGCCCGCAGCCTTCTCCGCAGCGCTCCCACTCAACCCGAGCAGCCCGCGCGCGCCGTCGGCCTTCGCGGCAACCTCCACGAGGCCGTTGCTCGCGCTCTGAAGCCCCTTGCCGATCAACGGGTCGAACTTCATGGCGCCGAACGCGCCAACCAGACCGCCGACAGTCGCCGGATTGGCGATCTTGTCGATCACGGTCAGCGTGCCGTTCAACGCGGGCTCGATCGCATTGAAGTCCTCCGACAGCGCCGCAGAGGCCGACCCGAGCACATGCCCCAGCGTGCCGACCAGAGTCGACGTCACATCGACGATGTCTCGGATCCCGACTTCGGTCGACTGCGCGTCCGTCGTCAACCCAGTGAAAAACCGGCCGACCCCGTCGCCGAGCACAGGAAGCTCACCGGTGAATCCGGCGACGATCCCACGCGACTGATCCACCGCTGTCGTCAACCCGGGGATCGTATGCGTCGCCAGCCCGGTCACGCCGGAAGTGAAGCTGAGCAGATCCGGCTCGGCATCGTTGAACAGCGCCTTGATCTGCGGCTTCTCCTGCGTTACCGCCTTGTCGATGTTCACCATCGCGGCCTGCATCGCAGGCACGAACGACGAGACCGCGTCAGACATCTCGTGCGACACGTCATAGGCCAGAGTCTTAGCCTCGGCCTGCACGTCCGCGTTCGACTTCGTCAGCAGCGCGCCCGCAGCCGTGACCGCACCGGCCATCCCAGCCACGATCAGACCCGGTGCGAACGCGGCGCCCGCGACAAGCGCCGAGCCGAGCAGCAGCCCGCCCTCCTGGCCGGCGTCCTGCGCCGTTTTCGGGTCGACCTTGACCTTGACCTTGTTGTTCTCCCCGACCAGCTCGACGCCCGCTTTCACGTCGGCGTCGAGTTCCTCAACGGCGTCGTTGTGCAGCCCGAGGCCGACGTTGGCGTCCAGGCCCGTGGTCACCAGTTCGAGGGCGACGTCCAGGTCCTCGCGCAGCGAACCGGGCGCGTCGTCGCGCAGGCCTGCGCCGACCTTCGCTTCGACCTTCGCGGCGGCTTCCTCGACGATCCGGCGCAGCCCGAGCTCGAACGACGCGTCGTCGTCGGCCGGGTCGACGGCCACGTACGCGTCCGCGATCTTGAAGCTCACGTTCGGTCACCCCTTCCGGATCGGCGTCTTCGAGATCTGATCAAGCACAGCCCGCGGACGCGTGGCCAGCCACTCGCCGCCCTTCATCTCCTGCGGACCAGACGGCACCGCAGGCGTCTTCTCCGCCTCCTGCGCCAACCAGCGGCCACGGATCAACCCCTGATACGCGTTGATCCGGTAGGCCAGGGCGTACGCGCGCGGCGCCGGCAGGGACTCCAAGGCGTCCGGGTCGATCCGGTGGATCGCCGAGAAGTCCGAGCGCAGGTCCTCCAGATAGCTGGCGACCCACGCGACCTGCCGGAGCCGCCGCGTCAGTTTCCCTCGTCGCCCTCCCGCTGCTCCTCGGGGCCGAACGCGCGCTCCTTCAGCAGCTCGACGATGCGCCGCCATTCGGCACGGGTCATCGTGGCATCGCCCATCAGCGCGTTCAATGCCTGCTGCCCGCACAGGTGCCGCACCAGCTCCACGCCCTTGGCGTCCTCGGTCGGCTGGAAGCGCAGGATGTTCGCCAGCGCGATGCTGTCGCCGAGCTCGACGGCGGCCGGCATCGTGTACTCGACGTCGTCAATCGAGAACAGCGGCTCGCGCGCCGCCGCGGCCGAGCGCTTCTTGAGCTGAACCGGCGCGGCCTGCCTCGGCTTGGCCGCCCGCGGCTTCGGGGCGCTCACGCGGTCTGGTCCATCTTGATGTACGGACTAATAGAACCGGACACGTAGTACATCTTCGTGCTCAGCGCCCACACGACCTGCTTGGTCGGATCCCCAACCGTCGTGATCTTCGCCTGGTTCAAGACCTTACGGAAGATCATCCGGCGCCGCGCGGGCAGACCCGACGAGAGCACCGGAGCCCACCCGTCCAGCAGGATCGCGTTGTACGTCAGCGGCGTGGCCGCATTCGGCTGCCCCGGATCGTAAACCGTGATCCCGCTGCCCACCGTCGTCGTCCCGACGTTGTTCAACGCCATCGCCAACAGCGCGATCGTCGGCTCCGCGCCGTTGAACGTCACCATCCCGGAGCGGCCCGTGATGCGGCCCCCGATCGGGTCGACCACCTGGTCGAACGTCAGGTCCGTGATCGTGTGGTCGATCTCGTACTGCACACCGCCCTGCGTGCCGCCGGCGAACGTCCAGCCCGCACCCGGGTCGGCGATCAGCGCGGCGTTGCTCTGCGCGGGCTCCGTCACCCCGAATGCCCCGTACCACATGTTGATCGGACCCATGATCGCGTTGTTCGGGTTCGTCGTCGCGGTCATATCAGAACACCACTCCCGGCAGTTGGAGCAGCGCCACCGTCACCGTGGCCACGCTGCTGAAATCGATCCAGATGTTGCCGTCCGCCTGGTTGTAGTAGCGGTCCCACGGCCCCAGCAGCTGCGGAACCGTGTTATTCGTCGGCAACGCCGTCGGGCCGTCCGCCGCGACCGCATGGCCGCCGATAGACGTGCCGACGTTCACCGTGTAATTCGACGCCGTCGCGCCGTTGATGATCGCGAGCCATTCGCGGCCCGTGTTCTGCCACTGCACCCCGGTGAAACCCGTCAGCACCGAGTAGGTCGGGTTCAGCAGCACGCTCTTAGTGAGCTGCTGAACCGTGAGGGTTTGGCGTGCCACGGCTTCAGTTCTCCTTCTGCGCGGTCGCGGCCGGCGGCTTCGCGTCGGACGGCGAAGCACCCTTCGCGGGGGTCTTGTCCGGCGGCTCGACGACGGCGGGGCGCGGGTCCAGCGGACCCACGGGGTCGGAGGCGAGCAGCGCCTTCAGGTCCTCGTCGCTGCCCTGATACAGCAGCCCCTGCGCCTCGAGGACCTGCGCCTCCTGATCGGAGACCTCGACCTCCTGGCGGGGCTGGAAAATGTGCCTGATCTTCGTCGACATTAGTAACGCTCCTGATATAAAGCGGGTCTCAAATATGGTTCTTCCGGCTGGTTGGCATGGCGGACGTGCTCGCGCACCACATGGCCGACCGCGACGTCGCCGTCCTTGAAACCCCGGTGCACGACGTGCTCGCGCACGACCTCTTCGCCGTGGAAGCCGAACTCGACCGCGAGCGCGTACTCGACTTCGCCCTCGTCGTCCGGGAAGGAGCCGACTTGAAGCTGCGGCACGCCGTCGCCGGCGTCGACGACCGCGTGGTCGAGCGAATCGTGCAGGCGGCTGGTGTCGATCGGCACGTACCGCCTCGCGTCCGCCACCATGTCCGGCCCCAGCGCCGTGTCCAGAAACACCCACTCGGCCTCGCGCAGATGCCCCTGCCAGCCGTCCGCCATCTGCACCGTCACGCGCGCGCTCACAAGGCCACCGCCGTCCAGTGCATCTGGAGATCGAATACGTAGCGGGCGAACGCCGAGTCGTCGCCACCGACACGCCGCGGCTCGTTGAGCAGATAGGCGCTACGCACGGCCGCGTGCTGGTAGCCGGACGGCAGCGTGACCTCCTGCGGGGCCTGCTGTGCGGTGAAGCACGCGGCGCGGATGCGTTCGGCGAGCTGGTTGGCCTGATCCCACACCGGCTGACGTCCTCCGTTCGGCGCGACGGCGGTGCACTTGACGCCGAACACCGGCGACTTGAGCGGCATGTACGGGCTGGAGGAGCCACCGACGACGGCGATCTGCACGAACCCGCTCTGCGCCCAGCTGGCCGCGTCGCCGGGCAGTTTCGAGCCCACACCACCGACCTGGCCGAGGACCGCCTGGATCCACGCCGCGAGCACGAGTTCGTTGTGGGGAAGCAGCAGCGCGCCCGTCATCGCCGACCGCCGATCGGGCGCGCGATAACGCGCAGATACGTCGTCGTCATCGTGCTGCCTCCTGCCTCTGCGGCCTGGACGGATGGTGCCCGGGTGCGGCGGCCGGTCTGCCCGGCCTGCGTGCCGCGATGCTGCTAGACGCTCTTGCGGTTGGTCTTGCCGATCGAGGGGAACTTCGCCTTCACGCGCCGCCGGATCTGCGCCTGCTGCGCCGGTGTCGCGTTCTGCGCGGACCGCGCGAGCGCGTTGCGGGCGTGCGCAGGGTCGTCGATCCGGTACTTGCGCGGCCCCGGCAGCCCGAAGTCGCTCGCGGGCATCGCCTTGCGGCCCTTCTTCGTGTTGCGCTTCGCATTGGTCGCGGCCGACAGACTCGACCGGTTGGACTTCGCCACGGCGATCACTCCTTCCTACGTGGTCAGGGACAGGTCGAAGGACAGGTCCTGTGCCCAGAACGGGTTGGCCTGCTGATACAGGTTGTCCACGACGTACACGGTCCCCGCGGCGTCGCGCAGCCGGTCGCCCTTGCGCACGTCCAGGCCGCGGTTCATACGGCCCTTGAAGTACCGCACGATCCGGTCCTCGCTGTCCTTGGGTTCGTGCGGCCGCTGGCGCTGCTCGATGATCGATGCGGGCAGGCCGCTCATGCCGGGCACGGCGGTGTCGGCGTCGATCTCGTCGCCCCACTGGTTCGTCGTGGTGCCGCGCAGGACGTCGACGGTCGTGGTCGGGGTCGCGATCATCAGATGTTCCTCCACGGCACCGAAACCCCCGCCGTGACACCCACGCCGTCGCGCGCGCGGCGATTCTTCTGGAAGCCTGAGTTGAACCGGAGGGTGGCGTTGCTGGCGCGGAACAGGCGGCTGAGGAACCGCAGCGCGACCGGCGAGTAGATCGCCACCGACTGCGACGAGCCCTTGAACGTGATCGACAGGCCGTCCTGCGAGATGCTGGCCACGTCCATCATGGTCTTGAGTTCGGGGTGCGCGTTCACGTACAGCGCCTGCCACGCGGTCGCGCGCGTCAGCCAGTAGAAGTCGCTGCGGCTGGAGTCGGTGGCGCGCCACACGCGGCCGATCAGCGCCTCCATCCACTGCTGCGCCACCGTCACGTCGATCTGCTCGACCGCGGTGCCGGTGAACCTCAGCACGTCCGCCACGGAGCACCAGGCGCCGTTGCCGCCCGTCGGGGAGACGGTGAAGCCCTCCTGCGACGATTCGGCCACGCCGCCTACGGTCGCGGCCCACCGCACGCTGAGCGTATCCGCGCCCTGATCGGCGGGGATCGGCCATGCGAACAGGTACTGGCCGATCCCGATGTGGGAGATCCCGTACGGCGTCGGGGGCAGCAGCACGTTGCCGGCCGAGTCGAGGATCGCCGCGGTGATGGGGTTGGCGTCGCCGGTGAACACGGCCTCGAAGGTCGCGGTCTGCCCCGGCTCATAGGTTGTCAATGTGCTGCCTCCCCTCAGTCGTAGACGACTGTTGCCGTGGGTGCCGATCCGGTCCCGACCACTTCGAGCCAGCCGCCCGGGGGTACTCGAACGGTCACTGGCGGCAGCGCACCGGGGGTCTGGCTGTAGACGGCGGCCATGGCGGGCGCTGCCCCGCCGCCGCGCAGATTGCCGAGTTGAACATCTGTCAGGGCGCTGCCGCCGGAGAGGACAACCGTGGCCCAGCGCCATTGCGGGTTTTGCATCGGCGTGCCGAGGCCAAGCGCCCACGCGGCACCGGGACCGTTGGGTTGGCGCTCGTCGATGATGGTCAGCCCGGTGGCCGAGGAGGTGCTCACCGTGCCGCCCGTGGTTCCGGACACGTGGATCTCGCCGCGTGCCGCGGCTAGACCGCCGTGGCCGTCGTCCCAGATGGACAGGCCGCTCTCACAGTCGATGGAGCCCTCGATATACGGACCAATGCCGGACGCTCCCGCACCGAGGATGAAGATGTCGTGCGCGCAGCCCTCGATGCCGATCTGGGTGAATTTGATCTTGTGGCTTGAGGTGTTCGCCGTCGCCGAACCGTCGTGCCACGAGCCGACGACAGCGAGGGCCGCCCAGCAGTAGAAGAAGTGGCAGCCGTGCAATTCCAGGTGCTCAGGGGCGATGCATGCATAGGTGTAGCCGCCGCCGACCGTGACGCGGTCCAGCGTCACGTTGTTCTGGTTGCTGGTGGCGGGCAGGCCGATCGCGACTGAACCGCCTGTCGCCAGCGCGCCGACGCTGCCTAGCTCGCCGGTGCCGTTGTTGAACACCGCTGTGGTGTTGAACCCGGCGTCCACCATGTTGCACTGGTCGACGCCCCACAACCACACGCCGCTGTAGCCGAGCCCGTCCGCAGAGTAGGTCGTCAGGATACTGATGTCTTTGAGGACCACGTGCATGTTGGAGAACAGGAAGCTTGCGTCGCCGTAGCCGTTCGGCCCGGTGGGACCGCCGATGAGCGAGGACTGTCCGTTGGTGTTGACGTCGCTGTTGAACGCGTCGAGCGATGGATACACCCCGTAGGAGATCAGGCAGGATCCGGAGCGCTGCGGCACGGTCTGCTGCCAGTGCCTGATCGCGTTGCCGGTGCCGACGCCCCGGAACTCCAGGGTCACCGTGTTCTCGGTCACGGGGATGATCGGCAATGTGACCTGGGCATTTCCCAGATTTGCGTGCGAGAGCGCGCCGGCGATACCGCAGCCGCCGTCGGGGAAAAGCACCTGCGCGTAGCCGTTGTGCGCTCGGGCGTAGGCGACGGCGTCCGTGACCGCGTTCTGGACGGCAGTGTTGTCGTCGTTCGACCAGATCACCGTCGCGTTGGCGACGGCGGTAGAGGCCGCGTCGGCCAGGACCAGATGGCCGGAGTCGGTCACGCTCTGGATCGAGGTGACCAGAGTGCTGACTCCGGGCGGTCCGGCCCCTTCTACTTCGATGGGCATGTTCGCCGCGGCATTGCCGAACGGCAGACTCGTGGTGCAGGCGAGCACATTGCTGCCTTGTGCCATCGCGCCGTCGGAGACCAGCTTGGCATTCACCTTGGCGCCATAAGTGACGACCGGGAACTGCCATGGCTGGTACGGCAGGTCACTGATGTCGATGCCTGCCCACGTGGGGGCGGCGGAGTTCGTGCCGTCGCCCGTCTGTGCCAGGAATTTCTTGACGGCCGCGGTGTTGCCGGGAAGCCGGGAGCTAGTGAGCGCAGCGGAGGCGTAGATCAGATCGCCGAGCACGGTAGCCGGGGACAGCGCGTTGAACGCGGCTGCCGCACTGCTCTCGCCGGTGCCGCCCTGATCTACGGGCAGAGGATTCGTGAGGTGCGTTTCGATGACTTCGGGAGCATCGTCGGTACCACCAAGGTCGGCGCCGAGCTGCACGCCGCCGCTGGCGGCCGGCTGCCACGCCCCGTCGCCGCTCGAATCGGCTGCTGTCCACACCTTCCCGGCGCTCGCGCCGGTCGGCAGCTCCAGGCCGCCACTGAGCGTGGCCTTGCCGCCGACGGTCAACGCGCCGGCGACAGCCATCCCGGCCGCCGCACTCCCTCCGGAGTTGCCTACCAGAGTGGTGCGCAGCGAGCCGACCCACGCCGGCGACGTCGCGGTGACGATGATCCAGTACGTGAAGACGGCCCCGGCGCCGGACTCGGTAACCCGGTACGCGGTCTGGAGCGTGCCATCGGTCAGCTGGATGTCGGCATTCGGCACGAGCTGCGCCGTCCACAACCCCGTGTCAGTCGGGATGATCGTGTCGGCGGCGAGGATCTCGGTGCTGTCGCTCGTGTTGAACCCGACGACCGGGGTGTCGTCGTAGTCGACGAGCTGGATAGCGATCTGCGCGCTGGCCGGCTGCGCCGACAGGGGGCTGAGCAGTTTGCCGTTGACAGTCGATGCAGCCATCGCAGATCACCTCCCGTTCGTGTTGTCGCGCGGGCCCTGCCGGCGGCCACGGAGGCAACCGCCAGCAGGGAGACTCACGGATCTGCTACGCGCCGACCTCGATCACGCTGAAGCCCTGCGGGACCGTGGCCGCGAACCCCTGCCTGGCCCGGAACTGCATCGTGTGCTCGAGCGCCGCAGTGTTGATGTTGGCGTTGATGAACTGCGCCTGCGGGGGGATGCGGTTGCCGCGCACCATGTGCCGCCGGTTCGCGAACACGATCAGCGGGTTGCCGTAGGTGCCGCGCTGGAATGCGTCGAAGCTGTTGCTCACCCGCGCGCCGAAGGTGAAGTACGCCGGGATGCCGAACAGCCGGTACTGCGGAACGACACCGCCGCCGGCGGTGCCCCCGGAGGACTCGACGAAAATCGGGCGCCCGTCGTCGTCCTTGATCCCGCGGATCGCCTGCTGGAGGCCCGGCTCGACCAGTGCGACGCCGTTGACCCTGTTCCAGAACTTCGTGGACTCGGCCTTGCCGAGCCCCGCGTTGAGCAGGTCGTAGGTCAGGCCGCCGCTGCCGGTCTTGGTGTAGTTCGTGTCCGCGGTGTATCCGACGTCGGAGTCGGTGTGCCGCACTGTGTAGTAGATCGAGTTGTACGGCTGGTAGTTCGTGGCCACGCTCGAGCGTGCGGCAGATACCCCGATGCACGAGTTGTCGTAGTTCATGTGGAAGGAGTTCATCCATTCCACGGTGACCGCGTCGATCTCGTTGGCCGGGGAGTCCTCGAATTCTGCCTCGTCGAGGGTGTCCTTGCCGTTGAACTGGTAGCCGTAGAGGGGGACGGTGTCGCCGTCCTGGGTGTCCTCGGTCAGCTGTGAGCCGCCGCCGACCATGGCGTTGGTGAAGCGCGGGATCTCCATGGTGTTGGAGGTCATGTTCTTCTCGCGCGCCAGGTCGTAGATCGCTGAGGCCTGGACCTCGCGTTGGGCGACCTCGGTGTCCCAGACGATGGGGGTCCAGGACGAAAAATCGCGGGCTGCCATGTGTGGCTGCTCCTCCGGAGTCCGTCATATGGGCCCGGAGGGGAGAGTCCTCGGCTCCAGGCGTGGGCTGGACCGTCGAGGCTCTGCTAACGAACGGTGTCGTGCTCATTCAGTTCGGGTGGCGCGCTCTGGCGCCGGGGGATCACCTGCGCTCTGGCTCGGTGATCTATCGAGAGAGTACACCGTGCTGAACGAATGTTCGATATGGGTTGCCCGGCCGCGCCTGGCGTCGGGGCCGGCCGGGCCTACTGCCCTGTCAGGCGCGGCGCCGGGTGCCGCTCTGCGAGTTGGCGAGGATCTGCTCGCCGAGCGAGAGCTTCGCGCGCGCCGGGCGGGAGCCGGCGGCCGCGCCCTGGTTGATGCGTCCCGGACGCTGACGCTCCTGCGGTTGCACGCTCGTGCCCGGCTTGGTGAACAGCTTCGGGTAGCGCTCCTCCATCTCGTCGAGCCAGTCGTCGAGTTCCGGCTCGTCCTGGTCGTCGAACCCGACGTTCTCCGGCTTGAGGCCCTCGAGCCTGAGGGCCACGGTCTCGGAGTCGGCTCCGCGGTCGAGCAACTGCGCCTTCGCCGAGGCGCGCACCGCACGCCGGCGCCACACCGCCTCGCCGCCCTGCCCGGTCGGTCCGGTGCCCTCACCGGTCGGCGCGCTGTCGGCGCCTTCCTGGTCCGCGGCGCCCTTGCGCAGGCGCTCGGCCTGTTTGCGTGCCCGCGCGAGTTTCGCGCGCTCGGCCTTGAGCGCGGCCTGGTGCGCTTCCTGCTGCGCCTGCCACTGCTCACGGGTCGGGGGCGTCCACTCCTCCTCCTCCTCATCCTCGCCGCCATCCTCGGCGCCTTCGGGCTCCTCCAGTTCGCCCTCTTCCGGCTCGTCCTCGGCCGGGCCTGTCTTGGTCGGGTCCTGTGCCATCGTCTTCTCCTCCGCTGGTTATCCGGCCCGCAGTGGGGACCGGGGTTTGTGTCGGCTGCTGAACGCGCCGCGGGCCGCGTCGCGTGCGGCGCGTTCCTGCACGGTGCGCGGCAGCCGGTTCGCGTGCGCGATGAGCCGGTCAGCCGCGTGCAGCCGGGCCCGTTTGGAGTCGTAGCCCGACCAGCCGCGCGCCACCGAGCGCTCGGCCTCGCGGCGCAGCGCCTCGATCACCAGCACGTTGTCCGCGCGGATGATCCGCAGCCGGCAGCGGCAGTTCGGGTGCCGCGGGGGGGCCATCAGCGGCATGCCCGGCGGCCACACCGGGGTAGGGCGGTGCGGGCCGAACGTGGCGTCCTCATCGAACCCGATGCCCTCGTTCGGGTCCGCGACGTGGCCGGACAGGGCGAGGCACACCAGGCACGCGTCGCGCTCGGCGACCCATACCACGCGCAGCCCGCGATCGACCAGCGGCGTGCGCTCGTTCGAGCTGAGCGGCGGCTCCCCCGACCGGTTGCCTGCCTGCGGCGTGAGCGTGATGCCGTCGACGGGAGCGCGCCCTGCGCTCTCGGCCGACGGCGCGGTGAGGGGCGATGCGGCGCGCGCGAGTTCACGCGTCGTCTCGTTGATCGCCCGGTTGGTCAGGAACCTGATGTTCGCCTCGATGCGCGGCGCGATCGAACCGGCTTTCGCTACCGCGGCCTCGATGTCCCTGACCGTCGTGAACGGGTCGGTCGCGGCGAACCGCTGGACATCGTTGACCGCGGCGGCGAGCACGCGGTTGGTCGACGCTCCCGCCTGGTGCAGCACCGGGTCGTTCAGGCGCACGCGCAGCCCGCGCGTGTCGATGCCGAGGGCGCGCAGCAGAACGGTTTCCTGCCGCAGCGCGAGCGCCGAGGCCGCGGTGACCGCGCGAGTGGCCTGCGCCGCGAGATCGAGCATCAGCGCCGCGAGTGCCGCGTCCAGGGCGTCGCGGATCTGTGCGGCGCGCTGCTGCGGGATCTGCCCGTTCTCGTCGGCGTAGCGTGCGCCGAGCGCGATGAGCATCGCGGTCAGTGCGGCGACAGCGTTGCGGATCGGCCGGGCGATCCTCGCGGCGGTATCCAGCTCGAAGCGCAGGGCCTGGTTATCGTCCAGGTCCCACTGCTGGAAGGTGTCCGCCGCCGTCATCGCCGGTTAATTGTTCGGGTCGTAGATGTGCACTTCGGGCGGGGTGCCGAACGGCAGGCCCGGCACGCCGGGGATCGCGTGCGGCGCGCCATGGGGAGGCATGTCGGACTGCGGGTGCTGCGGTGCGCCGTGCGGGAACGCCGCCTCATCCGGCGCGTCCGGGTCCGTGTCGGTCTCGAGCGCGGCCGCGGGAATCTGCGGCAGCAGTTCACCGAACAGGCTCGTCACGATGTCGTTCGCGCCCTCCGCGCTGATCACGTTGAGCTGCACCGACATGCCGAGGGACTGCATGCCCTGGGTCAGCTGCTGGAATAGCTGCACCTTGCGTTCGAGGGTGCGTTCCATTTCGGCGTCGGCCAGCCACCCCTGCACGTCGTCCTCGGGATAGCCGGCCTCGGTCAGCGCGACCAGCTGGGGAACGCCGTTGGCGATCTTCGCCGCCACCGCCTGCTGCTTGAGCAGATCTGCCTGCGCCAGGTACATCGTGGCGCGGCCCTGGTAGTAGGCGGCGGTGGCAAACACGTCGTCGTATGACTTCGCCCACTCCTGCGCCTGCGCCTCGCTCACGCCGGCCTGCATGAACGCGACGTCGCGCGGCACACCCAACTCGATCTTCAGCTTGACCAGCTGCCAGGCCTCCATCAGGTCGCTGGTGGCCGGGTTCGCCCACGAAATCTTCACCTTCGCCGTGACGCCGAGGATGCGCAGCGCGAACTCGTACGCAGCCTCGTACGGGTCGGCGAGCATCGGCATCAGATCCAGAGCCTTCTGCACCAGCGGCTGCTCCGCGACCTTGAGCATCTCGCCGGACGGCGTCTGGGCACCGATGCCGGAGAACTTCCACAGCGGCGTGGAGGTCGTGGTGGCGATGCTGATGACGAGCTGTTTGAACGGCTCCAGGAGCGAGGCGGGGTCGGCGGTGGAGAATTGGCTGACTTCCTTGAAGCCCTTGAGGACCATCATGCTGGCCGGGCTGGCCTCGTAGTTCGAGCCGGTCTCGTTGCTGATCGCG
>Ga0206354_11428209_pt1 | contig 14144 bp, 3 predicted proteins | sample DielMetaTC5am3_FD_146428 | JGI IMG/M metagenome (GOLD analysis project Ga0206354, IMG submission 146428) | Corn rhizosphere microbial communities from Kellogg Biological Station, Michigan, USA - Diel MetaT C5am-3 (Metagenome Metatranscriptome)... | ecosystem: Host-associated > Plants > Roots >... | reverse complement strand
CAAGCTTCAAGCTTGTGTCTGTCTGGTTGTGAGAGAGAAGGGAAGAGAGGAGGAGAGTTAGAGAAAATGGCGAGCTTTTGTGAAGGAATTGCCGAGTCCGTCGTCCCAGGTCTGTGTCACCCGATCGTCAATTGTCCCCCTTGACCTCCGCTCCTTCCTGTGTCAGTTGGTTAGAGCTTTCTCTCTAGTGTCGAGATATCAGTTTTTCCCTCCCCACCTCACATGTAGACGACTTACACTAGTGACACGCGGCGAGCTATACTTTTTCCTGTGTTCGTGTCCATCCACATTCACTGACGTTGTGTTTTTCTTCAGTTGTATCTACCATGACAGGAATCATGTCAGGACATGGTGACAAGTATTAAGAAAGAGGCAACCTGCGACATCATCTTCGTCTCCACCACACGACATCAGACGAAGAGACGGATGAAAGATCCTTTTAATGTTACTGCCGCCTAGTTATGTTCGTGTATCAACATCTTGACGATTGACGAATTGAAATACAATCTATCGGTCGTCTAGCTAACATCAAAGAAGAGATAGATAAGATTTACTCATCCCATAATCTCATTATCAATCCTCGACAGCTGGTTCTAAGAGACCATCATTCTATCATCATCGACAGCTGAAGTGTCAACAAAAATACCACTCGTTATCTCCTCTGATATGAACGTGAGACGCTTCTGATGACAAGACTCCGAGATACTTAATGAATGGATCCAGACCCACTCATGGCTGACTACCAGTTACTTGGAGATGGTTTTGGATACCATGGTGGATATGGTGGTCAAACCAATACTCTTGGTGGACAAGCACCAGGAAGTGGTTCCGGTCAACCACCTGGAGGTCCTCCACCTCCCAATACCTCAATTATGCCTGGAGGTCAAGTTTACCATCAGTTGCCTCCTGGACCTCCTCCTCATCGATATGCATCTGGAGGAGATGGAAAGAATGGCTTTCCAGGACAGTATCCCTCATTTGGTTCGAGTGGACCTCCGATGACTTCTTTAGGAGGACAGTATTCATCAGGTCTCCCTGATTACCCTCGTCCCGGTCTTGGGCAGGGACATTTGGGTATGGGACCGTCTGCTGCTCCTGGAGCCGGTTATCCTTCACGACTAATGTCTCCTTTTGGTGATCAGAGAGCACCTCCACCAGGAATCGGTTGCCGACCTCCAAGTCATCCAACGCCTATTCATCCAATGAGTGGGCCTCAGAGCTATCCGGGTTATCCTTCATCATCACCTGCACCTGGTTATGGACCGACTCCGAATCCTTCAGATCCATGGCCTCAGCAGCATTTGCAACAACCTCGTCCTCCGTATTCATATTCTGGAGCCCCTCCATCCGTTCGTCCTTCATTCTCCGGACCTGGCGACCAATATAGTAGTTCTATGCATGGTCGTTCCTTCTATCCTCCGACACCAGGCAGTCAAGCTCCTCAGTCTTCGAGTCATTTGACAGGGGACTCCTCCCTTGGCCTGTACTCTTCACAATCTCCCTTCGCTCCTTCATCTCCTGCAGTTAGAGGACATTCATCTTCTCAACGACCACAACAACCTCCGCCCTCATCTTATCCTTTTACCCCTAGTTCGCTACCTGGTTCAACAACAGGCCCTGCAGGTCCAAGATTCTCGCAGCAATATCCTTACGGACAGACTCCCTTTCCTGACTCTGCACAATCTCGTATGTCTCCCTATGGATTACCACCCGGAGTTGGTCCGAATAGTCCTGGTTTCAGACCTTCGTATGCACCTTCTCAAATGTCACCTCGAAGGCCAACTCCTACTCCACCTTCAGGATCTCCCATGCCTCCGACGTCAAGGACTCCTGATCGTGTTGTTTCAGCAACAACTGTGTCTGTTTCCCAAGCAAACTACCCCAGTGCAGGAGCGAGTCAACCATTAACGAGTCCAGCACCAGTAGTCTCTCCTTCTGGGCCGACCAATGGTCCTCCTCCGTCTAACAGTTTAGCGCAGTTGGAGCAGATGGTTGGCGGAAATAGCCTACCACATGCACCTCCAAATAAGACTGTTGTGTCATCATCATCAAACTTCTACGGATCTGTTCCATCATCTGGACCGCCACCCAATTCCCAAAGTGTATATTCTCACTTTTCTGCTCCGAGTCCTGTGCCCAGTTCACAGAATAACAGTTATTACTCGTATCAACCACCTCCCTCTAGTACATGGCCGCCACCACCAACATCATTACTTGGTCAATCAGTCGCCCCAACATCAGTAACAAATACTCTTTCGAGTTCAGGAACTGCTCCATCATCTTCGGTTCCGTTTAGTCCTGGCTCACAGATTAATCAACAGAACTCTAGTTTAAGAAGTCCTCAGACACCGTCTGCATCCAACGTCAAGAGTCCACTCAATAGTCAGTTTTCCGCTTATGACAATCAGTTTTCGAGTGTATCAGGTGATTCCTTCAATTCGAAGACAAACGACATCTCGCAACCAGGGTCTCTTTTGCCTTCTATGACTTCCATCCAAAAGTCACCCTTTGACTCAACATCGTTCGACACTTCAGGCCAAAAAACTGATAGTGAGCAAGCTCTTGACTCGAAGACCGATCCAAATAAGGAGCAGGAGTCCTTTGGAGATACCCGAAGTCCTGGGACGAGTTTCTACACAACGCTAAGACCTTCTTCCAGAGACCCCAGTGGATCTTCAGGAGATGGGAAGAAGGCTGACCCCAATAGAAGGACGCCAAATGCTGCACAGAGAAATTCCACTTGTGAAACGTCTTACCTGACTCCTTCAGGATCTTATCAAGACCTGAGTCAACCACCCTCGTACATCAATCAACAGATGTATCCTCCGCATCAACAACCTCAGCAACAGTCTTCGTATTCTCAACAAATGACTCCATTTGCAAATAGTTACAATAGCGAGTCTTCCCTGAATTATGACATGTCTGGTTCCATGACGGATTCAATTAACAACTACTCTGGAACTTCCTACAATCAGAATTATTCATCAGGTCCTACAGGCATGGATAGCATGATGGGCTCATCTACTCATGGATCTCTGTCAGAATATGCTGGGCAAATGCAGAATGACATGTCTGGAAATCAGTACGAAGCAAGTCCTTATGATGAGCCCTTCTCGTCTGAACCTCCGACTAAAAAGAGAGGGAAAGGAAGGCCGAAGAAAGATCCCTCGGAACCAAAGAAGGAGAAGAAACCTCGGCAGCCCCGTACGCCAAAAACTCCTGGAAGAGGAAGAGGTCGAGGAAGAGGAGCAGGAGCTAATAAAGGTGATCGCGTGCCTCCAGCTCCTGAATATGAACTATCACCATATGGGATGCCTCCTGAGCCACCGTCAGACATGTACCACATGCATGGCCCTCCTCCGGGATTCTCACCGCACATGAGTTCAATGCCGCCACCAGATCCCTTTCGGACTGCATCAGTGATGCCTCCTCATCCTGGGATGGATGGAATTGAAAGTCATCCAGGAATTCCTCCCGTCCCTGGACTACCACCGCCGCCACAACCTCCGAGTCTTCCTATTGATTCCCAAAATTCAATGTGTCCACCTCATGCACCTCTTGCCGGACATAACCAAATTGGTAATAATGAAGCTCTTTCATCCAGCATTGAGAATAACCCTTTTGATAACCTGGGGCAGTCACCTGTCCCTGTCCCGGGGTCGTCGATTTCATCTCATGCGCCTCAATCGATAACGTCCATCAACGCTCCTCTACCTCTTCCTTCTGCTGCTCAAGTCAATGAATCTCTTCCTCATGATATCCCACCTGTTTTGACCGCCATCCCTTCTCAAGAAGGTATCCCTTCTGATAAGGTGCAAGTTAGAGCAGAAAATGAAACTGCAACAACAACCACAAATGACGACATAAAATCTTTAACTGAAGAACCATCAACCGCCGAGTCTGTTCAGAGTGAAGACATGTTCAGTCAGTCAACAAGCAGTAGTCAAGAACAAGCACTCTTTTCTATTCCTCCTTCAGAAGAGTCGTCATCAGTTACTCTGCCTCCAGGAACTGAGTCATCGACTGATTTTCCAGCTGTGGCAGCATCATCAGATCAGACAACTGCTCTCTTTGCATGTGGAGTTGACGATTCAATGACGACAACTGACGAGACACCTGTGTCGGAAAAGAAAGGCAAAAAGAAAGGTAAAAAGAGGAAAATTAAGGAAGACAAAGAAGTACCACCTGAAACACAAACATTTGATGGACCGCAAACGAATAAGGCCAAGAAACCCAAGCGGCAGGGAAAGAAGAAAGGAAAGAAAGGTGATGAGGCAACATTGGGAGATACCACTGTCGAAGGAGAGACATCAACTCTCATTGATGGAGCAACCGATATTGATACAACGCTTGCTGATATCTCTATTACGTCCTCTTCCCAAGACGATGGGGACGGTGTGGTTGAAGGAGAAGGTGAGACCTCCGCATTGGATTCTAGCCTCAATGAGACTGGAAAAGGCAAGAAAGGAAAGGGCAAGGGGACTCCAAAAACACCCAAAAAGCCCAAATTGAAGGAAGGGAAATCGAGTGCAAAGAAAAAGCTTCCTAAAATTGCCCTTGCCAAATTCAAAGGGAAGAAGAAGAAAAGACTTGGTTCTGACGTTGAGAGTGACATGGAAAAAACTCCTCCGCCCTCTCCAGAACAAACCGATTCGGGCATTCAAAAGAGGCGATCCGCTCGTGTCACCAAGAGAACAAAGTATCTTGATGATGTAGACTTGGATCTTTCTGGAGATGATGCAAAGAAGGATCAGCCTGTTGTCACTGTCACCGTGGATGACACGATGGTGGTTGAAAAGATCATGTGCACGCGAATGGGAACTCGTGAGCTGGAGCCTGAGAATGAAGAAGAAGAAGCTCAATTCAAAAAAGGGAAACCACCAACCGTTCAAGTCGAAGAATTCTACGTTAAGTATAAAAATCTTTCATACCTTCACTGTGATTGGAGAACAGAAGAAGAACTTGAAAAAGGTGACAAAAGGATTGGTCAAAAAATCAAAAGGTTCAAGATGAAGAAAGACAATAACACCTCATTTGATTTCTTGGAAGACGAACCTTTCAATCCTGATTACTGTGAAGTTGATCGAATTCTCGACGTCAACATTATTGAAGAAGTAATCCCTGATGATCCTGAAGTTAAACCCGATGAAACAAAAGCTGAAGAAAAGAAAGAAAAAGCTAACAAAATGCCTGATGATGTCACAACATCTGTTGAGAAGTCGGAAGATGCTGTCGATTCTAAACAGAAAGAGGAGGAAACTGAAGAGAAACCGAAGGCCGAAATTGATCCAGAGGACGAGAAAGAAGAAAGAAGTCAAGAATCTGAAACTAATGCCGACATTGCTCCTCCTCAAAAGGAAGAACAAGCTGAGTCACAAGCATCTGAGGATAAACCGTCTCAACCTCAGGAAGTGGCGCCCAAGAAGACCAAAACCCGTACCGTTTATCACTTCCTTGTCAAATGGCAGGCATTGCCCTACGAGGAAAGTACATGGGAGCTAGAGGATGATTTGGATCCTGGGAAGGTAAAACAGTTTTGGAGATTTAGGGAAGTTCCTCCGAAAGACAAGACTCGACACAAAAAGAGACCAAAGGCTCAAGATTGGAAAAAGTTGGATTCAAGTCTTATTTTCAAAAATGGCAACACCCTTCGAGAGTATCAATTAGAAGGATTGAACTGGCTCACCTTCTGTTGGTATAATGGGAGAAACTGCATTCTTGCCGATGAAATGGGTCTTGGAAAAACCATTCAATCATTGACCTTCATCAACGAAATGGTCAAGTATGGAATCCACTCTCCTTACCTTGTCATTGCTCCACTGTCAACCATTGGCAACTGGCAAAGGGAGTTTGAAACCTGGACTGATCTCAATGTCATCACATATCACGGATCATCTGCTTCACGTAACATGCTTCAAGAGTACGAAATGTACTACAAGAACGAGAAGGGAGAAAGAATAGAAGGCATTTACAAATTCCAAGTCATGATCACCACTTTTGAAATTGTATTAACTGACTGCCTAGAACTTCGAGAGATCCCCTGGAAAGCATGCATTATCGATGAAGCCCATCGTCTTAAAAATCGAAATTGCAAACTACTCGAAGGATTACGTCTACTTAATATGGAGCACCGAGTGCTCCTAACTGGGACTCCTCTACAGAATAATGTGGAAGAACTATTCTCACTACTTAATTTCCTCGAACCAGCTCAGTTTTCATCTCCTGAAGCATTTCTTCAAGAATTTGGAGATTTGAAAACCGAGGAACAGGTTGAGAAACTTCAAGCAATTCTCAAACCAATGATGCTTCGGCGACTGAAAGAAGATGTTGAGAAAAGTCTAGCTCCGAAGGAGGAGACCATCGTGGAAGTCGAATTAACCAACATCCAAAAGAAGTATTACCGTGCAATCTTGGAAAGAAACTTCCAATTTTTGTCCAAAGGAGGGACCTACGCCAACATGCCCAATCTCATGAACACCATGATGGAGTTGAGGAAGTGTTGCATTCATCCATTCCTCATTAATGGTGCAGAAGAGCAGATAATGGAAGAGTACAAACAGCAGCACGGTCACGATCATGACAGTCAAATGAAATGTATGATTCAAGCAGCTGGAAAGCTTGTCCTCATTGACAAACTTCTCCCGCGTCTGCGAGCTGACGGACATCGTGTGCTCATCTTTTCGCAGATGGTGCGATGTTTGGATATCCTGGAAGACTATGTTGTCCAAAAGAAATACCCTTACGAGCGAATCGATGGACGAGTTCGTGGCAACTTACGACAAGCTGCCATTGACAGATACAGCAAACCTGGATCTGATCGTTTTGTCTTTCTCCTCTGTACTCGTGCTGGAGGTTTGGGAATCAACCTGACTGCCGCTGATACTGTGATCATTTTTGACTCTGATTGGAATCCTCAGAATGACTTGCAAGCACAAGCTCGTTGTCACCGAATTGGTCAGTCGAAAGCCGTGAAAATCTATCGACTTATCTGTCGCAACACTTATGAGAGGGAAATGTTTGATAAAGCCTCTCTCAAACTGGGACTGGACAAAGCTGTTCTTCAATCCATGAATACTCAAGGAAAAGGAGGCATTGGAGGTGACGCTCCTTTATCGAAGAAGGAAGTTGAAGAACTACTCCGAAAAGGAGCTTATGGAGCAGTCATGGATGATGACAACGCTGGTGATAAATTCTGTGAAGAAGACATCGATCAAATCCTAACGAGGAGAACTCAAGTCATTATGATCGAGTCAGGAGAAAAAGGATCTACCTTCTCGAAGGCATCCTTTGCGTCTTCAGAGAATGCCGATATTGAAATTGACGATCCCAACTTTTGGGAGAAGTGGGCCAAGAAAGCCAACATCGACACCGAAGACTTTGCTTCCCGTAATGAGCTGATTGTTCAAGAACCACGAAGACGCACACAAACCAAACGATTCGGTCAGGACGATGGCATGATGGAAATTTCAGACGTCGACTCTAGTGAGGATGACGACGAAGGAGGTGTCTCTGGTCGAACACGAGGTGGGAGAGGAAGAGCTGGAAGAGGAAAGAAAGGAAAACGTGGACGTGGCGGATTCGATCGAGAAAGAGATGAAGACTACCTGGAAGAATTTGGCCCTGGAAATTGGAGAAGAGCCGAATGCTTTAAGGTGGAGAAAGCTCTCCTTACCTACGGATGGGGTCGTTGGGAAGAAACTGTTGCTCTTGCGAACTTCAAGCGCCAACTCACAACTCGTGATGTCGAAGATGTTGCTAGAGTCATCCTTCTCTTTTCTCTGCAAAACTATCGTGGAGATGAAAAGATTAAGACCTTCACCCTTGACCTCATCACACCTCCTGACCAAAACCAGGACAACAACATGACAACCGGTCGTTCATCTCCTACAGTCCGGGGACGCAAAGGACGAAAGGCGAAGAAAACCGTGGCTGAAGAATTATCATCTTCAGATTGGGTGTCATCTGACCAGTACAATCCAGAGTTGCTGCTAAATGATGAACAATATCGAAAACATCTAGTCAGACATGCCAACAAATTACTTTTAAGGGTCAAGCTTTTATCATACCTCGCAACTGAAATCATTGGTGACTTAAGAGAAGATGCCCTCCGTGGTGTTGTAGCTCGTGATATTCCACTTCCTCCTGCTGCTGCTGAAGGAGAACCTCCCAGTCTATGGTGGGATGAAGAATGTGACAAATGCCTCCTAATTGGAATCTTCAAGCACGGTTATGATCGGTACAACCTGATCAGACAGGACACTTCCCTGTGTTTCTTCCATAAATGTGGTCCTCCTGACGGCGCCGCCCTCCTCGCGGAAATGCAAGACGACGACTTGGGGAAACTGGAGGAAGATGAAGAGCCTGAAACTCCTGCTACCCCTTCAACACCCGCCAATGACACTACGAAGACTTCAGTTCTTGTAGAAGGTGAAAACACTGAACCTGACCAAAATTGTGATTCTGGTGAAAAACTACCATTCCCTTCAAGGGCTGACATGAATCAACGTCTTCGACGAATCATCACAGCCTTCCAACGTCACTCAAAGAGACAGGAAATCAAGCTAGCACAACAAGCGAGACATCAACAGAGACTTGAAAAGCTTGAAAGATTCGAAGCAGCCATCAAAGAACGTGAAATGAAAAAGCGAGAACAAGCGCAAAAGAAATGGTCTCGAAGAGAAGAAGCAGACTTCTATCGTGTCGTGTCTTCTTATGGTGTTGAGTATGACCGTCGAACTCAACAGTTCGATTGGAACAAGTTCAGAACCTTCAGTCGGTTGGAAAAGAAAGTTGATGAAACATTAACGGAATACTTCAGAGCATTCTACGCCATGTGCAAGAGAGTAACTGGACGTCGCTTAACAGATGAAGAGGAAAATCTTAATATCAGTGTCGATCCTATTTCTGAGGAAAGAGCGAACCGTTGTCTTGCTCGAATTGATCTCCTTAGCAAAATTCGTGAGGAAATCTTACCATCTCCCGATCTGGATGAACGCCTCAAACTCTGCCAACCCTCCATTGACCTGCCTGAATGGTGGATTTGTGGCCAACATGACAAGGATCTCTTAATCGGAGCTGCCAAGTATGGCTTAAATCGTCTTGATTTAAGTGTCATGCATGATCCGGAATTGTCTTTCAAAGATATCATTCGACAAGCTGAAGCTGAAGCAAAACGAATTGAGGAAGCACTGGCACAAGAAGCTGAAAGGAAAGTTGAGTCGTTAGCACCTGTCGATGAGGAAAGGAAGAATACAACTATCGTGGAGAAAGATCCTATACCTATTGAAATTAACGAAAAAAAGCCGGATAAGTGTGATCTTGATAGTGCTTCAACGACACAAACGGTGAATGAAGCTGACAACGTCGACAAGAAATCAGACGAAGTCTTAGATGAAGAAAAGTGTGTTGAAGAAGTTAAAAGGGAGCCCAAAGCCGACACAACAGAAGATCTGGTATTGAAAAATGAAGAATTACAAAACGATTCTGATAAGTCAAGTGCCGAGAATGCACCCAAAGAAACCGAAGAAAATGGAAGTGACATTGCAATTATGAATGGTGACGGCGAATCCCACAATGAAGATGAATCAAAATCTGATGGAAAGGTGTCGAAGGAAGAATTTGGCAGTCAAGAAGAGAAAGAGCCTCAAGCCGAAAACGACACTGCACCCGAAGCTGTTGAGATTAATGGTCATACACCAGAAGAGAAGAAAACTGATGAACCGGCTGATCAATCTACCAAAGAAAAAGAAGAACTTCTCAAACCTTCATCGGAAGAGACGCCGAAAGCAGAGATAATTCAACCTGTTGCAAGTGTTCAACCGAAGCCCTTGAGATGGCCGAAGGATCGTGTCCTACAGATGAGGTTAGAGCAAATTGTATACTGTATTGAGAAGAACGAGTGGCCGTCCATAAGACACAACTTCGTGTCTACTTTGACAGGGCCACTGACTTCCACTCCTTCCGTTGCAACAGCTGATTCCTCTCCTCGAGCGGTGTCTCCTGCCAGTTTGTCCAGTGCAAGTCGAGAAGCAACCCCTCATCCCACTCCTGATCATACTCCTCGAAGGGATACATTATCTCCTCTTCCTGACTATCTGCTTGATCCTTTGGGAGATCCTTTGCGAAGGAAACGAAGGAGACGACGTCGCTATGATCCCGAACTTGAAAAGGCTAAACTTCGAAATCTGTTGACGCAAAGCACTGAACAGCAATTCCAGCAGCAGTTGCAACAACAGCAACGTGCACAACAATCAAGAGATTCGAAGAGCAAATTTGCTGTATCGCAATCGTTACTCAATCACGCGTCAAATTTTCCTCCACCAAACTTCTTCAGTCAGTTACCATTTGCACTCGGAAATCTGAGCGCAGATTTCAGAAATGAACTCCTTCGAGACGAAAAGACTGCGTCCTTGTTACTTGGTGGACTGAGAAGCCTACAAGGGCAACTTCGAGAACAACAGCAACAGGGGCAACAGCAATCGCTTATTAGAGAATTGAGTCGTGAAACGAGGCATCCAAACTCATCTCATGCTCCACCACCACCTGCCCATCAGAGTTCTTCATCTTCGAGAAGGAATCCTGTTGATACATTGGATCTTCGATTCAAGGCAAACCCTGTTCTTGCTGCACCTCCTGCCCCTGCTCATAAGCCGACTAGGCGCTCGCCATCACCCAAGTCTGGCCGCCGAACACCTGCATCTCCATTACAATCCGTTCTTGATCTCAGTTCCGGACAAGGTGTTCTCCCTCCCAAGAGATCTACTCGATTGTCTGAAGAACTCTTGTCAGATTCTCGAGAACTTGCACCACAACCTGTGTCGGCTTCTTCGACTTGCAGACCTGGAAAAAGAATTGGTAGTCGCTTGGATGCTATCGCTCTTAATCTTCAAGCAAAGAAGATGATGGAAGAAAAGCCAACTGAATCAAAGAAGGATTTCCTGTCTGAAATTGCACAGAAAAGTTCAGAGAAACGACGGCCATCCTCAGAATTGGCAGGACTTGATCTTTTGGAAGCTCTTCAAAGAAAATCACAGATGAGAACTCCTCCAGCTGCTCATTCTTCACCTTCGCCGTCTCCTTCCTCGTCACACAAGAAACCGGCCATTCCTTCCATCAACGACTTGCTCTTGGGCAAGTTACCCGAAATGGGTGTGAAGGATCCCAAAGCGGGACAGAAAGGTTTTGAGAGCCTAATGCCGTACTTGAGTACTAAACAAGGATTCCAGAAATGGTTGGAAGAACATCCTGACTTCTTACAACAGAATCCAAACCTTGCTCTTCAAGCCATGACTGCCTTGAGTGGATTTCCTTCAATGCCATCAAATATTCCAGCTAATACTGAATTATTGGAGTTACCCGAAGGACGCCGACGAGGTCGACGACCAAAATCTGAAACGATGGGTCACATGGAGCAGTCAACGTCTTCACAGCAACCACCACCACCGCCTCTGTCTCTTGGTGGCTTGCCGCCATTAAATATCGATGAAAGTGTTCCTGTGATTGATCGGGCAACTGGAAAACGACTGACAGGTTCGGAAGGACCAAAATTGAAACATCTCGCTGAATGGTTGAAAAAGCATCCAACTTACGACATTGATCCACAATGGATGAATCCTTTGTTGAAAGACAAGGCTTTCTCTGGTTTCAAAATACCGCCTTCTGCAACGCTACCGAGTCAAGCGAGCCCATCATCACAATCTGGTATCAGAACTCGAACAAGTGACCGAAGTAGAGGTCAGGTACAAGAAATGTCGACGAGGGACAGCGGACAAAAGAGAACTACGGCAGCTTCTCTTCTAGCCCAAGCACAGGCCCTTCAGGGACCAAAGTCCTCTGCCTCTTCATCGTCAACCTTTGGATTCCCTGGGTCAGCTCTCAACCCTTCAGCTCTTGCTGCTTTCAATCCAAGTCTTCTTGCAGGAATTCCTGGAATGAAGATGTTCATGGAGCAGATGAATGCTGCTGTCTCTTCCTCTCCTGCAACATCTTCCTCTTCGACATCAAAGACAACAACGACTGCGAGTTCATCTACCTCGACGTCATCGTCTAACAATCCTCTCAACCCATTCCTCTCCTTCCCTGGATTGGCTGGCATGGCGGGTTTATCGAATCCTTTCTTCCCGGGATTCAATCTTCCTGGCTTTCCTGCTACACTTTCAGCTTTGGGAGGCGACGCAGGTCGCAAATCTTGCAAGGATCCAACAGCATCACAAGAAAAGGCATCCTCTTCTGCCACGAGTTCCATACCAACCAAGGCTGCAGACAAAAAGGGTGACAAGTCCAAGCCTTCCTTACCATTTTCTCCCTCAAATCCATTAGCTTCATCTCTTTCATTCTTAGGTTATCCAAATGCCAACTTTTTGTACCCAGGATTAGCAGGTTTAAGTGGTTTGTCTGGATTGCCCGCAAATCCATTTGCCTCCTTAGCCCAAGGTGGTCTCATGAATGGATTAGGAGGTCTGACTGGTTTGGGTGTACCATCATCGAAGCCAAAGACCAGCTCAGCCTCAACGTCAAGTTCAACTCCTACCACATCTTCTTCCAAGACATCCAAGAATTCACCAGGAGCACCTTCAGGTCTTTCTCTCTCAACTGCAAGTAGTCTGTTGTCTTCTACTGGGATTCATCCATCGTCAGCTGCGGCTGCAGCAGCCATGGGTGACTCTGACGATGAAAGTCTCAAGTCTCTCATGGGCCATGAAGACGACGATGATGATGACTTGAATGGCGATTTGGATGACATCCCTGACAAAGATGATTCTGATTCGGACTATGAAGCTCGTCCCAAGAGAAAATCTGCCAAGAACAAGAGCGAAGTCAAATCAACCAGGAGTAGTCGATCAACTGCATCTTCGTCAAAATCCAAGAATTGATAACTTCTTCCCTGTTTCCCAACACTAACCAGCTGTGATATTGATCCTTGAGTTATATCTTGGATTGGATGACATTATGTCACTATTGAGCGTGGAAATGAGGTTACTCATAAAGAATGGTATTGTCGAATTACGATTGTCCACCTGACATCATCAGACGGAACGCATCATACAACTGAATGGACTCGCGGACACACTGTACAGTCTTTCGTATCATCTTAGTATACTCTTGTTCTTCCCTCTCATTTTCCTCAATGATCAACCTCTCCCGCTCCACTAACCACTTTCCTACAAAGACATCCTAGAAAAATTGCGAGATGACGGGCCACCAACACTTCCTGGAAAACAAGCGAGAAGCAGTATTTTCCTCACCCTTCACTGTGTGTACATCTCATTCTTCCCTTGTAATGGTGATCACATTGGATTTCTTTCCTTCGACGAATTGATCTGCATCTCTTTTCCTGTTGTCGGAGGCGGGAATCAGATTTGGTGACTCATTCGTAACCTTCCATCGAGAACAGAAGGAAATTGTGTAAAATTCCAACAGCCCCTTTATATAATGTGTACAAAGTTGGTCTTTTGTTAAATTGCAAAGTAGATGGATGGAATCATATTTGGAAGAATCACTTCATATGAGGCAACCGCATCTGTCATTTGTCATCACATCATCCCCCTAACACATGAACATCATGCGAATCATCGTCGCCTGGTTCTCGTCTCTTGTGCTTTTTCCTTGCCACATTCCGTGCGTCCACACGGCATCGACATAAATCCCTCTAAAGAGAGACTTGTCCCTGTCTAACCGGGAGTCACACTCATTATTCACATCCTCATCAAGCAACAGTTACATTTACAAATAATGAAATCTCGTGTGTCCCTGCTCTCCAGGAACATCATCATCACAAACCTCTATCTCTCAAGGTTTGACTCCAGAAAAAAATACTTAACTTTGTCATCGCAAACAATCACCATCAACATGTTTTTTTGGTTTGGTCGCGATTTGGTCTGTCCAATTGACATATATTTCCCCTCTTCTCTCCTGCCCAAACTCGCGCCAACTCTTCTGTTATTGCAGATAACACAACAGACACCTTGTCCAGATATCTGCTGTTTGCAGGACACGAAATACAAAAATGAAGGAATTATCGATTGTGTAGTCTCCATCATCAGGCCTTTATTTTCTATTTATTTATTGCACACACATGTCCCAATTCTGAATGCATGCTAACAACAACAATGATTAGGCGAAACAATAATAAAACTCGAGTCGTT
>Ga0206354_11465269_pt1 | contig 14622 bp, 12 predicted proteins | sample DielMetaTC5am3_FD_146428 | JGI IMG/M metagenome (GOLD analysis project Ga0206354, IMG submission 146428) | Corn rhizosphere microbial communities from Kellogg Biological Station, Michigan, USA - Diel MetaT C5am-3 (Metagenome Metatranscriptome)... | ecosystem: Host-associated > Plants > Roots >... | reverse complement strand
GCATGGCTTGTTCGGAAAAACAAAAAGAATACGTCAGTAAACTCCAGCTAGTTAAGTTCGGAGGCAAGGCGTATAAGAAATACGCCGCTCTTCTTCGGAAGTCCCTGACGGCTAGGCAAGTTATTGTCCTCAGCGTGATGTGTAGGAGAGGACCACAGCTTCTCGATCAACCTGTATATCGAACTGAGTGGGAGAGCTTGGTTAATCTTGGTCTCGCAGTTCGTGTCGTTCAGTCGTACAAGCTTAGCCATTTGGCCGCCACCATGCATGGTTTAAAGGTCCACGAAACCTGGCGTATTTTGAAAAAAGAATGGGAGGAAAGAAATGCTCAATCCTGATCGTTCCTTACCGATGGTGATTCCTCAGCCGAAGTATGACATCGAGACTCAACTGGCGGTGTTGAAACGCTGTATGGAAGACCCGTTTTTCTTTTTTAATCTGATTCTCCGGAGGAGTCGTGTTAAACTCTGATCGCTCTCTTCCAATGGTGCCCGAACCACCGTACAATGCCGGTTTTCTCATCTGGGGTTTCTCACAAGTTGTTTTCGAGAACGATGAGTTAGAACAGTTCTTCCGAGAGCAGTTCGTAAAAGCCTTTGGTTTGCCTGGACACTTGTTACAAGCGGGGCCGGTGCGATGAACTTCTATTACAACGGTAAGTTATTGGTACAAGGCAATCCGATGAGTCGTTTCAAGAGAACGATTCCATGGGATGTTCCTGAAATCTTTCCGACGCCGTATTTGAGGAATTGTTCCATATGAACGTCTTCACATTCACTGAGAAGATGGCGCGTGGTCAGTTTCCGGTGAATGTGCCGACTTCTCTTGCTCTCGAATCGTTGATGAATATTCATCCGGATCGAAAGTGGGATACCGCACCTCATCTGAAGTATGACCACTATTGGCTTAGCGCCAGAACGCTTTACAGAAATATCATTGGCTCTTTCACGGCCGACATCAATACTCTGCTCACCCCAGGCATCATCGCAGAACTCATGCATGATGAATGGGAAGCAGTGAAGCGAGTTCTCGCAGTTAGCAAGATCGATGCGACCTTGTATCTTTGCAACTATAAAGCGATCTATGCGCGTTATCGTACACACTCCATCTTTAAAACGGATGTCACTCCGAAACAGGTGGAAGAGCGTAACCGCATGGAAAAGTCCATTCAACAGTTCCTGGACGACGTTGGTAAGGATTACCTGAAAGGGTTCGATACCGATATCATTCCGGATAAGAAGAATGGAAACTTTCTGATCCAAACTCACATTGCGTGGGATCTGTTGTCCTACAGGCATTTTGAAGAACTGGACCTGATCGAATCGCATACGGGAGCCATCAAGAATCGTTCGTTGTGGTACACGAAGTTCAACAACGGAAAAGAACTCTCGATGATTCCGTTCACCCAATATTTCCTTCGGATATTTGGTGATAAAGAATTCTTTTCGCCGATGGATTCCAAGCTGCGTAAGGACATCGTCGAACTCGCAACGAAATACGGCTGGAGCGCTCTGACTACCGACGCTCGTGTTCGGATGAATCTGGATCAGCTGAAGAACCCGTTCTTTCGCGATACCGTGAAGGACATGATGTAATAAATTACCAGGTCTATCTATGATCTGGAGTCCGACAACAACCTTTCTCAATGATTGAGGTAGCCATGGCAGAAGGCAAATTCGTCCCGAAACCCCGGGATAAAAACCTGCTCGATTCGAAGCGTATCGTGCTGTCCACCCCTTGTCCCGTGAAGGGCGTAAAGGGATTCTCGGAACTGCATTACTACGCGAACAACGACAACCCCGGCATCACCGTCTACACGCGTGACCCGGCCGACAAGGACAACAACTTCGGCCGCATTCAGGCGAAGATGGGCGTGCTCGATTTCCAGGTCCACCTGGAACAGCTGAAGGCTGTGACCGAATCGAAAGAGCCGATGAAGCTCGAAATGTTCTGTCAGTCGCCGCGCGGCCAGGACAAGAAGAAGGTCGACGTCGCACGTGTCGAAGTGGGCAAGAACCCCGCGGGCATCGTGTACATTCTGGTCGAAGATCTGGAAAACCAGAGCCGGCCGAAGATCCACTTCAAGTTCGCACCGACGTACTGGCATCACCTCGCCCGCAACGGCGAACCCCTGCAAGAAGCCGAGACCTCCGTTCTCGTGGCTCGCGCAATCTACAAGCTGGTCTCGGACGCGATGATTCAGATCTCGAAAGAAACCTACAAGCACCCGGAACCGAAGCAAGGCGGTAACGGCGGCAACTTCAGCGGCAACCGCGGTGGCGGTGGCGGCAACTGGAACAAAGGCGGCAACAACAATCGTGGCGGTGGCGGCGGTGGTGGTTGGAGCGGCAATGACGACAGCAGCGACTCCGATTCATCGGGTGGCGGTTTCTCCGGCGGGAGTTCCGATTTCGATGACGTGATGTTCTAAGCAGTAATCCAACGAAACCACGCTAACATAACACATGGGTGGCTTCGGCCACCCATGTGAAAACTCTCATTTAAACAAAACGAAGAAATATATCATTGACCTGAAGTAGTTGGTAAATTTTTAAAAGGAGTGTCGATGCAAGCGAAATTCCAACACGCAGGCGTCGCAGGCAATGGTCTGATCCTGATTGAGCACAAAGGGGAGACCCTGGAGTTCAGTGGATCGGTTTATGGACAAGCTTTTAAGAAAGGAACGTACGAACCGTTTCAGCAGATCAATAAGTACTGGTCACGGATCGACCTCGACCTTCAGGACAAAATCTTCGATCTGTATCGCCAGACAAAGAACATCTTCAACGAGACCTTCAATGTCAATCCGCTGATCCTTCAGCTTCGACCGATCCTCAGCGAGATCGTCGCGATCCATGATACTGAAGACTACGAGCGTTGGACTCGGTTTCATGCAGGCATCTGGATTCCTGAAGATCTGGATGTGGAGTACAAGTTTTCGCACGAGAAACCCGGCAGCCGCGAACAGACCTATCTGGTCCCGGACTATTGGGAGCTTGTGTTCATGTTGATGAAACTGCGTTCGATCACCCCGATCTGGGGCGAGTTCGCAGAGATCACCAAGAAGGAATCTGGCCCGACGTTCAGGGATCTGAATACGTATTTCACGATCTCGAAGACTTCGATCGAAGATTCTCCGGCGATGCAACGTCTTTACCGCTATGTGGCGAAGAACGTCAAGCAGGACGACATCAACATTCGTTCGTCCATCGACGGCATCGGCTCCGATGTGTTCGAGAAGAACCTGGTTGCGAACATTCTCGTTCGTTTCCTGTCTGTCGCAAGTTTCACGCGACATCCATCGGATACGCACTTGGTGCAGATCATCCACAAGACGCTTCGTAATCGGCTCTCGCAGAACGAAAGCCATCAGAACGCGATTCTTGAAAAGATCAATCCGAACGAAGACGATTCGAGTGAAGACTCCTCGTCGCGTGCGGAGAAGTACAAGAACAAACCGCTGGTGCCGCCTGGTGAATTTACCGCGATCGAAAAGTGGACCGAGTATTATCGGAACATTGCGGCGCGCCTGCTGTTGAAGAACGAACTGTCGGAAGATGAAATCGCTGAGTTGGAAAAAGCGATGGAGGCTGCCAGTAACATGAGTGGCCACACCCTGGAAGAATGTCAGATCCGAATCATCCAGTGGGTCGTCAGTCCGATCGTCAGCGCTCGTTCGATGTGGGACATTAACAAGTCCAGCATCTTGCGCTTGGCAGGAGTCGCTCAGTTCGTTCTGTGGAATACCGGCTTTAAGGATCTGGCAGGTCTACCGACAGCACGCAGTATGAATGCTGAAGGCTATGGCTCGTATAGCTCGGAATCACGAGCACACATCCCGAAGGACAAGATCGATCGCCTTAACGAACTGTATCCGTTCTATCGTCGGCATCCGACGAAAAAGGCCGTCAAACCCAACAACGATGCTGCGAACGAGATCATGGAATTGGCTCAGGCATTGTCTGACCATACCTGGTTCTTGAACATGGCAGAGGAGCAGATTGCCGAACTACGCGGCAGTGCCGCAAACAAAACATACCGAGTGGGGTACGACATTCGGATCAGACTGGCTGATTATGCCATACACGTACAGATGAGAAACGAACAATTCCTCTCCTTGTACACCTTTTAAAATAGAGGGCTTACACAATGTCGCAACGTGGTCGTCAAGACATCAAGATTTTCGTTGAAGAACTCACCATCGTCGAGTCCGGTTCGTATCCGGATCAGTTCCTCCGTCCGTATAAGTCCGAGATCCGCGGCGATCTGCTCGATCGTATCGACGAACGATTTCAGAAGTCACGGCGTTTCACGCCATCGATCCTGGCCCAAATCGCCAATCAGTTCATGGTCCCGGATTACCATCCGCGCGGCGTCATCGAAGTCCCGAATGGTTGGGACAGCCGCCGTGGTCGTTTCATCCTGACGCTGGAAATCCATATCGGCACCGGCGACAAAATGAAGCAGGTCGTGATGGGTTATACCAACTCGGTCGGCTTCACCACGCGCCATGTCGATCACGACATGGAGTTCTACGTGAACAATACGTTCATGTTGCAAGAACGGCAAATCCCGACGGGGCGGGGTTATCGATCTGTCTTTATGCCGACACACACGAATGACGTTCTGTCTTCTCGTGATAACGCAGGACTGCGTCGGCGCAGCGGCGAGTTGTACACGATGCGGCCGGAGGATATCTATTCGTCCATCGACGCTGAGCAGACGATGAATCTGGTCAATGACGTTACCGATCTGCGTCTGACGCTGTCGAAAAACGCCATGAAGTCCTCGACCTCCAATCGTCTCGGTTCGCGATATATGTCTCGTGTACTCGATGCGCGTCGCAAAGCAGTCGATAACACGGAGTATGGCAACTCTGTGCTCGACATCAATGCGTCGGCTCAAGGCTATTGTCAAGAGTCGTATACGACGGACGATGTGTTTCTGCGAGCCATGTCTAACATCCAGGGCGTGTCCACGACAGTTGACAATTTCATATTCGACGATCTGCTCAAGCTCGATCCGGAAGCTGAACGCCGGACCGAAACGAAGCTCTTCGACGACATGTCTCGTTCTCAGACTCGCTTCGATGAGTATTCTAATCCGCTTAACGGACAGGAAGAAGAAGACAAGCTGGCCGCACTCGTTGCCGTTGCAGTCCCGGCACTGATGATGGAAACCGGTTTGCACGGGATAAAGTTCCAGATCCACAATCAGACGCCTGAAGGTGGGTTCGTGTTCGTTCCGACGGACGCCAAGTCTTTCGTGAAGGACGTGGAACTGAACTACTTCATCGACCAATTCGAAGAGCGGCTGATCGATGAACTGATGTATCCGATGACGGCCGACGATCGGTTCGACATCGGCCTTGAAGTGAAGTGCCGTGTTTTCGGGGAAGTGGACTTCACGATGTTCTACGACGGTCAAGACCAAGGCCGTTATGTGTTTCCGTGCTTCTGCAATTCCTTGGCATCTCCGATCGTCACCGATACACGCGACGATGTCCGTGAGATTTCCCGCAACTTCAACACCTTGTTCGACGAGTTCCTACCCGCGACTGGGCTCGGTAACAACAATCCCGGACGCGACTTCGGATATTGAGGTAAATTAAAAAATGCGTGACAAAATCATCGATTATTACAAGATCTTGCTCGAACTCGGCTGGATGGTTGCAGATGAAGACGGCAACGTTTCGGTCAAGCTCGGCGATCAGTTGATGCCGGCAACCATCAACGGCAAGCGCGTGGTCCTTCCCACGCGCGATCAGATGAAGAACACGAACTGGGACCATCGTGTCGGCTTTCACCCGCTGCGCGAATCGTTCAATCTGGGCATCAGTGACATGGTGGCCAGCCTGCGCGATCAGTTCGTTCAGCGCCTTAACACGGCGATTGCGTACCTGATGAAGGAGTTCATCGCAATCGCATACGACCAGGACAACCAGAAGAATCTGACGACCGAACAGGCCCAGGTTCTGAATGCGTTGGCCAAGTGTGATCATACGCTTGTGAAGGATTTCGAGGCTCTGCAAAAGAACACGAAGTCCCGCAACAACGCGGACATGTTCATCAACATCTTCATCCGTCGTGGTGCCGTTATCAAGGGCGTGACCTATGGTCGCGGCGGCCTCGTGAAGTTTCCGATCTACGAGGCGCTCCTTAAGCCGGAAAAGGAGCCGATCAACGGCGTCAAGCTGTCCAACAAGAATCGCGAGATGCTCATCAAGTTGTACGAGTTCATCTTCCCGACTCTGAAGGCAGATGCGGAGTTCTTCAACGTCGGCATCAACTCGCGTAGTGCTCCGTTCATCGAGTCGCTCGTGCGTGTAACCCTGAACGTCGTCGATGCTATCGTGGAAACGGCTCAGCCCTATATGGACAAGCTGGATCTGCCATACATCGTTCAGTTCCCGGAAGAAATCGGGATCTGGAAGGAAATCTTCGACAGCAAGGACATGGTCGAAAAGCTGGCTCGTACGATCCCCAACCTCAACGCCAATGAAATCGGTGAAGAGATGGATCGCGAGAAAGAATCAGACCGCCGGCAAGAAGAGCGTGAAGAGCGCGATGGTCGTCGCCAACTCGGCTCCGTTCGTGAAGAAAAACCCGTGAGTTCGGCTCCCGCCGCACCGCGTGGTCGCATGATCCTCGGCGCTCCCGCACCGACTTCCACGGGTGAAAGCCTGGGAAAACAACAGCCCGACAGAACCCACGCGGCTTCCGGTACTGATCGGGCAGTAACAAGCGAACGGGAAGCCCGCAGTGCAGCTGAGCGCGAACGTCGTGAACTCGAACAGCGCGAACTGGAACTGCGTCGTCGCGAAGAAGAACTCGATCGTCAGCGGCGTGAGGAAGAGCGTCGTGAAGTGCGGGAACGTGACCGCGAACGTGATTACGATAATCGTCGTAGCCGCGATCGTGATTATGACCGTGACGACCGGCGCCGCGATCGTGACCGCGATTATGATGATCGGGATGATCGTCGACGTGAACGTACCGGTGATGTCTTCGAAGACAATCCGGCACTGCGCGGTGCATTGCGTGACGAAGAAGACCGTTCTTATCGCGGCCGTCGTCGTTACCGTGATGACTACGACGATCGTGATGATCGTCGACGTGGTGTTCGCGACATTCGTGATCGTGGTCGTTATCGTGACGATCGTGATTACGATGATCGCTACGATCGACGTGATCGTTACTACCGTCGATAAGACGGCATAAGTGCCTACTGGATCCCTTCGGGGATCCAGTAGTGCTTTCTTTTTTGTTTACTTCTTTTCTTTGCTCAGTTGTGCAAGTTTGTCGACGTAAGACCAGTCCGGGATGAGCAGTGCCACAATCTGGTCAGTAGCTTCAAAACGGCTACGATAACCGTTCATCCGCATGATCGTCCAGTGATACCGACGGTCATAACCCATTGCGTACAGGAGACCGTAAAAGTCTCCTTCGTATTTGTACAACGTCGCCCAATCATCGCTCGTGATGATCCGAGTTTGCGTCGTTGACATGTTTTTGAGAACCGACAGGTGATCTTCAACCATCTGTCGGAAAGTGTCCGTGTAATAAATCGCCGGACCTTGATTATCGATGCTGTCGAGAATAGCGGGCATACCTGTCCTGTAAAATATAACAGCCATATATTATCAATTGGATACTGTCAAGAAGGTTCAGACAGTACACTTTTCAAAACGGAAATGGATGGTCAAATGACAATATTAGCGCGTCATCCAAGCGAGCTTTATCCGGAGTATCTTTCAAACAATTCCATGGACCCGTGGGTCGATGTAAATAGCGGTCCTCGGAAGGTGATGTTCGCTGGGCACGTGCCGCAAGCACTTGTCATCACAGGCTCTGAAGAACGTTATTGGCAAACGGGGACCGAAGCACGATTTGGAGAGTATTGTTTTTCAGTGAAAGCGCCGAGCGATATCGAGATTCTTCGAGTCGTCGATCGTTTTCCTAAGTCTCGTACCATCGGCAGCACGATCAAGAATCCTCAAAGGATCGCAATTTATGTTGATTTGAAAACGCGTCAAATCGGCTGCCTGGACCTGCGCGACTATTCGTTGGAACATCAGTACTTCGGTTTCGAGTACGTGAAGACCAAAGAATGGCATCGCATCGCAAAAGGGGAAAGTTTCGAAGAAGGAACCGAGTTTCTCGTATCACCGTCGATTAAACCCGGCGGCGGCTATGGCTATGGTCTAAACCTCATGTTCGCCAACATGAGTCACCCAGCAGTATCTGAAGACGGTATTCTGATTTCGGAATCCGCTCTGAAGAAGATGAGTTTCACGATGATCGAAACTCGGGTGGCATCGTGGGGCCAGAATCGCTATGGCCTGAACATGTTCGGAGACCCAAAAGCAGAGGACCCTAGAAAACGTTACAAGATCTTTAAAGACATCGGCGAAACCATCCGTGCCGATGGGCTGTTGATGGCCACTCGTGAATTTGACGAGCGGTTGGCAGTATGCAGTATGGGCATCTATGACACCATGATGCTCGACATGACGTATGACGAAAAGTTGTACACGCGCGCAGGTGATGGCGTGATTAAAGACATCATGGTCTATCACGATAATCGCTCACTGCCTAATGGCATGAACGCGCAGGTCGAGTATTACAAGGAACTGACCGATCGCTTCTATCGCGAAATCCTCGAAGAGTACAACATTCAGTACAAAGCTCGTCGAGGCGAAATGTATCTGACGGACGAATTCCATCGTCTCGTTCTGGAAGCATGCGCGATGACCGATTATGACATCGGCGATGTGGTGCAAAAACTGTATCACAAAGCACCGATCGATGATTGGCGTGTCGAGTTCAAGATCCAGTATACGGTGCTGCCGAACATCGGCAATAAAGCAACCGGCTGTGCTGGTGATAAGGGTGTCGTGTGTCATGTGCTGCCCGACGACGAAATGCCGCGCAATGAATGGGGTGTCACGGTCGAAGCAGTTATGTCGCCCGAATCGCCATGGAATCGGCAAAATGCTGGCAGTCTGTATGAGCCGTATTTCAATCAGGTGACTCGCGAGTTCCTGGTCACAGTACGCGATACGATTGAGCTTGGACCTACGGATCGGCCGACGGAAAAGCAAGTCCTGGAGGACATGCCTAAGCGTCAGGAAGCTTACGATAAGGTTTGGAATGACCTGATTCGTTTGTACGACATCCTCAGTCCGACGATGTATGAGAACTATTCGTCACCGGAATTCGATTCCAGTGAAAAGCGTGCTCTGCATTTGTCGTGGTTGCTGAAGTTCCCATGCATCCACATCCTCAGTCCGACAAACAGCATGACCGCGTGGCGTCAAGCGGTCGAGGCATGTGAAAAGTATTTCCCGCCTCGCGTTGGTCCTGTGCGATATCGAGATTATTCCGGTCAGTGGGTATGGACTGAAGAAAACATCGAGATCGGTCACAAGTATTTCATGCTGCTGGAGAAGATCTCCGATGACTGGATCGCAACCAATACGGCCAAGGTTCAGCATCTGGGTGTTCTCGGTCAAGTCACGAGTTCGGATAAGTATGCGAACCCGGTCAAGACTCAGGCAGTCAAGGCAATCTCCGAAGCAGAATTGCGGATCATCATGTCGTATTGTGGTGGTCAGGTTGCAGCAGACCTGCTGGATCGAAACAACTCTCTCGCCACTCACCGCGAGTATGTCTATTCGATTCTCGATTCGGAAACGCCGACCAACATCGAACGTGGTGTCGATCGAAACGTCGTCCCGCTTGGCAACAATCGGGCCCTCAAACTGTTCAAACACATTCTGGACTGCAACGGCTATAAGTTCGTATTCCAAAAATATCAGGATCCGGAACTCCAGTACCGAGATTCCTATATCGACAAGAGTCGCGAGTATCTGTTCGAGGTCACGAGCACGTTCCAACGCATGGCGCGCAGCGCGTACAATCTCGGCAAGAAAGCAGGCTCCTACATTCGACAACTCTTTAAGAAGGAAGGTTAAGCCGTATGCCGGACATTATCTTCCCAGCGCAAGAACTGCTGTCGTATTCTCCTCGACAGCTAGGTGATGTACTGACTGGTGAATTTTATCTGGAGTTTGAAGACGGTCAGTTGTTCACCAATGATCGTGAAACCAACTTCACGATGCCGATGTGGGATTGGATTCGCAAGCGTCCGATCCCGTTGAAGATGCGACATCACATCTCGCATTCGATGAAAAAGAAGACGTTCAATAAGAACATGCACATGGACTTGTTGAACATCATCCATTGGGACATCTACGAAACGTACAAGAAGAACGGTCGTTTCGGTGACTATGACCTGCTTGAGGAGCTTACGAAAGAGTTCTACGAGTATGGTAATGTCATGTATAACTTGCTGGCAGTCAAGATGGGTCCGTTCGTCTCGACGATCTCCATCAAAGACGTCATCAAGTTGTTCAATGTACCCGAGATTGCAAAACTACTGGAGGACTTGCGTCCGACGGAAGAGTCAGTGTTGGGAACGACTCAAGGCATCACTCGGTTGATCTCGAAATCGGACATCCCCGAAATCAAGAACAATCGTGCAGTACGCATGGCTCGTGCCGGCGTCATCAAGACCAATCAGCTGGTGCAAGCAATTGCTCCGACTGGTTATATCGAGGATCTTGGCGGAGAAATCTTTAAGTATCCGCTGATGTCCAATTACATCGATGGTCATCGGACGCTCTATGACAACATGGTCGAGTCGCGCAAAGCCTCTCAGGCGATTGAAGCGACCAAAGCCGAGTTGGAAGATGCAGTGTATCAGTCCCGACGTCAGGAAATCTTGAACCAGATCCTGATGAACGTGCATCCGGGCGACTGCGGCACGAAGAGTTTCATTCCATTCCGAATCAAGGAGGACAATGGCCTTACAGCCAGCGATCTGGAGTTGAACGACGGCGCGTATTACATGCTGCCTGAAGATCCGACCAAAACGTTGTATGAATTGAAGTCTACCGATGAGCATTTGATCGGCAAGATCATTCACATGCGCAACATCTTGCACTGTGCGCATCCGGATCCGAACGGCGTATGCGAGAGTTGTCTGGGTGCGATCAGCCTGACGATTCCGAAACGTACCAACCTCGGTCAGTTGATGACCACCGACCTGTACGCGTTTATCATTCAGCGTCAGTTGTCGAAAAAGCATTATCTGGCCAACAGCGTGGTGCAAAAGCTGCGAGTGATGGAAGAAGATGCGAAATTCCTATCCGTCGGTAAAGACGGTATTTCGTATTACTTCACGGAACATCTAGAAGGTAAACCGTACAAGATGATCATCAGTCACGACGAGGGAAAATCGTTGACCGACGTGATGTATCTCACCGACATCGATCGCGTTTCGATCAGTCGGATTACGGAAATCGGCTCGATGGCTCTAGAAGTGGATTACGGTGCGTATGTTGACCGTCGTCCTTTCATCCTCGGCACCGGCAAGCGTATGGCAAGCTTCTCTCACGAGATGCTCAAGTACGTGAAAGAGCAGTATTGGGAAATCGATTCGAAGAACAACTTCGTGATCGACATGAGCAACTGGGATGTCACCAAACCGTTTGCTTATGTGCCCATGAAGAACGATTCGCTCATCGACTTCAGTGAAGGCTTTAAGAAGCACATTGAGTCGGAAGTGAAACGGGAAGAAATCCGCGATCAATTCACCGACGTGGACTCATTCCTCATCGATACCTACGAACTGCTCAATAGCGAATTGCAGATCAACATGGCTCAGGTTTCCGTGGCTGTGTATGGTATCATGATTCGATCCGCTGCCAATGGGCAATTTGCTCTGCCCAAGCCTTGGTCCAAACGAGGTATCGGCGTCATGAGTCGTGCGATGGCAATGCGCGATCTCTCGGCAACGATGGCTTTCGAAAAGCACACCATCATCTTCAGTTCGGTGGAAAGCTTCATCTACAAGAATCGCCCTGATCATCCGATGTCGGCGATCCTCCACCCTGAATTGTTGCCGAAGGTGTAATTGCAGTAAACCCTTAGCCGCGGGTTAAAGCGGCGGTCCCTTTGCTCCCTAGTTAGGGTGCGTAAATCCGTAATGGAGTTTTAAAATGAGTAAAGTTGAAAATGCAGTTATGCAATGTATGATTGACGGTACTTTCAATGTCCACGACATTCGTGGAGATAAGGTAGGTGTCATCGTGCATGATTGCACCAGCGGTTCGAACGCTCTTTACTTGTCGTACAGCAGCGATTTGGAGCAATACGGCGATCTCAGCCTTGCTCGCTGTATCTCGATTCCTCTGGAACCCATTCCTGGCCGCTCCAGTTCAAACAAGTTTACACCACCTCTTTATCTGGTGGAAGTCGGTAAAGGTCCGATCGTTCGGTGTGCTAGCGATATGCGCAGGATTTATTTGGCGCATCTGTATAATCGTCCACTCTATGATGTCGGGCGCGGCAGCGGAAAGAATTACGATCCTGCCGCCGTATTTGCTGATCCTGTCCTCAAGCTGATCTGGGCAGCGTATAAGTATCTCTCGGGATGCGACATGCATGAAGCATTGCGTGAGAACGATTACCAGTACGAACGCCTCGGCGTTTATACTCGTTTCCACGACGATAACGAAAACAACATCTACAATACACCGCGTACGATGAATTACTATCCGGATATCCGCACGATTCGCGCCTCATGGTCGATCGGTGGTACTCCGATGGACGTGGTTCGTCATAATGACCCAATGGGAGAAACGGCGACACAGATTAAGTCTCAGCCGTATCGTCTTCAAATCCAGCGGGTTTACCAGAACGAAGGATGGAAGTCTCTGCGGCGCGAGATGATAGACGATAAGAAGCTTCATGCGTTCGTGAAACAGTTTTATGAAAACGGCTACGGAGTGTCCGGATCCAGGGTTCTGGCTGATTCAGTAGCATAGTGGCGATGGGAGAGTTTCGACTCTCCCATTAATTTTTCCAATCGAACCTCGATAAAACCAACAGCCGCTCAATCCTTTGAGCTATGCCTATGGGGTTTTTTGCACGATGAGTAAGCTAATCGTCAGGGTGTTCAGCCATCACTTCAGCGTAAAGTTTGGCGAGACCTCTCCGGCGGCGAGAAAGATCGTAGCGAAATTTGCTTCCTGGTTCGAGTATTGGGACTGGGACGAAGCAGGAGGCGAGAAGTATCTCGACTTCAAAGATTCCTACTCTTCCCCGCCGACAAGAACGGGTTTAAACGACCCGCCGCTAGAAACGGATTGGGATCATCCCAATTTGGAGTACAGATTCCACATCAATAGCCTGGGCGATTTCAAGAAGATATTGGACCGCGCTGGTGCGAGACCAGAGGACGTTGAATACACAATTGAGCCGACCTATGAGTCAGCTGCTGTAGAAATCAAGATCAAGGAAAACTTTAAGCCGTTCGATGATCAGGTCCCGATCTTCGAGCAGCTGAAAAATCCTGAGATCGTTTCAAAATTGTTGGGACTCCAAACCGGTGGCGGTAAGTCGGCGCTGGCAATCTTTGCCGCCGCACACTGGTCGTTGAGAACAGTCGCGTTCATGAAACCCGGCTATCTCGATAAATGGGTCGATGACATCAAGAAGCAATGTGACATCGCTCCAACTCAGATCGTCGTGATCGGAGGTGAAAATAACGCAAGCGGTTTTGCTCGTCTTGCATGGCTGATTAAGGGTCTTCATGAAGGTTGGCTTCAGCCTTCGTTCGTATTGATCTCAAACGCCACGTTCCGTAACTGGATTACGGAGCAGGAAAAGTTACCCCCAGGAGAATACGTTCCTGGGTTTGACATTTATCCGTGGGAATTCATGCAGGTCTGCGGCTTTGGTTTTCGAATCATTGACGAGACTCATCAGGATTTCCATGCAAACTTCTTGTTCGATCTGTACACCCACATCGAGCAATCTCTTTCATTGTCCGCCACGCTGATCAGTCGTAATAACTTTCTGATGGACATGTACAAGATGGCCTATCCGATGGAAAATCGGATGAAGGTTCCTGAGTACAGGAAGTATATTCGATCGATTGCGTGGATGTATGACATTCATGAACCTCGTCGACTGAAGACGAGTTCTCGTGGAAGAACATCGTATTCCCATGTGGAGTTCGAAAAGTCTTTGCAACGTAGCACCAAGCTGTTCAAGCAGTATCTGCTGATGGTGTATGACGTAATGCGTAAGACGTATTTCTTCGAAAGAAAACCAGGCGAGAAGTGCCTCATCTACTTCGCAACTCGAAAGATGTGCGAAGATGCGATTTATTACTACAAACAGATGATGCCTGATTTGAAGTTTGCGAAATACAATCAGGGAGATTCATTAGCGAAAGCTCTGGAAGCGGATGTGATCATCGCCACCTTGCAAAAGGCTGGTACTGCGATCGACATCCCGAATCTGACGACAGTGATCTTAACGGTTGCTATCGATTCGATTCAATCCAACCTCCAAAGTCTTGGACGCTTACGCGATCTCAAGAGGCTTTACGGTTCGGATCGTGTTCCGACGTTTGTGTACTTTGTGTGCATGAACATTGCGAAGCACATGACCTATCATCGGTCCAAGCGGGAACTGATGAAAGAAAAAGCATTGATCTCGACGACGATGCATCATTCTCAAACACTGGGGATTTAGCATATACTGACAG
>Ga0206354_11516935_pt1 | contig 15586 bp, 2 predicted proteins | sample DielMetaTC5am3_FD_146428 | JGI IMG/M metagenome (GOLD analysis project Ga0206354, IMG submission 146428) | Corn rhizosphere microbial communities from Kellogg Biological Station, Michigan, USA - Diel MetaT C5am-3 (Metagenome Metatranscriptome)... | ecosystem: Host-associated > Plants > Roots >... | reverse complement strand
GATAACTAAATACATAAATAGAAGCAACTCGCACCATCGCCTTCCTCTGGTGCTCCCGTCCTGCACATCTCTCTCCTTTCTCCTTTCCTTCTCTTATTTCTCTCACACAAAACCCTTTCTATCACAAGGCGATCGATCCGACGCCTGCTCCTCTCTCTTCAGGGGCCGCCGCCGATAGTAGATCCCTCACCATGGCGGCGGCGGAGATCTCGGCGATGCTGGACCTTCTAGTTGCCTCCGGGGAGACGGAGCCGCCGGTACGCCGCCTCCGGTCGCCCGCGGCGCGCCCGGGGCTCGAGGCCCTAGCGGGGGCCCTCGCCGCCGGCCAGTCGGCTGACCCAGGCGCCGCACGCACCGTTCTCGCTGCCGCCCGAGCCGTCGTGTTTCCCGTCCTCCCTGCCTCAGTGGAGCAAGTAGACCCAACAGTTGTGGAGATTGTGGAGAGATCTTTGGAATTCTGTCTCTTACATCTAGAAAAATCATCATATGTGTGTGATGACTTTGGCTTACTGAATGAGGTTGCCTGTTTTGTGGAATCTGTGTTGCTTAAAGGTACCCTCAATAAGGTATCCTCATTGGAACCCAGCATTATAAATGACATCATTGAGCAGTGGACATCTGTCCAAGCTGAAACTGAGCGCATGAGCCCACAAGGGAAATATTTCTGCTATCTAAAAGGCTTCAACTGCTCGAAAAGTGAAGATGACCTTAAACAGTTTCATTTGGCCTTATTACCAGAATACTTGCAGCGAGATTATGTTATTTTAGAGAATTCCCAATCATGCAGTGCAGTATCTCCAAATGCCATGGTGCCATTAGCACAGCATTTTGCGGTTGCTCACTTATGTTGTATGCCACGCCTTCTTACACTGGTTCAGAAGCTTTGCCAGTCTCCCGCTTTGGAAATGGTTGAAGATGTAAACATTGGCTTGAGGTTGTCTTTCGCCCAAAGGATTTTGAAATTAGTCTGTGGTCTCACTATTGAGTTTCCTCCTGATGCCTCTGATGCCATGATGTTATCCTCAGTAGCGAGATGTGCTGATAGTCTTCCAGCCTTGTTTAGACTGAGGTTCAATTTCTCTAATCATGACAGAGTCTTTTCTGTAGATGGTGTTGGCACTATCTTGCTGCAGATACTGGAAGAATTTTTACAGGTAGTGCAAAATATTAGTGTTTGCAACAGTGATATCTGTTGTACAGTTAAAGCATGCATTCTTTCATCCATGCTGGAAATCTTCAGTCCTAATATATGGAGATATGAAAAATCGGGTGCTTGCTTGGTGCCTCCTTTATCTTATTCTCCTCACGTTGTTCAATTTGTGCTGCAACTTTTTAAAGACACCAAACGATGGACAAGTCGTGTTGACAGGGACAAACCTGACAAAGATGTCATGGATTATTCATCATGCAATAAATATTTAACTGACCTGTCTTGTCATGTCCGTTTGGAGGAGGTACCATTGCTGAAGAAATATACATGTGAGGATTATCTATGTCTTATCTTCCCTTCAGAACATCAATGGTTGAGTGGTTTAGTACATCTCACTTTTTTCCTCCATGAAGAAGGAGTGAAATCATCGACGAGTGAGAAGCAACATCTGAGTTGCTCCAAACAAGCAGTTGTGTCAGAATTGGAGTCTGTGGCAAGTCATGAGGAAGAAGCACTTTTTGGGAATCTATTTGCTGAAGTACGTCCTGCAGGATTAAATGAAAGTGCTGAACAGTCAACATCTCTTGGGAGCAGTCCATCTAACAGCCAGCAGAGGTTTATTCAGTTAGCTGCTGATCTGATGTGCTTTATGAAAACATCCATCTTCTCTCCTGAGTGGTCTAGTGTTATATATATGGATGCCTGCAGAAAATTCAGTACCTGTCATCTAGATCAATTTCTCTCAATACTTAAGTGCCAAGCCTGCTTCCCTGATGAAAGCAGCACTGGAAATATGATGTTGTCTTCTGAAAATAAATCATTGCACATTAATGCAGCTTGTTTTGAACTTCTACAAACATTTCTTGTTTGTGATGATTGTCCTGCTTCTCTAAGGGAATACCTTGTGGAAAAAGTGTTTAATGTTGAAAATGGGAAGTACTCCTATAACCACTATACGCTTGCCCTCGTTGTGCATGCTATGAGTTATGCAGCAAACTCAGGGTCTAATCTGGGGAGAAAGATTTTTGTTCAGTATGTTGCTTATCTTCTGGAGAAAGCAACTAATACATCATCCAGCTCATTAAATGTTAGTGATTTCTGCACAAGTCTCCCGTGTGCTTTTCATCTGGAAATTGTTTTGGTCGCATTCCATTTAACCACAGAGCCAGAAAGGACTGATTTGGTCAAAAGTGCACTCTCTTGCTTAGAAAAAATGAAACAGCCTGCGCCTGGTGTAACTGTGGCTGGACTGACAAGATGGGCATTGCTTCTATCGAGACTTTTGCTTGTCCTGCGCCATATGTTGCTGTACCCCTTCACACATCCATCATGGTTGTTTACAAGGTTAAGATCCAGATTGAGGGATATCCGGTTGAAGGAAGGCCATTCATGTTCCATGGATGGCTGCTTGCCATCCCTTGCCACTGTTATTGTTGAGGAAATGTTTGATGGCTCTGTAAAAAAGAGTTCTGTAGCTAGTAACTTGCTCCCTCAGTTAATTGATGTTACTCCAGTTCATGCCGAGTTCTATTTTGATAAAGCTGCTGTTGAAACTTTGGGGTTGAACTTGGCTTATTTGGGTGCAACTATGTCACAAATCCTTGGTTCTTGGAGTGGTAGAAGCCCTGAAGTTGCTGATGATCTCATTGTGGAAAGATATTTATTTTTGATTTGCTGGAGTACTCTCTCTGGTATAGGCAGTCAAGGCAATGATTCTGTTCTGAATAATTTTTACCTGGCGCCTGACTTTGCCGATGTCAATGCGTTCCTAACATTTGCTCTCAATATCAGCAACTGTGCATCTCATGTTGGTGTTGATCTGCCTGCATTAATATTTCTACTTCTAAAGTTATTGCACTCTGATATTCTTGGTTTAAGTACGCTGGAGAGTTGGGATTTCCCCAGGAAAGGTGCATGGCTTTCCTTTATTCTGTCTCACATTAATGCTGTTCTTTTGAGGCAGCAGACAGGTGGAGAAGCTGATGTGGATTCACACAGAATACAGGAGGTTCATGGCGAGGAGCTATTTACTCATGGGAAGAGTTTGTCTATATACATAACTGAGAACAGTGGACACTGTCTGGATATCTTATCTTCTCTTTTGGAGACCTACCTTCATACTTTTAAGAAAGCTTATCTGTCATTTTTTGACAATGGAACGCCTTCCTTGTATACTTGTTATCCATCTCTGCTGCTCAAGCATTCTGTCTTTGACAAATCCAAGCACCATCTTCTTTTTGAGAAATCTGCTTCATATTTGGAAATGCTGGAATCCATATGTAAGGTTTCATCAAGGATAGATAGAGTCGCCACAAAGCTAGGTGAAGGACAGAGAAAATATTATTTCCAGAAGTGCTTGTTACATGGATTTCCATCGGATTACAATTCTAGCAATAGTGCTCTCCTTTCTTGCATTCTGGTAATAAATGAGATCATGCAAACCTTTACTGGATATATGAAGGTTGCACGACAAGGAGACAGAGACCATGTCGATGAGGGTGCTATTTCCAAATTGCTTGGTATGGTGATGGATGTTAGATCTGATCAGATATTCGGACCTGTTCATGGAAACTGTGATAGTATATTTATGAGTCTAATTAACAACAGGAATGATCTTGTGAGATACAGTGAATTGTTTGTCTTGAAGCAGCTAGAAGGTTTCCTAGCAGACATAAACTTGAATGGTAGCATGGATAGCGGGGTAAAAGAGATTTTAGTTTCTACAGTTATTGATCTGGTCGAGGACCATCAATCTAAACCAGAGGTGTTTAAGTTTTTCCTAGGTGATGCAGAAGGGGCTCCTGATGGAGCAAGCCGTATTTTTGCATCTGGGCGTGCTGATATATCAGTCTTTATTGATGTTTTGGATTACAAATCTGAGCAGGTTAATTTGAAGATTATCCACTTGTTGACAGAAATATTAAGCAATGGTTTTTGTCCTAGTCTTAAAGAGAAGTTGCAAAATAAATTTATTGGAATGGATGTGCCCTGCTTTTCATCGTGGTTAGAATTTATAATATTGGGGCCTTCTGTAAAAGCTGAAAGCACAAATGGTACAGTTAGTCCTGCAATTAGAGAACTGACAGTAGATTTCTTTAAGCATCTCATATGTCCTCCATATGAAACATTAAACAAAGAATTTCAACATCACCTTTTCAACTCTATGCTACCATTGCTTGATCAAGCATTTTTGTCACGTGACCTCCAGATTGCTAGAGCATATTTCCATTTTCTTGTTCAACTATCAAGTGAGGAATCAGATTTCAAGCGCTTGTTTGAAAACACTCTGATGCTGATGGAGACAATGGTTGTGGATGAGGGTAAACTGCAAACTTTGAAGTTTCTATTTTCTTTTGTGGAGGCAGTGTTCGGTGATACTGGACTAAATAGAAGTGAGCTTAAGAGACTGTCATCAAAAACTTCTGGAAGCAGTTTTGGGTCAGGATCTCTGATCCCCAAACTGTTGAAAAATTCAGAAAACCTTGTCATTCGCACGAATCAATTAAGTAATACTGCTGATGATTGTGATGGTAGCTCTGGTGAGGAAGATGAAGATGATGGTACATCTGATGGAGAATTAGGGAGCATTGATAGAGATGAGGATGAAGATGGAAACAGTGAGAAAGCTCTAGCATCAAAAGTGTGCACATTTACATCTAGTGGCAGTAATTTCATGGAACAGCATTGGTACTTCTGCTATACATGTGACTTAACAGTTTCCAAAGGCTGCTGTTCAGTCTGTGCTAAGGTGTGCCATCGAGGGCATCGTGTTGTTTACTCCAGATCAAGCCGTTTCTTCTGCGATTGTGGGGCTGGAGGTGTTAGAGGTAGCAGCTGTCAGTGTCTGAAACCTCGGAAATTCACGGGCGCATCTACTGTATCACCGCCTGCTGCTAGCAGCTTCCACCCCATATTGCCATATCATGAGGATGTGGAGCAGATTTTGGATAGTGGCTCTGATTTTGAAGATGACATCTCTACTGATGCTGATAATACCATGAAGCTATCTGTGCCAAACGAATTCAGCAATGGGCTTGCGTTATTTCTTAAAAATCAGGATATTGAGGTTAGGGTGCTTGAAATCTGCAAAAAATTGCTGCCTACTATAGTCAGCCAAAGGGAGTTGAATCTCCTGAAAGACAGGAAAGTTTTGTTAGGAGGTGATGTGATGGTGTCACATTCCTTTGACATCTTCCAACTAAAGAAGGTATTTAAATGTGGATCATTGGACCTGAAGATCAAAGCTGATTATCCAAATTCTAGGGAGCTTAAGTCACATCTTGCTAATGGTTCTCTTGCTAAATTATTGCTCAGTATCAGCACTCGGGGTAAGCTTGCTGTTGGAGAAGGTGATAAAGTTGCTATATTTGATGTGGGACAAATCATTGGACAGCCTACTGCAGCACCTATTACAGCAGACAAAACCAATATGAAGCCCCTTTCCAGGAATATTGTCCGCTTTGAAATTGTCCATTTAGTTTACAATCCATTGGTGGACCATTACCTTGCTGTTGCTGGATATGAGGATTGCCAAGTGTTAACATTAAATAGTCGTGGTGAAGTAACTGATCGCCTTGCCATAGAACTTGCTCTGCAAGGACCATATATTCGTCGTTTGGAATGGGTTCAGGGTTCTCAGGTACAACTCATGGTAGTAACAAACCTGTTTGTGAAGATATATGATCTCTCACAGGATAATATTAGCCCCATGCATTATTTTACCGTAGCTGATGATGTGATAGTTGATGCAACCCTCGTCCCCTCCTCAATGGGGAAATTGGTGCTACTTGTTCTTTCTGAAAGCGGTGTTTTATATAGGCTGAATGTTACATTGGAGGGTGATATTGGTGCCAAGATATTGACTGAAACAGTCTTGGTCGAAGATGTCATATCCATGCATAGAGGGTTATCATTGTACTTCTCATCAACCTACAGGCTTCTTTTTGTATCTCACCAAGATGGTACAACCTTCATGGGACGTTTGAATGCTGATTCTTCATCAATAACGGAATTGTCATATATAAATGAGGATCATGATGGTAAATCTAAGCCAGCTGGACTCTACTGTTGGAGAGAGCTAGTAGCTGGCAGTGGTATCCTTACTTGCCTATCGAAATCTAAATCAAATGCTCCTCTTGTGGCGTTGTTGAGTCCTCATCAATTGGTTGCACAAAACATGAGGCACAATACTGGTGCAAATTCCTCAGTGGTTGGTGTTGCTGCCTATAAGCCTTTATCCAAAGATAAAACACATTGTCTTCTTTTGTATGATGATGGAAGCCTTCATATTTACTCTCATACACCTAGTGGAGGTGACGGTTCGATGAACCTTACAGCAGAGCAAACAAAGAAGCTGGGCAGCAGCATACTCAGCAGTAGAGCTTACACTGGCACAAAACCAGAATTTCCACTTGATTTCTTTGAGAAGACAACTTGCCTTACATGCGATGTTAAGTTCAATAGTGAAACAACAAAGAGTGGCGATTCTGAAAGCATTAAGCAAAGATTGACATCAGATGATGGGTATTTAGAGAGTTTGACACCTGCTGGCTTCAAGGTGGCTATTTCAAATCCTAACCCTGATATAGTCATGGTTGGTTGCCGGATTCACGTTGGCAACACATCTGCTAGCAATATTCCTTCTGAGATCACAATTTTTCATAGAGTCATTAAGCTTGATGAAGGCATGAGATCATGGTATGATATTCCATTTACTACTGCTGAATCACTTTTGGCAGATGAAGAGTTCACAATTACTGTTGGCCCAACATTCGATGGTTCATCTATACCTAGGATAGATTGTATTGAAATTTATGGCCGAGCCAAAGATGAATTTGGATGGAAGGAAAAAATGGATGCAGCGCTTGATATGGAAGCATTGGGTGGTAATGCTACTGGTGGTAGATCTGGAAAGAGACTCCAAATCGTGAAGGCTGCTCCTATCCAGGAGCAAGTTCTGGCAGATGCCCTTAGGATTCTCTCACGAATATACCTGCTATGCCAACCAAGTTGCTTTACTGACATGGTTGATGGAGGCATGGAACTTGATAATATGAAATGCCGAGCTTTACTGGAAACCATTTTTCAAAGTGACAGGGAACCTCTGCTACATTCCGCCGCATGTCGTGTCCTTCAGGCTGTGTTCCCAAAGAAGGACATGTACCATCATGTTAAGGACACCATGCGTCTCCTTGGGGTAATAAAATCACTCCCAGCAATAACTTCAAGAATTGGAGTTGGAGGTGCCGCATCGAGTTGGGTGATAAAAGAATTTATTGCCCAGATCCATACAGTTTCAAAAGTTGCATTGCACAGGAAATCAAACCTAGCCTCTTTTCTTGAAAGTCACGGTACAGAACTAGTCGATGGTCTTATGCAGGTATTCTGGTGTATATTAGATTTAGACAGGCCGGACACACAGACAATAAATAGTCTTGTTGTGCCTTGTGTGGAATTTATTTATAGCTATGCTGAATGCCTGGCTTTGCATTCCAATGAAAAAACTAGTGTGTCAGTGGGACCTGCAGTTGCTCTGCTGAAGGAGCTGCTCTTTGCACCATATGAAGCAGTACAGACATCTAGCAGTTTGGCTATCTCATCCCGATTTCTTCAAGTCCCTTTCCCCAAGCAGACAATGATAGCTAATGATGATGCTCCTGAAAACCAAGCTAAAGCAAGTGCTTCTGCTATGAATTCAACCAGTGCAAACTCTCAGGTTATGATTGAAGAAGATCCTGTCACATCATCAGTGCAATATTGTTGTGATGGCTGTTCCACCGTTCCTATACTTCGGCAAAGGTGGCACTGTAGCATATGTCCAGATTTTGACCTATGTGAAACTTGCTATGAGATACTTGATGCAGATCGTTTACCAGCACCCCATTCTAAAGATCATCCAATGTCAGCAATACCTATTGAAGTTGATACATTTGGAGGTGAAGGCAGTGAAATCCATTTCTCTGTCGATGAGCTAACAGATTCAGGTGTTCTTCATGCTGATAGGAGTGTTCAGACCTCCCCATCATCAATTCATATATTTGATGCAAGTGAGTCTGCAGACTTACCTGAGACTATTACAGACCAGGCAACTGTTTCGATTTCTGCATCAAAACGTGCCATTAACTCCCTGGTACTTAACCACCTAATTGAAGAGCTTAGAGGCTGGATGGGGACCACTGCTGGTACTCGAGCCATACCTTTAATGCAGTTATTCTACAGGCTTTCTTCTGCTGTTGGTGGTCCTTTCATGGATAGTTCAAAGCCAGAAAATTTTGATTTGGAGAAGTTTGTGAAGTGGCTAATGGATGAAGTCAACATAAATAAACAGTTCCCTGCCAAAACACGATGCACATTTGGTGAAGTATTGATCCTTGTTTTCATGTTCTTCACACTTATGTTCCGCAACTGGCATCAACCTGGGAGTGATAATTCTCATTCAAAGTCAAGTGGGAGCTCTGATTTGACAGATAAAGGTCCTGCTCAGGTTCTGGGATCAACAACAATAACTCTTCCGTCATCTAGTGCTGACCTGGATAAAAATGAGTTTGCTTCCCAGTTAGTCCGTGCCTGTTCTGCCCTCAGGCAGCAGAAATTTTTGAATTATCTTATGGATATTCTGCAGCAACTTGTTCATATTTTCAAGTCATCATCCATAAATGGAGAAGCTGGTTCTTCTGGTTCAGGCTGTGGATCCCTATTGACAATAAGAAGAGAGCTGCCAGCTGGAAATTTCTCTCCCTTTTTTTCAGATTCATATGCTAAATCTCATCCAACTGATCTGTTCATGGACTACTACAAATTATTGTTGGAGAATACTTTCCGGCTTGTATATAGTATGGTTAGACCAGAAAAGGAGAAGTCTGCTGAGAAGGATAGATGCTACAAGGTTCCCAACACTAAGGATCTAAAGTTGGATGGATATCAAGATGTGCTTTGCAGCTATATTAGCAATCCTCATACTGCATTTGTCCGGAGATATGCAAGGAGGCTCTTCCTTCATTTATGTGGCAGCAAGACTCACTATTACAGTGTGAGGGATTCGTGGCAATGTTCCCATGAAGTTAAGAAACTTAATAAGATCATAAACAAGTCTGGGGGTTTCAGAAATCCTGTGCCTTACGAGAGAAGTGTCAAGCTCATAAAATGTTTATCTACTCTTTGTGATGTGGCTACGGCAAGACCAAAAAATTGGCAAAAGTTCTGTTTGAAGCACATGGATCTTCTTCCATTTCTCATGGACAATGTTTATCATTTCAGTGAAGAGTGTGTTATTCAGACTCTCAAGCTTCTAAATCTGGCTTTCTATTCAGGAAAAGATGCTAATCATAATGCACAAAAAGCAGAGACTACTGATCTAGGAGGTTCTACGAGGACTAGCTCACAGTCTCCAGATATGAAAAAGAACCGGAAGGCTGATGATGGTTCTGAAGGTTCCTCAGAAAAGTCGTGCATGGACATGGAACAGGTTGTAGAGATGTTCAGTGATAAGGAAGGTGACATGTTGAAAAACTTTATCAACATATTCTTACTAGAATGGAACTCAGCAGGTGTCCGTCATGAGGCTAAATGTGTTCTATTTGGAGTGTGGTACCATGCAAAAAACCGACTTAGGGAGACAATGCTATCGATTCTGCTACAGAAGGTAATACATCTTCCTTTATATGGACAAAACATTGTTGAGTACACTGACCTCATCACCTGTTTACTTGGGAAAGTGAACGACTTCAGTGCAAAGCAGAATCACTCTGAACTTGTGAATAAATGTTTGACATCTGAGGTCATAAGCTGCATCTTTGACACACTCCATTCTCAGAATGAGCTATTGGCAAATCATCCAAATTCACGTATATACAACACATTGAGTTGCTTAGTGGAGTTTGATGGCTATTACTTAGAGAGTGAGCCTTGTGTTACCTGCAGCTGCCCTGATGTTCCGTATTCAAGGACGAAGCTTGAAACCCTCAAGTCTGAGACAAAATTTACTGACAACAGAATTATAATAAAATGCACTGGAAGCTTTACTATACAGTCAGTTACAATGAACGTTTATGATGCTCGTAAGTCTAAATCGGTCAAAGTACTTAACCTGTATTACAACAACAGGCCTGTGACTGACTTATCAGAATTGAAGAATAATTGGACTCTTTGGAAGCGTGCTAAGAGCTGCCATCTTACATTTAATCAGACAGAATTGAAGGTTGAATTTCCCATTCCGATTACAGCATGCAATTTCATGATTGAACTTGATTCATTTTATGAGAATCTTCAAGCTTCTTCCCTTGAGTCACTGCAATGCCCACGGTGTAGCAGGTCTGTCACTGATAAACATGGCATATGTAGTAATTGCCATGAAAATGCATATCAGTGCCGGCAGTGTAGAAATATTAACTATGAAAATCTTGACTCTTTTCTCTGCAATGAGTGTGGATACAGCAAATATGGTCGTTTTGAATTCCACTTCATGGCAAAACCTAGTTTTTCATTTGACAACATGGAAAATGATGATGACATGAGAAAAGGATTGGCAGCAATAGAGTCAGAGTCAGAAAATGCTCATAGGCGGTACCAGCAACTGATGGGATTTAAAAAGCCTCTCATCAAACTTGTGTCAAGCATAGGTGAACAGGAGGTAGACTCGCAGCAGAAGGATGCTGTCCAGCAGATGATGGTGTCCTTGCCTGGGCCCACATGCAAGGTAAATCGCAAGATTGCACTTCTTGGTGTTCTATATGGTGAAAAATGCAAAGCCGCTTTTGATTCTGTGAGCAAAAGTGTTCAGACATTGCAAGGGCTCCGCCGTGTTTTAATGACATATCTACACCAAAAAAGTTCTAGTGACACCAATGCATTACCAGCATTTTCAATACCAAGGTCTCCAAATAGTTGTTATGGGTGTAGCACCACGTTTGTTACACAATGCTTAGAGTTATTACAAGTGCTTTCAAAACATGAAAACTGCAGGAAGCAGCTTATAAGTGCTGGAGTTTTGTCAGAGTTATTTGAAAACAACATTCATCAGGGCCCTAGGACAGCACGCACTCTTGCTAGGGCTGTGCTATCTTCGTTTTCTGAAAGTGATGAAGATGCAGTTCATGAATTGAACAACTTGATTCAGAAGAAAGTGATGTATTGCCTTGAGCACCATCGTTCCATGGACATTGCACAATCAACACGAGAAGACTTACTGCTGCTATCAGAGACTTGTGCTCTTGTGGATGAGTTTTGGGAGGCACGATTACGTGTCACCTTTCAACTGTTGTTCTCTTCTATTAAGGTTGGAGCAAAACATCCTGCAATTTCGGAACATATTATTCTTCCTTGTTTGAGGATAATTTCTCAGGCTTGCACGCCTCCAAAATCTGATTGTGGGGACAAAGAGTCAGGTTTGGGAGTATCTAGCTTGACGTTGCACTCTAAGAATGATGATACAACTGGTAACACAGCATCTAATAACCCCAATACTAAGATTCAGTCAGATATATCTGGAAAAATTTATGATGGAAGTCGAAGAGACCAGGATATTCCACTTTTGAGCTATTCTGAATGGGAGGGCGGTGCGTCATATTTAGATTTCGTCCGGAGGCAGTACAAAGTATCCCAGGCAGTGAAAGGATCTGCTCAGAAGACACGCCATGATTCATATAAGTCTGACTATCTGGTTCTCAAATATGGACTCAGATGGAAGCGTCGTGCATGTTTGAAGTCAAGTAAGAGTGACTTCTCAAAATTTGCCTTGGGCTACTGGGTATCAGACTTGATCTTGAGTTCGTGTTCCCAGTCAATAAGATCTGAGATTTGCACTCTCATAAGCTTGCTATGCCCATCTAACTCTCCTAGACAATTTCAGTTATTGAACTTGCTCATGTCACTACTTCCTCGAACACTCTCAGCTGGTGAAAGTGCAGCAGAGTACTTTGAGTTACTAGGGACAATGATTGATTCAGAGTCTTCTCGTCTATTCCTAACTGTTCGTGGTTGTTTGACAACATTATGTTCTTTGATAACAAAAGAAGTGTCCAATGTTGAATCACAGGAGAGAAGCCTAAGCATTGATATCTCACAGGGATTCATTCTCCATAAGCTTGTTGAGCTCCTGAACAAGTTTCTTGAAGTTCCCAATATCAGAGCAAGGTTTATGAGTGATAGGTTACTATCTGAGGTGTTGGAAGCTTTTTTGGTGATCCGTGGGCTTGTCGTGCAAAAGACAAAGTTAATTAATGACTGCAATCATCTTTTGAAAGACCTTCTTGATAGCTTGCTTCTTGAGAGTACTGAAAACAAACGTCAATTTATTCGTGCTTGCATCTCTGGATTGCAGAGGCATGTGAAGGAAAAAAAGAGACGGACGTCTTTGTTTATTTTGGAGCAACTCTGCAATCTGATTTGCCCAGTGAAACCAGAGCCTGTTTATCTTTTGATACTGAACAAGGCACATACTCAAGAAGAGTTCATCAGGGGTTCTATGACAAAGAACCCATACTCCAGTGTGGATGTTGGCCCTCTAATGCGGGATGTGAAAAATAAAATATGTAACCAGCTTGATTTAATTGGACTTTTGGAGGATGATTATGGTATGGAATTATTAGTTGGTGGTAGTATAATCTCACTTGATCTGAGCATTTCCCAAGTCTATGAGCAAGTATGGAGGAAGCACCATGGTCAAACTCAACATTGTTTGTCCAATGTCAGCGCAATAACTGGTGCTTCATCTATCAGAGATTGCCCACCAATGACAGTGACCTACAGACTGCAGGGTTTAGATGGTGAAGCTACTGAGCCTATGATTAAAGAGCTGGAAGAGGAAAGGGAGGAATCACAAGATCCTGAAATCGAGTTTGCTATAGCAGGTGCTGTTAGGGAATGTGGAGGCCTTGAGATTATTTTGAGCATGATTCAGAGCCTGCATGATGATGAGTTCAGGTCTAATCAAGAAGAGTTGACTTCTGTTCTTAACCTTCTAAAATATTGTTGCAAAATCCGTGAAAATAGGTGTGCACTGTTATGTCTGGGTGCTTTGGGTTTGCTTCTTGAGACAGCTAGACGCGCATTTTCTGCGGACGCAATGGAACCTGCTGAAGGTATTCTACTAATTGTAGAAAGTCTTACTATGGAAGCTAATGAGAGTGACATAAGCATTGCCCAAAGTGTTTTTACAACTAGTACTGAAGCGATTGGCGCTGGTGAGGAGGCCAGGAAAATTGTTCTCATGTTTTTGGAGAGAATATGTCATCCTTCAGGTGCCAAAAAATCAAACAAGCAACAAAGGAATGAGGAGATGGTGGCAAGGATCCTGCCGTACTTGACCTATGGGGAACCAACAGCTATGGAAGCTCTTATTCAACATTTTGAGCCCTACCTTAGGGACTGGTCTGAATTTGATCAATTGCAGAAGCAACATGAAGATAATCCAAAAGATGATAATATAAGCCGAAAGCTGTCAACACAGCGATCTGCTATCGACAACTTTGTTCGTGTATCAGAGTCACTCAAGACTAGTTCATGTGGTGAGAGGCTAAAGGATATTATTCTGGAGAAGGGCATCACAAAAGCTGCTGTTGAGCATGTAAAGGAAAGCTTTGCTTCTGCTGGACAGACTGGCTTCAGAACAAGTGAAGAATGGACAACAGGCTTAAAACTGCCATCTATTCCACCCATTCTGTCAATGTTGAAGGGGCTGGCTAAGGGCCATCTGCCTACACAGAAATGCATTGATGAAGAAGGCATATTACCACTGCTCCATGCTCTGGAAGGGGTGCCTGGTGAAAATGAAATTGGTGCAAGAGCAGAAAATCTTTTGGATACACTAGCCAATAATGAAAATAATGGTGATGGCTTCCTTGGAGAGAAGATTCAAGAGCTGCGGCACGCTACAAGGGATGAGATGCGTCGCCGTGCTCTTGAGAAAAGAGTGATGCTACTTCAGGGAATGGGAATGCGCCAAGAATTTGCTTCTGATGGAGGTAGACGTATTGTTGTATCTCAGCCTACAATTGAAGGTTTGGATGATGTGGAAGAAGAGGAGGATGGTGTAGCCTGTATGGTTTGTAGAGAAGGGTACACCTTAAGACCAACAGACATGTTGGGAGTCTATGCATTCAGTAAACGAGTGAACTTAGGTGCAACAAGTTCTGGTAGTGGCCGTGGGGACTGTGTTTACACCACTGTTAGCCACTTCAACATCATACACTACCAATGCCATCAGGAAGCTAAACGAGCTGATGCTGCACTGAAGAATCCCAAAAAGGAATGGGACGGTGCTACCTTGCGAAACAATGAGACATTGTGCAATTGTATCTTTCCATTGAGGGGGCCATCTGTTCCTCTTGGGCAGTACACTAGGTGTGTTGATCAGTACTGGGACCAATTGAATTCTCTTGGACGAGCTGATGGGAGTCGCCTCCGGTTGTTGACATATGACATTGTGCTGATGCTAGCAAGGTTTGCAACAGGCGCTTCGTTTAGCACAGACTGCAAAGGTGGGGGGAGGGAGAGCAACTCCCGGTTTCTTCCATTCATGGTCCAGATGGCTTCTTATCTTTCTGATGGAAGTGCCAACCAGCAGCGTCATGTGATGGCCAAAGCTGTCACCACCTACTTGTCCGGCTCCCCAACACTGGAATCTCCTATTCGAGTTTCAGCATCTCTCTCTGGGTCCCGTGGTGGTTCAGGTTCCTCTGAGGAGACTGTACAGTTCATGATGGTTTATTCACTTCTGTCGGAGTCATACGAGAGTTGGCTCCAACACCGCCCTGTGTTTCTACAGAGGGGCATCTACCATGCCTACATGCAACATAGGCACGGGCGGTCGACCCTCAAGCTGTCATCGGACTCGTCATCATCAGCAGTTCGGGCAGACGAAAGTTCATCCTCTGATACAAGTGACAACAAGAAGCTCTTCGCCATAGTCCAGCCGATGCTGGTGTACACCGGCTTGATTGAGCAGCTACAACAGTTCTTCAAGAAGGGCAAATCGTCCAGCTTGATCAAGACGGATGAGAAAGATGAATCCTCTGCCAGCCTCCAGCAATGGGAGATCCAGATGAAAGAGAAGCTGGGCAACATGAAGGAGATGGTGGGGCTGTCCAAGGACCTGCTCTCATGGCTTGAAGACATGACCTCGTCAGGTGATCTGCAGGAGGCCTTTGATGTGATGGGGGCATTGACGGATGTATTCTCGAGTGGTTATGCGACATGCGAAGGTTTTGTCCGGGCGGCCATGAATGCCAGCAGGAGCTGGTCGTGAGAACGGAATGGAGGTTTATATGCCTTGTGCCTGTCTGTTTTGTTTCTATGGGTATGCAGCTGTAAACATTATTGCCTTTTTCGTGGCCCTGGAGAGAGACAAAATGAGGCCCTTGTATCTTGACAAATGAACGTTGTATCTGCCGTGTTTGTTAAGTGACAGTGCATGTCAATGCTGGTTGCATTGGATTGGTG
>Ga0206354_10719249_pt1 | contig 24371 bp, 33 predicted proteins | sample DielMetaTC5am3_FD_146428 | JGI IMG/M metagenome (GOLD analysis project Ga0206354, IMG submission 146428) | Corn rhizosphere microbial communities from Kellogg Biological Station, Michigan, USA - Diel MetaT C5am-3 (Metagenome Metatranscriptome)... | ecosystem: Host-associated > Plants > Roots >... | reverse complement strand
TGGACGGCCGAAGAAATAGAGGGAGCCGCCCGCCACTATCGCGTGACGATCGACTCCCTCTTCAGAAAGCTCCCCGACTTGGACTCGAACCAAGAACCTGCCGTTATCTCGCTTGCCTCGCGTCACCGTCATAAGCCGATGACCCTCGACCGTCAGACCCTCGCACCAGTCACCAACATCCGCACTCATGGCTGACATCCTGCCGTTCGTTTCCCGCACGTCATCCCCCTCAACAGGGGGTGTGGGGACGCACCCACCTGCGCGTACCGTCGAGGCACAGGGGGGAGCCGGCATGGTCTTCGAAGCTCAGCAGCAATACCAGAATCATCTTCTGGCGACCCGGCACAGCTTCTCGACCACGCGCGCGTACATCGGACACATCAGCCGATTCCAGCGGACCCACCCGGACCTCTACACGGCGACCACAGCCGACCTCGAAGGGTACATGGCGCAACGCCGGAACCTCTCCGCCGAATCCCTGAAGTCGATCCGGGCAGCGTTCCGGTCCTTCTACCGGTGGGCCGAGCGCGCCTGTCTCATTGACCACTCTCCCGCCGAGGCGCTCGAATCCATCCGCATCCCACGGGTTATGCCGCGTCTCGCCGCCGACGACCTGGTGCAGCTCGCCCTGCTCTCCGCCACCGACCAGCAGCGCGCCATGATCCTCCTCGGACGGCTCGCCTGCCTGCGCCTGACCGAGATCACCACCCTGCAGATGCGTCACCGGGAAGGGGACATCCTCCGGGTCACCGGGAAAGGCGACAAGCAGCGTCTCGTCCCCGTCGCTGACCAGCTGATGCCCGTCCTGCTGACCCTGGAACGGACACTCCCATACGGGTACTACTTCCCCGGCCGGTGGGGTGGCTGCATGCACCCCCAGTCGGTGAACAAGATCATGACCCGGGTCACCGGCACAAACCCGCACTCGCTGCGTCACGCCGGCGCGACAGCCGCATACCGGTCCACCCGGGATCTGCGGGCCGTGCAGGAACTCCTCGGGCATGCGTCCCTCGCAACCACGGAACGGTACCTGCACACCGACCTCGACGACCTCCGTGCCGCCGTCCGCGGTGCCTCCCTCGACGATCCAGCATCCTGCTGGCCCATTACCACCTACGCAGCGTGAACCGGAAGGTCTATCATCTCATCATGAGTAACACTCAGGTCTCCCCGATCCGGATCAGCGGCAACGCCGTCTTCGGCCTGATCCTCTCGATCCTCTCCCTCTTCACCGCATTCCTGCCCATCATTGGCATCCTCGTCGGTGCCGCGGCAGCCGGGATCTCCGGTGCCGGCCTGTGGCAGGTGCAGCGCGGTGACCGGTACGGTCGCGGGGTTGCCGCCGCCGGCATAACCATCGGCTCCATCACCGCATTCGTGAGCTTCCTGCTCACCCTGATGGCGTTCTCATCCTGATGAAAAGGATCGACGGTGTAAGCACGACGCTCGGCAGCGTCGGGTTTGCGCTCGCCGTGCTCCTGGCCATCGGCGGCGCGGTCAGCCACCGCACTGACACTCTCCTCGGCGGCGCATGCGTCGCATTGTTGGTCGCGGTCACCTTGATCTCGATCGAACTCATCTCGCATAAGGGGGTGACGCATGCGCAGACTGCGGAAGTGGAAGTGGTGGCGGAAACTGTTCCCCCCCACCCCTGACAGGAAGCCCGAAGAAGAATGGACCACCGACGATCGAAACTACATGTTCGGCGGCGAGCACCTGTGGTAAACGACAAAACAGCCCCCGGAACCGCGTGAGCGGCCCGGGGGCTGTGCTGTGTGTTGCTGCTAACCGACCGGTGCGAGCGTCTGCTTCGTGAGCGCCGCCCACACCGCATCCGACCCGGCAATCCAGTAGATGTGCGGGATCACCACCGTCGTTGCTGTGGCCTCCGATGATGCCTGCGCGCCGACGAACGCGGTGACACCGAACACGACCGTCGCGCCGGCCATTGCGGGAGGCGCGGTGAACAGGATTGACACCCCGTTGTCCTGGAACGTCACGGCTGGCCCGGAAATCTGACGCCATGAGTACCCGGTCGGGGTCGGTGAGGTGGGTGCGACAACCGCAGTCACCGTCACCGGGTCGAACGCTTCCGCTGTCGTGTCCGGGATCGGCTGCAAAGCCAACGGGACGGGCCCAGACGCGACGGCGCGCGCGATCCGGAACTTCGGGGTGGCGGAGGCTCCCGACACTGTGACCTTCGCCAGCCGCAGCTTGTGGTCCGCGAGCGCGGTCGTTTTCGAGATTCGCAGAGTAGGCATCAGATCCCCTTACGGCGAAGTCGCCGCCGCCTCCAGGTACAGGTTGCCCCAGTCCGTCACCGCACCCGGGGACGTCAGCGACAGCGCGTAGTCGTTGAAAGCGGTCGTGATCGCCTGCGTCCACTGCTGCCGTTGCGTTGTCCCCTCGAACAGGCGCACCTTCGCGGTCGTCGACCCGCTGGTGTCCTGCTCCAACCGCACCGTCAACGTCAGCGAGGACCGGGCGGTCATCGGCGCCAACCGGTACCGGATCGACTGCTCCGTCGCGGACAGCGCCGACGACTCCACATAGGTGGTATCTGAGTTGTCTGCCAGCGCGTCACCGCCGGATGCGGCACCGCCGACGTTCGACCACGACCCGACCGTCGCAGCGGACACCCCCGGCAGGGTTGTGACATCCCCCGAGCAGGGCACCCGCACCTCTGTCGTGACCGTGGTCGTCAACGCGTTCGAGTCGGTGACCACGCACTGCAGGATGTACAGGTGTCCCTTCGTCGTGTCGCTCGTCGCGGTGAAACTCACCGAGGTTGTCGTCGCGCCAGTCAGTGTCGGGCTCGTGGTCGACGAGTACGGCACCGTCCATGCGTAACCGGTGATCGTGCCCGAACTCGACGAGGCGGTCACCGACGCGGACACCGACGCGGACACGGCCACGTTCTGGTTCGCGGTGATCGTCACGGTGGGGGGTGTCGCGGTCGGCAACCCGATGTAGTCGGACAGTGTGGTGTCGACGGCCGGGTTGTCGAAGCTGTACGCCTCCGCCGAGTTGTTGTACTTGCCGAGGATCACCGAGGTGAACGTCTGAGCGGTGCCCACGTTCGCGGTCCCGTTCGCGAAGTACTGTGTCTCCACCGGGGTTGAGGATCCGCCCGCATAGTACGCGACCTTGATGGTGCCGGTCGAGCTCGTCGACCCGGCAACCGCGTACAACTCGACCCGGTACCACTGCCCCACCGTCAGCGTCGTGGCGCCCGTCCACACGGTCGCTCCTGACGCGTCGAAGATGCGGAGATGGTTTGTTCCCTGCACGTGCACGTCGACCAGTCGCGTGCCGCCCGCGTGCCCACGGATCAGGTACATGTCACCGGTTGAGGTGGCTGCGATCTTGAACCACAGGTGCGCGGAGAACTTCGTCGACGAGATGTTCCACACGCCGGCGCCGAACGCAGACCCGGCGACGCTCGCCCCCATCGACCCCTGGTACGCGCTCGCGGCGGAGAAGTTGAGCGCGGTTCCCCAGATCGCATCGAACGCGGTTCCTGAGGCGCCACCCGAGTTGCCTGTGGTGATGGCTACACCATCGGTGCCGCCCTCGAAGTTGTTGCTGGCGGTAGTGACCATGCTCAGACTCCCTTGTAGATGTAGTGCGTAGATGGGGAGATGCCGGCCGCGGCGATCTGCGCTGCCGTGGGAGGCCACGTGCCCGTGAAGTTCCACCCCGTCATGGGGGTGTTGTCCGACCGGCGGACGTCCAACGTCGTCGCCACCCCGTCCGTGAACCAGAAGGTGTTCGAGGCGATGCGGAACGTCAGGTAGCCGTCCAACTGTGGGAACGCGGTGTGGTGGAACGTGCCACCCTTCACGTGCAGTCGACCGCCCTGCGGGTTCCTCGACCCGACTGACGTCAACTGCAGGTGCGCGGGGAACTGCCCCGATACGCTGCCGTTGTCGACAGAGATGAACGGGTCGGTGAGGGTGATGGTCCCGTTGCAGGACTCCCACCCGTAGTTCGACGCGTTCGTCCAACCGCCCAGCGACTGACCGTTGTTCAACGCCGGGTCGACGTTCTGGGTGTTGGTGATCTGCTCCGCCTTCACCCGGGTGGACACGTAGGTGCCCTGCGTGTTCGCGTTCTGGTCGTTCACCGCGTACCGGGACACGTTCGAGTGGTGGAACCACACATCGACCAGCTCATGGTCGAACTCGTTGTTCCCCATCAGCGGCCCGCACCGGCGAGGCTTCGCCGGGTTCAGGTCCGAAGACCGGCGCCCGTCGAACTCACAGTTGTGGATCACGTGGTGCCCTTGCGCGGTCGACAGGTTCGCCATCTCAAACGGCGGCGAGCTCGTCATCGCGCGCCCTGCACCCTGGAAGCGGACGTAGGATATCTGCGAATAGGTGTTGTAGTAGAGGACGACACCCTGGTGCGCGGCCGGCTGCGGCACCACCGCGGGCACATCCGACGCGACACTGGTCAGCATCTGCTGGTCCGCGGCACGGAACGTCAGACCCGCCAGCAGCACCGGCGACGACGCGTTGATCCCGTCGAGGCGGCACAACCCCATCTGCAACGGTGCGAATGACGCCGAGGTCATCTGCGACTGCGCGTTCAGCTGGGCGGTGGTCATCGAGTTCGCGTCCATCTGCACGAACGTCAGATCCGGACCAGCACCGAGAAGCCCCTGCAGGTTCGGGAACCAGAACCCGAACGAGTACGTCGGGTCACCGGAGGAACCAATGAGGCGGAACTGGTTCAGGTGGAACACGCCGGCAGGCAGCCGGACCACGCAGCGCGCGCCGGCTGCGGCGACAGTGTTCGACAGGTTCGTGTAGAAGTCGCTGGAGCCGGTCTGAATGTTGACGATGTTCGTGCCGACCGGCCAGTCCGCGGTGAACACGGTCGGGTCGGTGTACGCCCACGGCGGGTTCGAGTCCGACCAGTCCCCCGGGATCGTCGGAGGGATCACCGCGGTACCGGTCGCACGAACACCGTTCACCCGAAGGTGCGGGGTGGCTGCAGCCGGCGGGTCTCCCGGGACAAGGCTCAGACGGCCAGGTGACGCCCACTCACCATTCGCGGCGGTGTAGCGGACACCGAGAACTCCGGCGCCCACTCAGCTCACCGTCACCAGGTAGGTGTCCACCCCTGCGAGCGCATACGTCGAATCGATCGGCGGGGCGGACGGCCCCACCCACTCGACGGACGAACCCACTGGGACGACGCCGCGGACCGGCCACGCACCGGACGAGTACCGGCGGAAGTACACCAACGGGGACGACTGCTGCACCGACGTAGACGCCTGCAACAGTTCACCCTGCACCGCCGCTGTCATGTCCGTCGCTGGGATGCCACCAGAGGGCTGCGTGTACTTCGACGCGGCGAGCGTGTTCGCGCTGTTCGCGGTCGACTGCGCAGCGGCTGCAGCGTTCGCGGCGGATGTGACCGCTGCGGTCGTTGCAGCACCAATGTCGGACGGGGCGATCGTGACGTTCCCGCTGCCATCCGGGACCAGGGTGACGTTGATCGACTTCACCGCGCCCGTGCCGCCACTGTTCGGCAGCACCAGGTTCAGCACCTGGTTCGGCGCCACCCCCGTCAATGTGGCGGCAGCGGTCGGCCCGGAGGTGACCGTCCCGATCGACAGGTTCACCGCCGGCCCCTGAAGGATCGGGGTCCCGTTCGACGCGGCAACCGGGGCAGCCTTCGTCAGATCCGTCCAGGTCGACGGGTCCGTGGTCGAGGCCGGCACCGCAAGCGGGAACGAGTCGATCGTGACCGCGCTGCCGCCGGGGATGCTCAACGAGAACGTCACCGTGTACGTGAACCCGGTCGGGTTGTCCGCAGTGTCGTCGGTGGCGACCAGCCACACACCCTGCACGCCGTTGTACGACAGGTACCCGTTCGCGTCCAGCTGGGCGACGATCGGCTGCGGCACAACCGTGGCCGGGTCCGGTGTCGCGGAGGGCACCTGGATGCGCTTCGGGGACGCCGCGAACGTGACAGTGCCCGACAGGGGTGTCGCATCCGGGTAGGTGTCCGAGTCGGCACCGTCCCCGATGATCGCGAGGAACCGGCCGATGACCTTCCCGTACTTCAGAGGTGGCAGAGTGAACGCCATCACCGGCCCCTTTCACGCGAAAGGGCCGCCCCCCGATGAGGGACGGCCCGAATGGATGTGGTGTGGTTACTTCTTCGCGTTCGCGAGCGCGAGCCCGCTCACCGGGATGCCCAGGTAGGCGATGACCGCCTGAGCGCCAACAACCTGCTCCGGAATGTGCTGACCGATGCCGAGGAAGTACGCGGCAACACCGCCCGCAGCGATCGCGGCACACCCAAACACGCCGTACACGATGCGGCGCACCTTCGAGCTCGTGATGATGTTGCCCAGTTCCACGTTCGCGGCCGGGTCACCGGCCGGAATGGTCGGCTGGTTGCTGTTGAGGTCCACGGTTCCGAGGTCGCTCATTGGTCTTTCCCTTTCTTCAGTTCGTCCAGCTCTTCTCGGAGCTGGGCGGTGAGTGTGTACAGGCCGGCGACACCCTTTTCCACGCGGCCTATAGCGTCCTTCGCGGACGACCCGTCGTTGTACTGCACTTCGTGGTGGATCTCACCGATCTTCGTGTCCTGCTTCGCCAACACCAGGTTTTGTCCGGCGAGGGTCTTGTCCTGGTTGGAGAGGATGGCCCGCACCTCAATGCGGAACCGTTTCTGCTTCGCGAGTTCGGAGGGCAGGTCGGACAGGTCGTTGATGGTGGTCACGAACGTGGTCAGCGCCCGCCATGCGGGTGGGACTCCCTTGATCACAGCGACCAGGAACCCCACCACCCCGGCTGCGGCGAGAACCCATTGGAGCCACGGCCACGCGTCAGCGAAGTTGACGTTCATCCGGCCTACTCCGCCTTGAACGACAGCTGCCTGATCTCCGCGGCGACCGCTGCCGCGATGTCCGACGTGGACACGTTCTCCACGGTTGCGGCGGGAAGCGCTGCAACGATCTTCTGGGCGAGCGCATCGAGATCGACGGCCGGAGCAGGTGCCGGGGTTGTCGCGTCCTGAATGACCGGGCCGAAGCTGGCGAGTTGGTCGACCACCTTAACAGCTACCTGCGCCGGCGTGTACCCGAGAGTGTTCTGCAGCCAGAACTGGTAGTCGGCCTCCGACTGCTTCGACAGCCCGTATCGCATGGCCCGGTTCACCGACAGGTAGTGGCTGCCGCTGGTGTCGGTGCGTCCTGCGACGATTTCGTAAATGTTGGGCACGTCATCCTCCAATGTCGTTTCTTGCACCCCGAGGGTTGTTGAACTGGCGTCGAGCACGTAGTTGTGATCCGTGCCCGGGACAGGCGGTGTCTGCGTGGTCTGGTGGAAGTCGAGCTTCATCAGCGGCTGCTCGCCGTGGTCCCACGACGTCGCGCCGGCCTGCCAGAAATGCGTGGCGAGGCCGGCCTGGTATGCGTGGTTCAGGTAGTGGAGTCCGCCGTAGATGCCGACCCGGGCGACACCGAGCACGGATGCGAACCCGCGCAGGTAGTCGTCGCAGGCGGCGAACTGTGCGTCCGTCTCCACGTCGAAGTCGGCGGTGGCGAACACAACCGCCCCGGCGGGCAGCCCCACCAGGGCGATCTGCTGGACGGCGATCTGACCGTCCGCGGACCCCTGGTTGAAACCACCCAGCATGCCGTTGGCGCGGCCCTCACGGGTCAGCCACACGCCGATGCCGTACGCCAGGAGCTCCTGGTATTCGGCGGTGGTGATGCCGCGGTCATCGTCCGCGAGGTAACGGCCCACAGCAACGACACCGGCCGCTTTGAGTGCTGCGCCGCCGGGTCGTGCGTACGAGTAGTCAGCACCGAGTTCCATCGGGTGATCCCTTCTACTGGTGGATGAAGCCGAGCGACAGGAAACAGTTCCCGGCGACGAGTGTTTGGGAGGCTGTGTCCGACAGGACCTGCAACTCCACGTAGTCGTTCGCGTTGAGTTGGAGGATGTCGAACACCTTCCCGAACGCGCCCTGCGCTGACGGCCCGAACCCGATCGAGCGGTCCGCGGAAGACCCCACCTGGTTGCCGTTCACTGCGAACTGGGTGACCAGTTGGGCGCTGCCCACGTTGATGCGGGCACGACCGAAGGCCAGGTAGTAGCCGCCCCACCCGGTTGGGATGGTGATGCGGCTGTTGTTCGTTGTCGTCGAGTGCATGCCGTACACGTCGAACGCTTCCGTGTCGAAGTTGATCACCGTCAGAGCACCCGCTGTCGCAGAGGTGGTCTGCACCGTTGCTGTGGTCACCCGGCAGATCGGGTTGTCCCACGCGTCGATCAACTGGTTGTGCATGGCCGACGTGATGACCCCGCCGACCGTCGCACGAGTGAACGCGATACCCACCTGGTCCTCCTCAGAACGTGAAAACGGTCGACTGTGCGAGCTCGAACGTGGTGCCGTTGGTGTGCGCCGCCGCGGTTGTGCCGTTCACCCCACGGGTGACGGTGAGCGTCCAGTCGGCCCCGCTGACACCGCCAGACACGGCGGTGATCGTCATCTGCTCCGCGTCCACCTGGATGGTGTACGGGGTTGAGGTTGACGGGGCTGCGGTGCCGTTCACGGTCATGCTGGTCGCGCCGGACGTGACCGCAGCGGTCAGGTGGAGGGCACCACCGGACATGTACCGGGCGGTGTCGAACAGTGCCTGCGTGATGTCCAGCACGGGGGCGAAGTACAAGGTGAACTTGTGCTCCAACACCGTGTGCGACTCGGAACCGCCGATCAGCCACCCGTCCCAGGTGGTGAACCCCAACTGGGTGAGCGGCAGGTTCGTGAACGACACCCGGTCACCGGGACGCAGACCGAGAATGTCGGCGGACCGATCGGTCGGTGTGGTGATCGCGTCGATGACCACGGACACGATCCGCGGGTGCACGTTCTTCCCACGCAGCAGCCGGTCCTGCGCCCACGCCTCCATGTCACCAGGGAACGAGTTCAGGATCGCTTCCGCCCCGGACGCGGAACCCACCCGACCGGACACGGTGCCGTCGAAGTAGCTGTGCGTCCCGGTCGGGCCGGACACGTCGACTCGGGCGAGCATGTTCGTGATGTCCCGGACGAACGCCGGGGCTCCCTCAAGTTCCCGCTCCACATCGAACGATGCGGCCGGGGTGACAGGCCGTTCCCGGGCGCGGATCTTCACCAACGGCACCGGCGCAAGCAGCGTCCCGGACGCAGCCGACCAGATGTAACCCTGCTCCGTCTTCATCACATCGTTCAGCCCGTCAAGAACAGACCCGGTTGGCGAGCTCACACCGATCGGCTGGGCCGACAGGTCCGTGGGCAGCGTGTCCAGGGTGATCGTGGGGATGATCGCAGCGAGCGCTTGTATCCGGGTCGCTTCGGTCGTTCCGATCGCGAGATCCTCACGGCACAGGTTCAGGGTGTGCGTTAGCCGGCCGACAACCACGCTGGCAGTGGTGCTGCCGTCCCCGATCTGGAACCGCACATCAGACGGTTGACGTTCCGCCGTGCCCAGCACGCTCACTGTGGAGGTGGGGACCACCTGTGCGTAGTTCGTCGTGCCCAGCAGCACCCCGTCGAGGTAGACATTGAACGTGATCGTCCATGCCCCGCCGGAGAACGTCGTGGAGGACGTCCACGCCACATAGTGCGGCCGGTACAGTCCCGGACCTGCGGCGATCGTGGTGGACACGGTTGTGCCCGTGCCCGGTTCGAACAGGAAGCTGCCGCGCTGGTAGGAGAACGAGATGAAGTTCGACAGGCCTTCCACAGCCACGTCGAACTCGAACGCTGATGTGGCGTCGGGGGTGAACCAGAACCCCCACCCGCCGATGGTCGTGTCCGGGTACGGGATGTTCGTCGGCGTCCGCGGGACCACCTGGAAGTAGTTCAGCTCCGCGACAGAGTTGAACTGCACCTGGTTCGTTGCCAGGCCCGGGATCGGCGGCTGACCGAACACGGCGATCTGCGGTGCGGTCGACGGTGGTGCGTACGGTGCCGGCGCCATGATGCCCAGGTCACCCACCGTGTCGTTCGCGTACGCGGTGTTCTGGTCGCCGTCCATTGAGAAGTACGCCAGCAGTCCGGCGCCCTCATCGATCGAGTCCGCGAGCGACCCGATGTTCGTCCGCGACGCCACACCAAGCGGGTCGTCCACGGTGACGGCGACGTACGCCCAACCGGACACGTTCCCGTCGAAGGTGGGGTTGATCGACAGGATGGACCCGGCGAGCAGCCGGGTGCCGAGCAGCCACGACACCGGCATGCCCTCTACCAGCGTGGTCGCCAGAGACGAGTTCGGGTTGTCGGGCGTGTACCGGCCGTCCTGGTTGTCCAGGTAGAACGTCCACGTCGCTGGGCTCACCGGACGGAACTGGTCCTGTGTGCCCCACTGGTAGGTGATGCCCTTGTCGATCTTTACCGACGCAGTGACGTCGACCATCGCCCCAGCCGTGCCAACACCCATCGCGAAACTGTTCGTGGTGATGCGTGGCACGGCTCCTCCTTTATGGGAGAGGACCGCCGAAGGCAGCCCGGGGGATGCGACCGGTCTTCTGACCGTTCACGAGTGCGTCGTAGACGGCTTTCCCGAACGCGTTGGGGTCGCCGTACACGGGACCATCGAGGTGCACGTGCAGTTCACTGCCGCCGCCACCGCCCATAGCAGCCAGGTTGGATGCGGTCAGCGGGACCACCGCCTCATCGGTGCCAGCCTCCGCAACCTGGAGGAAATGACCGCCAGAACGTGCCTGGAAGATGCCACCGGACGCGGTGGGCCGTGCAACCAGCGAGCCTCCACCGCCGCCGGATGGTGCGGGCGGGACAACGTTCGAGTACACGATCTGGGCGTGCACGGGGTGTCCAGAGAAGAAGTCCTGGATCTGCTGCCACCCGTTCTCAAACTTCGTGACAATCTGATCCCAGCCGTTTTCCCACGACGATTTGTTGAACGGTCCGTCAGCATATTGCTTCGCGCCGTTGTCCAGCTTCTTCTTCCACTGGTCCCAGCCGTTACCGAAAGCGGACATGATCTGGTCCCAGCCGTGACCCCAAGACGACTTCGAGAATGGCCCGTCAGCATATTGCTTCGCGCCGTTGTCCAGCTTCTTCTTCCACTGGTCCCAGCCGTTACCGAAAGCGGACATGATCTGGTCCCAGCCGTGACCCCAAGAGTCCTTGTTGAACGGACCATCGGCGTACTGCTTAGCCCCGTTCCCGAACTTCGACATCCACTGGTCCCAGCCGTTACCGAACTTGCCCATCAGCTGGTCCCAGCCGTTCGCCCACGCGTTCCCGGACAGGGGGCCAGCGGAGTCGCCGCCGTTCCAACCGAGCGCCTTCGCGATGTCCTTCCCGAGCTTCTCCGGACCCTTCGACGTGCCCAGCTTGTCCAGGTCCGGCAGCAGCGTCTTGTCGATGAAGTCGGAGATCGACCCGAGCGCCGGAAGGACCACGTTCCCGGCCTTCACCTGGATCTCGTCCCACTTCGCAGAGATCGCGTCCCACTTGCCCTTGTACGTTGCCGCCGCGTCCGCCGCCTGCCCTCGCAGCTTCTGCGACAGGGTGTCGATGATCTGCTGACCCGACCCGGCTTTGTCGTTCGCGAGCTGCTGAGCTGCGGCGAGCCGCTCCGTCGCCTTCGTGTACTCGTCGTGATGCTTCGACGCGGTTTCCGCAGCAGCCGGGTACTTCGCCAGCAGGTCGTTCACTGCCTTCTGCGCGTCAGCGACCTTTTTGTTCGCCACCGCGACCGCCTGCGCGTTCCCCGTGTACACAGGCAGGTCAATGCCAAGCTGCTTCAGCGGCCGGATCTGGCCTTCCCAACCCTTCGTCACGATCGCCGCCGCGTCCGCCAGGGAAATGTTCTTGTACTTCGCCAGGTCCGCGGTGACCTGCAACGAGTCGAGCGCCTTCTGCCCCGACCCGAGCCCTGTGGTCATGATCGCCAAAGCATCGGACACCTGGGCGCCGGTGAAGCCGTAATCGGACAGCTTCTCCTTCGACTTCGTGACCGCCTCGGAAGTCGCCTGGAACCCAGACTTTGTGTTCGCCAGCGCCTGGTTCAGCTTGACCGTCGACTGCTCGGCCTCCATCGCCGCATCGACCGACTTCTCCCCGAAGTCGATCACCGACGACACACCGAAGTAGCCGATCGCGAGCCCCGCGAGATCCTTCACCAGACCGGTGATGTGCTTGCCCGCGTTCTCCCCGAAATCGGAGACCGCCTTCGACGCCGAAACGTCCTTGCCGAACAGGTTGAACGTGAGTGACCGGTCAGACACGGCTCCTCCTGTTCTCGATCATCGAGCGTGTCATCCGGACGTACGTCAACCACCACGTGTACGTCAGCGACCGCACGTTGAACACGGTGATGCCGCACGCGGGAATGAGTTGCTGCAGCACCGGCAACACCTCAAGGACCGACGACTCAAGATCGTCTATGTCGTCATCGGCTCCGCGCCGGCGTCGGCTTTTGGGGCGTCCGCCTCCTCCGGGTCGTCGGAGAAGTCGAACATGAACTCCGACCACGGTGTCTTCCCAGCATCCGCAGGGGTCAGATCCTCGCCTGCGTTGCGGCGCACCACGTAAATGAGGCCCACGAAATCGCGGAGAACGTCCGGGTCGGAGAGGAAGTCGAGCTGGTCGAAGTCGTCACTGGCTGAGATGTTCGACAGCCGTTCGAACACGCTCTTCATGGATCGGACGGTGGCGCCGTTGTGCCGTTTCAACGCGATCAGGTCATCCAGGCTGGCGGCGCCGATCGCGTCGAACAGGTCGTACGGGACATCGTGGACAATGAGCTTCACAGTCTTCCTCCGATCGACGCGATCGCCTCATCCAAGGCACCGCTCATTTCCGCGTACATGCTGGGGCTGATGACCTCTTCGATCGACTTCTCGAAGTAGGGGTTGCCGTCCTCTACCACCCAGTTCCCGCGGTCACCGAACACCGGGTGACGCCACTCCCCCGAGTTGTAGAGCTTCAACATCGCCTCGTGCCCTGCCGGGAGTTTCGCCCCCGACGTGGTGATCTTCGCCCCGGCTGACCGGACCCCGAACGAGACGGTCACCCGGGTGCCTGAGATCAGTGCTTCACGAACCGGCCCGGACGGGCTGCCTTCAGGTGTTGCCTGCCGGAGGGCAGCCTTCACAGCGTCCGAAGCGACCGTCGCTGCGACCCGGATGTTGCGGCGCAGAGAACGCGCCAACGTCGGGTCGAAGTTCTTGAGCGTCCCGTACAACCGGTTCCAGTCGGCCGTGTCGACCGACACCTTGACACCACCGGTACCGGTTCCCGCCATCAGAACGCGGTCTCCGGGGTGACGATCACGATGTATAGGGCCGAGGACGCCGACCGGTTGTCGAGCACCTCGAACCCCACCGACGTGGTGATCACCTCACCCTTGTTCGGCTGTGGCATGCCACCGTTCAGACGCAGGTCCGGGATCACCACCTGGAACGTCGGGAACACGGCGCCGGTGATCGGCACCGTCGACTGGAACGTCAGCACCAGGGACAGGTCCGTCTGGTTGAGAAACGCGTCACGCCAAACGTTCGCGTCGTACTCCACCGTCATCGTTCCGGTGCCGGCGCGCAGACCTACAGCCTTCGACCGGGAGAGAGTCCCGGCCGTGTTCAGGTTGAACCCGTTCGCGTCCAGGTTGTTGTTCCAGTTCAGGTCAAACTCGCGCACATCCGCGCCCGTCAGGGTCGGGGAGGTCATGCTGGCGAGCGCCGTCGTTGTCGGCAACGTCAGAGCACCACCAACCTGCAGGGAGCCCTGCACGAACGTGTACAGGCCGTTCCCCGCCGGGTAGGACGGGGTGGCGAGCGCGGTCGCTGTTGACTTCGACTTGCCCTTGTACGTGAACTTGATCGTCGGGATCGAACCCGACGCCGCCTTCATCGCGAACGTGTCACACAGCATGCCCGAATACGTCTGCGGGTTCAGTGCCCCACCACCGAGCGGCGGCAACCCCACCTGCACCGTGTACGACGGGAGGAAGTCGGAGGTGGCCGGGGTGATGACCTGCTGGAACGCGGAACCGGACACGACCGTGGACGTGCCGGCGCCGAGCGCACCGAGGAACAGGAAGCCGAGGCCCTTCTGGAACAGCTCAATGTCGATCGAACCGTCCGACTCCTCCTTCACGAGCACGCGACGGTCGGCGGCGTTCACGATGCGTCCGACGCGGAGGCCAGCGCCCTGCGCGAACGTCGGGTTCCAGTCGAACCCCTCATCCGTTGTCTCGAAGAAGTGGTCGACGGTAACTGCGGTGCCGTATGTGGACTCCTTGCCGAAGCCCACCTGCACATCCTGCTGGGTGGTCACGCGTTCACCTCTTCATCGGTAGCTGCGGGCTGCTCCTCAGCGGGTGCTGGGGCAGGCTGACCGGCGGTGGCGGGGTCGTCGCCCCAGTCCACGCCGTCGTCGAGGCTCTGGAAGTTCCCGGGCTGCCAGTGCAGCGCCACACCGAGCTCAAAGTCGTCGACCTCGAACTCCTCGCCAGCGGCGACCACCCGGCCGAGCGCAGGCACTTCCAAGTCCCCGAGCGGGGACACGTTCTTGAACCGGAGCGTCGCCGGCTGCTGCTTCTTCGCCATCACGGGCGTCCTTTCAGTTGGAGATCCGCGCGCGGGCGGTGAATCGGGCGAGAACGTAGATGAGGCGACCGCCCGGCAATGATTCCGGGGCGGTAGCACCCTTCGACTGGTGTTCGGTCAGGAAGCACCACAAGACCGCGCCGCCGAGGGTTGGGTCCGTGACACGGCAGTACTGCTCAAGTTGGCCGACCAGGGCGTATACGCGGGCTGTTGCCGCGGAGTCGTCGTCCTGACCGGCGATGAATGACGAGAACATCACGTCAAGTTCGACCGTCTCGTCACGTGACCGGTTTGCGAGGGTTGCCGGGTCCTGTGTGGCGTGCACGTCGAGGAACAGCACCATGTCCTGGTCGGGGTCGACCATGCCAGGGTGCCCCAGGTAGACGCCCACGTTCGCGTCGGCCGCGAACACGGTGTCCTTCGCGATGGTGTACAGGTTCGCTTTCACCTGCGGGGCGGAGGTGAACGTGGGGAAGCTCATGCGAATCCGATCTGCGGTCCGAGGAACGGGGTGCACAGTTCGATGACACGCTTCGGCACGGCGAACCCTTGCGGGGGTGTCGCTTCAATCGCGTCGCCGTACGCTGGCCGGGTCGCGGCCTTCCCCTGCTGCCACCAGAACCGGACAAGCTCACGTGCGGCAAGCTGCAATGTCGCGGGGACGGGGCTGTAGCCGACCACGTAGGTGATCTGGATGGCGAGCTTGCCCGGGTAGAACACGCGCGGGTAGATCGGTGTGCCGCCGTAGACGACCGACGCGATCGGGTCGAAGAAGTAGGTTCCGGCGGCGAGAGTCGACCCGTTCTCCACCACGGCGGTGATCGAGTTCGCACGGTCCGGGAGGACAATGGCGGTCACGCCACCGTCGAATGAGACCGTTTTCGTGGTTTGCAGCACCGGCCCCACAATGTCTTCGATCACCGCGGTCGCAGCGACCACGTACGCGGTGAGGTCGGCATCACGGGCGGCCTTCGCCGGGTCACCAAGGTCCGGGAAATTCAGACCGGCGGCAGCATACTCAAGGTCGATCAGACCGCCCGTGATGGTGGTCATACGGCCTCGTCCGCCTTCGCTGCCCGCTTCGACTTCTTCGCCGGCTCAGCGTCGTCCGGGGTCACGTTCTCGCCCTTGGCGGCGGCACGCTCACGCGCCCACGCTGCAAGGGTCTTGTCGTCCATGTGCTCCGCGTGCTCCGCGATCTGCTCATAGGACACGTTCCGGTTCTCGTCCGCCACGATCGCGTCATAGTTCTCAGCGATGTGCTCTTCGATCTCCGCAGCCATGATTGGCTCCCATCTGTCAGGTGAGGGCCGCACCCACACGGGGTACGGCCCTCACGGGGTGACTCAGAACGTCGGCGCCACGAGACCGTTGCCACCCGCGGACGCGTTGCCGCCGACGACACCGACCGCAGTCGGGAACCGCGCCGCGGTGAACGCCGCGTAGTTGTACGCGACGAGCTTCACGGTCAGCTGGTTGCCGAGGGTCTGCTCGAAGCGGAGCTGGAACGGCGCACCGTCCCCGTTCTCCCACAGCAGCAGGTCCTCCCAGCGGGCCACGATCACCTGGTCCTCCGACGCGGTACCGACAGCGGTCGGAATGTTCGCGTCGGTGACGACGGGGAGACCCTGGATGTAGCCGACCGCCGAGGACGACGGCGTGTCGATCGGTGCCTCGGACACGCCAACAGCGTTGTTCGGGCCACCGAGCACCGGCACGACCAGCGGACGGTTCGAGCTGTCCGTCTGCGAGATCAGCCAGTTCCACCGGCGCGGGTGCATGATGATCACATCCGGCGCCATGAACCGCGACGTCTCCACCGCGTTGATCTGACCGGCCTGCTTGCTGTAGAACGTCGCGACCGTGGCGGCAGCACCGAACGCAGTCGCCTGGTTGATCCCCGAGGTCTGCAGGATGCCCAGCATCTGCCCGGACGAACCGGTGCCCGAGAGCACCTGCAGGTCCAGCGTCACGTTGTACGCAGCGGCCAGGTCGGTGTAGATGAGCGAATCAATGCCGACCGCGCGCTCCAGCGACTGCCGGGACACGTCCTGCTGACCGGCGATCGTCACGACCGGGACGGTCACGTTGGCCCACACCTCATCGGTGTTGGACACCGACGAGTTCTCCGTCGCCTGAATCGCCTCGGTGACGCCGGTCGACCCCTTCGGGATGATCAGCGACATGCCGTTGTCGGGCAGCGGGAGGTGACGAACGATGTTCGCGGTCGGGCGACCCGCACGCGCCACCAGTGCCGCCTCGTCGATCAGGTACTGCGGCGGGACGAGGCCGGCGAAGCCGCCGGTGGTGCCGGCGCGCTTGGCGAACCCGTTGGTTGCACCCTCGACATCCGCCTCGCGGCGGTGGGTCGAGAGACGCTCCCGGGCTGCGTAGTCGCCGTTCTCGGCGCCGTACATGTCCCCGAAGAACGAGCGCTCGAACCTGTTGCCGGGGTTGTAGGTGCGCTCCTCACGGGTGACGACACCCGGTGCCTGGCGCTGCGCGGCCGGCTCGCGACCTTCGGCCGCACGCTGCAGCCGCTCGTCGTCTTCGGCATCCTTGCGGAGCTCGGTGAGCTTCGCCTTCGCAGCGTCGAGCGCCTCCGTCGCGCTGCGCTTGTCGGTGTTCAGCGTGTCGTAACGCGCCTGCGCCGTCTCGTCGAGCGTGTCGCCGGTCGCTTCCTCGAGGAGGCTGCGCTGCTCGGTCAGGCATGCGTCGAAGCGCGCCTGCTCCGCGGCGACGCGGGCCTCCTGGTTCGCGATAAGAGTCGCGAGTGTTGCCATGATGATTCCCCTTTCAGGGTGTTTGTTGGGGTGCGTGCTGGCGCATCCGGCTCATCTGGCTTTCCCGTCGCGCTCATCTGGCGCGGTGGTGGCTTGGCAGCACAAAGAACCCCACCGCGGATGCGATGGGGTGGTTCAGGTGGTTGAGGGCTACAGCCCGACTTCGAGGCGGGCTCGGAGCAGGCGGACAGACGGGCCGGCGCGCTTCACCGGCTCATCCACGACAGGCTCATCGGCAGTGCGCTGCGACTCCGCGACACGCGCCTGCGCGCGCGCGGCAAGCATCCGCAACGGTTCGCCCTCGAGGTGCTCGATCGCGTCGAACGCCTGCTTCGCGCGGGCACTGATCGACGTGTTCGGGTTCGCCCCGTAGTTCACCGCCGAGACGTCGCCACGGTCCAGGTCAACCTGCGTGATGCGGTACTCCGTGTAATCCGGCGACCACTGACCTTCCAGGATGCGGAACGCGAACGACATCTGATCGAGCGCACCGTCTCGGATCGCATGCTCCAGGTCCTGCACGTCGGTGCGCTGCGGGTTCAGGTACGCGACCGACCGCAACCCGGTGTCATCCGCCGAGAGCTCAAGCGTCCCCGCCACCGTCCGCGCCATCGACAGGCCCGTGTGGTTGATCAGGAAGTTCACGTCCGGGGAGTTCGCCAAGGTTGCGTCAAACGCTCCCCGGTCGATGACCTCCGTGTATGGTCCGAAGAAGTCGTACATGGTGTAGCCCTGCTCGACGGTTGATGCGTAACCGTCGAGCACCAGGAACGACTTGTCGTCCTTCGTCGCTGTCCGCATCTCCATGCGGGACCGGAACTCCTGCCGGCGCTGCTCGCCCCAGTGGGTGGGCAGTTGGCCGGCAGCGGCAGCAGCTGCGCGCGAGTCGATCACGGTGCTCATATCAGCGCTCCCTCGTCTTGCGGGACAGATCCCACGGTGTCGTTCTCAGTGGTCGGCGGCTGCTCGGTGAGCAACCCCAGGTCTTCCATCTCCTGGATCTGCGCCGGAGTGAACGGGGGCAGGTTGTCCAACGCCCGCAGTTCGGACGGCACCCGCAACTTCGCACCCACCTGCAGGGCGAACATGCTCTGACGGGTGTCCGGGTCCATGCGCAGCAACGCATCCGTGTCGAACTTCACGAACCGGGGTGCCGGCAGCCACCGCGACAACGCAGCCTCACGACGCCGGATCGCCGGACCGATGTTCATGATCAGGAACTGCAGGTTCCGTTGGGTGACGTTCGCGTACGTGATCGCCGCTTTCCCCAGCGGCGCCACATCGATCAGGTCAGCGGGCACACCGAAGAACCGCGCAATGTCCGTCGCGGTCAGCTTCTGCGTGTCCAGGAACTGGGACTCGTTCTGCGCCACGTTGACGGTGGAGAACTCCCAGTCGTTGCCGGTGACGAAAATGTCACGGTTGCTGACGGACTCCTTGAACCGGCGCTTCGCCGCATCCGCGACACCAGCACCGAGCACCTTCGACGCGTTCTTCAGCACACCACCGGGGATCTGCGCACCGTTCGCGAACCACTCCAGGCCGAAGTCGACCGCCGACTGGTACTGCCCGATCGTGTACGCCGCGTACGTGACCGGCGACAGGCCCATGATCAGACCGGAAGCAGTGAACTGGCGCTCGTGCCAGATCTGCTCCTTCTCGTACGGGTGACCCGCGATGCGGTAGTAGTAATCCCCCGTCGAACGGTTCTGCACGATCGCGACCGTGTTGTGGTCCTGCAGGTCGATGCGGCGCGGATTCCCGAGCGAGTCGACCTCGCTGATGATCCCGTACGTGTTCCCCACCGTGTCCAAGTCCACCTGCGTGGAGTACAGCCACTCCATCAGGTCCACCCGATCCCCGCCCGGGTTCACCAGGACCGGCGGCATCGGCACCTCCACATCGATGCCGTTCACCCGCCGGTACACCTTCGCCGGCAGGGTTGAGAGCAGGTCGCCGCGGAGACGCGTCGCCGCCCACACCGCCGACGCCCGCTTCGCCGTGTCATCCGTGACCCGCACCGAACCGGTACGATCCGGCAGCCGGGACGGGATCAGGTTGTTCGGGGTGTCCCCCAGCGCGCGACGCGCGAACAGGCTCATCGCTTCACCTGCCAGTAGCTGAGGAACGCCAACGCCGCACCCGCGAAGATGAACGCGGCCGGCACGAAAATGAGCGCCACACCAGCGGTGATCAACGCAATGCCGGCGAGCTCGCCAACCGTGGTCATCGCTTCGCGCATGACGCCTCCTATCCGAACGAATCCATGAGGTCGTAGTCGCCGGGTTCACCGACGTGCACCCAATAGGCGACCGTCGCCGCACGCAACGCTGTGATGTCGGACGTCGACATGGCCTGCGACCACAGGAAGCCTTCAACCGACTTCCGCTTCCCGGCACCCATCACCGCGACCGTGAGCGGTTCGTCACCGTGATGCACCAGCGTCCGGTTGACCAGCCCATCCGTGATCGCCGCGCACCCGCTGCGCATGTCCAAGGAGTCCAACCAGAGGATGGTGATGTCGTTGTCCTCAAGCCGTGCCTGCAGGTGCCCGTTCTCGCCGTACTTGTCCATCGCGAGTTCGTAGACGCCGTGCTCCTTCAGGATTCTCACCACCGTGTCCACGATGTGATCGCGCGCCCACCGCTGATCCACCCCGGACTCGTAGTGCACGAGATCGAGCACGTCACGGCCCTTCGTGCCGGTCCCCACTGCGGTGAGCGCGAACGACTGCTTCACCCCGGTGCGCACATCCAGCGCAAACTTCATCTGCCCTGTGATCTGCTCCGACTCCGACACCCGGGTCGCTTCCCACACGCCCGGAGGGAACGCACCCTCTTGCATGCTGTCGACCCACTGGCACAGCACCTCAGTGCGGAACACCGCCTCCGGGTCTGTGCTCGCGTCCGACGCGATCGAGCGTTCCATCGACGGGATATGCCCCATCGATGGGTTCGCTTGCGCCCACCCGTCACGGTCGAGGACGTCACAGTCCGGCGGCGCCGACCACTCGAACAGGCCCAGCGAGTCGTCGAATTCGATGTCGTCAGGCAGGTCAAGGTCGTCCTCAGAGAACAACCCGTCGGGGTCGCCCAGTGCGAGGTGCGCGAGCATCCGCAGGCGACCCAGCACCACCGATGACTCATCACCCGCGTTGGACGCCGCCCAAATCTGAGCCAACGACCGGGTACGGGTCGTCTTCGTGATCGCGCCCCACGCCTCCCAGTTCTGGTGCTCCCGCAACTCGTCGAGGAGCACCAGGTCACCAGTTAGACCACGACCACCGCGCCGCGTCGCCGCCTGCACCTTGTACCGGGAACCCGACACCAGGCGCAACGCCTTCTTGCCGTTCGTGCGGACCACGCCGCCCTCAGCGATCTCCGCCGCGAGATCCGGGATGCCCTCCGCGATATCGACGGCACCCTGCCAGATCTCCTCAGCAATGTCCAGGTTCTGCGCGGTCCCGAGGACCAACGGCGCACCATCCACGAACATGCGCCACAATGACAGGATCTGCAGCAGCAGCGACTTCCCGTTCTGCCGGGCAACCAGCAGCACAATGATCCGAAACCGGAACGTGTTATCCGGGTTCAGCTCGAGCGCGTGGATCAGCAGCCACTTCTCCCACGGGAACAGCTCAACCTCGAGCACATCCTCCGCGAACGTGATCACCTCGAACCCGCGACTAGTCCGCGGTGTCAGCCTCCGCAACGGCGGAGTGAACACTCTTGGCTGCTCGCACCCGAACACCGGACCGCGCGGGCGCGGCACGCTTCGCCGGCTGCCTGCCGCCTTCGACCGGTCGGAGCGCGCGGACCGCGTTGAGCTTGCCGCCACGCTGCGCCTCCTTCAGATCAAGGTTCTTCCGACCCGCCGGCGTCAACCCCAACTGCTCACACAACTTCATGTACGTCGGCATCGACACGTTGTCGTTCGCCGGCACCGCCGGCCGACCAGACGTCTCCGCGACATCCTCAAGCGCCCACGCCACGATCCGATCCCACGCGTCGATCTTCCGAGCCAACCCGCGCAGCAAATCCACCGCCGCACCATCCATGTCCGTCAGATGATGCGCCGCAGCGATCGCCTTTTCCGTCGACTCCACCAGGCTCAACGTCTTCGGCTCCGGACGCCGCCGGGTGCTCATGCGAGCGGGTCCATGATCGGATCGTCCATGAACGTGTCCGGTCGTCCGAGCATCCGCGCCGCGGCCACTGCACCCTTCGCGATACCCTCAGCCCAGAGATCGAACTCGCGATCGGTCATCGCACCCTCATGAGTGATGATCTGGTCGGCCCCATCGTCGCCGCAGAGGATCACCTTCTGCTCTGGCTTCCCCGCGGTCACGACCACACCACCGGATACGTCCGCTCAAGCCGCGTCCACTCATCCGTCAACCAGACCAGCACCACAGCATCAGCAGTCAGCCGCACCTCCACGAACTTCATGTCCTCATCGAGCACGATCCCCAACGACAACAGGAACCGCTCGACCACCTCCAGCTCCGCGCGCAACGGACCCATTCGAACGCTCCCCTCGCGCGCGCACGCGACCCCCAAAACAAATCGGGGGGAGATTTTTGGAACACGGCGCGGTCTATCGGTGCTGGTGGTATAAAAAAATTTCGCGCGCTGGTGCGTGCGCTGGTGCGAGGGCTGCCGTTATTGGTACTGCCCTGCACGCATCGTCTTGTTGAGACGTTGGTTGTTTCTGTTCACTGCATGCTTGGCAGTCCCTACCCATGTGCATGGTCATGCTGTGCTGCCCTGCTGTGTGATGGCAGGGGTGGGTGGGGGTGGGTGAGTCTGGGTGTTTGCGCCTGCGGTGGTGTGCGCCTTGGCTGCCCGTCTGCTTCAGCCTCGCCCTGGCCTATGTGGTGGGGTGTGCTGTGCGTGGTGGCAGGAACTGCCCTGTGTGCTGTGCGGCAAGGTGGGTGTGGGATTCACGGGTGGGCTGCTTGGACGTCTGAGTCAGAGATCCTGTTACCAGCCCGGCTTGTGCCAGACGTTCAATGCGCGTCCTGCGCGCTTAGCGTTCGTGCGGTTCGCGCCGTCACCGTAGTTACATGGCCCGCACTCCGGTGCGAGATTCGACAGGTCGTCGGTGCCGCCGTCCTCGACTGCGACCAGGTGACCGACCGTGACGAACCCTGGTTCACCACGGCGTGCGGCTGGGTCCAATGGTCGACCGCAGCGCCAACACTGTTCAGCGTTCCGCTTGACGATCGTCTTGCTGCGTTCGTACGGGCGACCGCTGCGACGGCCCATCAGGCTGCGATCCACGCGCCGTTCGTGATGAACCCGTGCTTGCCGCAGCAGTCGGGCCAGTACACCGACGCTGTAATCGTCAGCGGGTCGATCTGCACGAGCGTGTGAGCTCGCACACCACCCGGACGCCAGCCGAAGCGTGCACCCGGCATGATCGTGTCTTCACCGAGGATCTGCCCGCAGTCATGCCAGACCCACAGGCACGTGATGTCGTGCACGTGGCTGCTCCACTGCAGACCCTGACCGTTGTCGCCCTGCGGGTCGTAGCACGTCCACGTGTACCCGATGTCGTCGCTGATCCGGATCATGTTCTCCGGTTGACTCAGGTACTGCTCTGCGTACGTCATCGTCGTCTCCCTATCCGTCCGCTTGCCCACCGTGCTTGCACGTGGCGCAGTACCACGCATGCCAATGCTCACCGCTCAGCAGGATCACCGTCACCGTCGACAACTCCACCAACACCCGGTTATAGATCGCACACCACATGCACACGCTGACCGTCTTGTTCATGACCTGTGCCCGCCCGTCACCCACGGCGGCAACTCCTCCGCCTCACCCGGCAACCACCCGAACCGTTCGAACACTGGTTCGAACGAACCCGGGTACACCGCCCCGTATGGGCGGCCGTCATGGAACACGTTCACGCCACCGTGCTGCAGTGCTGCGTCCGCGAGCTCCGCGCACTCCCACCGACGCCCAGACCGCAACCGCGACTGAATCCACGCTGGTGCGCTCGTGCGGAACACGATGCCCAACCCGATGAGGAAGTCGTCGAAGAACGCGTACGGTTTCCCGATCTGCGCCTCCGCGAACGCTGCCACCTTGTGGCGTGCCAAATCCGACTCCGGGAACATCGACCACGCGGTGACACGGAAGTCAGCCAACTGCCGCCGGCGGACACCGGTTGTTTCCGCTGACACGCATTCGTGGAGGTTGATCGCGGTGACCATGTGGTTCCAGTACGACCCGGTGATCGCGGTCACCAGCCACGGCCAGAACCCTGTCGAATGGACCAGTGCCACTTGCCCTGTCCTGTCGATCATCGGCTGTACCGTGCCAACCATTCACGTTCGTCGTGGATGCTGCACTTGCCGTGCATGGCGTCCACGACGAGACGGTCAGCGACAGATGACCAGTGGTGTCCGCAGAAATGCAGGGGCGACCCGTGAAGTTCTTTCGTGCCAGGCTGGTACACGTACACGCGGACGAATGCGGTAGCAGGGCAACCGCGTGCGTCACACAGGTCACCGTCGACCAGGATTCGCACCTCATGCTCGAACGGATGAGTGGGTGCAGGCGGCAGACTCATAACGGCATCACTCCCGGCAGTGGGATGAACCGGTAACGGTGAGGTGCCCACTCGGTTTGACAGCGTGCGCACCGGATCGTTGCCGCCTGGTACTTCAAGTAGTAAGCGCGCGACCGGCACACGATCGCACGGTCACCGCAGCACGGGTTCAACAGCATGAACTCCGCCGCCGTGTCCGGGGTGTGATACGACTCACCGCGTTCATGCCGCGGGTCGGAGCAGGCGAAGTCCTGGAGTTCATCCAGTTCCAGCTGCAGGTCAACGTCTGGTGACGCGTCCAGGGTCCACACGCTTCACCCCCGAAAGGACCGGTTCCGGTGGGCGTGCAACAGCACCCACGTGTGACGTGCACGCCCACCGGATTTGTCGACCGTTTCGCTCCCGAATGCCCGCAGGTCGAGCGGTGATACCGGCGCTGAAGGGG